>Ga0196978_1000481_pt1 | contig 20330 bp, 12 predicted proteins | sample S3v_2013CmetaG_FD_155491 | JGI IMG/M metagenome (GOLD analysis project Ga0196978, IMG submission 155491) | Soil microbial communities from Anza Borrego desert, Southern California, United States - S3+v_20-13C | ecosystem: Environmental > Terrestrial > Soil > Desert | place: USA: California... | reverse complement strand
CGTGTCCGCCGCGCTGCTTGGCAAGCCTGACGTGGGGCTGCTCACGCTCAACGAGATCGTGATGATGGCGCGCTACACGGCGCGTGCCGTATCGATACCGGTCCTCGCCGATGCCGATACCGGATTCGGCAATGCGATCAACGTCATGCGCACCGTCGAAGATTTCATCGTGGCCGGTGTCGCGGGCATCCACATCGAGGACCAGGTCGCGCCGAAGCGCTGCGGTCACGTCGCGGGCAAGCAGGTCGTCCCGATGGAGGAGATGATCGGGAAGCTCCGCGCGGCCGACCGCGTGCGCCGCGAGCTCGACCCGGACTTCCTGCTGATCGCGCGCTGCGATGCGCGCGGGGTGGCCGGCGGCACGATGGACGAGCTCATCCGCCGGTCGAACGCGTACATGGACGCCGGCGCCGACATGATCTTCCCGGAAGCGATCACGTCCGAGGCGGAGCTCGAGCGCTGCGCGCGCGAGATCCGCGGCCCGATCACGTTCAACCGGACCGGTGTGTCGCCGCGCGTTTCACTCGATCGCCTGAACGAGCTGGGTATTGCGATGGTGGCGAACGCCACCGGCGCCCTGCGTAGCGCGATCGTCGCCATGCACGATTATTTCGAAGCGTTCGCGCAGGACGACGTGGAGCACGTGAAGCGCTTCGAAGCGCGGTACAAGGACCATCCGGCGGGGAATCTGCACGCTTACATCGGATTTCCGCGCATTCGCGAGCTCGAGCAGGAATTTCTACCCGCGGCGGAAGTCCTCGCGAAGTACGAAGGCTCCGTCGGCTTTCAACCATAAGACCCTACGAGGAAAAACATGACTCAGCGAATCGTTTTCAGCATCGTTGCCGCCGCGTTTGCCGCAACTATCGCGCACGCGCAAAGCTATCCCGCGCGTCCCGTGCGCCTGCTGGTGCCCAGCACGCCCGGCGGGAGCGTCGACACCCTCGCACGCAGCGTTGCCAGCGAGCTCTCGGAGAAGTGGGGGCAGCAGGTCGTGGTCGACAATCGCGCAGGCGCCGGCGGCGTGATCGCGGCGGACACGGCCGCCAAGGCGGTGCCGGACGGCTATACGCTGCTCATGTGCACGGTGTCGTCGTGCGCGACGACCGTGAGCCTGCACAAGAACCTGCCGTACGATCCAGTGCGCGATTTCGCACCGGTGACATTGGTGGCAACGCAGAACCTGATGCTGGTCATGAATCCTTCGATTCCCGCGAAATCGGTGAAAGACCTGGTCGCGCTCGCGAAAGCGAGCCCCGGAAAATATTCCTTCGCCTCCGCCGGCAATGGCACCGGCAGTCACCTGTCCGGCGAGCTCTTCAAGCTGCTCGCGGGCATCGACCTCCTGCACGTGCCGTACAAGGGCGTGGCGACCGGGCTCATCGACACGATCTCGGGACAGATCTCGATGAACTTCCCGAGCATCCTCTCGGGAACGCCGCACGTGAAATCCGGCAAGCTCCGTCCGCTCGCGGTCACGGGTGCCAAGCGCTCCGCGACCTTCCCGGAGCTGCCAACGATGATGGAAGCGGGTGTGAAAAGTTACGAGTCGGCGACGTGGTACGGCGTGCTCGCGCCGGCAAAAACGCCGAAACCGATCGTGACGAAGCTCAACACCGACATCGTCGCCATCCTGCGGCAGCCGGAGGTGCGCGAGCGCATCTCGAAGGACGGCGCGGAGCCGATCGGCAATACGTCCGAGCAGTTCGGGGCCTACATCAAGGCCGAGATCGCGAAGTGGGCGAAGGTGATCAAGGCGGCGAAGATCACGGCGAACTGACGACCCGCGGTCATCGCACCGCGTCGATGCCGCGAAAGCAGCGCGCCTGCGCCTACGCCAGGCCTAGGCCAGCGCGGATTGTGTGAAGCAGCCGCTGACGGCGTCCGTGCGTCGCGTCGTCACGAGATGTGCAAGCAGGCAGGCGAGCCCGAACGCCACGCCCAACAACATCATCGTCATCTGCCAAGCTCCTGTGGCCAGTGAAGTCAGTCATCGCCCGAGCTGTCACGCAAGCTGGCCCGGGCGTCCGTCACTACCGCGATGAGAATGGCGCATGCTGCGCACCGGGGTGCGCACGACAAGGCGAAGGCACGGACGAGGTCCTCCGTGCAGTCTTGGCGGCCCCGCTACCGTGAGGGTTGCCCCTGTTAGGCCGGAAGCTTTGCGGCCCCGTCTTTCAACGGGTGTGCCATTTTCAAGCTGGAAGGAAGCATAGCCGCAAGCGCCGGTGTCGCGTGTGAGCTTTGTCACACCCGCCCGCGAAAACCCACCGGAACCGGCAGATTGCCCGCACCAGGCACACCACGCGCTCCGGGCGCCCTGCTGGGCGCGCGCGCGTCACCAGGCCACGGCCCCGCCGTCCACCGGAATGATGGCCCCGGTCATGAACGCGGCCGCGTCGGAAGCGAGCAGTACCGCGATGCCCTTGAGATCGTCGGGCCCGCCGGTGTGGCCGAGCGGGATCTCGCGATCGATGTTTTCCTTATTCTTGTCGTAGAGCTTCTGGTTGAGCGGCGTCACGAAGAAGCCGGGGCAGATGCAGTTCACGTTGATGCCGTGGTGCGCCCATTTCACCGCGAGATCGCGCGTGAAGTTGACCAGCGCGCCCTTGCTTGCGCCATAGGCGATCGAGTTGTACGCCTGTGGGTTGCGTCCGACCAGGCCGGCGACCGAAGCGATGTTGATGATCCTGCCGCGCTTCGCCTTGATCATCTCGCGCCCCAGCGCCTGCGAGCACAGGAACGCGCCAGTGATGTTGAGATCGAACACCTGCTGCCAGCGGTCGAGCGGCATGTCCTCGGGCGCGGCGACCCACGCACGCCCCGCGTTGTTGACGAGCGCGTCTACGCGGCCGAAGCGCGAGATCACCGCTTCCGTCATCGCCTGCACCTGATCGGCCTTGGTCACGTCGCACGCGACCGGCAGCGCCTTGACGCCGAGCTTCTCGATCTCCTGACACGCTTCCTCGCAGACGTTCAGCTTGCGCGACGCGATCACGATGTTCGATCCGGCCTCGGCGAGCCCCAGCGCCATGCGAAAACCGATGCCGGTGCCGCCGCCGGTGACCACGCTCACGCGGCCTTCGAGGTTCAAGAGCTCTTTTACGTTTGCCACAGCTTCTCCTTACGTGCGCCACGAGATCGCCACGTCGCCCTTTGCGGCTCCTCGCGATGACCTTGCAGTTGCGTAGGGCGGGTTAGCGGTAGCGTAACCCACCAAAACCTGCGCGCCGGCCCTAGTCTTTCAATAGCTGGCCGGCGATGATGTTGCGCTGGATTTCGGAGGTGCCTTCGTAGATCCGCACGATCCGCGCGTCGCGGTAGGTGGTCTCGATGCCCATCTCGCGCATGTAGCCCATGCCGCCGTGGATCTGCACCGCGGCATCTACCACCTTGCCGAGCGCTTCGGTCGAGAAGAGCTTCGCCGCCGAAGCTTCCATTGTGCCGCGCTGGCCGCTCACGATCGCGTCGATGGCGCGGTACGTGAGACCACGCGCGGCGTCGCGGGCGACCGACATGTCCGCGAGCATCCACTGAAGCCCCTGGTGCTCCGCGAGCTTCTTACCGCCCTGGGTGCGGGTCTTCATGTAGTCGACGCATTGTGCGATCAGCTTGTCCATCATGCCGCAGCAGCGCGCGGAGACGGTGACGCGTCCGGCCGTCAACGTCTTCATCGCCTGGATGTAGCCCATACCTTCGGCCCCCAGCAGGTTCTCCGCAGGCACCTCGCAGTCGGTGAACGAGAGCGGCGCGGTCGAGCAGCCGTGCATGCCCATCTTGAGCTCGTTCCTGCCGATCCCGAAACCCTTGCAGCCGCGCTCGACGATGAACGCTGAGATGCCCTTGATACCTTTCGTCGGATCGGTGATCGCCATCACCGTGAAGACCTGCGCAAGGCTCGCGTTCGTTATGAAGATCTTCTCGCCGTTGAGGACATAGCGGTCACCCTTCTTCACGGCCTTGGTACGCATCGACGCGGGATCGGATCCGGCCTGCGGCTCGGTCAGCGCAAACGCGCCGACCCACTCGCCGCTCGCCATCTTCGGCAGGAACTTGCGCTTCTGCTGGTCGTTCCCGATCTGCACGATGCCCGTCGAGCTGATGCCGGTGTGATTGCCGATGACGGTGGCGAAGCCGTAATTGGTCTTGCCCATCTCCTCTTCCACCGCGCATTTGCCCGCGAGGTCGAGCCCGATGCCGCCGTATTCCTCCGGGATCGTGAGGCCGAAGAGCCCGATCTCGCGCGCCTTGCGCAGGAGATCGGCGGGCATGTCGTCGCTTTCCTCGATCTCGCGCGAGCGCGGATCGACCTCGGCGCGTATGAAGCGGCGGATCTCGTCGCAGAGCTGGCGGACTTCGGGCTTCACTTCCATGGATTTCTCCTCACCCTACCCTCTCCACGCTTTGCGGGGCGAGGGGCTTAATCAAAGCATCGGCGGCGACGACCCCCTGACCTTTATCCATCACGAACAGCGGATTCACATCGAGCTCCGCGAGATCGTCCTTCAAATCGACCGCGAGCGCAGAGAGCTTCACGATCGCGTCGGCGAGCGCATCGAGGTCCGCGGGCGCCTTGCCGCGCGCGCCCGTGAGAAGCGCGTAGCCCTTGATCTCCGTGATCATCTCGCGCGCGACTGACAGCGTGACCGGCGCGAGTCTGAATGAAACGTCTTTCAACACCTCGGCGAAGATACCGCCGAGGCCGAGCATGATCGCGGGACCGAACAGCGGGTCGTTGTTCACGCCGAGTATCGCCTCGGTGCCGCCTTTCACCATCTCCTGCACCAGCACGCCGTCGATGCGCGCATCCGCGTTGTAGCGCCGCGCGTTCGCGACGATCTCGTCGTACGCCGCGGCGACCGCGCGCTCGTCGGCGAGGCCGAGCCGCACGGCTTGCGCTTCGGTCTTGTGCGAGATGTCGGGCGACTGCACCTTCATGGCGACCGGATAGCCGATGCGCTTCGCCGCCGCGATCGCGTCCTCGCGCGTTCCCGCGAGCGCTTCCTTCGTGACGGGTATGCCGTATTCGGCGAGCACGCGCTTCGCTTCGTGCTCCGCGATGTCGGCGGTCCTGTTCGCGAGCAGCTCACGCGCCTGCGGCCGCTCGAGCACGAGGGGTAGCTCGGCGCGCTGGCGCTCGTTGCGGCGCTTCGCCTCCGCGTACCACGACAGCGCGGCGAGCGTTCGTCCGCAGCGCACAGGCGACTTGTAATGGGGAACGCGCGCGGCATCGAGTGCGGCATACGCTTCCTGCGCCGTCACGTCGCGGGCGCTCCAGCACGCGAACACGGGCTTCTCGGTCTTCATCGCGACCGCGGCGATCTCGTGTGCGACCTTCGTCGCGAGATCGCCCTGAAGGGAGGCGTTGACCATCGCGATCGAATCGACGCCCGGATCATCGACGATCGTCTGGAGCGTCTTGTTGATGAGCGTCGTATCGTTGAAGATCGCGGCGGTGACGTCCACCGGATTGATGAGCGAGCCGAACGACGGCACGAACTCGCGCAGCCGGGTGAGCGTCGCCTCACTCAAAGTGGCGAGCTGCATGCCGCCGGCGATGATCTCGTCGGTCATCAGGATGCCCGCACCGCCCGAGATCGTAATGATGGCGAGCCGGTTGCCGGCGGGCAGCTTCCCGCAGCGGAACGCGCGCCCGTAATCGACGACGTCCTGGATGTCGTCGACCTGGATGATGCCCTTCTGCCGGAACGCCGCCCGATAGAGCGCCATGGCGCCGCCGAGATTCGCCGTGTGCGAAGCGGCCGCGCGCTGGCCCTGCTCGGTATTGCCGACCTTCCACATGAGGATGGGTTTGCCCGCGAGCAGCGCTTTTTCGCCGACGTCGATGAGGCGCCCCGCATCTTTCAGGCCTTCGACGTAGCCGGCGATGATCTCCGTCTGCGGATCGCGAATAAAGTACTCGATGAAATCCAGCGTCGACACGCCGATCTCGTTGCCGGTCGTGACCATCTGCCGGAACGGCAGCCCGCCGTCCTTCGACGAGAGGTTCATGACCGAGAAGCCGAAGCCGCCCGACTGAGAGACCATGCTCACTGGCCCCGGCTCGTAATCGAAGCCGAACACCGACCCGAAGCCTGCGAATACACCGTCCGCGATATTGATCATGCCCTGGCAGTTGGGGCCGATCACGCCGATGTCGTACTTCTCGGCGATGCCCGCGAGCTTGCGCTGGAGCTCGACGCCGCCGCCCCCGACTTCGGAAAAACCCGAGCTGAAGATGATCACGTACGGCACGCCTTTCGCGCCGCATTGCTCGAGCATGTCGGCGACGCGTGCCGCGTTCACGAGAATCAGCACGAGCTCGGGCGTATCGGGCACCTCCGCGAGCGACGGGTAGCACTTGATACCGCCGACGTCGGTATAGCGCGGGTTGACCGGATAAAGCTTGCCTTTGTATCCGTGCGACGTAAGGTGCTTCAGGGGCTGTCCGCTGATCGTGCCGAAGTCCTGTGAGGCGCCGATGATCGCGATCGCGCGCGGGTTGAAAAAACGTTCGAGGTCGGTTCGCAAGGGGGTGTGTTCCGGATTTTCGCGGTGGCGAAAACCGGGACTGGCCCCGGTTTTCAGCGCCCCAATGGTATGCGGAGCCGACGCGCACTCTCAACTGTTATGATTCCCGGCCTCATGTCGACAGCCGCCACGACAGCCACTCGCCTTCACGCGTCCAGAGACGTGTGGCTCATCTCGGCGGGCCACGGCCTGACGCACTGGTACACGGCGACGTTCTATCTGCTGCTGCCGCTGATCGGCAAGGAGCTCGGGCTCTCGTACACCGAGATCGGGCTCATCATGACGATCCAGCATCTGGCCGGCGCGATCTCGAATCTGCCGGGCGGCGTGCTGGTGGACATCATCGGCCAGAAGGGTTACCTGATGGCCGCATCGCTGTTCTGGGTCGGCGTGCCGTATGCGTTCATGGCCGTGTCCCACGATTTCTGGATGCTGCTCGTGTGCGTGACGCTCGTGGGCATCGGCAACAACATCTGGCATCCCGCGGCGATCCCGACGCTCGCGTATCGATATCCGCAGCGCAAAGGGCTGGTGCTGTCGTTCCACGGCATGGGCGGCAACATCGGCGAAGCGGTCGCGCCGGTCGTGGTCGGCGCGCTGCTGGCGTGGGTCACGTGGCGCGAGGCCGTGATCATCAACGTCGTGCCGGGCATCACGATGGCGGTGCTCATCCTGCTCATGCTCGGCGCGTTCGAAACGGCGCGCGGCGGCGGTCCGGCCAATCTGAACGAGCGCGGCCAGAAACGCAGCCTCAAAAGCTACATGACCGACTACGCGACGCTGTTCAGGAACAAGGCGCTGCTGATCGTCTCGTTCAGCTCCTCGTTCCGCACGATGACGCAGGCCGGGCTGCTGACGTTCCTGCCGGTGTACCTCGCGTACGAGCTCCAGTACTCGCCGCTCATGGTCGGCGTGTCGCTCACCGTGATCCAGCTCGCGGGATTCATCGCAGGGCCGATCGGCGGACACCTCTCCGACAAGATGGGCCGGCGACGCGTCGTCATGTCGAGCATGCTGCTCTGCGGGGTCATGGTGATCGGCATGGTTCTCGCGGGGAGGTCCCCGCTCTTCGTCATGTTCATCGCGCTGGTCGGCTTCTTCCTCTACGCCATGCGCGCGGTGCTCCAGGCGTGGGCGATCGAGACGACGCCGAAGGAGCTCGCCGGCAGTGCGGTTGGCATTCAATTCGGCGTGACCTCGCTCGGCGCTGCGGTCTCGCCGGTGCTCTTCGGCCTGGTGTCCGACGCCTACGGGCTGTACGCCGGCTTCTATTTCCTGGCGGGGCTCATCATGTTCGCCAACGTGCTGGTGTTCTTCATGCCGGCCGACACGCAGAAAAATGCCGCAACGGCATGATTTTCCCGCCCCGGATCGCGCAATAAAGTTACAGCGTCAGGTAACATCGATCCCTGCTTCAAGGGCTTCGCTTCGGGGGGACTGACGGGCGCCTAGACGCCCGGGACAGAGCGTCGGCTGGAGCCATCCACGCCGATTCGCAGTAGCCAGCAGCGATTCCAGAACATTTTCGATTCGAGGAGCCTCGATGAGTCTCAGCGCGCGCGCTCGCGTTCCGTACGCCGTCAATCCCGGAAAATCCTCGCTGCGGCAAGCCGTTATCGCCGCCCTTGCAGCTATGCAATACGCCGCTGCCGGTCCGGCGATGTTGGGCGCGACGGCTGCGCGCGCCAATCCGGTCGGCGAGAAGGTGATAGCCGGCAGCGCCACCTTCAATCGCAGCGGCAACGCCCTCACCGTCAACCAGGGCACTGACCGCGCGATCATCAACTGGCAGGGCTTCTCGATCGGCGCGGGCGAGCTGACGAAATTCGTGCAGCCGAATGCCGCTTCGGCCGTGCTCAATCGTGTGGTGTCGGGGGATCCCTCCAGGCTGCTCGGGCGCCTCGAAGCCAACGGCAAGGTGTTCCTGATCAACCCGAATGGCATTCTGGTCGGCGGGGGCGCGGTCATCAACACCAACAGCTTCATCGCGTCGACGCGCGATGTGTCGAACGCCCAGTTTATGGCGGGCGGCGATCTCAAGTTCGTCGGCGACTCCAAAGCGTCGATTCAAAATCTGGGCTCGATCAAGGCCGACGGCGGTGACGTCTTCCTGATCGCGCACAGCGTGGACAACGCCGGCACGATCGAGGCGCCGAAGGGCACGGTCGGTCTCGCCGCCGGCACCGAGGTGCTGCTCAAGCATGCGGGCGACGAGCGGCTGTTCGTGCAGACGACGGTGCCCGCCTCGGCCGATACTGGCGTGAGCAACTCGGGCCTGATCTCGGCCGTGCAGGCAGAGCTCAAGGCCGCGGGCGGCAACGTCTACGCGCTCGCGGTGAACAACAGCGGCGCGATTCACGCGACCGGCATCGTCGAGAAAGACGGCCGCGTGCTGCTCACGGCGACCGGCGGCAACGTCTCGAATTCGGGCACGATCACCGCGCGCAATGCCGACGGCAGCGGCGGCAGCGTGCGGATCAGCGCAGGCCATAACGACGCCGCGCCTGCCACGGCCATCAACACCGGCACGATCAGCGTCGCGGCCGTCGAGCCCGGCGCGACCGGTGGCGCCGTTGAGATCACGGGCGACCGCGTCGGGCTCATGGGCAATGCACGCGTGGACGCGAGCGGCGACGCGGGGGGCGGCACGGTGCTCGTGGGCGGCGACTTTCAGGGCAAGAACCCCCTCGTGGATAACGCGGACGTGACGCTGATCGGGAAGGACGCGCGCATCAGCGCCGACGCGGTCACGAGCGGGGACGGCGGCCGGGTCATCGTGTGGGCCGACGGCGCAACCGAGTTCCGCGGCTCGATCAGCGCGCGCGGCGGCGCGAACAGCGGCGACGGCGGCTTCGCCGAAGTGTCGGGCAAGGCATCGCTGGGCTTCGCCGGACGGGTCGATCTCTCGGCGCCACGGGGCGCGCGCGGCACGCTGTTGCTCGATCCGCACAATGCACGCGCTCAGACCGGCGGCACCGCGACGCCCGATCAGGTGGACGACTTCTCCGACTCCCCGGATCAGGACCGCACCATCGATCCGTTGTTGCTCGCCGCCACGAACGCCGACGTCGATATTCGCGCCAACAACGACATCTTCTTCGACAGCCCGTTCGCGCTCACCGCGCCCGGCGCGTCGCTGCGCGCGATCGCCGGACGCAACATCCTCATCGCCGACGTGCCGATCAGCACCAACAACGGCGCGATCTTCTTGAACGCGAACAACCCGGCGGCGGACCAGACCAACCGCGACGGGGGCGCCGGGGTGATCGTGATGCAGAATAACGCGGTGATCAGTTCCGGCAATGCGGACGTCACGCTCAGGCTCGAACCGTCGCCCGATCCGCTCAATACCAGCCAGTTCATCACCGTCGCGCAAATCAACGCCGGCACCGGCACCATCACGCTGACGAATCGCGGCGCCAACAGCGCTCCGCAGAACGGCACCATCGCGCAGGTCGGAAACGGCCTCACTGCGGCGCGGCTCATCGTGGAAGCGCCGGGGCAGGTGCTGCTGCAAAGTCCGACGAACAACGTCGGGCAGGTTCTGCTCGATACGCGCCGCCAGTTCCTGTTCGTCAACGCCGGCACGCTGTTCGTCGGCGGCACCTCGCCCACGACCGGTTTCGGCGTGGGCGCCGGAGACGTGAGCATCCGGGCGCTCACGGGCGATCTCACCAACAACGCGCCGGGTATTCTCACCGCAGGCGGTGGCGGCGGCACCGTCACTTTCGATGCCGCCGCAGGGTCGTTGCGCATGAACGACGCGCCCCGAGGGGGCGCGAACCTGTTCGCGCCGAGCAACGTGGATGCCGTGTTCACGGCCGCGAACGACGTGCGCATCCTCGCGCCGAACGTCCGCGCGCGAAATCTCACGGTCATCGCGACGAACGGCTCGATCTCGTTCGAGACGCCGGCCGGCGCGAGCAACTTCGGCGTGATCGCTCAGGACATCGCGCCCAACGGCATGGTGAGGCTGACCGCGAACGGGAACGTCACGTCTACGGGCACGAGCACGATCACCGCGCGTACGCTGAACGTCACCTCGAACAACGGAATGATCGACCTCGACGGCGTGGTCAACGCCGGCAGCCTGGCCGCTTCCGCCGCCGGTAACATCAACATCGACCGGCCGACGGGCAACGCCATCCAGGCGTTGGGCGCGGTCTCGAGCGGCGGCGACATCACGATCCGCGACGTCGACAACATCGCGCTCGGCCTTCAGATCACGGGGCTCACGCGCACCACCAAGGCGGACGGGCGGATCGACATCGCCACCAACGGCAACGTGCAGTTCCTGCCGTCGGCTAACTGCCGCATCGAGACCGGCCCGAACGGCACCATCGTGTTCGATGCGATGACCGGTCAGATCCTCGACGGCACGACGCCTTCCTTCGTCGGCGAAAGCCTCTTCATCGCGGCACGCGCGATCGGCGGCGGCACCACCAACCCGCTCAACACGCAGGTGCAGCGCCTCGGCGCGCGGGCAACGCGCAGCGGCGGCTTCGGCGGCTTCGCCTACTTCACCAACAACCTCGACGCGGCGCCCGGAGCGCTGTCGATCGCCCGCGTCGATCCCGCGACGTTCGGAATCGCGGTTGACGGTTTCGATGCCTTCGGCCGCGCGCTGCATCTTACGAACAATGGAAGCACGCTGCTCGACGCCGGTGTGATCGCCGCGACGGGCGCCCTCGGGAGCGTGACGCTCAACGCGATGGGCGCGGATTCCGACGTGATCACCTCCGCCGGTTTCAACGGCGCCGCCGTGAATGCCGAGAACGGCATCGTCACGGTGAACGCGCGCGACGTGACGCTCGGGTCGCTGACGGGCATCGGTGACCTTCAAGGCGATCACGTGAACGTCTTCGCGCGCCGTAACGTGCGACTCGGCGGACGCTCCAAGATCAGCGCGGACGGTAACGTGCTCGTCTCGGCCGCCGATTCCATCACGATGCGATCGGACGCCTCGGGCGGCAGCGTGATCCGATCCCTGGGCGATGGCGTCGTGCAACTCACCGCTGACACTGTGGACCTCGAGAACGGCATCAACACCGGGCCCGTCGTGATGAGCCGCAACGGCGGCGCGGGCAACATCATCTTCTCGACCGACACGATCAATCTCCTGAACCGCGTGGATGCCGGCACCGGCCGCGTCGCGATCGCGCCGCGCACGGCGAACCGTCCGATCACGATCGGACCCGAGCGACCCGGCACGCTGACGATCCTCGACGCCGAGCTCGACCGCATCACCGCTGGCACGCTTCAGATCGGCAGCTTCGACGGCACGACGGGGCAGATGCTCTCGGTCGATTCCCCGATCACACGACCTGCCACGGGTCCGACGTACGGCACGCTGGACCTGCGCACCGTCGACAACATTGCGCTCGGCTCGGACATCACGCTCGGCGGCGGCAATCTGCGCGTCGAAGCCGGTAACAATGTCCAGGGCGGCGCAAGGATAGACGGCGCCGATCTCATGTTCATCAGCAACGGGAACACGATCGGTCTGACCGGCGACATCACCGCGACGAACCTCACGTTGAACACCCCGACGGGCTCGATCACGCTGACGGACGACGTGAGCGCCGGCACGTTCACCGCGGACGCTCCGCGCGGGAACATTCGCGTGGACGGCAGCCGGAACAACATCGTCACGCTCGCGCGTGCGAGCTACGACCGCGAATTCCGCCTGCACGACTCGCAGGGCGGCCTCATCGTGAACGGCTTCGTGGACGGCGGAGCGCTTGCTGCGGCGACGCTCGAGGTTCGCGGCGGCAATCTCGTGCTGCAACAAGGCGCGAAGTTCTTCTTCGGCGGGCGCGACGGCGGGATACCGCAGGAGCTGCGGCTGTTCTCGGACACGGGCTTCATCAACCAGGCGGGCCCTGACGTGCTCGTCCCCGAAAACGGCGGCCGCTGGCTGATCTATACACCGTCGTCCGCCGTCACTGATCTGGGCGGTTTGCAGCCTGCGTTCACGCTGAGCAACGTCGCGTATCCGGAGCGTCCGGTCAATGCCGGGAACGGCGTGGTATTCGCGACGAGCCCGCCACCGCCGCCAGTGGACGCGCCCGCGCCGCCGCCGGATTTTACGCCGGTAAGGCGCCTGTTCGCGGCTGACTCGGGCGGGCTCAGCCCCGTCGAGCGCCTGATGGATCAGATCCTCGACGTGGGGAACGTCAAGTTCGACATCGCAGGCGGCGCGAGCACCCTCGCCGCGCTGGACGCGATGGCGGATTTCTTCGAGTTCCGCGACGCCCAGTACGAAGCCGGCGTCGCGAGACTGCGCAGCCTGAACCTTGAGCGCTATCAACGCGACCAGGTGGATAGCGCCGTCGCGATCGTCGACTACAAGGTGATCGCCGCGAACCACGCCTATCAGGAGTTCCTCGAAGGAAAAACCTCGTTCAGCGCGTTCCGTTCCGCCGCGCGCGAGGCGCTCGACGCCGTGAAGATCCTGGAGCGGGTGCACGACGACTTCAGCGGTGCGCGGGCGCGGCGCGAAATCGAGCAGGCCGCCAGCGCGGTCATCGCGGAGGCATCCGCGTTCGCGATGGGCACGCTGGTGCCGGACGACAACCAAGTCCCGATCGTGGTGCCGGGCGGCATCTATACGCCGACGATATACGAGAACGGTGTGCCGATGATCAACAGCATCTTCGTGCTGAGGCATTACGGCTATTCGCTCGACAAGCCCGTGTCGGATGTCCAGATGAGCGATATGGCGAAGGCGAGCGGGGGCCATCTATCCTTCGAGGAAGTAAGCCGCATCGTTGCAGCCGGCGGCGGCAACCTCACGCCGGGCGTGGTCGCCGGCCTGGTCGCGGCGGGCGGCGGCAACCTTTCGGGCGATCAGATGGCCGGGATCGTCGCCGCCGGCGGCGGCAATCTCCGCGATCCGTTGACGCTTCAGTCGGTCCTCAACGCAACCCTCGTGGCCGCGGGTGCCGGGAACATCGTGGCCGCAGGGGCGGGCAACATCGTCGCGGCGGGCGCCGGCAACATCGTCGCGGCGGGTGGCGGCAACATGGTCGCGGCAGGCGGAATGAACCTCGTTGCAGCCGGAGGTCTGAACCTGATCGGTGCGGACGGGGCAAGCCTGGTCGGTCCGGATGGGGCAAGCCTAGTCGGTCCGGACGGCGCAAGCCTGGTCGCCGCGGGCGGGCTCAACCTGACCTCGCGAGCGATCTCGAGCCTCGTTGCGGCGGGCGGGCTCAACCTCGCGCCCGGCGCCGTCGCCCAAATCGTCGCCGCGGGAGCCGGTAATCTGGTCGCCGCGGGCGGCGGCAACATCGTGGCCGCCGGCGCGGGCAACATCGTCGCAGCCGGCGCAGGAAACTTCCAATCGATCAGCGCCGGCCTCGTCGCGGCCGGCGGAGGCAACATCAGCGCGGACCGCGCGGCGAGCATCGTCGCCGCGGGAGCCGGAAACTTCAACTCGACGGTCGCCTCACTCGTCGCGGCCGGCGCGGGTAATCTCGCGCAGATGGCGAACATGGTTGCAGGACGTCAGGCGAACCTCATCTCCGGAGCCGGCCTGTCAACCGGCGGCATCGCCAACCTGGTACCCTCGATATCGGCGGGCAGCGGTCTCGTAGGTCTCGGAGGCGCAGGGGCCGCGAGTCTTCTACCGAATCAGGGCGGCGGTTTCTTCCCGGGTTTTCAGGGCGGGCGATGATAAGACATTTAATAATGATCGCAGCAGTTCTCGCCGGCTCCATGGCGTCGGCGCAGGACTTCGAGCGCATAGCACCCAAACCGGTGACTCCGCCGGGGCAGCTTCCGCGCGAGGGGCCGCGTGAACCGCCGCGCGACACGACGATTCGGGTGAAAGAGCTCAAGGGGATCGTCTTCGTGACTGACCCGAAGGCCGTTCGGCGCGAAGGCGTCACCGGCGTCAGCGGGCTGGATGTCAGCCGCATACCCGAGCTGCAGACCGAGGCCTTCCGCGCGCGCATGTCGCGCTACCTCGGGAAGCCGGTCAGCCTCGCGTCCATCGACGATCTGGTGCGCGAGGTCGTGGCGTTTTACACCGAGCAGGACCGGCCGTTCGTCCTGGTGTCGTCCCCCGAGCAGGACATCACGGGGGGCGTGCTGCAGCTACTCGTGGTCGAAGGCCGCGTCGGAGAAGTGTCGGTCGCGGGCGCGAGAACTTTCAGCGAGCGCATATACCGCGACGCGCTCGGCCTGAAGCCCGGCGACCGTATCAACAAACGCAAGCTCGACGAAGACATCGACTGGCTGAACCGCAACCCGTTCCGCGAAGCTTCGGTTCATCTCGAACCCGGTGGCACGCTCGGCACCACGGATGTCATCGTGCGCACCCGCGAGCGCTCTCCGTTCCGGCTGTATCTGGGCTACGACGATACCGGCACCGACCTCACCGACAACAAGCGCGTGCTTGCCGGGATCAACTGGGGCAACGCGTTCGGCCTGGACCACCAGTTCAACTACCAGTTGAGCGCGAGTCCCGACCTCGACATCTACCGCGCGCATTCCGCAACTTACATCGCGCCGCTGCCGTGGCGGCACCTCCTGACCGTGTTCGGGGCGTACGTCGATACGAAAGGCAATGTTCCGACGCCATTGGCGCTCGAAGGCAACTCGCGCCAGCTCGGACTGCGCTACGAGGTTCCGCTGAGGAGGATACGTGCCTATACCCATTCCCTGGTGGGCGGGCTCGACTGGAAACGCACCAACAACAATCTCGAGTTCGGCGGCACGAACATAAGCGTGACGGGGGCCGAAATCCTGCAGGGCGTGTTGACGTACCAGGGCCTGGCGCCCGATGCGTACGGATCCACGTCTTTCAGCGCAAGTCTCTTCCACAGCCCCGGCGGCCTCACCAGCAAGAACGAAGACATCAACTTTCAGACGCTGCGCGCGTTCTCGGAGGCCGAGTACAACTACTTCAATCTCCAGGCAACCCGGATCACGCGGCTGCCGGCGGATTTTTCGTGGCACGCGTCGGCCGAGATTCAGTTCGCCGACGGCAATCTCCTCGGCAGCGAGCAGCTCGGCGCCGGCGGCTATTCGAGCGTGCGCGGCTACGACGAACGTGAAGCGAACGGCGATGAGGGTTTCCTGATCCGCAATGAGCTGCGTACGCCGTCCTATCGGTTAGGCGCGGTCGCGCCGGGGAAGGAAGCGCATATCCAGCTTCTCGGCTTCGTCGATTACGGCACCGTGAGCAACATCCGGCTGCTGCCTGCCGAACGGCGCCAGATCACGCTGTGGTCTGCCGGTCTCGGCGCACGTTTTTCAGTGGACCAGAACGTCACCGCCCGCCTCGATTACGGCTGGCAGTTGAAGGACAGCGGTATAGCCGGCAGCCCGCGCAACGGGCGCGCGCACTTCTCGCTGCTCGTAAGCTACTGATCGGCGTCAGAGCCCGATCTCGGAAGAGGGAGATGGGGCTCTGACCCCGATTAGAATGGCGGGATGAAACCCGCCAACCTCGTCATCATCATGTCCGACGAGCACAACCCGAAGATCATGGGCTGCGCCGGGCACGACATCGTCAAGACGCCGAACATCGACCGCCTCGCCGCCGAGGGCACGATGTTCGAGAGCGCCTACACCACCTGCCCCGTCTGCGTGCCTGCGCGCGCGGCTTTCGCCGTCGGCAAGTACGTGCACCAGATCGGCTACTGGGACAACGCCGACGCTTACGAGGGCGCGATCCGGAGCTGGCATCACCATCTGCGCGATCGCGGCCACCGCGTGGTGTCGATCGGCAAGCTCCACTTCCGCGGATTAGAAGGCGACGACTACGGCTTCAGCGAGATGCAGATCCCGATGCAGATCATCGAAGGCAAGGGCGATCTGATGGGGCTCGTGCGCCGCGACCTGCCCGAGCGTGGACTGTCGTGGAAGATCGCGAAGCTCGCGGGCCCGGGCGAGACGCCGTATACCGCGTACGACCGCGAGATCTGCACGCGCACGCAAGTGTGGCTGCGCGAGGAAGCGCCGAAATACAAAGATAAGCCGTGGGTGCTGTTCGTGTCCTTCGTGTGCCCGCATTTCCCGCTGGTCGCGCCCGCCGACTTCTATTACCAGTACCCGCTCGATCGCATGCCGCTACCCAAGCTCTACGGCAAGGACGAGCGGCCCGAGCATCCGTACCTGCGCGATTACGCCTCGAGCTTCGTCTACGACAAGTATTTCGACGAGGAGAAGCTGAGGAAAGCCGTAGCCGCGTACTACGGCCTGGTGAGCTTCGTCGACGACAACATCGGCAAGGTGCTGCGCACACTCGAGGTCACCGGCCTCGCCGAGAATACGCGCGTGCTCTACACGTCCGACCACGGCGACAACCTCGGCGCGCGTGGCTTGTGGGGCAAGTCGACGATGTACGAGGAAGTCGCAGGTGTGCCGCTCATCATGCGCGGGCCCGGCATCGCGGCGGGCAAGAAGATCCGCACGCCGGCGAGCCATGTCGACACCTATCCGTTCATCATGGAATGCGCCGGAGAAGACCGGCGCGAGGTCTACGACAACCATCCGGGTGTGTCGCTCGATCGGCTGGCGTCCGGTGAGAACCCGGATCGCAACGTGCTCTCGGAGTACCACGGCATGGGCTCCACGACCGGCGCGTTCATGATCCGCCATGGCGATTTCAAGTACGTGCACTACGTTGCGTACGCGCCGCAGCTCTTCGACCTCGCGAACGATCCGGAGGAGCTGCGCGACCTTGCGGCTGATGCGTCTTACGCAGGCGTTCTCGAAGAGTGTCGCCAGCGCCTGTACGCGATCTGCGATCCGCAGGAAGTCGATGCGCGCGCCAAGGCGCGGCAGGCCGAGCTACTCGAAGCCGCGGGCGGACGCGAAGCGGTGATCAAGCGCGGCGATCTCGGATTCACGCCGCCGCCGGGGTACCCGATCTCGCTCGGGTAAGCTCTCACGAGCGCTTCTCCGCTCGGAGACGGACAAGTACCGCAGGATCATCAAAGACCGCGCGGGTCGAACAACAGTGAGGAGGAATACCATGACGCGCCTTCAGAGCGCAGCAACAGCGGCCTGCGTACTGGCTGCCTTCGCGGCACCCGTTGCCGCACAGAACTATCCATCGAAGCCGATACGCGTGATCGTGCCGTACGCGACGGGCGGTGCAACGGACCTCATCGCGCGGCTCGTCGGGCAGAAATGGAACGAGCGCTTCGGCCAGCCGGTCCTCGTCGACAACCGCACCGGGGCGGGTGGCGTGATTGGCGCGGACGCGGCTGCCAAGGCGCCCGCCGATGGCTACACCGTGCTGCTCGCGGTGCCGGCCGAGATGGTGATCCTGCCGCACCTTCAGAAGATGCCGTATGTCGTGGCGCGGGATTTCGCGCCCGTGTCGCTGGCGGCGATCACGCCGCTCATCTTCGTCGTGCATCCGGCGCTACCGGTGAAGACGGTGAAGGACGTGATCGCCCTCGCGAAGTCGCGCCCGGGCCAGCTCACGTACGCGTCCGCCGGCACGGGCGGCGTGCAGCATCTGTCGGGCGAGCTCCTGAAGATCACCGCGAAGATCGACCTCCTGCACGTGCCTTACAAGGGCGCGGGACCCGTGATGCCGGATCTCCTGGGTGGTCACGTCGCGATGTTCTTCTCCGGCATGCCGCCGGCCATGCCGCACGTGCGCGCCGGAAAGCTGCGCGCGATCGCGGTGACGACGGCCAAACGCTCGCCAGCGGTGCCCGACGTGCCGACGATGCAGGAATCGGGCGTTCCCGGATTCGACATCGCGAACTGGTTTGCGTATTTCGTTCCGGCGGGGACGCCCGCTGACGTGATAGCCAAGTTGAATGCCGAGGCCAATCGCGCGCTCAAGCTGCCCGACGTGCGCGAAAAGCTCGCTGCGGTCGGCGCCGAAGTCGTGGGGACGTCGCCGCAGGAGCTGCAGAAGTTCGTGCAGAGCGAAAGCGAGAAGTTCGCGAAGCTCGTCAAGGCCTCAGGCGCAAAAGCCACCGATTGAAGGCGTAGGTGGGTCTCGACCCACCGACAAGAGAACGGCAATGCAGCTCACTCCAGAAGAAGAAGCCATGCTCCGCGGCGAGCACGGCGAGACCGTGCGCGAGGCGATCGCGCTCCAGCTCGAGGTCGCGAAGTTCTACGACGCCGAGCGCTTCGTGCCCGTCACCAACGTGCACATGATGGGCGACATCGAGGTGATGGGGGACGTCGGGCTCGATCACCTGCTGCGGCTCGCGCGCGCCGGCGCCCACTGCGAGGTCGCAACGACCACGAACGCGCGCTGTTTCGATTTCGCGCACGTCGATCGGCTGGGACAGGACCGCGCGGAAGCCGACAAGGAGCGCCGGCTGATCCAGAGCCTGCGGGAGATGAACGTGGTCACCGCCGACACGTGCATCAACTATCAGACGCTGTATCAGCCGCATTTCGGCGAGCACGTGGCGTGGGGCGACACGGGCACGGTGATCTGGGCGAACTCGGTGTGCGGCGCGCGCACGAATTTCGAGTCCGGTCCCGCCGCCATGGCCGCGGCGATGACGCGCCGTACGCCGGAATACGGCTATCACGTCGACGAGCATCGCAGGGGCACGTTCGTCGTGGAAGTCGAGGCCGATGTCTCCGACTTCGCCGAGTGGGGCGCGCTCGCGAAGCTCGTAGGCGAATCGCACCAGAGCTATTTCGAAGTGCCGGTGCTCACCGGAATCCGGCGCTCGCCCACCGCGGACGAGTTGAAGCACCTCGGCGCGTCGCTCGCGAGCTACGGCTCGATGGCGATGTACCACATGGTCGGCGTCACACCCGAGGCGCCGTCGGTCGACGCGGCGCTGGGCGGCAGGCCCGCACGTGAAACGATGCATATCACGCAGCGCGACATCGACCGTGTATTCGCGGGTTATTCCGATCTCGGCGCACCCTGCAATTTCGTCGTCTTCTCCGGACCGCAGCTTTCGCTGCTGGAGGTGAAGCGCGTCTCGGAGCTCTTCGACGGCAGGCGCGTGCATCGCGGCACGACGGTGTTCGTGACGACGAGCAACGGCATCCTCTCCGCGGCGCGGGCGCTCGGCTATGCGCAGAAGCTCGAAGCGGCCGGTGTGACGATACTCGAAGGCGTGTGCGTGTACATCCTCCAGAACCTCTCGCGCATGCGGGAAGCGAACGGCTGGACGAACATGGTTTCGAACTCGGCGAAAATCGTGAACACCATCACCGCGCACAAGTTCAACACGATCCTGCGGCGCACCGAAGATTGCGTGGAGATCGCGTGCACGGGGGTATTCCAATGAGCGCGGCACTCGAGACCATCACCGTGACGCGCGCATTCGGGCCGGTCGTCGAAGGCGAAGCGGTCGTCTCCAGCGAAGGCTTCAGCCCGCGCTACGACCTCGACCGCTGGAGCGGCGTCATCACGAAGCGCGGACACAAGCTCGAGGGCGTGAACATCCGCGACAAGATTCTCTTCTTTCCCACCGCCAAAGGCGGCATCGCCGCGGGCTGGGCGTTCTACGACATCAAAGGCAAGGGGATCGCGCCGAAGGCGTTCGTCTTCGGCGTCACGAATCCGGTCATGGTGCAAGGCGCGGTGTTCGCGAACATCACGATCACGGAAGGCTGGTCGCGCGCGCCCGAGGAGATCATCCGCACCGGCGACATCGTGCGGGTCGATCCGGCGGCAAGAACGATCGAGCTGCTCCGCCGCGCCTGACCGCCGTTACGGCGATTTCGTTTTGCAGCGCACAACGTGGTATTCTTCGGGACCATGGACGCACCCCTTTGTCGAAGGCGTGCGTCTTAATTCTCTGGAGCTCCTATGCGAACCGAAGTGCACGTGCATGGCAGTATTTTTC
>Ga0196978_1000479_pt1 | contig 20398 bp, 17 predicted proteins | sample S3v_2013CmetaG_FD_155491 | JGI IMG/M metagenome (GOLD analysis project Ga0196978, IMG submission 155491) | Soil microbial communities from Anza Borrego desert, Southern California, United States - S3+v_20-13C | ecosystem: Environmental > Terrestrial > Soil > Desert | place: USA: California... | reverse complement strand
CTCCGGCCGGCAAAGGTCGGCCATGCGGATGCCGGTGCGCGCGTGCTTGTCCTCGTAGGCAGGACCGATGCCGCGCCCGGTGGTTCCGATCATGCCCGTGCCGCGCTTTCGTTCGCGCGCCTGATCGATGGCCTTGTGGTAGGGCAGGATGACGTGCGCTTCCTGGCTGATGAACAGCGAGCGAGCGCCCTTCAGGTGCCCGCGTGCCTGCAGCGCATCGATCTCGCGCACGAGCACCGTGGGATCGACCACCACGCCGCCGCCGATCACGCAGGTCGTCTTTTCGTGCAGCGCGCCCGAAGGCACCAGGTGCAGCACCGTCTGCTCGCCGTCGACGACGAGCGTGTGCCCGGCATTGTTGCCGCCCTGGAAGCGCACGACGATGTCGGCCTTGGCCGACAGCAGGTCGACGATCTTGCCTTTCCCTTCGTCGCCCCATTGCAGGCCGACGACGACTGCCGTCTTTGGCGCGCCTTTCACGGCGGCTAGAGGCGCACCATCTGTGCGCTGGTGATGTCCTGGAGACTGCGCAGCTCCTCGAGCTGCGAGGCGTTGAGCGGCGAGTCCACGGTGAAGAACGAGACGGCCTCGGTTCCAGTGCGTCCGAGCACCAGGCCGGCGATGTTGATGCCGTGCTTGCCGAGGAACGTGCCGAGCCGCCCGACCACGCCGGGAACGTCGCGGTTGTGCAGGATCAGGATGTAGCCTTCGGGCGTCGCCTCCAGGAAGAAGTCGTCGAAGCGTACCAGGCGGATGATCTTTCCGCCGAACACCGCGCCTTCGATCACCTGCTTGGAACCGGGGCCGGAGAAGGTCACACGGACCGAGCTGGTGAAGTTCTTGGCCTCGCGGTTCTTGACCTCCACGATCTTGATGCCGCGCTCCTTGGCCAGGAACGGCGCGTTGACCGCGTTCAGCGGCATGTCCAGCACGTTGGCGAGCATGCCCTTGAGCACGGCCGCGTTGACGGGACGGATGTCGAGCTCGGCGACCTCGCCGTTGTACTCGATCTGAACCTGGGTGGGCACGCGCTGGGCGATCTGTGCGTGCAGGCTGCCGATCTTCTCGGCAAGCGTCACGTAGGGTGCCATCAGGCCGGCCATCTCGGCCGACATCGACGGCACGTTGACGGCGTTGCGGATGGTGCCGTCCAGGAAGAAGGCGCGGATCTGCTCGGCCACCGCGATGGCCACGTTCAGCTGTGCCTCGCCGGTGCTGGCGCCGAGGTGAGGAGTCGCCACCACGCGCGGATGCATGACAAGCGGATTGCTGGGCGGGGGCGGCTCCTCGTCGAAGACGTCGAGGGCGGCGCCAGCGACCTGGCCGGACTCGAGCGCTGCCAGCAGCGCATCCTCGTCGATGATCCCGCCGCGTGCGCAGTTGATGATGCGCGCGCCCTTCTTCATCAGGCCAAAGGCGCGGGTGCCGATCAGTCCGCGCGTCTCGGCCGTCAGCGGGGTGTGCACGGAGATGAAGTCGGCGCGCGCATACAGCGCGTCCAGCGTCACCAGCTCGATGCTCGCGCGCGCCGCAGCCTCTTCGGTGACGAAAGGATCGTAGGCGATGACCTTCATCGACAGGCCCTTGGCGCGCTCGGCCACGATGGAGCCGATGTTGCCCATTCCGACCACGCCGAGCGTCTTGCCGCAGATCTCGGTGCCGACGAAGTCGTTGCGCTTCCACTTGCCCTCGCGAAGCGTGGCGTTGGCCTGCGGGATGTGGCGGGCAAGGGCCAGCATCATCGAGATGGTGTGCTCGGCGGTGGTCACGTTGTTGCCGCCGGGCGTGTTCATGACGATCACGCCGCGCTTGCTGGCCGCTTCGACGTCCACGTTGTCCACGCCGATGCCGGCGCGGCCGATGACGCGAAGACTGGTCGCGGCCTCGAGCAGGTCGGCCGTGACCTTGGTGCCGCTGCGGATGACCAGACCTTCGTAGTTGCCGATGATCTTCTTCAGATCGTCGGCGGGAAGGCCCGGCTTGTCGTCGATCTCGACGCCAGGCGTGGACAGGAGGATGTCGAGGCCCTGCTTGTCGAGCTTGTCGGAAACGAGGATGCGTGCCACGGCGTTACTTCTTGTACATTTCGAGCAGCACTTCCTGCGCCGCCGCCGGCCCGCGCCCGAAGGCGAGTTCGACGCCGAAGTGTCTGAGGGCCATTTCCACCGCCGACAGTCCGACGATGACGTCGAACGTGTCTGCGTATCCGATGTGGGCCAGACGGAAGATCTTGCCCTTGAGCTTGCCCTGCCCTCCGGCCACGGTCACTCCCATGACGTCGCGCAGATGCTTGGTGAACTTGCCGCCGTCGACGCCGTCGGGAATCCACACGCCGGTGGTGGCAAGACTCGGCGCCGTCGGTGCCAGCAGCTCGAGACCGGTCGCCTCGACGCCGCGGCGCGTGGCCTCGGCAAGGATGGCGTGTCGCCGATACACAGCCGGCCATCCGCCTTCGGATTCGACCAGATCGAACACGGCCTTGAGGCCGATGATCAGCGTCACCGCCGGCGTGTAGGCGGTGGTGTTGTCGGCGACGTTCTTGCGCTCCTTGGCAAGGTCGAAATAGAAGCGCGGCAGCTTTGCGTTCTTGCTGGCCGCCCACGCCTTCTCGCTCAGTGCGATCAGGGCAAGGCCCGGCGGCAGCATCATCGCCTTTTGCGATCCGGTGACCAGGACGTCGATGCCGACCTTGTCCATGGGGCAATCGACCACGCCGACCGAGGTGATGCCGTCGACGATCAGAAGGACGTCGGTGTTGCGCGTCAGAGCCGCGATCTCCTCGACCGGATGGATGGCCGTGGTCGAGGTCTCGCTGTGCTGCATGATGACGGCGCGGGCGCCGGGGTTCTGCTTCAGGGCATCGGCGACCTGCTGCGGCTTGACGGCGCAGCCCCACTCCACCGGGATCTCGACCACGCTCAGCCCGTAGGCCTTGGCGATTTCCATCCAGCGTTCGCCGAACTTGCCGCCGTTGACCACCAGCACCGTGTCGCCCGGGCTCATCGTATTGGTGATGGAGGCTTCCATGGCGCCCGTGCCGCTCGAGGACAGCAGCAGGACCGGCTGCGAGGTGCCGAACATGCGCTGGGCACCTTCTTCAACCTGGCGGAAAATCTCGCTGAATTGCGGAGTGCGGTGATGGATGATGGGCGCAGCCATCGCGAGCAGCGCCTCGTGCGGCACCGGAACGGGGCCGGGCGCGAGCAGGTATCTCTTCAACATTTCCCTTCGAAGGGGAGGCCTACGGAAGTCGCAACGCCCGAGAGAGGCCTTCCGGAGCCTCGGGCACCGGACCACGTATTCCCGCCCCCGGAGGATGTCAATTTGACGCTGGGCGTTAGGGCACGGGTGGAATCGTACGACGCCCGGATGCCGCGCGGCGGGCGCGCCTCAGCGCATCTTCGTCGCGATCAGGTTCATGAACTCCTGGCGCGTCTCCCGGCTCTGGAACACGCCGACCAGCGCGCTGGTGACGACGACGGAGTTGGGCTTCTCGACGCCGCGCATGCGCATGCACATGTGCTCGGCCTCGCACACCACGCCGACGCCGGTGGCGTTGAGCATCTCGCTGATGGTGTGCGCGATCTGTTCGGTCATGCGCTCCTGGACCTGGAGGCGGCGAGCATAGGTTTCGACGAGACGCGCGATCTTGGAAATCCCGACGATCTTGCCGTCGGGAATGTATGCCACGTGAATGCGTCCGAAAAAGGGCAGCATGTGGTGCTCGCACATCGAGAAGAAGTCGATGTCCTTGACGATGATCATCTCCGAGTAGGTCTCGGTGAACATCGCATCGCCGATGATGGCGCGCGGATCTTCCTCGTAGCCCTTGGTCAGGAACTTCAGGGCTCGAAGGACGCGATCGGGAGTTTTCTTGAGGCCCTCGCGGTCGGGGTCTTCCCCGATCCACGACAGGATGTTGCGAACGTTCTGCTCGGGAAGATCCTTGGAGTCCTTGGCCACTCTCAATCCTCGGAGTCGATGTCGTCGCCGCCGATTTCGTCGTACTCGAAATCCTCTTCGCCTTCCTCGCCCTCCGAGACGACGTCTTCGCCGCCATCCTCCTCGCCCTCGTAGTCGCCGGACTTGACGCGCTGGTACTTGCGGTAGTCGTAGCCGGTGGCCATGGCCATCAGCAGCCCTTCCATGCCGCCTTCCTTCTCGCGGCGCAGCACGCGCAGGCGATCGAGGTACTCGCGGAAGTCGGCGTTGATGCGGTTCTGCTCGTCGGGCTCGCCCTCGAAGAACTCGCACAGTCGCGTGACGGCGAAGCGCAGCGCGGCAAAGCGCAGCTCGTTCGGGAACGAATCCCACTCGGCCAGCGAGAGCGTGCGCAGCGACTCGTAGCCCGCCATCAGCGCCTCGAAACGCTCCAGAGAATAGCCGCCCTCGACGAAGCACATCGCGTTGACGGCGGTAGCCAGGTCGAAGACGTACTTGCCGCGGCAGGCAGCGTCGAAATCACCCAGGCACACCACCTGGTCGCCGCGCGCAAGGATGCCGTAGCAATGCACGGTGCCGTGGATGATGCCCTTGGGCAGCTTGGTCTCGAGGTAGTTGCCGAGGTACTCGGTCTCCTCGTCCAGAGTGCGGATGATCTTCTTGAAGTAGGGCGGGATGCGGCGCCGTACCGCGGCGTAGGCCTCGAAGATGCGATCGAAGCCGAAGCGGTTGTCGATGGCTTTCTTGTAGCCGCGCCCCACCATGTGCAGCTGGCCGAGCACTCGGCCCATGCTGTGCACGGCCTTGAGCCCGAGCTGATCGGCGACGGCCTGCTTGCCGAGCGGCAGCTTGTAGAGGACCAGGTAGTGGCCCTCGCGTTCGATGAACTGGCGCCCGCGGCGGTCGCTGACCGGGCGCGGGCTGGGAAAGGCGTGCTTCTCCAGGAACATGAGAAGCTCGAGCTCGCGGCGCAGGTCGAACTCGTCTTCGAGCGAGCGCACCTGCAGTTCGTAGTTGGTCTTGGCGACTTCGAGGATGTAGCGCTTGCTGCCCCACTCCGGAATCGGGCCGCTGGTGGGGCCTATCTTTCCCAGGCCGTATTCGGCTGCGATGTCGCCGAGTGCTTTCTTGTCCAGACCTAGAGATTGCAACGGCATCCGGGGCTCGATCGCTGCGCGCGCAGCAGGAGAATCCAGCGCCCGGGGTATGTCGGCGCCACCCGGCAAAGTCAAGATTTTTTTTCAGATGCGGCTGGTTACGCCTTCGCTGTCCAGGCGCAGGCGCTCGCGACATCGGGCGATCTCGTTGCGCGTGCGCTCTTCGTCCCAGCCAAGCCGGCGCCCCATCACTTCGGCCGCCATGCGCAGGATGTCGCCGCTTCGCTCCCTGCTGCGAAGGCCGACGTGCATGCGGCGTAGCAGTGCGTCCTCGAGCGTGCACGCCATCTCGAAATCGGCCGCGTGTGCGACCTCGGCGAGCAGATCGGGAAGGTCGCCGGCCAGAGGCCTGCCGAGCGTTTCGTCCTCGCGCACCAGGGCCGAGACCTCGCCGCTCAGGGCACCGTAGCGGGTGCGGATGTGCTCTTCGCGCGTCTCGGGCGTCTCGCCCAGAGCCTCGCCCGGCTCGATGCCAACGGCTCCGGGAAGCGGAACGTCGGCCGTGCGGCATCGGCCCACCCGGCGGCCGACGCGGTGCGCGGCGTGATCGACCAGGATCTCGGCAACGTGACGGTGCGTGGTCAGCTTGCCGCCACCGAGCGAGATCAGGCCCGAGGGACTCTCGAAGACCTGATCCTCGCGGCTGACGTCGGAAGCCGAGCGTTCGTCCTCGGGAGCGACCAGGGGCCGCAGGCCGGCATACGTGCTGATGATGTGATGCGCCGTGGCGCCCGAGTTCGGGAACGTGCGCGCCACGGCTGCCAGGATGTAATCGACGTCGTCGCCGTCGGCGCGCACGTCGGCCGGATCTCCGCTGTAGAACGTATCGGTGGTACCGACCACGGTCTGCCCCTGCCACGGAATCGCGAACATGACGCGACCGTCCACGCCGCGCATCACCACCGCGTCGTTGTTGCCGATGCGTGCGCGGTCGAACACGGCGTGCACGCCCTTGGTCAGGCGCAGCCGCGGCGGCGAGCCTGGATCGTCCATGCGACGGACGTGATCCAGCCACGGCCCGGACACGTTGATGAACGTTCGCGCGCGCACCGTCACCGTCCGGCCCGTCAGGTTGTCCAGCACCCGAGCCGCGGCCAGACGTCCCCCGGCATCCTTGTCGAAGGCGGTCACCTCGGCGTGGTTGAGCACGGCGGCGCCCGCCGAGCGCGCGGCCAGCGCGGTCTCCAGCGTCAGGCGTGCGTCGTCGGTCCAGCAGTCGTAGTAGAGCGCGCCGCCGCGCAGCCCGTGCGTGGCCAGCGCCGGCTCACGCTCGCGAAGCTGGGCCACGGTCAGCCCGCGGTGACGCTGAAGGTTCTGGAAGCCCGCCAGCAGGTCGTACATCGTCAGGCCGATGCGAAGCTGCCAGACCGGCACCGGATCGTCGTCGTAGATGGGAAAGACGAACCGCTGCGCACGAACCAGATGTGGCGCGATGCGAGTGCGAAGCAGGTCGCGCTCGCGGCAGGACTCCAGGACCAGCGCAACGTCGCCCTGCTGCAGATAGCGCACGCCGCCGTGCACGAGCTTGCTGGAACGGCTGCTGGTGCCGGAGGCGAAGTCGTTGCGCTCGAGAAGGGCGACGGTCATCCCGCGCAGCACGGCGTCGCGCGCCACTGCGGCGCCATTGATGCCGCCGCCGACGATGCAGATGTCGAACAGCTCGCTGCCGAGCATGCCCAGCGTCGCATCGCGATACTGGACCGGAGAGCAGTGGCCCGCGCTCATCGCATTCCGACCAGCTTGTGCACCTGCGGCAGCACGCGCGTGTCCGACACGACAGAGGCCGCCACCGCCGCAAGGTCGTCGAGGCGTGAGCGCTCGATCTGCCACTGCGGCGAGTCGGGAGCGGTGATCGGCTGGACGAAGAGCGTGGCGCCGGGAGCGCACTCTGCGACCAGGCGAGCGGCGCGATCGACCTCGGCTGCATCGGTGCCTGCGTCCACCGGCATCTTGACGTAGAGCTCGGTGCCGCGACAGGTTTCCAGAAACGCACGATGGCGGTCCCACAGCTCGGGCTCGCCGGTGTTGGAAGGCAGCTTGACGTCGGCCGAGACCAGCGAGATCCCCGGCAGCACCGAAGCCAGGCCCTGCACGAGCATCGCATTGGTCTCGAGCATGCATGGCACTGGCGGTGGCGAATCCGACAGCCAGCTTGCCAGGAACGCGCTTTGCACCATCGGCTCGCCGCCGGTGATCGCGATCATGGCGATGGTCGGATCTTCCTGGCAGCAGCGCGCGACGATGTCGGACAGCGTCGTGCGCGAAAGCGGATTGGGCAGCTTCACGTGCTCGCCAGCAGGATAGTCGACCGTGCAGGAAGCGACGCGCACCAGCGAATCGGGCGTGTCACACCATCGGCAGCGGATGTTGCAGCCCGCAAAGCGCACGAACAGATGGCGCTGGCCCACGCGCGAACCCTCGCCCTGAAAGGACGCGAAGATCTCGCTCACCCACGCCACGTCGCTGCGAGTCCCGTTCACGGCGGCAGGCCTTACCACGAAACCGAGCCCGACGCGCCCGCGTTGCAGACGGCGACCAGCAGGTCACCGACGTTGGTTCCGGTCGCGCCCGTGACCAGCAGGTCGCCGGCGGCGGCCAGCGCCGGCTCGGTGTCGTAGGAAGCGACCGCACGATCCAGTGGAAGATCGGCGCGGGCCGCGCGCGCGGCGGTGCCCTCGTCAATGATGGCGCCGGCGGCGCGGCTCGACCCGTCGCAGCCGTCGGTCCCGGCGCATGCGCAGGCAAGCGCACCGCTGCCCCGAATGCTCAGCGCAAGGCGCGCGGCCAGATCCAGGTTGCGGCCACCGCGGCCCACCGTCCCCCTGCGCAGCCGCACCACGGTCTCGCCCGCTGCAACCAGCGCCGAAGGCCGCGCCGAGCGCTGCATCGCGCGGATCCGAGCCGCGATCGCGTCGGCAGCCTCGCCGGTCGCGCCACCGAGGTTGCAGCGGCTGACCGCGTATCCGAGCGTCGCGAGCTCGGTGCACGCGGCGCGCGCTGCGTCCTCGGCACAAGCGACGATCTCGTAGTCTGTGGCGGGGAGCTCGATACGGCGGCCCTGCGCAGCGTCCTGGGGCGTGGCGGGCTCGCGTGATGCTGCGGGCGCACCCGACGCCATCGACGAAAGCCGTGCCGTTACAGTCTCGGGAAGCTCGAGCGCGCGCGTCCTGACGATCTCCCACGCGGCGCCGGCCTCGCATTCCTGAGCGACGGTTGGCCCCGAGCCTATGATCCTGGGGTCATCGCCCGCTACGTCGCTGAGCGCCAGCGTCACCACGCGAGCAGGCTCGGCCAGGCGTGCGAGCCCGCCGCCCTTGACCGCCGATAAGCAGATGCGGATACGGTTGATGTCCTGGATCGGCGCGCCGCTGCCGACGAGCAGGCGGTGCGTCTGGATCAGGTCATCCTCGGAGATGCCGCAGGCCGGAGCTTCCAGAAGAGCCGAGGCACCACCGGACAGGAGCACGACCAGAAGGTCTCCTGCTCCCAGCGCGCCGACCTCGGCCATGATCCTGCGGGTTGCCGCGATTCCCTCGGGCGTAGGAAATGGGTGACCGCCGCGCAGCACCGGCACGTGCGCCGGAAGGTCACCGGCCTCGACTCCAGCCGGCGCCAGCACGATGGCGCGCGCGACTGGCAGTGCGCCTCGCATCATCGGAACGGCGGCCTTGCCCGCGGCCAGCACGAGAGTGGAAGAAGCGTTCGGGTGAAGGTCGGTGCGGCGGGCCAGCGCGCGCTCCGCAGCGGCCGTGGCGTCGACGGCGCGCAGCCCGGCGCGCCACGCGGCCAGGGCGTGACCGCGCAGGACCGCGGTTTGGGCGCCCGTCATGACAGGAAAGAAAAGGAGCGGCTCGGCTGCACAGGCAGCTCGAGCCGCTGGTGGTCAGTAGGTGTCGTCTTCGGCGTCGGCACCGGGAAGTCGCGGCGCCGACATGCCGCCGGCATCCGAGTGCATCGTGCGCTGAGCCTGCTCGTACTCGTCCTGGCAGGTGACGCACAGCCGCGTGAAAGGCATCGCTTCCAGACGGCCGGCGGCGATCTCGCCGCCGCACTCGTCGCAGTCGCCGTACTCGCCGGTGTCGATGCGGGCCAGGGCGTCGTCGATGAGCTGGAGCTTCTTGCGCTCCCTGTCGCCGAGCAGCAGGTTGATCTCGCGATCGCGCTCGTCGCTGGCGATGTCGTAGGTGTCGCGACCCTCGCCGGCCTCGCCTTCGCGGCCTTCCTTCATATCGTCCTTGATGACGCGCATGATTTCCTTGCGCATCTCGAGGAGCTTTCCCTGGAACTTGTCGCGGTCGCGTTTTCTCATGATGGCGTGCGCACTCCCTTGCGAAAGGCGCGATACCTTAATGACGAGGCTGCCCGCCGTCAATCCAGCGGGGAAACATTTCCGAAAAGGTCGAAGCCGTCGCTCCCGGTGATCTCCACGTCGACGAGCTGGCCTCGTCGCCCGGCCGCTTGCGCCGTGAGAAGTGTCACCCCGTCGATGTCGGGAGCCTGCAGATCGGTGCGGCCGAACCACTGACCGTCCTCGTCGCACCCGCATACGAGCACCCGTCGTCGCTGCCCCACCTCGGCGGCCAGATGTTCCGCGCTGATGGGTTCCTGCAGGGCCAGGAGCGCGTCGCGCCGGTACTCGGCAACCTGCGGATCGACCGCGCCCGGCAGATCGAAGGCGCCGCTGCCCTCCTCGGGCGAATAGGCGAATACGCCGATGCGATGGAAGCGCGACGCCTCCACGAACCGGCACAGCCGCTCAAACGCCTCGTCGGTCTCGCCAGGAAAGCCCACGATGAACGAGGTGCGAATGGACGCGCCCGGCACGCGCTGGCGGATGCGGTCGAGGATTCGCTGGACCTGGCCGGTGTCCTTGTGACGCCGCATGAGGCGCAGGATCTCGCTGTCGGCGTGCTGCAGGGGCATGTCGATGTAGGGAACCACGTTCTCGACCTGCGCGATCGCGTCCAGGGCAGTGTCCGTCAGCGTGCTCGGGTACAAGTAGAAGCAGCGCACCCGTTCCAGGCCGCCAACGCGGCCGAGCCGCCAGAGCAGCTGCGCCAATCCGTCCTTCAGGCCGAGATCGCGTCCGTAGGCCGACAGATCCTGCGCGATCAGGTTCAATTCGACGATGCCGCTGGAGGCGAGACGCTCGGCCTCGGCGGCGATGTCCTCGAGAGCGCGGCTCTCATGCTTGCCGCGAAACGACGGGATCACGCAGAACGAGCACTCGTGATCGCAGCCCTCGGAAACTTTCAGGTAGGCCGAGCCGTCGGTCTCGGTGACCTCGCGCTCCATCCAGGCGGCGGGCAGGTAGTGCTTGTCGCCTCGGAACATGACGCCGCCGCCGCTGCCGATCGCCGCCGGAAACTGGTCGAGCGCCCCCGTGCCGACCATCGAATCGATTTCGGGAATGGATGCGGTCAGCTCCGCGCCGTAGCGCTCGGCCATGCAGCCGGTGACCACCAGGCGCCGCCCTTCCTGCTGCGCCTTGATACGAGCCAGCTCCAGGATCGTGTCGATCGATTCCTGGCGCGCCTCCTGGATGAACGCGCACGTGTTGACGACCAGCACGTCGGCCTGCTGCGGGTCGTCGACGAGCTGATGCCCCTGCGCGAGGGCGCGCCCCATCATCAGCTCGCCATCGACCTGATTCTTCGGGCACCCGAGCCGGGCCAGGTAGATCTTCTTCGGGGTCAGGTCTTGCATTCGAGCGATGTGACGCGGCGAGGGCGGCCCTCGCCGGAGCCTGGTGCGTCAGTCCCGGAAGTTTTCGAACTGCAGCGGCTGGCCATAGTCGTTCTTCTTCAGGAACCCGATGCACTCCTGGAGGTCGTCGCGGTTCTTGCCGCTCACGCGCAGGCTGTCGCCCTGGATTGCGACCTGCACTTTCATCTTGGTGTTCTTGACGTCCTTGACGATCTTCTTGGCCGTTTCCGTGTCGATTCCGGCCTTCAGCTTGATCTTCTGCCGAGCCCTGGCGCCGCCGGCGGGCTCGATCGGACCGCGATCCAGCACTCCGAGCGAAACGCCGCGCTTGGCCAGCTTGCCCTCGAGAACCTCGAGCGAAGCCTTGACGTGGAAGTCATCGGAGGACTCGATCTGAAACGCCTCCTGCTCGACCAGCTCGATCTTGGTATCGGAGTTCTTGAAGTCGAACCTTTGCCCGACCTCCTTCACGGCCTGACCGAGCGCATTGTCCACCTCGTGCCAATTGATCTTCGAAACCACATCAAACGAAGGCATGACGATTCCCTTTTCCCAATCCGGATTCCCGCGCTCTCTCCATCGCAACCGAGCCCGGCCGCGCACAGTGCCCTAGATGCGAGGCGGAGGCGAAAGAGCGCCAGGCATGCCCTGCAGCCGCCGTCCAAGGCACGACGTCCCCGTTTCCAAATTGCGCCAGAGCCGGCTGCGCAGAGCGGCCCAGCTGCAAGGCGGAGGCGAGCGGAGCGCGCGGAGGCGTACTTCGCGTACGCTGAGCACGCGACCTCGCCGACAACGCAGCAGATGCGGTGCTATGCGCAGCCGCCGGTGTCTGAGGCACTACGTCCGTTACCAAATCGCGCCAGAGCCGGCTGCGCAGAGTGCCGCAGCTGCAAGGCGGAGGCGAGCGGAGCGCGCGCAGGCGTACTTCCCGTACGCTGAGCACGCGACCTCGCCGACAACGCAGCAGATGCGGTGCTATGCGCAGCCGCCGGCGTCTGAGGCACTACGTCCGTTACCAAATCGCGCCAGAGCCGGCTGCGCAGAGTGCCGCAGCTGCAAGGCGGAGGCGAGCGGAGCGCGCGGAGGCGTACTTCCCGTACGCCGAGCACGCGACCTCGCCGACAACGCAGCAGATGCGGTGCTATGCGCAGCCGCCGGTGTATGAGGCACTACGTCCGCTAGAACGCGGTGGTGGGGTCGGTGATGACGTCGACACCCTGCGGCGGCGCAAACGCAAAATGCGCCTTGTCGCTGCCGCGATTTCGCAGCGGCTCGGCAAACGTCATCTGCGTCACCGAGCCCGCGGCATCGCGAACCGTGACGGCCTGCAGGTCGAAGGTGACGGCGTCGAGCTTCACTTCGAGGTCTTCGTGCCCCTGCTCCTTCGGCTTCAAATGGATGAGCACGGTTGCCGCATCGGGCCGTTTCAGCGTCGCGGTATAACGCTCGGCCACGCCCTTTCGTCCGGCCAGCAGCGCGACCAACCCGCCTCGGCCGAACGCCTTCGAATAGGGGATCTTGTAGACCTGCTCGAGATCCGGCTGGTACAGCCAGATCGTCTGGCCGTCGCCGACGACGGTCTGCGGCGGCCCTTCGGTGTATTCCCAGCGAACGAGGTCGGGCTTGGCGAAAAAGAATCGCCCTGCGCTCTCCACCTTGGTGCCGACGTCGGCAACCTCGATGGTCTGACGAAAACCCGCAGAGTAGTCGTCCGTCTCGGCCCAACGATCCTCGTAGGCGCGCCAGATCTTTTCGGCCTCCGGGTCTGAACCGGAGGGATTGGTCTTTGCCGCAGCCTTGACCGCAGCTTCCGTGGCCTTCTTGATGGTCTCGTTCGAAGTGCCCGCTGCCGGCGCGGCCTTCTTGTTGGTCTCGCTCGAAGCGCCCGCTGCCGGCGCGGCCTTCACTTTGGCCGGCGGTGCAGTCTTGATGGTTGGGGCGGGCTTTACCGCGGGCGTGTCCTGCGCGCTGGCCGGGGCGCTCACGAGCATGGCAGCCAGGCCGATCACGGCAACGACGGCAGAAGTCACGCCGGCCCTGTAGCAGAGCCGGGCGTTGGTGGCGACACGCGCGACAACCTCGGACGAGGCGCCGAAGCTGCGGCTCATTCGCGCCGCCGCGTCCCATCGTCGCGTCCGGCAATCGGCAACCAGCCGCATCATGGATGCTGCAATGGCAGCGACCGCGGCGGAAATCAGGCCGCCGCTCTTCCCTGCCGCAGCCGCCGTGTCCGGCAGAGCCGCCAGAGGACCTCGCAGCTGGATCGGATGCACGTGCCGCCATCACGGGCCGGCAGCTCCAGAATGTCGGGGCGCCCTTCGAGCGCGACGATGCGCCGGAACGGGCGACGTCGCGCTCAGGCGGACGGCGCGCAGAAAAAAGGCTCAGGCACCTTATTTCGGCAACGAAAAAGGGTGCCTGACGTCTTTCTCAGAGTGCCTGGGCGAGAACTTTGCGGGGCTTGGCGCCGTCGGGCGGACCGACCACGCCCTCGCGCTCCATCTGCTCGATGATGCGAGCGGCGCGATTGTAGCCGATGCCGAGCTTGCGTTGCAGCCAGGAGGTCGAGCCCTGCTGATGTTGCGTAACGAGCTCGACGGACCGGTCGTAGAGCTCGTCGAAGAACTCCTCGGCTTCCTCGTCTCCTTCCTCGCCGCCGGCGGTCTCCAGAATGTCCATCTGATAGTCCGGTGCGCCCTGGCGGCGCAGGAAGTCGACGACGTCCTTGATCTCGAGGTCGGTGATGAGCGCGCCGTGCAGGCGCTGCAGGAACGAGGTGCCCGGCGCCATATAGAGCGCATCGCCGTTGCCGAGCAGGCGATCGGCGCCAACGGTGTCCAGAATGGTTCTGGAGTCGGGGCGTGAGGTTACCTGGAAAGAGATTCTCGAGGGGAAGTTGGCCTTGATCAGGCCCGTGATGACGTCGACCGAAGGACGCTGCGTGGCCACGATCAGGTGGATGCCGGCGGCGCGCGCCTTCTGTGCCAAGCGTGTGATGGCCGATTCGACCTCGCGTCCCACCGTCATCATGAGATCGGCGAGCTCGTCGATGATGACGACCACGCGCGGAAGGTGCTCGTGGCGAAGCCCCTCTTCCTTTGCCGAGACTGGCGTTTCCTCGTCCTCGCCTTCGTCGAGCTCGACCTCGACGACCTTCTTCTTAGCCTTGCCCTTGGCGTTGGCGGCCTCGGCAGCGGCCTTCTCCTCGGCGATGCGCTTGTTGTAGTCGTCGAGGCTGCGGACCTTCTTGTCCTTCATCAGCTCGAAACGGCGATCCATCTCGCGCATGACGTTGGCCAGCGCAGCCGCTGCCTTCTTGACGTCGGTGACGACCGGAACCAGCAGATGCGGAATGCCCTCGTACAGCGAGAGCTCGAGCATCTTTGGATCGATCATGATGAAGCGCACGTCGTTGGGCGTGGCCTTGCACAGGATCGAGATGATGTAGGTGTTGAGCGCGACCGACTTGCCGGTGCCGGTGGCGCCCGCCATCAGCAGATGCGGCATCTTGGCCAGGTCGGCGTACATGGGAAGGCCGGTGGTGTCGCGGCCCAGCGCCAGGGCCAGCGCCGAGCGATGGCCGCGGAAGTCCTCGGCCTCGATCAGGTCGCGCAGGCCCACGGTCGCGCGGTTCTTGTTGGAGACCTCGATGCCCACGCAATTCTTGCCCGGAATGGGCGCCACGATGCGCACGCCATGCGCGCGCAGGGCCATGGTCAGGTCGTCGCAGAGGTTGACGACGCGGCTGACCTTGATGCCGGCCTCGGGCTCGAACTCGTAGGTCGTGATGACGGGACCGGGCCGTACGGCGGTAACGCGGCCGCCCACGCCGAAGGTCGCCAGCTTCTGCTCCAGGATCTTGGAGCTCTGCACCAGGGTCTGCTCGTCGACGTAGTCGTTGCGGTCGTCACGCTTGCCGAGCAGGTTGCCGGGCGGAAGGCGGAAGTCGGCGCCGGCGGCGAAGATGAACTCCTCCTGCGCAGGCTCGCTGCTCTTCTTCTTGGCGACCGGACGCTCCACGCGCGGCCGCAGTACCTGGATTCCGCCCTTGCGCGCTGCCGGTGCCTCTTCTGCCTCCTCCTCCTCATCGTTGTAAAGAACGACGGGGCCCGAGGAAGCCGTTGCCGCTGCGGTGCGGCCACGAAGCTGGAAGCTCGGCAGATGATCGCGAAGCGAGAGCTTGCGCATGCGCGGCATGCTCTCGCGAAGGCTGCGGCCGGCGCGGCGCAGGGCCGTCATCGCTCCCTGGCGCGCCGAGTCGACCGCATCCAGGACGGCACGGCGGATGACGCGGATGACGTCGGAGAGCGCGTAGCCGGTGATCATCATGAAATCGAGGAGGAAGAGCGCGGTCAGTGCCACGGTGGAGCCGCCCGGACCGAGGCCTCGGACCATGACCATTCCGAGGAATCCGCCGATCCATCCGCCCGCTGCCTCCGGAGCCACGTGCGGCCGGTAGACGCCCAGCCCCACCGACATCAACAGAAGAAGGAAGATGGCGCCGACGCAGCGCACGGGTGACAGGCGTACCTGGCGGCTGACGAAGAGCGCCGCGCCCGCACTGACCAGGCTGGCGGGGAACACGTAGGCCGCATACCCGAAGCACTGCACCAGGATGTTGGCGAGGTTGAACCCGACGCGGCCGCCGTGATTGACGTCGGGCGACTCGGGCACGTAGGAGAACAGACAGAGAACGAGGAAGAACCCGACCGCCGAGGCGACGATCGCCTCGACCTCTTGAAAGAGCCGCGAAGGGTCCCTGCTTGCCGCGGATGACCTAGCCACCGATCCCACCAGCCACACTCCACACCAGCACCAGGGCGCCGGCCGTCCAGCAGTATACAGAAAAGCCCCGCAGACTGCCGCTGCGTATTGCACGCATCATCACTTCGATGGCAAGCCAGCCCGTGATCGCGGCCGCGACCGGCCCGACGATGAGCGGTGCCGCCTCGCCCTCCCTGGCCATCTCCAGGACGGCCGGGGCCTTCAGGACGAGCGCGCCGACGATGGCCGGAATCGAAAGGAGGAAGGAGAAGCGGGCGGCCGTGTTGCGCTCCAGGCCGATGGTCAGTGCACCGAACAGGGTCGATCCGGAGCGCGAGACGCCAGGGAGAAGCGCGAGGGTCTGGATGCTGCCGATCAGAACGGCGTCCCGGACCGTAAGGTCGGCGGGCATGCGCCCGGTGGCGCCGCGACCGACGATGAACGCCAGCATGGTCCCGGTCACCAGAAGGCCGACCCCGGCGATGGCGGCCGAGTTGAACGTCTCGCCGATCCAGTCCTCGAAAAGCACGCCGGCAATGGCCACGGGCACCGTTGCGATGCCCAGCAGGAAGATCCAGTAGATCCGGGTCTTCTGATCGGGCCCGCCGCGCCCGATCAGCGCGAGGGCCATTTCGGAAAGGTCGCGCCAGAAGTAGGCGACGACCGCGACCAGGGTGCCGAGATGAAGTAGGACGTCGTAAGCCACCGCGTTGGGTGGGCGAAGGCCGAAGACCTCCTGCACGATGACGAGATGACCGTCGCTGGAGACGGGAAGAAACTCGGTAAGACCCTGGACGATGCCGAGGATCAGGGCCTGCACGATCGTCACACCGCCACTCCGCTGCCGCCGATTTCGAGAGGCGCGATCCTAACGCCGCGTCCGCGGGTGGACAACCGGGCGCGTGCGCGCAGCGAAGGCCGCGGCTGGTTGCGCCGAAACCTGCCTCGTACGTCACCGGGCCGCGTGCACGGCGGCGGCGCGGTCACAGCTCCATGACGTAGGGTACGACCACCGGCCGCGACCCGTGCACGCGGCGGAAGAAGCGGCGCACGGCAAGACGCACCTCTTCCTGCAGCTCGTCGCGGTCGGCGATGGCGGCGCGCGGCATGCCTTTGACTGCGTCGACGACGGCTCGCTTGAGCGGCTCGTCGTCGATCTCCTCGTCCTCGCCGGTGACTACGCCGCGCATGATGAACTCGGGGCCGGTAAGGATGGTGCCGGTCTGCTGCGCCACCGCCAGCACGACCATGACCATGCCGTCCTTGGAGATGTGGCGCCGGTCGCGGACGACGGCCTCGTCGAGCACGCCCAGCACCGCGCCATCGACCATCACGCGCCCGACGGTGACCTGGCCTGCCACGCGCGCGCCGTCCTCGTCGATCTCGAGCACTTCGCCGTCGGTGATGCGGAAGCAGTGGTCGGCCGGCACGCCGGTCTCCTCGGCAAGGCGCGCGTGGTGCAGGAGGTTGCGATACTCGCCGTGGACGGGGACGAAGTAGTCCGGGCGCGTCAGCTCGAGCATGGTGCGAAGCTCGTCCTTGCAGGCATGTCCGGAGACGTGCGCGCGCGAGCGGCGCGGATAGTAGACCTCGCAGCCGAGGCGGTAGAGGTTGTCGATGATGTGGCTGACGGCACGGTCGTTGCCCGGAATCACCTTGGACGAGAAGATGACCGCATCGCCCGGCCCGGGCTCGACGTCGCGCATCTCGCTCATCGCCACGCGCATCAGTGCAGAGCGCGGCTCGCCCTGCGAGCCGGTGATCAGGTAGCAGACCTTGTCCTTGGGCAGCCGCGCGGCCTCCTTCTGATCGACGAGGATGCCCGGCGGGATGCGCAGGTGTCCGGTGTGCGTGGCCAGCGCCGCGTTGGACTCCATGCGCCGCCCGATCATCGCCACCTTGCGGCCGAACTGCTGGGCAAGGGAGAAGACGGCCGCCATGCGGTGGATGTGCGAGGCGAACGTCGTCACGAACAGGCGGCCCCTGGTAGCGGCGAACATGGGCTCGAGCCAGCCGCGCACCAGCGCTTCGGAGCCGCTGTGCCCTTCGCTCTCGATGTTGGTCGAGTCCGACAGCAGCAGACGCACGCCCTCGTCGCCGAGTGCGCGGAAACGGTCGAGCGCGCAGCTTCGGCCGTCGATGGGCGTCGGGTCGATCTTGAAGTCGCCGGTGTGGATGATCGTGTCGCGGCCGCTGCGGATCGCGATCGAACAGGCGTCGACGATGCTGTGGGTGACCGGAAGTGCTTCCATCTGGAAGCTGCCGAGCGAGAAATGATCGCCATCACGGTAGATCTCGATCTGCTTGCCAGACAGATGCGTGCGGTCTTCGAGCCGCTCGCGGATCAGGCCCGCGGTAAAGGGCGTGGCGAAGGCGGGCACGTTGAATTCCCCCCAGATGAACGGAAGTGCTCCGATGTGGTCCTCATGCCCATGCGTGATGACGAAGCCCTTGAACCTGTCACCGAGCTCTCGCAGGTAGGTCAGATCGGGGATCACCAGGTCGATTCCCATCATGTGGTCGAGCGGGAACATGACGCCGCAGTCGACCGCGATGGCCTCGTCGCCGCGCTCGATGAGCATGCAGTTGAGGCCGAACTCGCCGAGGCCGCCGAGCGGGATGATGCGAAGAGGAGCAGAAGGCATCGAGGGGTTCCTCATGCCGCCGCGGCGGCAGGTGCCGGGGCGACATCGTCTTGGGATCGAGGGTCGAGCTCGTCGAGCATGCGCTGGATCTCCGTGCGCACGCGTTCGGTAAGGGTTGCGCGGTCCTCCATCGTCAGTCCGGCCGTCTCGATCGGATCCCCGAAGGCGACATGAACGATGGCCGGCGACGAGACGAGCGAGTGATTGGGCAGTGCGATCTCCGAGCCCGAGATCGCCACGGGCACCACCGGAAGGCCGGCATCGATGGCGAAGGCCGCGCCGCCCTTCTTGAACGGCAACAAGCGATGCGTCGAGGAGCGATGGCCTTCGGGAAAGAAGCAGATGAGCACGCCGCGATCGCCGGTATGGCGTGCCAACTCCTGGACGGCGGCCGCCGGATCGCCGCGGTCGATGAAGATCTGCCCGCTCAGTCGCAGTGTCGGTCCGAGGATCGGAACTCGCCGCAACTCCTTCTTGGCGACCCAGCGTGTCACGCGCGGCAGCAGCGCGGCGGCGATGGCGGGAGGGTCGAGCTGGCTGCGATGGTTGGCGAGGATGACGTACTGACGATCCCAGCGAAGCTTGACGGCGCCGTGCGCGACGACCCTGGCGCCGAAGAGCTTGAGCAGCCCCACGATCCACGGCACGGCTACGCGATAGTAGAAGAAGGTACCCGGCACCAGCACCACGCTCAGCATGACCAGCGGCATCCAGATCGCCGTGAATGCGAAGAAGGCGATCAGCCGTATGTAGGCGAGGATCAGCTTCATCGTCTGCCCGGGCAACGCACCGGCTCTGCTGTCATCCTAGCACGTCTCCGTCATTGACTATCTCCAGGAGCGGCTTTAGCCTCCCCGAAAATTCGGCGGACGTACACGCGAGAGGGGAGTATGGCATCACTAAACAAGGTCATGATCCTAGGCAATCTGGGCCAGGATCCGGAGTTGCGGAATACCTCGGGTGGGAAGGCGGTGACGACCCTGCGCGTGGCGACCAACGAGTCGTGGATGGACGCGAGCGGCCAGCGCCAGGAGCGCACCGAATGGCACAGCGTGGTCGTCTGGGGCCGCCAGGCCGAGAACTGCAAGCAGTATCTGAGCAAGGGCCGCAGCGTTTTCGTCGAAGGCCGCCTGCAGACGCGCAAATGGACCGACAACAGCGGAGCGGAACGTTACATGACCGAGATCGTCGCCGATCGCGTCCAGTTCATCGGCGGCGGCGCCGGCGGCGATCGTGCCGAGCGCGGCGACCGCGCCGATCGCGGCGGCGGCATGGGCATGAACGACATGCCTCCGCCACCCCAGGACGACGACATTCCGTTCTGAGCATCAGGCTCCTTTCGATGGGTCCAGGTCTTGCGTCGCACTTTTCACACGGTGCGAGGCCTGGCCTGCTCTCTTCCTGAAGCTCACCAGCCGCTGTCCGCAAAAGAATAGTAACGCCCTCGCCCCACGATCACATGATCGAGCACCGAGATGCCCATGAGGTCGCCGACGCGGCGCAGGCGCTCGGTGATGCGGCGATCCTCCGGGCTCGGTGTCGGGTCGCCGCTGGGATGGTTGTGCACGAACAGCACGGCGGCTGCGGCCTCGCGGATGGCCGGCCGGAACGCCTCGCGCGGATGCACCAGCGAGGCACCGAGCGATCCCTGCGAGATACAGACCTTGCTCATCAGGCGATTCTTGCCGTCCAGGAGCACGCACAGGAAGCTCTCGCGCTTCTCGTCGGTCAGCAGCGGACCGAAGTGCGCGTATACGGCGCCTGACGAGGAAAGCACGGCCCCCGGCTCGAGCGGCTGCGAATGCACTCGCCGCGACAGCTCGCCGATGGCCAGGAGCTTGGCCGCGCGAGCCCGGCCCACGCCCGGGATGGCAGCGAGCTCGCTGACCGAGGCGACCAGAATGCCTCGCATGTCATGAAACGCCGCGAGCAGTGAGCGCGCCACGGCCAGTGCGCTTCCCGCACCGGCATGGCCGGTGCCGAGCACGACCGCGAGAATCTCACCGTCGCTGAGAGCCGACGCGCCATGCTCGAGCAGGCGCTCGCGCGGCCGCTCGCTCTGCGGCCAGTGTTGTGGCGAGGAATCGTGGGCGCGCGGGACGATGGCGCTCGCGTCGGAAGTGCTCATGGCGTGAAGCGTACGCCCGGATGCGGCGAGCGTCAGCGACGCGGATGTAATGAATA
>Ga0196978_1000476_pt1 | contig 20454 bp, 13 predicted proteins | sample S3v_2013CmetaG_FD_155491 | JGI IMG/M metagenome (GOLD analysis project Ga0196978, IMG submission 155491) | Soil microbial communities from Anza Borrego desert, Southern California, United States - S3+v_20-13C | ecosystem: Environmental > Terrestrial > Soil > Desert | place: USA: California... | reverse complement strand
CAATAACAGGAGCGAGATGACGAGGGCGGCGGCGCGGCGCGGGTGATTTCTTCTCATGATTCCTAATTCTTTCAAGTTCCGGCGAAGTGTTCAAGCCCGCGGAGAGAGTCGAGGGTCGAACTTGCAGGCTTTCTGATGTCTCGACAGGCGGTTTGGGTTCGCTCGCGGGACGGCCGTCTGCCCGCGGACGCCGCGGCCGGCAATCTAAAAGGGAGAGGCCAGTGGCGGCCTCTCCCTCATTTTTCCGCCGGCGGACTCTCCCCTTTCCGCAGGCGGAAACCTTCGGCACCCATTGTTAAGCGCCGCGCCGTCCGGCCTCGTGCAGACTGCGATGCTCGTCTCTCATCGCGGCGTAAGCGGGGTCCGCGAGGACGGCGTCGAGGCGCTCGCGGAAGATTTTCGCGCTCCGAAGTTTCTCGGCGTCGGGCTCTTCGGGCGCGAGCGGGCGGCCGTGCGCGCCGCTTCGGCCACGCTTGTCGGGCGGCACGGCTCCGACGTACTTCTTCCCCGTGCGGTGCCTGGCGTAGCGCATCGAGCGCGTCCAGCCCATCTGAAGGTACTTGCGCGCCATGTCCATCCCGACGAAATCGCGCGCCGCCTTGTAGCCCTCGTAAAGCTCGTAGATTTTCGCGGCGGACTCGCGCGCGGCCTCAGGCGTCTTGAAGCGCCAGTGCGGGAGAATCTCGCCCTTGTACGGCTCGACCAGGAGCACGCCCTGCTCGCCGCGCCCGATCCTGTACAACTCCGGGTGCTCGCGGAAATCAGTCCGCTCAAAGTCTAGCGCGTAGTCGAACTTCATGCGCCCGCCCGCCCGCTCCCTCGCCTCATTTCAAATCGAGCTTCTCGCTGTCCCCGAGGTCGGCCTGCTCGCCCGTGAAGAGCAAGGTGACGAGGCTCCAGGCGTGGGCCACGATTGACTGCGAGCTGTCCCAGTACTCCGCGCGCTCGACCGTGACCTTGAGCAGCGCGATGTCCGGCGTCTCCACGCCTTCGGGGAACCACGCGCGCAGTTGGGGTTTCCACAATTCCTCTATCTTCGCGCGGTCGCGCACGACCTCGGCGCGGCCCGTCAGCGACGCGTACTGCTGCGCGTCAACGTCCGCGAAGCTGGCGTTGACTTTGGGCACGCGCCCGACCTCGTCCACCTTGTGCGAAGAGCCGTAGGTGAAGAACCACAAATCGCCGTCGAACTCCACCTCGCGGTTGTTTGACATGGGGCGGCTGTGCAGGTCGCCCCGCTCGTCCACGGTCGTCAGCATGCAGATGTCAACCGCCTTGACTATCTCCCGCAGCCTGCCCAACTTTTCATCCAGCGTCATCGCCTCGCTCATCTTTTCTGTTCCTCCCGCTTGAATTGACCGCGAATCTGAATTCCGGCGACCAGCACCTTCCGTCGAAGAAGTCGCGCCATTCCGACACCTCCGCGGGGTCGGGCGCGGGGCCGCTTTCGTGCACGCCCACGAAGACGTGATCGTACTCGTGCTCCACGAGCGCGCCTTCGAGGTGGGCTTGCAGCTTCTCGCCGACGCACAGCTCGCGGTCGTGCGCGTCAACGAGGATCAGTTGTTCCGCCGCCATGAATCCACGTCGTGTGCGCGCGCTCCGCCTGCGGGCGACTCAGCGCCTCCGGGCGGTGCGCGGCCCTGTGGCCCTCGTCCGTTTCGACTATGTAGCGAGGGAAATCCCTGGACGCGTCGTAGACGAAATCGCCTATGCGCCCGCTCTCGAACGCGATCTTGATGACGCGGCCCTCCGTGAGGCGGCCGCCGCTCTGCCACCTGACGCGGTCCCCGACCCGCAAGGTTATGTTCGCCATACTTTCCGTCAACTCCTCTCTTCGCACGGGGGCTAAGGCCGACTTCTCGCGCGCCGGTTCGGTGTCGGGCGGCGCGCCCGCACACCTTGCCGCCCCGTGAACGCTTTGAGCGTTTTAATCTATCCAATAACAATCTGTCAAGTTACGAATACGTGTTTTAGTAATCTCTTTTTGAGCGGATTGAACGTTTTTCTTTACACGGGCGGCGGTCTCTGTTAGAGTGCGGTTCGGGCGGGGCCGGAGGAGCATGATCAAGTCCATCAGAGGGAAGAAGCTGACGAGCAAGCAGGCTGCGCGCCTGCTCGGCGTGAGCGAGGCGTCGGTCAAGCGCTGGGCGGACAGCGGGCTGCTCCCTATGGAGAAGACCGCGGGCGGGCACAGGAGGTTTCGCCCCGAGGACGTGGCCGTCGTCCGCCGCGCAGGGCTCGGCGAGAAAGAGTCGCCGCTTTCCGAGAAGAGGTCCGCGGCCAGGCTCGCGGCGCGGGCCAACATCAAGCCCGGCGGGGAGACGCAACTGGTCGAGGAGACGTTCCGCGCGCTCATGGACGGGCACGACGAGGAGCTTTCGGCGCTGCTCGTCAACCTGCACCTGCACGGGCAGACAGTCGCCGCAATCGCGGACGGCTTTCTCTGCCCGGCGATGCGCCGCGTGGGCGACCTGTGGCACGCGGGCGAGCTTTCGGTCGGGCAGGAGCACGTTGCGACGCGCACGGCCGCGACCGCGCTCGCGCAGCTTCAATCAGTGCTGGACGCGCACGAAGGCGAGAGGGCGCGCGCGCTGTGCTGCGCCGTCGAAGACGACTTTCACGAGTTGCCGGTGCGTATGGCCGCGCTCACTCTCGAAGCGGGCGGGATGGAGGTCTTCAACCTGGGGATGAGCACGCCCTTCTCGGCGCTGGAGGAAGTGGTGAAGAGGTTCCGGCCAGACCTGGTCTGCGTCTCCTCGACCGTCCTGATGAGTCTGGACCGCGCCGCGCGCGAGTACACGGAGTTTCACAAGGCCGCGCGTCGCGCGCGCGCGAGGGTCGTGCTCGGCGGCGCGGGCTTCGCGGAGGCGGGCGTGCGCAACCGCCTCCCGGCGGACCTGCACGCGGAGAGTTTCCGCGAGCTGGAAGAGTTCATAGGCACGCTGGCCGCGAGCGAATCATGAGCAAAGGGGACGCGCGGGGCACGGAGGAGCGGCGCGGCCGGGGCGGTGCACGCACTCTGGGCATCGCGCTCTGCGCCGCGGGCGTTTTCGTCGCGAGAAAATTCCGCCGAAATTAAATGGCGTCCGACCAACGCGCCGCGGACCCCGTGCTGTAGATACAACCCTCACTCCCGAATCCGTCACTCATTTAACGCATGGACAGCACAGACTCCATTGACGGGGCCGACCGTGTCCTGGCCGAGAGGTTCGTGCGGACCGGAGACGAGGCGACTTTCAGGGAGCTTTACAGGCGTCACACGCGCGCCCTCTACCCGCTGGCGCTGCGTCTCGTCGGCGGCTCGGAGAGCGAGGCGCAGGACGCCGTCCAGGACACATGGCTCCGCGCCTGCAAGGCGCTGCACGGCTTCGAGTGGCGTTCGAGTCTGCGCACCTGGCTGACGGGCATCCTGATTAACCGCGTGCGCGAGATGTCGCGCGAGCGCGGCCGCCGCGGCGAAGAAGAGTTGCCGGAGGACTACTCGCGGCGCGGCGACACGGCGCGGCCCGGCGAGCGCGTGGACATGGAGCACGCCATCTCCCACCTGCCCGCGGGCTACAGGCACGTGCTCGTCCTGCACGACGTCGAAGGCTACACGCACGAGGAGATCAGCGCCCGGCTGGAGATCAGCGTCGGCACCTCTAAGAGTCAACTCCACCACGCGCGCAAAGTCTTGCGCGGCATCTTCCGAGACGAGTGAGGTAAACGGATGCGTCAGGATTTTGAGGACGAACCAGGGGCGGAGGAGCGCGCGGCGCTCGGCCGTCTGGCGCGCGAGAAAGCGCCGCCCCCCGGACTCGAAGACCGCGTCGTCGAGGCGCTCAAGCGCGAGAAGCTGATTCGCCCGCGCGTGGGGAGGGGCGTCCGGGCCGTGAGCGCGCCGCGCGCGTGGCTGGCCGTCGCGGCGTCGTTGCTGATATTCGCGCTCGGCGCGCTGGCCGGCGCGCGGTGGGTCGCGGGACAGGGGAAGACGGGAGCGCCGGAGTTCATGTTGGTTCTGCGCTCGTCCAACGCCCAGTCGGGGCCGCCCGCCCCCGAGGAGGTCGCGCGGAGGGTCCGCGAGTACGGCGACTGGGCCGGGCGACTGAGGCGACAGGGCGTGCGCGTTGAAGGCGAGAGGCTCGCGCGCGAGGCTCGTCTCCTGCGCGGGGCGGGCGCGGGCTCATCCGAAAATGGCCCAGTCTCGGAGACAATCGCCGGCTACTTCCTGATAGAGGCGCGCGACTTCGACGAGGCCGTCAGGCTCGCAGAGGGCTGCCCGCACCTGAAGTACGGCGGCTCCGTCGAAGTCAGGCAGGTCGCGCGGTTTTAGAGACTGACGGACGGCGAAAGCCCAGGAGGAATGTGTGTGAAACAGATCGCCTTTCTCGTGTCCATCTTCTTACTGCTCGTCGGCCCCGTCAGCTTCGTCAACAATCTTCGGGTCAACGGGGCCGAGACGCACCCACTCGTCCGCACGTACGGCTTGAAGATCAACGTGGACGACATGCGGAAGGCGCTCTCGTTCTACGAGGACAAGCTCGGGTTCGAGGTCGAGGGCCGTGGCACAGATTACGCGGTCTTAAAATCCGCCGCCGGCGAGAGGCTGATACTCAACCGCGTGAAGCAGCTCAGGGCGCTCGGCCCGGCCGACACGCAGCTCTCCTTCACGCTGCAAGTCAACGACCTCGACCGTGCAATCGAGAGGATGAAAGCGCTCGGCATCGAGTTCGGCGAAAAGGAGCGGCGCAGGGAGGCGGTCGGCGACGCCATCTTCATCAAGGACCCGTTCGGCCGGCGCATCTCGCTGATGCACCAAACGGTCGTCAAGGCGGAGCCGTTCAAGGAGCCCAGGCTTTATAACTTCGGCTTCCTCGTCCCGGACATGCAGGCGGCCAGGGATTTTTACGGCGGCAAGCTGGGCTTCGTCGTCCGCAGCGAGAAATATCTGCCGCTCGACTTGCCCCTCGGGCACACGGACAAGTCGTTCGCCTTCATGCTCCATTACAGGCCCGGCGTGACGCGCGTTCTGAGCGACTACCCACGCTCCGCGCCCTTCAACACCCTCGTCCTGGAGACAGACAGCCTGCGGGCCGCCGCCGAGGCGCTGAAGGCGCGCGGCGTTAAAATCCTGGACGCCGAGCCGCGCGAGGGCGCGCCCGGGAGTTACCTCGCGTTCGAAGACCCGTTCGGCAACGTGTCCGAGCTTCTGGAAGTCGCGGGGCGGCCCGCCCGCGTGCAGGTAAGGGCGGACGACGGCCGCGCAGCAGACGGAGATTAACGAGGGGCCGTCGCTTCTAGTAAATCGGCCCCGTCTCCGTTCGCTCCCTCTTGTTCAAGACGGCGTTAATGCTGCGGGACACTTCGCAGGCGGAACACGGCCTCAGGGCTGCGGTCCGAGGTTGGTTCGGATCCAGCCGGCGACGCGGGCGCGGTCATCACCGAAAGCGCCGTTGCCGATTAACTGGCCCAACCTCCACCCGACCAGGCTCAGGCGCAAATCCTGTATGCTGCTTCCCTGATTCTGAAAGTTGATCTGGACACGCCTGAGGGGAGCCTCGGCCGCGCTCAGGTTGAGCGTGTCGCCCGTCCCCAGCGCGTTGAGCGCGTCGTTCCAGGCTTGCACGTCGGCGTCAGTCGCGGCGTTGAATTGCGTCCTGAAGCCGGCGATGATTTCGTTGATCTGGCGCTGCGTCTCGTCGCTGACGGCCCGGTCGATGCGCCGGTCGCGCTCCTCTTCGGTCTCGCCCTCGGGGCCGGGGATTAGGCTCGCCAGGATTCCCGTCAGCACGACGTTGACGGCGGCCATAGTGGAGTTCGGGTCGGGGGCCTTCTCGTGGCCGATGGTTAGCCGCAGCGCCACGTCCGCGTCGCTCATGCCGGCGGGCGCTCCGACCATGCTGCGTATCGAGCCGAAGAGTGCGATGGGGCGTGAGACGACGCCCGGCGAGAATTCAAGACCGACGGCGGTCATGAAGTGGCCGACCTGGTTGCGGCTGGAAGGGTGCGGGTCGCGGAAGCCCGCCCCGCCCGGGTTCTGGTCGCCCGCGAAGCCCGTGTCTGAAAACTCTATGCCCGTTTGCAGGCCGGGGATGACGACGTGCTCTGTGGCCCCGAGCACGGATTGCAGGCGGCCCTGAACAGTGTCGTCGTCAATGATTTCGGCGTCCTCGAAAACTCTGGCGAGAGTCTCCAGGTCGCTTCCCGCCTCACCTTTGATGACACCGATTCTCTCCCTATTCCATGAGGCGCGCTTGCCCGGCTCGTCAAGCACGGCCCCCAGGAGGTCTGCCTGGCGGGCTTCGCCTCTGGTGATGAATCCCCACCAATCCCCTATCTCATTCCTCATCAACCTCAGCAGCGCAGCCCCGCTCGCGTCCCGGCCGATGCCAATTATCGCCCTGGTCCTAAGGCCGCGCACTATCTGGCCGGCCACCTCGTCGCGGTTGCTCCAATTCACTACATTGATGACATCCATGACGAATTGGTAGCGCCCGGCCCGAACCTGGCCCAGCAGGTAGTCCCCCAGCGCTTCTTCCCGTAGGTTGAGGCCGCCCCAATTGGTGAAGCGATCCCTCACCTCCTGCGGCGTCTGACGGCTGAGGACAAGATTCCCGCCGACGGACCTGTGCTGGCCGGCGACAGGCCGCCCGCCTTCGGCGCGGGCACCCACTTTGAGCGCGGGCGGGGAGCCACGCCCCTGCGTTATCTGGTCCGCCACTCTGTCGGCTTCACGCTCGAAGCTGTCGGAAGGATGACTGACGGCCACGCCTCCCGGAATGGGCGTGCCCGCGACCGGGCCGGAAGCCTGCTGCTGTGTGTGCACGACCTCGTGCGCGAGCAGGCGCATGCCTTCGCGCGAGTCGGGGTCGTAAGCGCCCGCGCGCAGAAAGATGTCCTGTCCCGTGGTGAAGGCCACGGCGTGAACCGAGCGCGCCAGGCGATCAGCCTCGCCGTCCGTGTGCAGCCTCACGCCGGAGAGGTCCGCGCCCAGATGGTCTTCCAGGCGCTCGCGCACGTCGTCGCTCATGAGGCTCCCGCCCGACGACGCGGCGAGAATCCGCCGGCCCAGTTGCCCGAAGCTCTCCGCCGGCAGCGCGTCGCCCGCGCCCGGCTCGGCCGAACGCCCGACCTGCGGCAGCGTGGACTGCTCGGGCAGCGGGACGGACATCGGGTCAGGCCCTTGATATTCCGACGAGCCGAAGCCTAAGGCATCGGGGAAAAAGGGCAGGTCGTCGAGTTTTAAATATAACCCCAGCATCACGGTGTCCCCGTGAAAGTTGAACTCTACGCTCAAAGGCGTGCCCAGAATCGGGATGACCACGGGGCCGAGTCCACTAAACACTTCGTCCAACTCTTCCCGTCCCTGCGCGTCCGTGACGGTGACGGTGACAGCGCCGGCCACCATGGCAAGAGAGGGTAAGCCCAACTTGTCCTTCAAATCCGACAACAGATTCTCATCCAGCTCCTTGAAGACCGGCGTAGACATGATCACGGGCAAGGCCGCGCCAGCACTCCCCGGACCGGGCGTCGGGATGTCCAGCGGGGGAGGGGTTGACGGGGCTGGAGGCGTCTGCGGAGAGGTGACGGGCGGCTCTGCCGCGGGGGCGGTCGGGTCTGCGGCGGCGAGTCGGCCCATAGTGAATTGCAGCACCGCCGCCCTGATCTGCTCCGGGTTGAGCATCTGGGAGACGAGCTCAAGAATCTGCTCCCGCATCATGGCCTCGGTTTCCGGGCTGAGTTGAAACTGGTATTCCGAAGGCGGCAGGAGGGGCGCGGGCGGTTGCAGTATGGACGGGGGCGTCAACTGAAAATTCGTCTGGGGCGTGCCGCCGCTCGCGTCCTGGCGCTGAACCGGCACGTCCGCGCCAACGCGCGCCTGCCAGAAGTTTTCCGCGCCGACTGACCTTTGCGCGAACAACGGCACGCCCAGGATAGGCGCGGGCCGGGCGTCGGGGGACGCCTTCGACTCGGGGAGAGCGTCGGCCGCGGTCTTACCCTTCTCCTTTTTTTTGTGCGCCAGGGTGGCGAAACTCTTTCTCATGCGTCTGCCCCGGCGGCGCGGGCGCTCATTCGACTACCTCCGTGAACGGCCCGTGCGCCGCCCCGTTGGCGTCGCGGAACATGTAAGTGCGGTGGAGGCGGCCCCCGAACCTGTAGGTGACTTCCAGGTATTCGACGTTCCTGAGGCGCGCGCCCCCCGTCGGCGCGAACCTGTTGCCGGTCAGCTTCCCGCGCAGGGCGGCCTCGACTTGCGCGGGGCTCATGCTGTCCGGCGCGGCCTCGGTCGCGTCGATGACTATGTCGCCGCGCCCTTCGGGCGAGCTGCTGAGTTGGTCGCTCGCGTCGCTGATCTTATTGTCCAGATAGTTTTTGGTCAGCCGCGCGCCCGGCTCCCTGAACTTCACGTCCACGCGGGACGCGCCGCGCGTGGGGTGTGTGATCCGCAAGTCCGGGTTGCGGATGCCCGCGTTCTCGACCGGCTCCATGATCTCGACGCCGTAGCCCGCGTCTATGTAACGCTCGGCCAGCCGCAGCTCCGCCTCGCTGTCGTGGTTCCCCTCGCGCGCCTCCTGGATTTTGCGCGAGAGTTGGCCGCGCACCCCTTTGGCGCGCAGGCGCTGCTCCCAGGCCGCGTAGTCAACGGTCCCGTCGGGATTCCTCGGCGGGTCGGTCGGATTCGCGAGGCGAGGCCGCCCGTCGCGGACGCCCCTCTCGCCGAGGCCCAACTCCTGCATCTCCTCCGGCGTGAGGGTGCGCCAGCGCGGGCCGCCCTCCCCGCCCGGTTCGACGAATATCTCGCCCTCCGTACCGTCCGCGAGACGCACGCGCTGGACTTCGCCCGTCGGCACCCTGGTCCGGGAGAGGATTTCCGCCGTCGTGCTCTGCCCGTTCGGGCGAGTGAGCCTCACGCCCGGCCGCCCGTTCGGCAGCGTGACGGCTTCCGCCGTGCCGCCGATTCTCTGCCCGATTGGCACGGACCCTTCGCCTTCGATCACGGGAGTCTGCTCGCCGTCAATCGGAACCCTGTTGCGCAGGGGGCCGGTTTGCTCCTCGGGCGGCGTGACGCCGCCTTCGCGCTGGCCTCGCCCGAAGCGGCGGGCGAGCGGGCCGAGGCAGAAGGAGATGATCAGCAGCACTATGTTGATGACAGACTCCTCGGCCTCGCGCGCGGCCCGGCCCACGTAGTGGCGGAAGTCTTCGACGCGCTCCGAATGCTCTGCGTGGTCGAGGTTCATGAAGACCAGCACGATTGAGGCGACGGCGGCGACGACCATCGCCACGACGGCGGCGATTGCCACGCCGGTCAGTATCGTCGCCCCGCCGGTGACGACTGCGACCACCAGCACTATCGCCCCCAGGATGATGCCGACGATGAGCCCCACGTACTTGATGACTTCCAGGATGGCCGCCCCCGTGTCGCCGCGCCGCCAGCTCTCGGAGACGTCCCTGATCATTGACTGTATCAGCGTAGCCAGACCCCAGACCGCCGCGATGACGGCCACGACGACGAGGCCGACGGCGAGCACGGGCAGTTCCGCTATCGCGGCCGCCACCGCCAGCAGGCCGACGACTAAAACTCCCACGCCCATCAAGATTCCGCCGAGCACCCTGTCGAGGTCGAACTCCTCCCAGAACAGGCGCGACGCAAGCTCCCTCCTCTGGTCGGGACTCATCGCGTCGAACTCCGCCTGCGAGGGGTAACGCGCGCGCCGCGCCAATTCCTCGGCGTCGGCGCTCGCAAGGAAGGCTTCCAGCGAGTCGAACTGTTCGCCGGCCGTCAGCTCCGCGCGGACGAAACGCGCGGGCACGCGGGAGCTGAACGGCAGCGGGCCAGCGCCCGCCATCAGCGAGGTTTCGGCCACGGCCGACTGGACGTTCAGGCTGACGCCCCGGAAGTAGTAGTCCGCGTAGTAGGGCTGGACAGGCCCCCTCCCGTTGATGTTGACATAGACCTCGCTGGCGTCGCCCCGCAAGCTCAGGAGCGTCTCGAAGGTGAGTTCCCGCCCGGCGATGGCGCGCGCCCAGGACTCGTGCGTGAAATTCACGTTCGAGTTGATGGTGACCGTGGCGTCGCGCCCGTCCGCGTCCGTGAGGTGAAGCTCGCGGCGGTAATGTATCACCACGGGGTAGAGCGCGACCGGGACCGCCTGCCTCATGCCCAACTCCCCGCCCCTCAGGATGGGAGCGCCGACGCCCGTGCCCACCGGCTGGCCCGGGTCGTACGTGACGGAGATGTCCGTCGTCGTGTTGACCGACCCGCGCCGGCCGGAGCCGCTCACCTGTACGTGGTGATGAATTGATTCCGCGCCGCCGAGGCCGCGCGCGTGCGCCGAAGACGCGTTGACGTTCGACGGGCGGGTGGCCGTGTCGCCCAGGGTGGAGAGCGAGGCCGCGTTGGCGCGGGCGGTGGCGTCCGCGTCGGGCATGAAGGGGACGGGGTCGAAGCCGAGCGTCTGGCCGGGCGCGGCCGAATAATTCGGGGCGTAGCTCTTCCCCGCCAGCAGCGTCTGCGCGCCCTCCTGCGCGTCCTGCTCCAACTCGACGCGCGAGCCGGGCGGCGAGCTTGAGTTGAACTGCGCGCGGTGCACTGCCTCGTGCGCCTCTATCTCCTCCGCGAGCGGGTGAGAGTGGGCCGCGGGGTCGAACGTGGTGACGCCGTCGGTGGTCGAGGCCAATCCCGCGCCCCGAAGAAACAAAGGCATGCCGGCAGGAGAGGCGGGCACAGACGCGCCGCCGTCTTTCGCCTCGGGCGCATGCTCGGCCGGCGGGCGACTCTTCTCTTCCGGCTTTTCGGCGACGGCTGCTTTCATGCGGCTGCTCGCGTGCACGGCGTGCGCGGGGTTTTAGCCGTGCGGGGCAATCTGTAACTCGACGGGCACCTGTCGGCCCAGCTTCCTGTACTCGCTCCTCAAGCCCTCGACTATGTCGGCGTATCCAATCGCGCCCTCCCTCTCCTGCGCGAGGACCGCCGCCGTCAAGACGACGTTGCGGATGTTGCCCCCGCAGAGGTCCGCGACGGCCGCCAACTGGTTCAGCTCTCTTTGCGCCAGGCCGTGGTCCGGGCCGAGGTGCGATTGCCACAGCGAGCGGCGCTCCTCGGGGCCTGGGGCCGGGAACTCCACGATCATGTCCAGGCGGCGCGCGAGCGCCGTATCGAAGCGCGCGCGGCTGTTGCTCGTCAGAAGCGTGATGCCGTCGAAGCTCTCTATGCGTTGCAGCAGGTAGTTGGTCTGCGCGTTGGCGAAGCGGTCGTTGGCCTCCCTCACGTCCGTGCGCTTGCCGAAGAGCGAGTCCGCCTCGTCGAAAAGCAGCAGCACCTCGGCCGCCTCCGCCCGCGCCAGAAGCTGCGACAGGTTCTTCTCGGTCTCGCCGATGTACTTGCTGGTCACCGAGGCGAGGTCAACCCTGTAAAGCGGGATGCCGAGCTTGGTGGCGAGCCAGCCGGCGGCCAGGGTCTTGCCCGTCCCCGACGGCCCCACGAACAGCGCGCGCACCCCCGGATGGTAGCGGGCCGTGAGCGACGCGCCGAGCCCGCTCGACAACTGGTCGCGCGCGCGGCAGCGCAGGAGCAGCGTCCGCAATTCCTCGCGCAGCAGCGGCGGCACGACCAGCGCCTCGTCCGGGATCACGCTCGTGATGGGTTGGGCCAACGCGTCCAGGCCGCTGCCTTCGCCCACCCACGCCGCCGCCACCACGTCTTCTTTGGCGGGCAGCGCGCTCCCCCGCGCCGCGCAGCGGTGTCGCGCCAGGCGTCCCAGGTGGGCTATGCGCCCGCTCCCGTGACGGTGTTGGCGCGCAAGACTGCTCGCCAGTTGCTCGTCCCCGAGCGCCGAGCGCCACAGCAGTGCTCGCTCGTCTTCGCGCGGAACCTGCAACGCCCAGCTCAGCGCGGCCCCGCCGGCTGCCTCCACGCTCCCGTCCGGGCCGCAGAGCGCCAGCACCGGGCCGCCGTAAAAGGGGAGCGCCGGCAGGATTTTCCTCTCGCCCGGCGCGAGCTCGAAGCGGAAGACGGGGAGCAGCCGGCGCAGGATGAGCCACGGGCACAGACTTGTTATTTTTTCCGTCTCGATGAAGAGGGCGCGGCGGCTCATGGCCTCTGCGAGCTTGACGGCGACCGTCTCGCCCTCTGCGGTCGAGCCCGTGCGGACGACCAGGGCCTTCTGCTCGGAGTTGAGCAGGCTCAGGCTGTGCCGGCGCGCTTCGTCCAGGACGGAATCCGGCAGCGACACTTCCGGCGTCTGCCCGAGGCCGACGCGCGTCCCCGCCAGGCTCCCGTCGTGGCCGTTCAAAGCCAGGCAGAGGTGCAGCGGGACGCTCGCGGTGCGCTCGGGCAAGGGCGGCCCCTCGTTGCTGAGCACGAGCAGGCCGCTGCGCACCGCGGCCCCGCTGAGCAGAAGGTTGATGGGCTTCGCCCCGGCCGCGGCCGTCTCGCCGAAGGAGGCCGCGACGAGGCCGAGCGTGGGGCGGGAGCCGCCCAGCGGTGACTGCAAGTAGGCCAGCGCCCTGCCGATCATCACGTCCTCTTCGACGGAGGCGGCCAGCGCCACGGCCAGCGTCTCCATGACCGTCAGGCCCAACTCCCTCGCGCAATAAAAGAGCAGCGCGTCCTGCGCGTCGGGCCGCCGCAGGTATTCCGGCAAGCCTGCGGCCCACCCCTTCCCCAACGGGTCAACGGCCCCGAGATGCGCCAGGAGGAATTGAATCTCCGGGGACTCTTCGGAGAGTGAACCGCCGCTTGAGACGTGCGCGGCGATGCCCGCCAGCGCGTAGGCCCGTAAGTTAACGGCGGGCGCGACCTGCGGCGGGGCGGGCCGTGAAGAGTCGGCACCACGGCCGGGCCGAGTCTGCGATGTCTCGGGCGCATCCGTCGCCGGGCTACTTCCCATAGAGTTGCTCCCCGTAAAGGTAATGATAGGTGACGACCCGCCCGAGCCAGGCGACCCAGCCCGGATTTATGTCTAATCCCGCTTTACGAACGCGCACGTCGGCCTGCTCGTGATCGAAAAGAATGTCTACATGAGTCGGCGTCACGGCGACGCGCCCCGGACGGCACACCAGGGACCGCAAGCCTACGCGCGCGTAACGCCGGCACCACCTGCGCATGACGGTGAGCCACGTTTGACAGAGGAGGCTCAGGCCCGTCTCCGTATGCACGGGTGAACCCCTCCTGAGCGCCTGTCCGCCCACGAGCGCCCGCGCGGCCGGCGTCATGCGGCCGTGCCACGAAGCGAGCGCGAGGCGGCCGGAACCGTCGCACAGGAGGCGAGCGCCGCGCTCACCAGTCAAACGCCGAATCGTCCACGGGCCTTTGTCGCAAAGCCCATGCGTCCAGCCCGGCGGCACGGTGTAGTAGCAATTCGCGTAGGGCTCCTGCTCTGGCGACTCGGCGGATAAAAACGAGAGCGCCGGGTCGTCGTCGGGGACGGACAAGCGCCTGGCTACGAAGTGAAGCAGTCTTTGCGGCAGGTCAATTTCGATGAGGCACGGGTTGTCTTCAAGCATCGCGCGGATGCCGAGGCGAGACATCAGTGGGACTAAAAAAAAGAGGCCCGCGTAAGCGCTCGGCTGCGGGCGGTCGGCCCACTCGTAGCGCCAGAGCGCACGTCGCTCTCGCTCATCGCCGCGTGAAACTTCGATCCGCCCCGAAGCCTCTTCCATCCTCGCGGGCGCGTCCGATGTGTAATCGTCTGTGACAGCCGGTGCGACTGTGATGTGCGGGACGCGCGATGATTCGTCCTCAACAGGCTTTCGCTCGCCGTCGCGCGATAGTCGCTCGCGCGGTTCCCGTCCGCCCGACTCCTCTTGCTCTTTCGCGCGCGGAGAGACCGCGTTCAATTCCGAAGACCGCGACGGGTTCTCAGCGCGAGTCGAGTCCGCAGGCCGCGCGCGGCGAGTCGGCGGCGTGACTTCCTTCATCTCACCTCGCTTCGTCCGACGAGAGTTTTTCTCCGCCGCCTCTCCCGCCCTTTCAAACTGCTTCCGCTGCGCGGCGGCGGGCGCTCCCTCCGCCTCGTCCGTCTCCGGCTTTGAAGCTTGAAGAACGCGCGGTGACGGCGGCCGACTCGCCGCGAGAATTAGTTGACGGGCGCGCTCGACGAGGGACTGGCCCAGCAGGCGCGCGGGTTTTTCCGTCACCAGCACGACCGCCGCCAGCCAGAGCGACCGCGGGTCGTCCGCGCCCCAGTAATTGGCCCAGCGCGCGAACGCCCCGCCCCACTGCGCCGGACATTCAGCCCCCGGCCTTTCCCGCCCACCCTCCCGCGACGAGTCGTCCACGACGCGAGGCCGCACGGGACTCAGACCCGACCAGCCGAACTCCTGTAAGAGCGCGGCCCCGTCCTCGCGGCGCAAGGCCGAGAGCAACTGGTCGGAGACGCGCCGACGGTGCAACTCCTGAATCATCGCGGAGGCCGCGCACGCCCCCGCCTCCGTCCGCGCGACGGCCAGCAGCAGCGCGCGCAGGGCTTCGTCGCGCGGCATCTCAGGCTTCCACGCGCGCACCGCCAGAGGCCAGAACCACGCGTCCGTCTTCTCACGCAGCGCGAGCTTCAACGCCAGACTGACGTAAGGCTCCGCGTCGTCGCGGAAGTAGACCGCGCCGTGCTCGCACGCCGCAGGCTCCGCGGCGTGGACGGCCTGCGCGCCGAGCACGCAGAGTGCCCGTTCGATTGCCAGGGCGACGGGCGACGGCCCCCTGCTCGCGCGGATTTTCCCCACGTTCAGAGAGCGCACGAGAAGCAGGCGGCCCGCTCCCTCGGGCAGCGACGCCGTGCGCAGCGCGTCTTCCAGCAGAATCGTGCCGCGCCCGAAAAAATCTTCCGCGGGCGCACTGAGGCGCAGTCTGCGCACGCGACGTTGCTCTGAGTAGGCGACCAAACACTTCCCCCGAATTCTTCGGCGCACGCCTCAAGCCTTAACGAACCCCGCGCCGATCACCGTCGGACTGCGGTCGAAAGCGTCCGCCTCCGCGATTTGAAATTGCGAACTCTCGGTCAGCGAGACCGTCTTCGCAAGGCCGTTCACCTGCGTGACCTTCGCCGCCACCTGGCCGCTCGACAAGTCCTCGACGACGCCGCGCGCCACGACCTGATTCGCGTTGTACATCAGGACCTGCATCCCCACGCGCACCTTCGCCGGGTCAACCGTTAAGTGGACGCGCCCGCCCTCTCTGGCCTCCGTCGGCTGCGCCAGCCTCGCCGCGATGATCTCGTTGATGGGCGCGTGGCTCGCCAGGAGGATGCAGACTCGCACCAGGTCGTTAATCATCAGGACGGCTTCCGGTTGGCGCGGGTCCACGCGCGAGAAGAGCCAGTCGACGAAGGTCTGCATCTCGCGGCGGTCGAGGTACTTGATTTCGCCCCAGCGCGGCAGGCTGGCGAGGTTGCGCAGGTTGAGCGGCGCGTCGAACTGGCTGATGCGCTCGGCCCAGTCGAGCCGTATGACGGGCAGCACCACGCCCAGCGAAGAGTAGAGACACGCCGCGACGTGTGTGATGTTGTCCAGCTCGCCCGCGGCCCGCTGCGAAACGTCGCTCCGCCCGTGGCCGGGGTCAATCAGGTCGCCGAGCGAAACCACCTCGCGCGCGCGGTCGCGGAAGAGCGTCCAACTGTGCGAGGCGAGCGCGCCCAGGTCGAGCTGCGCAGTCTCCTGGCGGTACTTCGTCACGACCTGCTTCTGCACGCCGACGACCTGGCCTATGGCCTGGCCCAGATTTCCGAAGGGGGAGTTGGCCTGGGCGATCTCCTGCACGGCCGGGAGCTGAAGCCCCGCGCGCGCCTTCGCGCTCACGACGGTCGCTTGCAGGTACTCCATGCGGTCGAACTTGTCCAGCAGTGGGTGGACGTTCACGAACCACTTCACGGGCGCGTGGCGCAGGACCTGGATCATCGAGCGCAGTGCGGGAGGCGGCGTCGCCCTGCGGGAGAGGCACGCCGGGACGGGAGACTCCGTCATCGCGGGGTCCAGCTCGCGCGACTTGGTCTCCCTGAGTAGGTCGGTCGTGCGCTCGCGCTGGTAGGCCAGGAAGGGGACGTGTTCGTCGAGCACCTTCTGACGCCTGTCGTTGATGGCGCTGACGCGGGCCTGCTCCTCGGCCAGGAGCAGCCTCGCGACCGCGAGGTCGTGGCGGGCCTCGGCGATGTTGTCTTCGATGACCTTGAGGCGGGCGTTGATCTGCGCGGCCAAGCTGTTGAGTTCGCCCAGGACTCTCTGGCATATCCTGATGACGTTTTGGTAAGCCTGTATGCGCCCCTCGATGATGCGCAGGATCGCCACGGCCTTGTCGGAGGCGCGCACGCCCGCGGCGAAGAACGCCGCCTCGTCGCCGTCGCTCGGGTCGTTGTCGTGGCGGCCGGCCAGCACCTGCCCGGCGAGTTTGAGGCTTTTAATTTCGCCGACGGTCCTCAACTTCTGCCTGGGGACCATGACGGACACGGTCTCGTTATTCTTGGCCTGGAACGTGATCGTGTCGGTCTTGAGGTCCTGCTTGTCGTCGTCGCCGTAATCCAGAAAGCCCGGGAACTTGAGGTCGTCAATCACGATGATGTCGGCGAGTTCTTCGAGCGCCCTGACGACTTCGTACTTGCTCGACACGCTGAATTTTTTGGCCTCGGGGGCGGGCGCTTCCTTAATCCTCTCGGCGACCGTGACGTTGCGGAAGTCGAGCGCGTAGCCGACGATGGGACTCTGTAGGTAGACGGCGTCGGTCGTGAAGGCAGTCGCCTGCGAGCCGAAGAGCGCCGCCGCCGACGGAAGGTTGACGAGCGATTCCGTGGCAATGTTACTGATGAGGGTGGACTGGCCCTGGCCTATTAGCAACTGGTCCGTCACGAGCGTGCTGCCGGCGACGCCCACGTCGAGCTGGGTGGAGACGACGCTCTCGTCAGCGGTAGCTTCGGCCTGTGCCAGTTGCTCGTCGGAGGCTTGAGTGAAGAAGTTCCCCTGGCCCGCGCCGACGAAGCCGACCATCGTTTTGCTAATTATATCCGCGCCGCTTGCAGCGCCGGTGCCTACCGGCCCGGGCTTCGTCTCCTGGCCGGGAGTCTGGGCGCTCGCGCTGTGCAGGTAGTTGACGATCTCTTCCTTCGTGGCGAGCGCCGTCTCGCCTTTGGCTATCGCGGCGAGGGCGGGCGAGGTGGCGAGGCGCGACGCCTCTATGCTGCCGAGCATCAACTGACGGTGGCGGTAAAGGTCCGTCTGGATGCGCACGAAGCCGAAGTCCACGATGTCGTTCGCGCGCCTCACCTTGTCTTCGAGCAGGGCGATGTAAGCCTTCAGGCCCACCGCGTCAATCTTGTCTACCCCGATGGGCAGCTCCTTGCTCATGAAGGGGAAGGCTTTGAACTCGTCCAGCAGGGTCGTGTAGGCTACGGGCAGCAGCAGCCCCTCTAAGATTGCCGTCCCGTAATTCTTCTCAGGGTCTTTTAACTCCGGGTCCGTCGCATCTATCTGGCTGCCGGACGGGGCTTCGCCTTCTCTCGATTCCGGTTCAGGGAAAGTGGCATTCGCCCCATTAATCCCCCTGTTGATGACCCTGGCTTTGGCGTGCACGTCCTGCCGCCGCGTCAGCCAGGTGCCCAACCTCTTCCCGGCCGCCTCGATGTTCTCCTCGAACTCGGGGTCGACCTCCTCCTCCGTGAGCAGCCTCGGCTCGTAATAGACTTGCGGCACGGGCACGAGCAGCCGCACATCCTCGGACAAAGAGGTGTCCAGGGGCTTGAGCGCGGCGCTCTGCTCGATGGCAACGTCGAGCTGCTCGACGGGCACGGGCACGGCGGTCATTTCGAATTGGACCGGGAAGAAGTGGTTGGTGCATCCCTTGATGCTGAGGTCGACCGCGGTGCGCGGCAACAACCCGGCCGGGGGAAGGAGCGCGAATTGTCCGGCGGCCTCGCGGACGGCGATGGCTTCCAGGCGCGCGTCCTCCATCTGCTCCGCGAACTGTTCGAGCCGCGCCTGCCAGACGAAAGGGTTCCCCGCGTTCGGCAGCAGTGGCGCGAGCGGCGCGACAAACTCCGGGTCAATGCCCGCGCCCGCGTCCATTACCTTCAGGATGTCCGGGACGAGCACGCTCCGCCGCCTGGGCTTCCCGCCGGCGCGCACCACCGAGTGCCTGTCGACGAACGAGGGGACGAAGTCCGGCCCGAAGGCCAAGAGCCCTATGGGCACGCCGAGTTCTTCCCACGGCAGCAGCCTCCCCTCGCCGAGCGCGCGCATCTCCTCTTCAAAAATCGTGTGGGCCAGTCGGTTCCGCAGTAACTCTCGGCCGAAGACCTGGAGCGGCGACAGGCTGACGAGTTCGGCGGGCCAGGCGTAGAGTATCAACTGGCAGCCGTCGACCAGTTGCCAGTCTTCGTAGGCGTAATTCTGCGGGTCCTGCTCGCACTGATCCTCCGCGTCGAAATCGCCGACCCTCTTGAGGACGATTGGCCGCAACACGAGGATAGCCACGGGGGGGAGCTTTAGTATTCCCCTCTCAAGCAATCTCTGAATCGGCGGGCCGAGTCGGCGCGGGCTTAAGGCTCTACTACGGGCAAGCGCCTGTTCTTTTATCAACTCCTCGCGGGGCGATTCGTCGCGCGGGCTGACGGGTCCGGCCGGCCCGTCGAACTCCGAGAGGATGTCGGTCGTGGTGTAGACGGGCACGGCCCCTATGGGCACGCGCATGTTCCTCGGGACGAAGACATCTTCGCCGCTCGCAGCGATCCCCGTGCCCGGCGAGATGTGAAGGTAGTAGTTATCAAGGTCCGCCACGTTGGCGGACGTTTCCGAGGAGCCTTCGGTCACGGCGACGGTGATGAGCGCCGGGGAGTCCGGGCGTTCGAGCCCGACGGACAGGCCGCTGACGACGCCGCTGGAAACCATCTGCCCGCGAGTCGCGAGGCGGCCCGCGCGCCCGACCTGCTCCGTGGTCAGCGCCTTGTCGCTCAGGGAGCGCCCCGTGTAGAACCTCAGACGCCTGCGCCACCCGGCCTCGATCATGGGCTTCATCTCGGGCTGGACGGCGACGACGCGCTCGCCCGCGAGCGGCCTCCTGATGGGAGTCACTTTCATTTTTCGCCTCCGCCCGTCTTCTTCTTCGCGGCCTTCTTGCGCGCGACCTTCCTCGCGGCCGGCGCGCCTTTTTTCGCCGCGCCCCTTCGGCCCGCTACACTCTCCGCCGCGGCCGGCTCGCCCTCGACCTGTTTCTTCGCTTCGATGATTTCGACCTGCCCGGCACTCTTCCCCGTCTCTTCCGGCCGGCCGGTCTTCTCAGTCGCGACTTTTGTTTTCTCGGCCGTGACCTTACCCGCCACCGCTTTCTTCGTCCCGTGCTCGGCCATCAACTCATCCGCGAAGCCGCGCAACTCGTCCTCGTTCAAATCCCTCGCGCGGCGGTTGACCTCGAAGAGCCGGTCCGACTCCACCAGAGTCTTGATGAGTTGGTCGCCCACGAGTTCGGGGCGTTCGCGTTCGAGCCGGATGAGACCTTCGCCCGCGCCCACGGAGGAGAGTTTTTCCGCGGCCCTGGACACGTCCGCCGAAGTCAATTTTTCGTTCTTCGTGAGCTGTACCTGGAGGTCCGTGAAAAGTGCGACCAGCATGGTCCGCGTCTGGAATCTGGGTTGAGACAGGAGCGTGTAGAGGTCCGCTTTGGCGCGGAGGCTGGCCGCCCTTTCCAGCGCCGTCAGATTGAATCTCAGCTTCTCCCTTTGAATCAGTTCGGACACGTCGCTCTCCAACTTGAACTCGTCGTCGAACACGCGCACTTCCGCCCCGGTCACGTCCGACGTGTAACTCAGATTGCGGCGGCGTATGTACCAGAGCAGCGGGACCTGGCTCAGCAACTTGCGCCACTCGTCGTCGCCTGGGTCGGCCGCGGCCGCCGCGACCAGCAGCCCAGGCTTCAGGATTCGCAGGGCTTCGAGCGGCGAGCGGCGCGCGACCATCCCCGGCGCGGCCGGCCTCAGGTCCCGCTTCAGGTTGTTGAGCTTGCCGTTCAGCTCCGCGAAATTCTCGCGGCTCACGGGGACCAGCACCACGACCGAAGTCGAAGCCAACTCGTCTTCGTTGAGAGTCAGGTCTATCGGCGGGAGCAGCAGGCTCTCTTCGAGGAGCGCCGCCACCTCGTCCTCCGGCACGATGGAGAGTTCAACCTGCACGGCCGGCGGGAAGAAGATTTGCGTGAACTCCCTCGCGTCAATCGCGGCGGCCGGCATGTGGCCCGCGGGCGGCAGGGCGTGGAAGTATTCCGTGGCGGCGAAGCGGAAGCCGCGCGCCGCGCGCTCCGGCAGCACCTCGCCCAGTTGGTACTCGTACTGGAGCAGGTGCGCCTCCCTCAGCGCGCGCGGGGCGAAGCCCATGCCCAGGATGTCGCCGTGCTCGGCCCCCACCTCGCGGCGGACCATGTAAGGGTCGACCCAACTGACCACCCCGCGGTCAATCGCGACGAGCGCCAGCGGCAGCACTCCCGCCGGGGCACCCTTCGCG
>Ga0196978_1000475_pt1 | contig 20456 bp, 18 predicted proteins | sample S3v_2013CmetaG_FD_155491 | JGI IMG/M metagenome (GOLD analysis project Ga0196978, IMG submission 155491) | Soil microbial communities from Anza Borrego desert, Southern California, United States - S3+v_20-13C | ecosystem: Environmental > Terrestrial > Soil > Desert | place: USA: California... | reverse complement strand
ACCTCCAGACGGCCCTGAACTCCCTGAACAAGTACGGCGCGCTGTGGCCCGACGTCGACGTCGATGGCCGCATGGGTCCGGCCACGCTGAGCGCACTTCGGCTGGCCATCTCTCGCGGTGATTCGGGAATGATCCTGAAGGCCGTGAACGTGCTGCAGGCCTACTACTACCTGACCAGGCGCAAGGAAGAGTTCGTTCGAGGCTGGCTCGCTCAGCGAGTCATGTTCTGAGGTTCGCACCATGTCGCCACGGGACTTCGGAAAGTGGGTGATCAAGACGCTTGAGCTCGGCGCGGCCGCGGCCTTCGCCAGCATGGTGCTCTACGGCATCTGGTGGTGGCACCAGGTCGAGGTGACGCGGCTGACCACGGACAGGCACGAAGAGGTCATCAAGACCATTCCTGAGCTGCGTGAGGAGATGAAGACCTCGAACGCTGTGGTCACCGGTAAGCTCGATACGATCGAGAAGAACCTGACCGGCCTGGACGGGAAGGTGGATGGACTGACGCAGTCGCTGATCAACCGCCGCGCCGACGCGCCAGCGAGCAGCAAGCAGCCGGTGTTGTCGAAAGCACCGCCGGCGAAACCCGCAACTCCGGTGACGCGACTGCCGCGCGTCCCGGTCTGGCTGCAGCCTTGGAAGTGGGACGACGGAAAGAAGGGGTGAGGGGAGATGGGGAGCAACGAGACGACGGCCAACATGGCCGCGGTAGGCGCCGCGATCGGCGCCATCATGTACTGGCTGGTCAACCTGATCGTGGTCAGTTTCCTCGGCGAGGGCGCCATGAAGGGCTTTCCCGATGAGGCGCTGATCGTCGCCGTCACGTGGGTGTTTTGCCGCTACGCGGGCGGCACTCCGCCGCCACAAGCCATCGCCAGCATCGTGCTCTTCGTTTCGATGCTCGGCCTTTCCGCATGCGCCATGACCTACGACCTCATGGGCATGCGCGTGATGATTTCCACCGCTGTCAGCGTCGAGCCGGCGCCGGCGGTGCAGAACGATCCCGGCGGAGAGTCGGGTGACGAGGAGGTAGACGGATGGAGACGATGAGATGGACTCTGACGGCCGTCCTGGCGTCGGTGCTGCTGACGTCGGGAGTCGGCTGCGCAAGCACGCAGCCGCAGCCGCCGGGAAGCGGACCGCCCGATCCCGTGGCGGTCGAAGCGGAGCGGCAGAAGAAAGCAGAACGAGATTGCATGCTGGCTCAGACCGGATTCTCGCTGGCGCGTACCGGCGCGATCCTGGTCCTTCGCGACACGAAGAAGCAGGCCACGCGGGACGCGGTCAATACATCGCTGGCGGCGGCTGGCGGCGCGGTCGACGGCTACTGCGCGGCGGTGATGAAGGGAGACGATCCTGATGCTGCCGCAATCGCGCTGCAGGCGCTGCAGCGTGCGATGGATGAGCTGGCACGCTCGACAGCTTCCGGTTGAGGCCCGCGGCCGCTGGCGATGAAGGTTCCGGGGTCCGGTCGCAAGGCCGGGCCCCGTTTTTCTTTGGGAGCTGCAGGCCGGCGTCCACGTCGAACTCCTCCCACTCTTTGCATGCCCGGGTGTACCGCTCTCGGATCATCTCCTCGGATGTCCCGAAGTACTTCGCGGCCAGGTAGGGGCTCATGTTCCCCGACTCGAGCTGGAGCGTGATAGCCGTGTGGCGCGTGGCCTCCCACGGCCGGCGCGGGATGTCTTTGGGGAGCTCGGCCTGAAGCGGGTTCCATATCTGCTTTCGCCAGTTCCGCTGCTCGATCCAGCCGCCCTGGCTGCCGAGGAAGAGCGGCTTTCCAGGCCGGTCCAGGTCCAGCTCGCGCAAGCGTGCGCAGACGATGGCCGGGATCTTGAACACTCGTCGGGCCTCGTCGCTCTTGCAGTCTTCGTTGATCTCGCCGCCGTTTCGGGACCGGATGATCTGGCACCACTGGCGATCGACGTCGATGTCGTCGCAGTACAGAGCCAGGCCCTCCGAGAGCCGTGTGCCGCAGAAGAACTGCCAGGAGGCATAGGGCAGGTAGTGCCGCCACCGCGGCCGCGCGAAGTGCTCGAGGATCTCGTCGCGCTGATCGGCGGTGTATGCGCCGTAGGCCACGCTCGGCCGCTCCCGCTCCATCTGCTTTCGGGACAGGATGCCTAAGCGCTGCTCGGGCGAGACCAGGCCGTGGAACTCCATGTCCCGGAGCATTGCCATGAGCGACTGGATGTACCGGTTGGCCGTGGCCGGGGTGGCGCCGCGGTCTAGGACCCAGTTACGAGCGGCGTGGAAATCGAGGTGTGATAGGTCACAGGCCTCGCGATCGCCGAGGATGGGCAGCAATCGCTCGACATTGGTCCAACGGTTCCCGTGCCAGACCTTCCCCACCCGCCGCTTGCCGGAACCGCGATTCCAATCCCTGTGGAAATCGCGCACTCGCATGGGCGGGCAAGGCATATTTTGCTGTGCGGGGATTCAGCAACGTGCGACGTGTGGTGTTTGCGACGAGCTTCACACGTTGCGCACAGGGAAGGGCCACTTATGCACTTCCGGCGTTTCAGATCTTGACCTCCGCCGGCATGGCGAATACAAGCGTCCCCAATGGGGTTTGGTGAGCTTACGCTCGCAAGCCTCGGACTCGACCTGCCTCAGCGGCCCATGGCCCCCCGACTACGGATCTGGGGGTTACAAGTTCGACTCTTGTCGGGCGCGCTTTCTTTGCCACGAACACCGATGACTCACGCAGCTGACCGGGGCGGCCGTGGGCCAATGTCCTCCGTTCACCGCTTTGGTCCGGGGCACGTCGCACGTCCAATTTTTCGCCCGCTGCACCCTCGAACGGATGGATGGCGACGCGGTCGCGCCGCCTCCGGAAACGCCTTGCACAGCTGCGTTGACAGCCGCGAACTTGGCGCCAGAGTGGGACGACGAAGTTCCGAACGCAGGAGAACGACGAACATGATTCGAAATCGCGCGATGATCGCAGTCGCTGCTGCCCTTGCGACCATCACCATCTTCAACACTGGAGGGGCCGAGGCCGCAGATCCGAAGCTGGACGCGGCCAACAGCCAGGTCTCGGCCGCCATCACGAGCCTGGAGACGGCCAACCTGCCAGACGCCAAAGGCCAGCGGTGCAGCAAGCAGGCAGCCAAGGCGATTCGTCAGCTCCGCAAGGCTCAGGCGACAATTGCCACGGCAGCGAGCTGTCAGGATGGGACGGCCCCCGCCAAAGAGACGCGCAAGCAGAAGAAGGCCACCAAGAAGCGCTGACCGCGGCTCGTTCGCCCCGCCGGTCCCACGCCGACGCAGGACCACGTGCAGCGGCGCTCTGATCATCGACACACCGAAGGAGGCACCCATGCAAACCACTCGCATCCTCACGAGCCTGGCCGCCGTTACCGTCGCGGCGTTCCTCGCCGCACCGCTCGCGCTCGCCGATAAAGGCGGCAAGCACGACAAGCATGCCGACAAGCATCAGCAGAAGCAGCAGCAGCGCGAGGACCACGAGTACCGCAAGCAGCTCCAGAAGGACGAGCACGAGTACCAGAAGCGCGAGCAGAAGGCCGAGCACGAGTATCAAAAGCGCGAACAGAAGATGGCGAAGTTTCGCGACGACCAGCGCTCGCGCGTGGTGAGCTACTACCGCGAACGCTACGGCAACGGTCGCGATTGCCCACCAGGCCTTCGCAAGAAGGGCAACGACTGCACGCCGCCAGGACACGCCAAGCGCTATTCGGTCGGACGCTCCCTATCGTCCGACGTTTCCCTGTATCCGCTGCCGCAGGAGCTGATCGTCAGCCTGGCGCCGCCGCCCTCGGGTTTCGCCTACGGCTTCATTGACGGCGACGTGGTGCTTTACGAAGTTCCTACGCGGGTCGTCGTCGACGTGGTCGTCGTCCCGTTCTGAAAAAGGGTCAGGCACCTTTTCGGCGGTCGAAAAGGTGCCTGACCACTTTTTTGTCGACTGTTTTTTGCCGCCGCCGCATCGCCGCCCTATAGAAGCGCGATGAAGGCGCCCGACTTCGTCTATCAGGAACAGTTTCCGCTCGGACAGGACACCACCGAGTATCGCCTGCTCACCGACCAGTTCGTCTCGCAGACCTCGCTCGACGGTGAGCCGGTCCTCAAGATCGAGCCCGAAGCCCTGGCCTACCTTGCGCATCAGGCCCTGCGCGACTGTTCGTTCCTGCTGCGCGAAAAGCATCTCCGACAGGTCGCGGCCATCCTGGACGACAAGGAGGCCTCCGACAACGACCGCTACGTCGCCCTTACGATGCTGCGAAACGCCGAGGTCGCCGCGCAGGGTATTCTTCCGTTCTGCCAGGACACCGGCACCGCCACCATCATCGGCAAGAAAGGCCAGCGCGTCTGGACCGGCGGCGACGACGCCGAGCATCTCTCGCGCGGCGTGTTTCGCACCTACGCCGAGGAGAACCTGCGCTACTCGCAGAACGCGCCTCTGGACATGTTTCGCGAGGTCAACACGGGCACGAATCTGCCCGCCCAGATCGACCTGTATGCCACGCCCGGCGACACTTACGATTTCCTGTTCGTGGCCAAGGGCGGAGGCTCGGCCAACAAGACGTTCCTGTTCCAGGAGACGCGCGCACTGCTGACGCCCGAGGGCCTTGCCAGGTTCTTCGACGACAAGGTGCGCATGCTCGGCACCGCGGCCTGTCCTCCCTACCACCTGGTCTTCGTCATCGGCGGCACTTCGGCCGAGGCGTGCCTGAAGACCGTCAAGCTGGCATCCGCGAAGTATCTGGATTCGTTGCCGACCACCGGCAACGAGCACGGCCGCGCCTTTCGCGACGTCGAGACCGAGAAGATGGTTCTGGAGATCGCGCAACGCTCCGGCATCGGCGCGCAGTTCGGCGGCAAGTACTTCGCGCTCGACGTGCGCGTGGTGCGCCTGCCGCGCCACGGCGCTTCCTGTCCGGTGGGCGTGGGCGTGTCGTGCTCGGCCGATCGCAACATCAAGGGACGCATCGACAGCCGCGGCGTGTGGCTCGAGCGTCTGGAGACCGATCCGGGCCGCCTGATTCCCGATCATCTTCGCGTCATCAAGGAACAGGGCACAGTGGCCATCGACCTGGACCGACCGATGAGAGAGATCCTTGCGCAGCTCACGCAGCATCCCGTCACCACGCGCCTGTCGCTATCGGGCACGCTGATCGTCGCGCGCGACATTGCGCACGCCAAGCTCAAGGAGCGGCTCGACCGCGGCGAAGAGCTGCCAGAGTACTTCAAGAACCATCCCGTCTACTACGCAGGCCCTGCCAAGACGCCGAAAGGGATGCCTTCGGGCTCTTTTGGTCCGACCACGGCCGGCCGCATGGACTCCTACGTCGACCTCTTTCAGAGCCGCGGCGCATCGCTGGTGATGCTGGCTAAGGGCAACCGCAGCCCTGCAGTCACCGACGCGTGCAAGAAGCACGGCGGCTTCTACCTCGGCTCCATCGGCGGTCCGGCCGCCATCCTCGCCAAGGAGAACATTCGCAAGGTCGAGGTCGTCGACTATGCCGAGCTAGGCATGGAGGCGGTCTGGAAGATCGAGGTCGAGAACTTCCCGGCGTTCATCCTCATCGACGACAAGGGCAACGACTTCTTCCGCTGTCAGCCCCAGAGCGTGCCTCCACCAAAAAGCTGAGGAATCGCTGCGCGCCTCCGAACAGGGGCTGCCCGTGCACGTCCCAACACCAGAGGTGGCCTCAAATCCGGGCGACCGGCGGTATCCGGTCAGCCGTTGCCGGCATCGACATCCCCGGGTACCCCAGCAACCCGCCGGCGGCACCAGCCGGCTTGGCGGCGTCACCCGTCGCTGGCATCAAGGAAGGACGAAGGATGAAACCCTGTTTTCGATGGGCACGCGCCTGCCTCGTGGCCACCGCCCTGACCGCGGCGCTCGGAATGCACGCTTGTGAATCGACACAGGCCGAGTCCGAGCCGCGCGCGACCGCCGCGCAAGACGACCAGGCCCGCGCCCACATCACCCCGAGGACGGACCGCATGAAAGATTTCAAGAAACCCGACGATGCGCAGCTCAAGACGACGCTGGACCCCCTCCAGTACCAGGTAACCCAGCACGAAGGCACCGAGCCTCCCTTCCGCAACGAGTACTGGGACAACAAGAAGGACGGCATCTACGTCGACGTCGTTTCCGGAGAGCCTCTCTTCAGCTCGACCGACAAGTACGATTCGGGAACTGGATGGCCGAGCTTTACCAGACCGCTCGATCCCGCCTACGTCACCGAGCACACCGACTACAAGCTGCTGTATCCGCGCACCGAGGTGCGCTCCAAGCATGGCGATTCCCACCTCGGCCACGTCTTTTCCGACGGCCCCAAACCGACGGGCCTTCGTTACTGCATGAACTCGGCCGCGATGCGCTTCATCCCCGTCGAGAAGCTCGAAGAGGAAGGCTACGGCGAGTACCTGCCGCTGTTCGGCAAGAGCTCCAGCGGCGCGGCGCTGCCGGTCAAGTCCAGCGTGGCCGGGGCCCTGCCGGCTTCGACGAGCGATCACAAGAGCGCCGCGTTCGAAGGCGAGCTCGAGATTGCGACCATTGCGGGCGGCTGCTTCTGGGGCATCGAGGAGCTGGTGCGCGAGTTTCCCGGCGTCGTCGAAACCGACGTCGGTTACACCGGCGGAACCATCGCCAACGCCACCTATCAGCGACACGACGGCCATGCCGAGGCGGTGCGCATCAAGTTCGATCCGAACAAGACGAGCTACGAAGAGATCCTGCGCTTCTTCTTCCGGCTGCACGATCCGACGACGAAGAACCGTCAGGGCAATGACGTCGGGACCTCGTACCGTTCGGCGATCTTCTTCCACGACGAGCGCCAGCGCGAGATCGCCGAACGCGTCAAGGCCGAGGTCGACAAGTCCGGCAAGTGGAAAGCACCCGTGGTCACCGAGATCACGCCGGCCAGCGACTGGTGGACGGCCGAGGATTACCACCAGGACTACCTGCAGAAGAACCCGGGCGGTTACACCTGCCACTGGGTTCGCGACTGACTGAGTGTCCATGACCCCGACATCTGCAGTGTCCGTTACCGCCGACGGCAAGGTGTCCTTGCACACACCGCGACGCGCCGTAGCCTCTGGTTCTGGGCACCGTCGCCGAGGAATTCGAGGAGGTCGTGGGGCGAGCTGACTGGCCTGCGATGTCTACGACGAGCGGCTCGTAAGCCTCGCGGCGTCGGGTCGGTGGCCCGGGGCACGCGATGGCGTTGCCGCGACCAAAGAACGCTCAGGGAGCGCACGCCGGAAGCGAGGCGTCCTGGGAGAGTAAAGGCTCGGGGGCGACGACGCCTTCAATCAGGGGTGGCTTGGCCCGATAAAAAATCTCGTTGCTACCCGCGTACGTCGCCATTTCGACACCTGTCAGTATGGACGTCTGCTCACGTGCAGCTATGCGGGTCCTTCCCTCCCGTATGGTGTTTGTCACCGTAGCCCCTTCGACGAGCGTAACGTCGCAGCCTCGAATCAGAACGCCCGCGGTGGTGTCGTCCGTTACGCTCCCTCCTGACAACGCGATGTCACCTCCGATCGTGACATTACCGTGATGCGAGCGGATATCGACAAACGATGGACTTCGCGCACGTCCGGTTTCAGTCGTCATCGCGGCACCGGCGCCGATCGTCACGTCGCCGTTGCCCTGAACCGAGATCTTGGAAGCGATGCCACGGGCCTCCATACGACCACGCACGTTCACGGTCCCGAGCGCGGTCAAGTAAATCTCTCCGCCAAAAGCGGCGGGGTTTCGGGTATTGCCATGTATCAGTACGTTTGATCCCATTGTCAGATCGCCGGCAGCTCGAAACTCGATCGTGCCGGCATCTCCGAAAAAGCCCTTTGAGCCGTCGGCCCCGATGTCTACACCAACGCCGGCATCGTCGCTGCCCAGGGTTATACTGCCTCCGGCGGCGACCACGAGATCACCCAAGCCACCGCCATCTGTCGACGAGACACCGAGATCGCTCGAGATCGAAACGTCGCCGTGGCTCTGCAGAAACGTCAGACCGCTGGAATCGAAGCCGGCGTGACAATGAATCGGCGCGCTCACCACGAGTTGATTGCGAGCCAATGCGTCGATGTCGCAGTACCCGTGAAGGTTCACGGGTGCGTCGACGATGATCGATCCCTGCAGTGCCGTGAGGAAGAACAGCGATTCAAAGCGCGGTCCGCGCATACTGACCGGTCCACGGATGAATACGTCATCCGCTGCCCATAGATCCAAGGAAGCGGCGTGCCCGGTATTGGCTACGACGGGGCGGCCAATGTCGATGGTGCCCCTGCCTGTCGTGCAGGCGCCTTGCTCACACTGCGAATCGCGAAGGCAGGTATCCTGGGACTGCGAACATTGCCGAGTTGCCTCCATGATGACGTCGGTGGCGGCCTTTCCGAGTCTGGCGCCTCGAATACGTATGGCGGGGCGCGTTCCGGCGTCGGTACGGAAATCACCGCACCGAAGCCGGGTCACTTTCGAACTGCCGAACAGGAAATCCAGCGACCCTGGATCTTCCAACTCGACGGTTCGAGCGCCGAAGTCCAGGATGCTGCCGGCGACGACCCGAACCGCGTCGCGGATGACGCATGGATCGGCGCTGGACTGGCAGATACCGCGGAGCTGGCCACGACCACACGTGCGTTGGCGCCGGCAGGCAGAAGAAGAAGCGCCACTGCCACGATGGAAGACCTGATGGATTTCACCGCCTGACCATAGGTCCAAGCCTTTCCTGTGGGAAGGGCCGACGCCGTTCGTAGAGAACGGTTCCCGTCGTCAGCCGCGATCCGTCCGCATTTCCCGAGCAAGGGAACGGGCCGGGTTCAAGCCATGTCGGCCAGCGGCCTGCGCGCCCGCTGCAGGTCTTCGAGGTCCTCGTCGCCAGGGAAGGCGTCGCAGGTGGCCTGCAACAGAGTCCGCGCTTCGTGGCCGCGGCCGTCGCCTCGCATCCTGCGCGCAAGGCTCATCGTCGCGACGAGCTCATGCCAGAACGCGCCCTGTGCATGCGCGGTCGCGACCGCATGGCGCAGGTCGGCCTCTGCGTCGGCAGGCGAGGCAGTGCCGAAGGCCAGGCGCTCCTCACCGCGCAGCCGATAGAGCTCGGACGCGAAGCAGGATTCGCCCGTCATCTGCATATGGGCGAAACCGTCGTCGATCACGGCGCGCGCACCGGGCATGCCGCGGCGGAGCATTTCTGCAGCCAGCAGGCAGCACTGCCCAGTCCGCTCGAAGAGGGAAGCTTTGGCCTGACGCGCAAGCGACTCCTGCATCCGCTCGATGCCGTCGTCGTCCGGCCTGGTGCGCGCGAGCATCAGCCCCTGAAGAAAACGAGCGCGCTCCATCATCTCGTACTCGCTCGACGCGTCCCACGATTGGAAGGCCTGGTCGATCCGCCTGGCAGCCTCGTGGTCATCGCCCATCCATGCGTGCACGTAGGCGAGCAGAGGGAACAGATATGCCTCGCGGCGGAAGCCGTCGGCGCTGCTGGCCTCATCGGCTTCGCGGAGGAGCTCTCTGGCGCGGCGCCACTGGCCTCGAAGGACCGGTATCATGGCAAGCTGCGCCAGGCTCATCGCGCGCAGGTTGCGGCCGAAGGTCTGCTCGGGAGCGGCATCGCCGGCCAAATTGGCCAGATACAGCCGCTCGGTCTCGTCGAGCTCGCCGGTTGCGAAGAGCATGCTCGCCAGCGACGTACGCGCCATGTGCTCCATCGCGGGATGATCGAAGCGCGGCGCCTCCTGCAAAAGACGCCGGCCGATGCCGATCGCTTCCTCGTATTGGCCGAGCGCAGCGCGGCCCCACAGAACGCCCAGTTCCGAGATCCACTTCTCCCGGTCGTCCTCGCCAGCAACGGCCAGGCTGACCACCCGCTCGTGAAGGCGTGTCGTTTCGGCATCGCCGAAACCCGCGGCCTGATACCGCGAGAGCGCCAGCTCCTGCGTCGCGACGAGCCGCACGCGCCGGTAGCCGGGAAGATCGGGATTGCGTTCGACAAGATCGAGTATCCGTTCGCGGATCGCGATCACTTCGCGCGGCCCCGGAGCCTGCATCACGAAGGAGGCTGCATCCTGGAGATTTCTCAGGGCGGCCACCGCATCGCCGGCCATCGAGTAGTGTAGCGCGAGCTCGACGGCGGTGGCCTCGGAATCGCCGCGCCGGTCGCGCTCGAGATACTCGGCGGCCGCGACATGGTAGCGCCGCGCGCGCGAAGGCGGCAGGCAATCGAGCAGGACCCGCTGGACCAGCACGTGCACGAAAGCGAATCGCGGTGCACGCAATGACGCGGCGGCCGGGTCCGCGCCGCGCAGGATGCAGCCGCGCCTGGCCAGCGCGTCGCAGATCTCCTCGGCGTCTTCGGGAGTGACACCGGCCGCCGTGGCGATCGAGGAAGCTTCGAACGCGCGCGGCAGCACGCACGCGGCTTCCACGACGGCACGTTCGGCGTCGGAGAGACCGGCGATCTGACGTTCGATGAGCGCGCGCAGGCTGTCCGGAATCACGTTGCGCAGCTCGGCGGGCGAGCCCAGCAGCCGCCAGCGTCCTTCGGCGGACTGCGCGAACAGATTCCGGTCGATCAGGTCATCGACCAGTAATCGTACGAACAGCGGGTTGCCCGCCGACTGATAGTGAACCCACTGGCAGAGGTCGGGCGCCAGCTCCAGGCCGGGACAGCGGCCGACCACGTACTCGCGGATCGACGCCGGAGTGAAAGCGGCCGCGGCCACTTCGGTGGCGAGCGCTCGATTGGCGAGCTCGATCCTCATGGCATGCAGCGGGTGGCCGACCAGCAGCGAGTCGGCGGGACGCATCGTAAGGACGATCATGAGCCGGGCCGGATCGCGGCGTCGCGCGAGGTGGTTGCACGCATCCGAAGTCGCCAGGTCGGCCCAGTGCACGTCCTCGATGACCAGCACCAGCGGGCGATCGCGAGAGATCGCTTCGACCACCGAGGCCAGCTCGCGCAGCATGCTGCCCGAAGCCGCCGCGGCCTCGTGCGGCGCTGCGGCTGCTGCATCGTCGATCGAGGGCATGTGCCGGAGCCAGGAACGGCCGTGCGTTCGCAGCGCGCCGATGACGCGGCTTGCGATGTCGGGCCGGCCAGCCAGCCGCTCCAACGCTTCCAGAATCGGCCGGAAGGGCTCGTGCTGCGTATAGGTATCGATGCACTGCCCGCGCGCGATCGCGACATCCGCGGTCGTCTCCAGGCGGCAAAGGAAAGCGTCCACCAGTGTGCTCTTGCCGGCGCCAGCCTCACCCGTGACGAAGACGAGTTGGCGCGTGCCGGCGGCCGCCGCGGCGTAGCATCGATCGAGCGTGGCCAGCTCGGATTCGCGTGCAATCAGACCTGGCGTGGCCAGGCCGATCTCGCCGGCCGTCTCTTGGGCAGCAACGGGCGGGGCCGTGGCAGGAGCGTCGTTCGTTGCGATGAAGCCGCTGCCGCCGATCCAGCGAAATCCGCGTCGCGCCACGGTCTCGATGAAGCGCGGTTGGCCCCGGTCGTCCGCAAGCGCGGCGCGCAGCTCTCCGATGGACTTGTTCAGCGTGCCTTCGGACACCATCGCATCCGGCCACAGCGCGTCCAGGAGCTCGTGCTTGGTGACCAGGGCGTCGGGTCGAGAGGCGAGGTAGACCAGAACGGCCCAGGTCTTGGGCCGCAGAGAAATGCACTCGTGGCCGCGCCAAAGACGCTCGCCCACGGTGTCCACGCGCACGATGACGGACAACCCCTCGCCCCTGCGAGGGGTTGTGTCGGGGAAGTCGCGACTCGAGTCAAGCGTCGCGGGCGCCGCGGTTTCCCGCGGCGCCCGCGACATGGGTCACGTCACTTGAGCACGTTGATCTTCAGGATGCCGCGCACACTCCTGCCGGCGTCGGTGCTCGGCGGCAGTGCCTCGGAATAAACCGTGTAGGGCAGCTTGATCACTCTTTTCCGGCGCACGTCCGGAGCGGTGTAGACGACTGCAGCCTGGCCTGGCACCTGTGCGATCGCGCCCTTTTTCGGACGCAGCGGCTTGTCGAAGACGACCACGAAGGGGCCGTCGAACGTCAGGCCTCCGAGCAACCCGCCGATCGTCATGGTGGTACCCCAAGGCACGTTTGCCGACTCCACCATCGGCGGCCCTACGGTGACATCGACTACGGTTTCGGAAGTGAACTCCCCGTCGGTCACCTCGTAGCTGAAGCTGTCGGTTCCCACGTAGTTGAAGTCCGGCGAATAGGTCGCCTCTCCGTTCAGCGCGATCACGACCGCGCCGTGCTGCGGCCGTTCGACCAGGCGCGCCGCGAGCGGGTCGCCGTCGGGATCGGTATCGTTTGCCAGCACGTTGAACGTGCTGGTGAGCCTCCAGGCGGTCACCACTTCGTCCTCGTTCGCGACCGGGGCATGATTGGTCAGCAGCGCCTCGAGATGCTCCATGATTCTCTCGGCGTAGACGGCATAACCTTTCTTGTTGGGATGTGCCGTCCCGGTGGTGTCGCTCTGCGCGTCGGGATGGACGTCGCCGAAGCCGTCGCCCTGCGTGTTCAGCGAGTCGGTGGCAGTGTTGATGTAGCGGTCGTCGGCGCACATCCCGTGCTCCCGGAAGCCGTCGTAGATGCCGGTGACGAACGTGAAGCCGGCATTCTCGGAGCCGATCGCGACGGCCTCGTTCAGCTTGGGAGCCCACACCGCCTCTGCCACCCCGATCTCGTCGAAGTCCCATTCGCCGAGCGCGGTGATGTCGTCGAATAGCTGGGGGCAGCGCAGCCCGTTGTCGTTCTCGAAGAAGCCCGGGTACTCGAGCGCCAGCTTCATGTTTTCCTCGACCTCGATGCCGGCGGCCTCGAGCTGGTCGCCGAGCTTTTCCCACCCCGGCACTACGCGCTCCAGATCGTCGTCGAACTGATCGCTCAGGTCGTGGTCGTCGTCGTCGCCGACGGGCTCCTGATGGCACAGCTCGTAGATGATGCAGGTGCCCACCAGATCGGCGAAGCGCACGTCGTTGATGCCGCCGGCAACGATCAACGAGTCCACCTTGCGAGGAGCATGGACACCGTGTCCCGTCAGAGCGTGGCGGAGCTGCGCCACCTGGCTGCCGACCTGGTACGGCCCCTGGCCATTGGGCGGCGGCTCCATGCCGCAGTACGGGCCGGTGATGCCCGTGCCGCGCGCGAAGCCGCTGGGAAACTCGTAGGGATCGAAGGCGTCGATGAACGTCTTGCGGTACGAGACGGTGTCGAGCGTCGCTCCCGAGCACGCGAACGACAGAAACGTCACGCTGGTTCTGGGATCGGCCTGCTCGAGCAGCCTGGCGGCTTGCGCGCCGCCCGCGTTGGCCGAGCGGTGGCAGCGATCATCGACCCAATCCGCATTCTGATCGTAGGGAGTCGCCAGCTCCGGATAGATGGGGAAATCGACCGCGCCTTCCCCCGATGCGGAGGAGTCGCCGAGCACGACGATCAAAAGGTCCTTGACCTGCACCGCGTTCGACCAGACCTCGGTGTCGCCGTCATCGTGCGTGATCGTCAGCTCGACCCAGTAGTTGCCCTGGGCGGGGAAGTCGAGGTAGGTGTAGCAGTCCGTGGATGGCCCGCGCGTCTTGCCATTCCAACGCCAGGTGTAGCGCGTCTTGGGCTTGGGAAAGAGCGGCTTGCCGTCGTCGTCTTTGGCGTCGGGGAAATTCTCGTAGTTGTAGTCGCCTTCGCTCTGGCAACCCATGAAGTTGAGGTACCACGTCGTAGGATTGACGTATTCGGGATCGTAGGTCTCGGACTGCCATGGGCGCGGGATCCCGCCCCACTCGTTCCACGCATCGTCCCACTGGCTGTAGCGGTCCGGTGCCGACCATGAAAAGCCTTGCGACGGGTAGACGTAGGGAGGTGGACTCACCGGCGTGCCGCCCGGCGAGCCTTCGTCGCCCGGATCCGGGTCGTAGCGGGCGCTGACCACCGGCGCATTACAGAGAACCATGAGCTGCAGCAACGCCAGAAACGCGCCGGCCATGTGCGGCGCCCGGCGTGTACGAGCGCGGGCAGGTGCTTTTTCGTCGATCGATGAATGCATGAATCGTCCCTCCTGTTGATGAGTCGATGTTCCCCGCGTCACGTTCGATGCCGGGTGGCAGCGGCCTGGACGTCGGAGGCGGCGGCGCGGAATGGCGAGCGGCGCCGTTCGTCTTCACTCTTCGCTTCGCCCCGCGTTCGTACGCTCGAGCACGCGGCGAAGAATGGCGACGAGAGTCTCCGGTGTGGTGAAATTGCCGCCGTCGGCCGTCAGCAGATGCTGAACCCGGCCGCAGAATGTCTCGGCGTCGTACGGCTCGCTGAACTGCACGACGAAGGCGAGGGCCGCAGGCGGCTGTTTGCGTTGGAGGAGTCCGGCGCCGGCTTTCGCCGCGCCATGCTCGGCTTCCTCACCACTATCTGCGGCGGGTCGCCCGGTGCGCTCGTCATGGCCAGCCATGGCCGCGACCCTAGCCTCGACAGGTGCGGCCAGTCTCGAAAGAACGAGGAAAAAACTTGGAAATCGCGCCGGCTACCGGCGCCCTCCTCCACGGTCGCCGCCGACTCGTTTCGCGCATGGCACGGTCGGCTGGCCCGAAGGGAAGCTTCGGCACCGAGCGTGGTCGACCGCTACCGCCCGCGAGCGGCGCTGACGTGCCGACCGCCGCGATGAACACGGTCATCGTCGGTATCCTGAGTGTTCCTCAATCCGGCGCGCCGGTGCGCTCGTCCACCATCCAGCGGCGCTTCTCGAGCACCGCGTCCACGTCGGCGTCCAGGTCGGCAAGCCCCTGCTCCAGAGTGACGTCGCCGCGCACCATGCGCTCGACGTACAGCGAGATCTTGGAGGCGATGCGCTCCCACTCCGGAATCTTGGGCGTTGCCACTACGCGTTCGAGCTGCACGCGAAACGCCTGCGCGCGCACGTCGCCGGCCAGCGACGGATCGTCCCAAGCGCTGCGCCGCGCCGGCAGACTGCCGCTGGCGCGATAGAACGCGGCCTGCTGCGCGGGCTCGGCCAGATATTCCAGGAGCTTCCACGCCGCATCCTTGCGCTGGCTGGTCGATGCGATGCCGAGGCTTGCGCCGCCCGCAAGCGAGAGACCCGGTCCAGGTTCCTGCGGCGCCGGCATCGCGGCCGTGGACCACGCGAGCGACTTCGGCAGACGCTTGTCGAGCTCGCGCAGGTTCCACGGGCCGGTGATGAAGAACGTGAAATAGCCCGCACCGAATTCCTGGTAGAGGTTGGCGATCTGGGCCGCTGCGCGCTGCGGCGCCATGCCGCCTTCGAACAGCGACAGGTAAAACGCCATGGCCTCGCGCACGGGCTGGCTGCGGAAGTTGCCGAAGCGGTCGCCGTCCCGGAGCAATCTGGCGTTGCGCTGGAGCGCGAGGATGACCGGCGGCTGCCATTCGTCCACTGGAAGGAAGATGGCGTAGCGGCTGTCGCCGGCGCTGCGGCGCACTCTGTCCATCGCAGCGAGCCACTGCGCCCACGTCTGCGGTGGCTGGGCCACGCCCGCACGCTCGAGCAGGTCGCTGCGGTAGAAGAGCAGGCGCGTGTCGACGTACCAGGGCAGCGAATACAGGCGCAACTTTTCCGTGCGCTCGTGGAGAGCGCGACGCGTGTCGTGCGCACCCGGCGTGTCCTCTTTCCCGTCATCGCCGATGAGGTTGGTGTCGAGGACGCCCGGGAAGTAATCGGCCAGAACCACCGACGTCGAGGCCGATGCTCGGGCCTGGAGCGGCTCGAGCGCGCCGAGTGCGACCATCTCGGGAATCCACGTGTTCCCGAGCTGGAAGACGTCCGGCATGGTTCCGCCGACATGGGCCGTCAGAAGCTTCTCGTGCGCGGCGCTCCAGGGAAGGCGCTGCACGCGCACCTCGATGTCGGGATGGCGCCGGCGAAACTCGGGCAGCAAGGTCTCGACGACTTCGCCTTCGCTGCCCATCGCCCACAACTCGAGCGCATCTCGCTCGCTGCTGTCCGCTCCGTCGCAGCCGCCCAGGAGAATGGCGCAAAGCAGGGGCGCGCCCGCGGCTGCCCGTAGTGCATCGGCGACGGTCCGACGCACCAGGCCCCGGTACGGGCGTGGCGTTGCGCGTACGCGCTCGACGATCCGTTGCACCGCGTCCAGGCGCTCGGCGATCTGTCGCGCGGCGTTCACCGGGGGGATTGACCCGTCGGCGGCGATCGGCACAACGCGGGTGCCGCAGTTGCGCCGCTTCCCGCACGCGCGGCCTTCGAGCACCGCCATCGGCGACGCCATCGCACCAGAACGGTCGACGCCCTCGCCCCGGCGCCGCAGATCCGACGGCGCGCACGCTCATCGCCGCTAGACCCGCCGCCCGTTCCGACGCAGTCTCGCAGCGTGCGCCTGCCTCTTGCCGTGGCCCTGCTGGCGGGCGCGACCGTGCTTGCCGGTACCCTTGCCGCCGATACCCGGACTCCTGCGACTTCCGACGACCCGGCCTCGCTGTATGCGCATCACCACGACGGCGAGGAGTTCTTCAATCCCTGGAACCGTTTCGATTACGACTTCAAGCGCTTCGTGCGAATGGTGTTCTCGCGCAACATCTACGACGACGGGCACGATCCGTACATTCCGTTCTTCCCCAATGATGGCTCCGAGCTGGCCACGGTTCAGCATTCCTCCAAGATCACCTGGGTCGGGCATGCAACCACCGCCATCCACGACGGCGACGACGTCGTGCTGACCGACCCGAACTTCGCCTCGCGAATGATCGTCATTGCCCGCCACCATCCGCCCGGCATCCCGCTGGAGTCGGTTCCCGCCGATGCGATGGCCGTCATCTCGCACAACCACAACGATCATCTCGACGCCGGCACGGTCGATGACCTTCCGGCCACGGTTCGCTGGTTCGTGCCGCTCGGCATGGCGGAGTGGTTCCGCAAGCGCGGCCGCGACAACGTCGTGGAGCTGGACTGGTGGCAGAGCGCGAAGCATGGGCGCTGGACGATGACCTGTCTGCCCGCGCAGCACTGGTCGCGACGGGTGGGGCAGGGATTCAACGAAGCGTTGTGGTGCTCCTGGCTGATGGATTCGGGAACCACGCGATACTACTTCGGCGGCGACACCGGCTACTTTCACGGCTTCGCCGAGTACGGGCGACGTTTTGCGCCCATCGACGTCGCGATCCTGCCCATCGGCGCCTACCAGCCTCGCTGGTTCATGGAGTATCAGCACGTCAGCCCCGCCGAGTCGTATCGGGCGTTTCGCGATCTAGGTGCGCGTTACATGATCCCGGTGCATTGGGGCACTTTCGACCTGGCCATGGAGGCACTCGACCAGCCGCCGAGGGACCTCATGGCAGCCGTGGCCGAGAATCAGGGCGATCCCTCGCAGGTCCGTGTGCTCGGCATCGGGGAAGGCTGGCATGTGCCGCCACGCCCATCGTCGGTGGCGGAAGCTCCAACGGGTGAGCGACGGAAGCCGAGCGTTCCCTAGCGCAGCGCGCGGACGAATCTCGTCGATCGGCGTTCGTCGTGGTGCTCATGCACCCCCATGCGCATGGCGGCATCGAATCACGGCGTCACGCGGCATCCGATGACCAATCTGTTTCCTTCATCGCAGATGGGCAGCGAAGCCGGCACGAGATGGCAGCCAAAGCCGGCATCGCGCGCATACATTCTTGCGTGCAGGTGTACGAAGCTGTACACACGCGCACCGTTCAGGATCGGTACAGAACGCTTCTCGCCCCCGAATTCGCTTAGGAATGCGTAAGTTCTCCGGCACCACGGCCATGGCCTGTGGTTTGCACAAGGGGGGCTGCTCGCGGCCCTTGCGCGAAGTTCGGAGATGGAGCTGCGACGTCTGGCCATGTCAGAGCCCGTGGGGAATCGAACCGAAACTGTCTCTTCGCCGGTGTCGCCGGCGGCCTCTCGTATCTCGATCGTACGGATCGCATGGGCGTTGATTCCGCTCTCGCTCCTGCTCGGCGGTGTGCTGGCCAGTCACATCGGCTTCTCCGCAGACTGGACGCCGGCGAGCTTCTCGGTCATCGCCCGCCTCTCGGTCTTTCTCGCGTTCCTGTTCGCGATCTGGTGGCGCGCCCCGTGGCCCGCCACGGCTTCGATTCTGGGTCTTCTTTACGTCCTCGGCGGCGGTGCCGTCGCTCCGGTCAGCTCGCCGGCGCTGGCTACGATGGCGATCGCCCTGGTCACCGGCACCATGCTCGATCGCCTGCGCAAGGCGCACGCCGAGGCCGCCTCGAACGCTGCCGGCGACGACAGCTGGCTGGCTGCACTCACCGGCAGGCGCGAGGCCGAGCTGGAACAGGAGATCCAGAGGCTGTGCACGCACAACCGCGAGCTCATCAGCCGCAATCGCGACCTCGAGGATTTCACCTACACCGCATCGCATGACCTCAAGTCGCCGCTGCGGGCCATACGCGGCTTCGGCCAGGCGTTGCTGGAGGAGTACTCGCCCGTGCTGGACGGGCGCGCGGGCAACTACGTGCGTCGCATGCAGGCCGCCGCGTCGCGGCTCGAGCATACGGTCGATGCGCTGCTCGAGCTGGCCAGGGTTGCCCAGTGCCCTCTGGTTCGAACCGAAGTCGACGTGGCACGGCTTGCTCGCGAGACGGTGGCCGAACTCGCGGCCGCGCATCCCGAGCGCAAGGTCGAGCTTCGGGTGCCCGACACGCTCATTGTCGAGGGCGATCCGGCCCTCCTGCAGATCGCGATCAGCAACGTGATCGGCAATGCCTGGAAGTTCACGCGTACCCGCGAGCAGGCCTGCATCGAGATCGGTCGCTCCCAGACGAGCAAGGGCTCGGCGGTTTACGTTCGCGACAATGGCGTCGGCTTTGCCGCCGAGCGATCCGCGCTGATCTTCCGGCCTTTCGAGCGCCTGCACTCGGTTCACGAGTTCGAGGGCAGCGGCATCGGCCTGGCAACGGTCGAGCGAATCGTGGCCCGCCACGGCGGCATCATCTGGGCCGAGGCCGCTCCAGCCCGCGGCGCGGCCTTCTTCCTGATTCTTTAAGGGGACAGTCCCCTTATGCCATAAGGGGACAGTCCCCTTATGATGATGACCAGCGAGCGCCGCATGGCTTTGCTTTGGCTGCTTGGCCCGGCCCTGTCGGTCATCGCGCTCTTCTTCCTGGTTCCAGTGCTGGCTTCGCTGGCGCTCAGCCTGACCGATTTCGACCTTTACGCGGTTGCCGACCGCTCCGCGCTGCGGGTGGTCGGTCTCGACAACTATGCTTCGCTGCTGGGCGATCCGCTGTTCTGGCGCGCCCTGCGCAACACGCTCTACTTCGTGATCGTGGGCGGACCGCTCTCGATTGCCGTGTCCCTTGCCGCGGCCCTTCTGGTCCATTCGCGGCTGCTCTACGGCAAGGCCATTCTCCGCACGGTCTTCTTCCTTCCCGTGACGACGACGATCGTGGCGGTGGCGGTGGTGTGGCGATACCTCTACCACCCGCGCTTCGGCCTGCTAAACCAGGCGCTGATCGCCGCCGGCCTGGAGCCGGTCGACTGGCTCGGCGATCCATCGTGGTCGATGCCGGCCATCATCCTGATGTCGGTGTGGAAGAACTTCGGCTTCAACATGATCATCTTCCTGGCCGGCCTGCAGAGCGTGCCCGAGCGTCTGTACGAAGCCGCCAGCCTGGACGGCGCCGGGACGATGAGACAGTTCCGTCACGTCACGCTGCCGATGCTGGCCCCGACCGTGATCTTCGTGACGATGCTGACGGCCATCGGCTACTTCCAGCTCTTTGCCGAACCCTACGTGATGACGCAGGGCGGACCGGCCGGCAGCACCCGCAGCGTGGTCCTGCTCATGTACGAGGAGGGATTCCGCTGGTGGAACATCGGACGCGCTGCTGCCATCGCGTTCGTGCTCTTCGGCATCATCCTGCTGGCAACGCTGGTGCAGATGCGGCTTCGCCGCGAAGTCGACTCCGGAGTGCCGGCATGAACGTCGCGAGCTGGCGCCCGCAGCCGAGACGCGAGCGCGACGTGAACGAATACAACGGACACCTCTCACTGCAGCCGCATCTGCCCGTCTCGGTTCTTCGACGTGGGGCGCTTGCATGAGGCAGCGCCGCTTCGTTGCCGGCGCCGCCCTGCACGCCCTTGCCCTGATGGCGGCGTCGCTGACGCTGCTGCCGCTGGTGTGGATGATCGGCGCTTCGCTGATGCCGGCAGGAGAGGCGACCTCGGTGCCGCCGCGTCTTCTTCCGAGCTCGCCGACCCTCGATCACTACCGTGTGCTGCTGCAGCGCCTGGACCTGATGCGTTATCTCTTCTCGAGCGCGACCATCGCTGCCGGTGCCACGGCGCTGGCGGTCGTGTTCAACTCCATGGCCGGCTATGCGCTCGCCAAGCTCCCCTTTGCCGGACGCGAGCGGCTGCAGCGCATCATGCTGGCCGCGCTCGTCATTCCTGGCCAGGTCGGAATGCTGCCGCTGTTCCTGATGCTGCGCGAGATGGGACTGATCAACACCTACTGGGGCGTGATGGTGCCGA
>Ga0196978_1000471_pt1 | contig 20514 bp, 20 predicted proteins | sample S3v_2013CmetaG_FD_155491 | JGI IMG/M metagenome (GOLD analysis project Ga0196978, IMG submission 155491) | Soil microbial communities from Anza Borrego desert, Southern California, United States - S3+v_20-13C | ecosystem: Environmental > Terrestrial > Soil > Desert | place: USA: California... | reverse complement strand
TCGGCGACAACACGCAGGTGCAGTGCGCGCCGCTCGTGCAGGCCGCGAAGCAGCAGATCAACGCGCCGGGCGCAACGCAGGTCGCCGGCCGTTAGCTTCGGTGCAAATCAGCCCCGCAGGGTGCGCTACCAGCGCACCTACGCATTACAAAATCCGCGCGATAAATAAGCCGGCCACGAGTGCTGCAATCGATAGCGCGACCGATGCCATGACGTACAGCGTCATCTGCACGATTTCGCCACGCTCGTACAGGAATACCGCGTCGAGCGAGAACGCCGAAAACGTGGTGAAGCCGCCGAGGAGCCCGGTCGTCAGAAAGAGCCGCCAGTGCTGACCCGGATCCGCCCTGAGCGCGAAGTAGCCGGCGAGAAGCCCCATGGCGAGCGACCCGACGACGTTTACCGTCAGCGTGCCGAAAGGAAATGCGGGGCCGAGCAGACGCAGCGCGGCGACGTTGACGCCATGGCGCAGCGCGCCGCCGATGCCGGCGCCGAGAAAGACGATGAGATAAGCCTTCAACGCGGCTTTTCCGCGGCTCGCCGCCGGGCGGCCGAGCCGCGCTCGAGGATCTGCACCATCCCGGTGTAGCCGCGGCCGCGCGCAAGCTCGAGCGGTGTTCTGGCCTGGCGATCCGTGAGCGACAGATTGGCCCCGGCGTCCACCAGCGCCTGGAGCGTCTGCTGATGGTTTACGCCGCCATCGCCGAGCACGACCGCTTCGATTGCGGCCGTCCAGTGTAGATTGTTGACGTGGTCGAGCGGCGCGCCCGCTGCGAGCAGTTGCTTCACGATGCCGGCGTGCCCGAGGTGTGCCGCGGCGATCAGCGCGGTGCCGTCGTACCGGCTCGTGACGAGCTTCGCGCTGGCGCCGAGCGAGAGCAGGACCCGCAGCGTCTCTTCGTCGTTCGCGACGGAGGCGATCGTCACCGCGTCGTAGCGGTCGCTTTCCAGCGCGCCGAGTTGCGCGCCGGCCTTCGCGAGCAGCCGGATCGCCTCGCGCTGCCTCGCGAACGTCGCGACGTGCAGCGGCGTGCGCCCGTGTGCGTCGCGTGCTTCGAGCTTCGCGCCGGAGGCGATCAGCTTGTGCAGTTGCGCGAGATCGCCTGCGCGCGCCGCCGCATGCAGACCGTTGTACTGCGCGACCTCGCCAGCGCTCGGCGGCACCTGCGCCGGCGCGGCGGCGCACCCCAGTGCCGTCGCGAGGAAGAGCGCCGCCCGGACCATCGTCATCGCGCGGCGCCGCTCCTCAATCGACGGTCGCGCCGGAGGCCTTCACGACCTGGGTCCATTTCACGATCTCCTTGCGGATGAACGCGCCGAACTCGACGGGCGTGCCGGACGCGACATCCGCGCCCTGCTTGGCGAACCGCGCCTTCACTTCCGGCGTGCTGAGCCCCTTCGTGATCGCGGCGTTGAGGCGCTGAATGATGTCCTGCGGCGTTCCGGCCGGTGCGAGGATCCCGTACCAGATCTCGCCGACGTACCCCGGCACCGTCTCACCGATCGCCGGCAGGTCCGGAAGGATCGCCACGCGCTTCGCCGAGGTCACACCCAGCGCACGCACGCGAGCGCTCTGCACCAGCGGCAGCGACGGGATCAGCCCGTCGATCATGAGCGGCGTTTCACCCGCGACCACCGCGATGCGGCCGGGCGTGCTGCCCTTGTAGACGATGCCCTGAAGCTTGATGCCGGCCATGCTCGCGAAGAGCACCATGTTCAGATGCGGCGTCGAGCCGTTGCCGGCGTTCACGTAATCGATCGCACCGGGCTTGCTTCTCGCGAGCGCGATCAGCTCCTTCACGTTGCGCGCGGGGAGCGACGGATGCGCGATCATGATCTGCGTGGTGTTGGCGATCAGCGCGACCGGCGCGAGGTCGCGCTCGGGATTGAACGGCAGCTTCGAGCCGTAGAGACCGGGATTGATCGCGATGTTTCCCGCGGAAGCCGCCACCAGGGTGTACCCGTCGGGCGCCGACTTGACCACGTAATCCGTTGCGATGATCCCGTTCGCGCCGGGGCGGTTTTCCACCACGACCTGCTGCTTGAAGGCTTCGGTGAGACGATCGGCGACGAACCGCGCGAGCGAGTCGCCGGTGCCGCCGGCGGCGGTCGGCACGATGATGCGGATCGGCTTCGCGGGGTACTGCTGCGCGAGCGCGGAGCCGGCGAACGCACAGGCGAGCGCGAGGAGAACGAGACGTTTCATGTCAGTACCGCGCGCGCTTTTCTTCGGGCAGCCCGTATTTCTCCTCGAGCGCTTTCACCTCGGGCATACCGACGACGTCGAACCATTCGGTGAACGACGCGAGGTCTTGCACGAGGTGTGCCACGGTGCCCTTCTCGCGCAGGTCGCGCAGATACGCGCGCACGGCGCGGATCGCGGTGAGGATCGCGAAGTTCGGATAGATCGCCAGCTTGAATCCAAGCTCGGTGAGCTCGTCCTTGTGCAGGAACGGCGTCTTGCCGCTGGAGGCCATGTTGAAGAGCGCCGGCACGCCAAAGGCTTTCGGGATCGCGCGCAGGTGCTCCATCGTGAGCGGCGATTCCACGAAGATCATGTCTGCGCCCGCGGCTTCGTAGGCGCGGCCGCGCTCGAGTGCGGCTTCGAGACCTTCGACCGCGAGCGCGTCGGTGCGCGCGATGATCATGAAGTCCTCGTCCATGCGCGCGTCGCATGCAGCACGGATCTTGTTCGCCATCTCGTCGGTGGAGACCAGCGTCTTGCCCGCGAGATGGCCGCAGCGCTTCGGCAGCTCCTGGTCTTCGAGATGGATCGCGGCGACGCCTGCACGCTCGTAGGCACGCACGGTGCGGCGCACGTTGAGCGCGTTGCCGTAGCCGGTGTCGGCGTCTGCGATCACCGGCAGCCCCGTCGCATCGACGATGCGTCCGGCGTTGTCCACCATCTCGGGCATCGTGAGGAGACCCACGTCGGGCGCGCCGAGGCGCGTGGAAGACGTTCCGCCTCCCGTCATGTAGATCGCCCTGAAGCCTTCGGCCAGGATGAGTCGCGCAACCAGTGCGTCGGCGGCGCCGGGCGCGATCACCACGCCGGGTGCCGCGAGCAGCTTGCGCAGCGCGGTCGTCGGTTTTTCAGCCACTGTGTCTTTCTCCTCGGTTGTATTTACCAGGTGACGGTCTCGCGGTAACGCCGCTCGAACGCCTCGATCCGGTCCTTGTAGCGCAGTGTGAGATCGATCTGGCTCAGGCCTTCCACCAGACAGGTCTTGTTGAAGGCGTCGATGTCGAACGCGTGCTGCGAGCCGGCGGGGTCGGTCACCGTCTGCTGGGGGAGGTCGATCGTGAGCGTCGCGCCGGGCCGCTCCTGGAGCTGCCTGCGGAGCGCCGCGGTAGTTTCCGCCGGAAGGCGGATCGGCAGGATCCCGTTCTTGATGCAGTTGCCGTAGAAGATGTCGCCGAAGTTGACCGCGATCACGCAGCGCGTGCCGTAGGTCTGCAGCGCAATCGCTGCCGCTTCGCGTGAAGAGCCGCCACCGAAGTTCTCGTTGCCGACGAAGATTTTCGCGTTCCGGTACGCCGGCTGGTTGAGCACGAAATCCGGCTTCTCGGTGCCGTCGGGGTTGAAGCGCAGGTCGTGGAAGAGATACGTCGGATACTCGGGATCGGTGCGGCGCTTCAATAGGAAGCGCGCCGGGATGATCTGGTCGGTATCGACGTTGTTGCGGTCGTACGGCGCAGCGACCGCGGTGAGGATCGTGAATGGCTCCATCACGCGGTCTCCTTCAGCAGCTCGCGCACATCGGTGATGCGCCCGGTGATCGCGGCCGCGGCGGCCATGATCGGGCTCGCGAGGTGCGTGCGGGCGCCGGGCCCCTGGCGGCCCACGAAGTTGCGGTTCGAGGTGGAGACGCAGCGTTTTCCCGCGCCGACCGTGTCGCCGTTGGTGCCGACGCACATCGAGCACCCCGGCGAGCCCCACGTGAATCCCGCTTCCCTGAAGATGCGGTCGAGCCCTTCCTTCTCCGCTTCCAGACGAACCTGGGCGGAGCCGGGTGTCACCAGCGCCGGCACCTTCGCCTTGCGGCCTTTGAGCACGGCCGCGGCGGCGCGCAAATCGGATATGCGGCCGTTCGTGCACGAGCCGATGAATACCTGATCGACGGCGATGTCGGTCGCGGCGGTGCCGGGCGTAAGTCCCATGTAATCGAGCGCGCGCTCCATCGTGCGGCGGCGGTCGGCGTTCGGCTCCTCGCGCGGGTCGGGCACGCGACCGGTGACCGGCACCACGTCGGCGGCGGTGTTGCCCCAGCTCACCATCGGCTGCAGCGCACGCGCGTCGAGCTCGACCTCGCGGTCGAAGCGAGCACCGCCGTCGGACGGCAGCGTGCGCCAGTAGGCGAGCGCCTTGTCCCACTGATCGCCTTTGGGCGCGAACGGACGGCCTTTCACGTACGCATACGTCGTCTCGTCGGGTGCGACGATGCCGCCGCGCGCGCCGGCCTCGATCGACATGTTGCAGACGGTGAGCCGCTCCTCGATGCTCATCGCGCGAATCGTGGAGCCGGCGTACTCGATGACGTGGCCGAAGCCGCCGGAGGCGCCGATGCGATTGATGATCGCGAGGATCACGTCCTTCGCGGTGACGCCGAGCGGACGCTCGCCCTCGACGTTGATGCGCATCGATTTGAGCGGTCGCGCCCACAGGCACTGTGTCGCCATCACATGCGCGGTCTGGCCGCCGATGCCGAACGCGAGCGCGCCGAGCGCGCCGTGCGTGGACGTGTGGGAGTCGCCGCACAGCAGGAAAAAGCCGGGCAGGGTGATGCCCTGCTCGGGCGCGTAGACGTGCTGGATGCCCATGCGCGGGTCGTCCAGCCCGAAGTGGTGCAGCTTGAACTCGGCGCAGTCGTGCTCGAGGCCGGTCACGCGCGCCCGACGCTCGTCGTCGGCGACGTCTTCGAGGCGGCTGCCTCTGCTGCTCGCGAAGTGGTCCGGACAGCCGAAGATCTTGTCCGGATGCCGCACGCCGTGGCGCTCGCTGCGCAGGATGTCGAACGCATGAAAGGACGAGGTGTCGGTGAGGAGCAGCCGGTCCACGTAGAGCAGCACCTCGCCGCTCGCCTCGTCGCGCATGACGGTGTGGCTGTCCCAGATCTTCTGAAATATCGAACGCGGCTGAGCCATCGCCTTTCCATTCCTTGCAGGGGGATTGAACCAGCGCCGCGGAGGACGCGGCAGCGCTATTTTAGCCGCTCACGCGCCGCCCCCGCGCCCGAAACCCGTCATTCCCGCGCACGCGGAATCCAGCATACCGTTCGTCCTGAGCCTGCCGAAGGACGAACGCACGCGGTTGATGCGGCGCCGGCTTTCCGCGGGATGCATGGCGCGGCGGTGCGCTAGCAGCGCACCGCTACGGTTGTGATCCAGAGCGACTACTTCCAGTCGCCGCCGAGCGCCTTCACGAGGAACACCGAGACGAGCAGCCGCTGGCCTTCGATCTGGCTCGCCTGGCGCTCGGCGTTGAGCAGCGCCTGTTGCGCGGTGATCACGTCGAGATAGGTCGCGATGCCGCCTTCGTAGCGCGTCGTCGCGAGATCGAGAACGCGCCGCGCGCTCTGCACCGCGGCCTGCGCCTGCGTGTGCGCGCGCTCGAGCGCGGCGCCGCCGAGAATGCCGTCCTCCGCTTCCTGCATCGCCGTGAGCACCACGCGCCGGTAGTTCGCGACGGTGCCTTCGTAACCGGCTTTCGCCAGCGCCAGATTGGCGTCGAGACGGCCCGCGTTGAAGAGCGGCTGGAGCAGCGCGCCGCCGAGCGACCAGATCGTGCTCGGCGTATCGAACAGCGTCGAGAGGCTCGTGCTCTGGAACCCGTACGACGGGCCGATCACGATGCTCGGATAGAACGCCGCCTTCGCGACGCCGATCTGCGCGTTCGCGGCGGCCATCGCGCGCTCGGCGGCCGCGACGTCCGGCCTGCGCTCCAGGATGTCGGAGGGCACGCCGAGCGGAATGTCCGGCGGTGCGGCGCGTTTGGCCGACGGCTGCACCGAGAACGACGGCGCCGGCGTCCCGGTGAGCGTTGCGATCGCGTTCTCGAACTGCGAGCGCTGCCGCCGCAGGAGATCGAGCTGAGTGAGCGTGCTGTCGATCAGCGATTGCTGCTGCGCTACGTCGAGGCCGGAGGCGGCGCCGAGATCGCGCCGATTCGTGACGAACCCGAGCGAGCGCTTCTGAAGCTCGATCGCGCGCGTGAGCACCGCGATCTCGACGTCGACCTGCCGCAGGTTGAAGTACGCCGTCGCGAGATCGGCGACGAGCAGCAGGCGCGTGTTCTCGAAATCGCTCATCGACTGCTCGACGCTCGCGCGGGCGCCGGCCACGGTGCTCTCGACCCGTCCGAACACATCGGCTTCGTAACTTACGCCGAGCGACAGCACGAAATCGTCCTGGATCGTCGAGAAATTGGGCGAGCGGTAATTCGTAAGCGGCCTGTTGGCGGAAATGCGCAGGTTCTGCGCGCGCGTCGAGAACGTCACCTGCGGGAAGAGGGCGGAGGTCGCCGCGCTCAACGAGGCTCTCGCCTGCGCAAGGCGCGCGCTCGCGAGCGCGAGCGTGGGACTGTCGATCAGTGCCTTCTCGACGAGTCGATCGAGGTCGGGGTCCCGGAAGCGCAGCCACCATGGCCCCTTGGGCGCGGCGTCGTTCGGTTTGCCCTCACGCCACGGTGCCTCGACACGCCATGCGGCGGGCACCTCGACCGCGGGCCGCTGGTACGGCGGCAGCATCGAGCAGGCGCCGAGGAGCGCCAGCGCTGCCGCCGTCAGCGTGACGCGCGCAAATCTCACTGCGCCGCCTTGGCGGCCTGTTTGCCCTTGGTCGCGGCGGGCTGCGCCGGCGCGACGACGACCTGATCGCCCGTCGAGAGCGAGTCGGGGGGATTCAGCACCACGTGCTCGGTCACTTCGAGGCCTTCGAGCACTTCGACGTTCTGGCCGTAATTGCGGCCGATCCTGATCGGCCGCAACTGCACGCGCTTTTCGGGATCGAGCACCGCGACCTGCACGCCGTCGCCGCGGATGAGAAGCGCGTTCGTCGGAATCGTCATCGCCTTGCCGCCTTCCAGCGGCAATTGCACTTGGACGTACGCGCCCGGCATCAGCACGCCATCCGGATTGCGGAGCGTGACCTCGACCTGCATCGTGCGCGTCGCGGTGTCGATCGCGCCCGCGGTGCGCGCGATGCGGCCTTCGAACGTCTGGCCCGACAGCTCGGCCTGCGTCACGGCGACTTTCTGGCCGACCTTGACGTTCTGTGCGTAGGCCTGCGGCACGCTGACGTAGATGCGCAGCGAGTCGATCTGCGAGAGTACGAACATCGTGCGGCCCGCGCCGCCGCCGGCGTCGATCAGATCGCCGACGTCGACGTTGCGGCGCGTGACGACGCCCGAGAAGGGCGCCACGACGCGCTTGAAACCCTGAAGCTGGCGCAGCCGCTCGACGTTCGCGTCCGCGGCAGCGAGGTTCGCGCGCGCCTGCGCCGCGGCGCCGCGGCGCTCTTCCAGCTCCTGCTGCGACACCGCGTCCTTCTTGCGCAGCGCCTCCCAGCGCGCCATCGTGCTCATCGCGAGGTTGAGGCTCGCCGCCGCCTGGTCACGCGCCGCGATGGCCTGCGAGAGCTGCTGATCGATCTCGGGCGAATCGATCTCGGCGAGCAGATCGCCCTTCTTGACATGGCTGCCGATGTCCTTGTGCCAGCGTTTGAGATACCCGCTCGCGCGTGCGGCGATCGGCGCCTGAACGTTCCCCTGCAGCGTGCCCGGCAGGGACACCGCCTGGCCGACCCCGCCGGCTTTCGGCGTCGCGGTCTTCACGTAGATCTTCGACTGCTCGGCGAGATCGGCTTTGAGCGCCTTGTCATTCGAGATGCGGCTCATGACCGTGCGGCCGGCGCCGAGCACGAGCAGCACGAGCGCCACTGCCGTGATGAGCTTCGCGCGGCGCAGCACCTTGCGGCGCTTCAGCGCGTTCTCGATATCTTCAAGGCGTTCGTTGTCGAGCGGGTCTGCGGACATCGCTTCAGATCTCCTGATGCGCGGTCGCGCCCGGCGCTGCAGGCGCGGCGTGCGCGTGCTTGCGGCGTTCGAGCGCGAGGTGAACCATGGCGTAGACGACCGGCACGAACAGCAGCGTCGAGATCGTCGCGAAGACGAGGCCGCCGATCACGGCGCGGCCGAGCGGTGCGTTCTGCTCCGCGCCTTCGCCGATGCCCAGCGCCATGGGGATCATGCCGATGATCATGGCGAGCGCGGTCATGAGCACCGGGCGCAGCCGCGTCGCGCCGCCTTCGAGCGCGGCGGTGAGCGGATCGGCGCCCTCCGCCATGCGATCGCGCGCGAACGAGACGACCAGAATGCTATTCGCCGTTGCGACACCCATGCACATGATGGCCCCCGTGAGCGACGGCACGCTCAACGTCGTGCCGGTGATGAAGAGTATCCATGCGATGCCGGCGAGCGCCGCCGGCAGCGCCGCGATGATGATGGCGGACTCGATCCACGACTGGAAATTGACGACGATCAGCAGGTAAACGAGCACGATCGCCATCGCGAGACCCACGCCGAGCCCGACGAACGACTCCTCCATCGTCTGCACCTGACCGCGGATCGTGACGTAGCTGCCCCGCGGGAGCTTCGGCCGGATCTTGTCCACTTCCGCGCTGACCTGGCGTGAGACTGAGGCGAGGTCGGTGCCCTGCACGCTCACGTACACGTCGATCGAGGGCTGGATGTTGTAACGCGTAACGACCGCGACGGCGCGGGTCGGCTTCGCTTCGACGAGATTACCGAGGAGCTGCTGCGCGCCGGCCGCGGCGCTGCCGATGGGCACGTTGAGCAGCGCATCGAGCGAGTCCACACGGTATTGCGGCGTCTGCATCTGGATCTGGTACACCACGCCGTTCTGCGGGTTGAGCCAGAACGCCGGCGCCGTCTGGAAGCTCCCGGCGAGCGACACCAGCACGTTCTGCCCGACGTTGAACGCCGTGAGACCGACCTGCTGCAGGCGCGAGCGGTCCATCTGGAGCTCGACCGCGGGATTGTCGAGCCGCTGATGCAGGTGCACGTCCACTGCGCCCGGGATTTTCTTGATCGCTTTGACGAGCTCGGAAGCGAGCGCGGCGTTCTGAAGCATGTTGGGCCCGCTGAACTGCACGTCGATCGCGGCCGGCAGGCCGAAGTTCAGGATCTGGGTGACGATGTCCGCGGGCTGGAAGAAGAACTCGATGCCGGGAAAGCGCTTCGGCAGCTCCGCGCGCAGCAGCGACACGAATTCCTCGGTCGGACGGTGCCCCTTGCGCAGCGACATCAGGATCTCGCCGTCGAGCGTGCCGATGACGCCCGAGTTGCTGTACGAGAGATTGATGCTGCTGTTCGGGACGCCGAGGTTGTCGAGGATGGTCTCGAGCTGGTCCCTCGGGATGAGCTCCCGGATCTGCGCCTCGATCGCGTCCGCGATGCGGGCGGTTTCTTCGATCCGGGTGCCCGTGGGCGCGCGAAAGTGGAGCCGGATCTGGCCGGCATCGACGCTGGGGAAGAAGTCGCGGCCGAGGAATGGATAGATGAGGCACGACAGCACGGTGAAGCCGAGGAACACCGCGGCGAAGCGCGCGCGGTTCCCGAGCAGCGCCGAGAGCGTCACGGTGTATGCCGCGCGCACGCGCTCGAACTGCGCGTCGAAGGCGCGGTAGACGCGCTGGAGCGCGCCCGGTTTCGCGTCCGCCGTCTCGTGCGCGCGCTTCATCAGCAGCATGACCAGCGTCGGCACGAGTGTGCGGGACAGGATGTACGACGCGATCATCGCAAAGACCACGGCCATGGCCATCGGCACGAACAGGAACCGCGCGACGCCGGTCAGAAAGAACATCGGCACGAACACGATGCAGATACAGAGCGTCGCGACGAACGCCGGGACGCCGATCTCGCCGGCGCCGACGATGATCGCGTCGTGCAGCTCGACGCCGTTGTGCAGGTGGCGCTCGATGTTCTCGATCGTGACGATCGCCTGATCGACGAGGATGCCGACCGACAGCGCGAGGCCGCCGAGCGTCATGATGTTGAGCGTCTCGCCGAACGCGAAGAGCGTCAGGATCGAGGCCAGCAGCGAAAGCGGGATCGTGAGCGCGATGATCGCGGTGCTGCGCCAGTTGCCGAGGAAGAGGAGCACGAGCAGCGCCGTAAGCGCGGCGGCGATGAGCGCCTCGATCACGACGCCGGTCACGGCCGCCTTGACGAACACCGACTGGTCGAAGAGCGGCGTGACCTTTACGTCGGGCGGCAGGAGCGCGCTCGCGCGCGGCAGCGTCGCGCGCACGCTTTTCACGATGTCGAGCGTCGAGACGCCGGCGTTCTTGAGGATCGACAGCAGCACGCCGCGCTCGCCGTCCTGGCGCACGATGTTGGTCTGCGGCGAGAAGCCGTCGCGCACCTGCGCCACGTCGCGCAGGTAGGTCGTCGCGCCGTCGCGCGTGCGCACCGGGAGATCGTTCAATCCGGCGATCGCATCGGGAGAGGCGTTCATGCGCACGCTGAACTCGGTCTCGCCGAACTTCACCGTGCCCGACGGCAGGATCAGGTTCTGCGCATTCACCGCCGAGACCACGTCGGCCGCGGCCAGGCCTCGCGCCTGCATCGCCTGGAGATCGAGATCGACCGAGATCACCCGCACCTTGCCGCCATAGGGGAAAGGAATCGCGACGCCGGGCAGCGTGACGAGCTGCGGGCGCAACTGGGTTATGGCCGCGTCGAATACCGACTGCTCAGGGAGCGTGGGGCTGGAGAGCGCGAGCTGCATGACGGGCACGCTCGAGGCCGAGTACTTGATGACGAGCGGCGGCGTGATGCCCGGCGGCAACTGCCGCACCTGACTCTGCACCGCGGCCACCACCTGCGCGAGCGCGGTCTGGATGTTCGCGGTCTGCTGGAAGAAAACCTTGATGACCGTGATGCCGGCGAGCGAGCGCGATTCGATGTGCTCGATGTCGCTCACGGTCGTCGTGAGCCCGCGCTCGGTCTGGCCGGCGACGCGCTGCCCCATCTCCTGCGCGTTCAGCCCGTTGTACGTCCATATGATGCTGATCACCGGAATGTCGATTTCCGGGAATATGTCCGTAGCCATGTTCCGCAGCACGAACGGCGTGGCGATGATGATCAGCATCGCCATCACGATGAACGTGTACGGCCGTCTCAGAGCGAGCTCGACGACCGAGAATCCGGAGCGGGTATTGGAATTTATTGTCATGCCGCGAGCGGCTGAATATATCAGCCCCGCGTCTCGTTTTCGTATCCCTGCGGAGCCCGCGCGGCGAGGGGCCGGACCGCTATGCCCGTCATTGCCGCGCAGGCGGGAATCCAGAACGTGAACGATCGTGCCGGCGCCGCGGGGCGCCGGCCCACGGCCACTGGGTCATTGCGAGGCGGACGCAATGCCCCGCCGTGGCAATCGCGTTACGAACGTTCTTTTTCGCGTGCGCCACGAGATCGCCACGCCGCGCCTGCTCGCGCGATGACAGCGTACGGGCTACTCCGGGGGTGACCCTATCTACTGCGGCTTCGCGCCCGAATCGCGCACGAGCTTGCCCCAGCGCACGGCTTCGTTCTTCAGGAACGCGACGAACTCCGCCTGCGAGTTGCCGACGGGATCGCCGCCGAGGCTCGCGATGCGCTGCTGTGTCGCGGGATTGCGCAGGATCGAGACGATGTCGCGGTTTACTTTCGCAAGGATCTCCGGCGGCGTGCCGGCGCGCATCAGCACGCCGTAGAACGGCGAGAGCTCGAACCCGGGCACGCCGGCTTCGGCGACCGTCGGATATTCCGGCGCGACGGCCGCGCGCTTCGCGGTGGTCACCGCGAGCGCCTTCACGCGTCCGGCCTTGACGTGCGGCAGGCTCGTGGGCACGTTGCCGAAATAGAGCTGCACGTGTCCCGCCTGCAGATCGACCATTGCGAGCGCGCCGCCCTTATAGGGCACGTGGACCATCTTCACGCCGCCGAGGCTGTTCAGCATCTCGCCCGCGAGATGTCCGGGCCCGCCGATGCCGCCGCTGCCGAACGTGATCTCACCCGGCCGCGCTTTCGCCAGCGCCAGCAGCTCCTTCACCGATTTGGCGGGGAGCGACGGATGGATGAGCAGCATGAACGGCGCGTAAGCCGCCAGGGTGATCGGCGCGAAGTCCCTGATCGAATCGTACGGCAGCGACTTGAACAGGCTCGGATTCGTGACGTGGTTGTCCGTCATCATGAGCAGCGTGTAGCCGTCGGCGGGCGCCTTCGCCACGGCTTCCGTCGCGATGATGCTGCCGCCGCCGGGACGGTTGTCCGCGATCACCTGCTGCTTCCACATGTCGCTCAGGTGTCCGGCGAGCAGGCGTGCCATGAGGTCGGTAAAGCCGCCGGGCGCGAAACCGATGATGAAGCGCACGGGCTTGCTCGGATACTGTGCGTCCTGCGCGTGCGCGCTGCCGATCGCGCAGGAGAGGACGGCGAGGGCACTGATGCACACGGCACGTAAACGGGACATCGGGATATCCTCCGCCATTCTTATCGTCTGAATCGCGAGCGCGACCATGCCATCTTACACGGTGATTCGCGGGGCCCGCGTGCTCGACGCGCGCATCGCGGCGGCACCCGGCGCGAGCGAAGCCGCCGATCTCGCGGTGAAGCTTCGGGGCGCGCCGCACGCCGACGTGCTCGTCGAGGACGACACGATCGTCGAAGTCGGCGAGCAGGACATGCCCGCACCTGCCGATGCCGCGGTGATCGATGCGAAGGACCGGCTGCTCATCCCGGGGCTCGTCAATGCGCACACGCACAGCCACGCGAACATCCCGCGCGGCTTCGGCGACCGCTGGACGCTGGAGCTCGCGCTCAACGCGAACGGCGCGATCCGCGGTCAGCCATCGGTCGAGGACAAGTACGTCGCGGCCCAGCTCGGCGCGGCCGAGATGATCCGCAAAGGCTGCACCGCGTGCTACGACCTCGTGTACGAGTTTCCGCAGCCGAGCGTGGAGGGGCTGAACGCGCTCGGGCAGGCGTATGCGGACGCCGGGATGCGCGCCGTGGTCGCGCCGCTCATGTCCACGCAATCGTTCTATGCGGCGATCCCGGGGCTCATGGACGTGCTGCCGGACGCGGTGCAGGCGGAGCTCCGCAAGCCGCGCGCGTCGACGGACGAGCCGAGCCTCGAGATCACGCGGGAAGCGCTGCATGGCTGGCAGCACGACCGCACACGCGTGAGGCTCGCGATAGCGCCGCACAGTCCGCTACAGGTGAGCGATGCGTTCTGGACCGGTGCACACCGCCTCGCGATGGAATTCGGCGTCGGCGTCCACACGCATCTCGGCGAATCCAAGGTGCAGGCAGTGGGCGGGGTGAAGCGCTATGGAAAGACGCTGACCGCGCACATGGCGGCGCTCGGCGTGTTGGGTCCGCATTTCACGGCGGCGCACGGCACGTGGCTCGACCTCGACGACATGCAGCGCCTCGCCGATGCCGGGGCGTCCGTCGCACACAATCCCGCGAGCAACATGCGCTACGGCAACGGCATGGCCGCGGTGCGGCGCATGCTCGATTGCGGGCTCAACGTGGGCCTCGGGACGGACTCGCGGAGCTGCTCGGACAATCTCAACATGTTCGAAGCGATGCGGCTCGCCTCGTTCACTTCACGTGTGCAGACGCCCGATTACACGCGCTGGCTGCACGCGCACGAGGCGCTCGCGATGGCGACGACCGGCAGCGCGCAGGCGCTGGGTTTCGGCGGCGATCTCGGTCGCATCGAGAAGGGTTTCAAGGCCGACATCGTTTTTCTCGACTTGAGGAACCTCAATTACATCCCGCTCAACAGCGCGATCAATCAGGTGGTGAATGCCGAGGACACCACCGGCGTGGACAGCGTGATGATCGGCGGGCGCATGGTGCTCGACCGCGGGCGGCTGACCACGATCGACGAGGCGCGGCTCAAGGCGCGCGCCGAAGCGGCCATGGAGCGCGTGTGGTCAGTGAACGGAAAAGCGCTGGAGCTTGCGCTCAGGCTGGAAGAGGCGATCGGAACGTTCTGCGTGGCCCTCGCGCAGAGCCCCTATCACGTCCATCGATACTGCGGCGGCGCGGGCTCGTGATTCCGTTCGGGCTGAGCTGGTCGAAGTCCGAACGGAATCAGCGTCGTTCGTGGTTCGACAAGCTCACCACGAACGCCCCGCGCATCAGTGTTTCGTTTGTGAATGCTCGCCGCCGGGCTCCGATATTTCGGCGATCGTCTTGCCGGCCGTAGTCGCCTGCTCGCTGCGGGCGAGGTCGCCGAACGAGATGATCCCGACCAGCCGCTTGTCGCGGTTGACGACCGGCATGCGCCGCACCTTCTCCTCGCCCATGTTGCGCGAGACGTCCTCCACGTTCTGATCTTCGAAGCAATACAGCACTTCACGGCTCATGACGTCGGACACCTTCGTGTCGGGCGACTTGCCCTCGGCGACCGCCCGGATCGCGATATCGCGGTCGGTGATCATGCCGACCAGCCGATCGTTCTCCCCGACCGGCAGCACGCCGGCGTCGATCTCGGCCATCATGCGCGCCGCGTCACGAATGCTCTGCGTTGGATTTGCCACTTTCACGTCACGGCTCATTGCATCGCTGACTTTCATATCGCACCTCCGTTTGAACCATTGCTGGGCTGCAATCAACGTACCGAAATCGCGAAATGCGAGCGCGACATTCAGCACTTCAGGTACGGCTGAGCGCAGGCGAATAGCTGCATCACTCCTTCGGGCGCGCGGCCGGATTTCGGACGTAATCGCCCACGCGCTCCGTCTGACGAGACCGCGCGATCCCTTCATCCGGCCCGTACGGGTGTTCGCCGAAACCGTGGCGCATCATGGCGATCGCGCGCGCCCAGTGCTTTTCCCCGTCGCGTGAGGCAAAGAGCTGCATCACCGCGCTGGCGATAACCGGCACCGGCACCTCCATGTGGAGCGCGTCGGCGACGAGCCAGTTCACTTCGCCCGTGTCTTCGATGAACCCGGGCACCTGCTCCAGCCCGTTTTCGGCGCGATGCGCTTCTTCCATGAGGTCTATCAGCCACGAGCGGATGACCGAGCCGTTGCGCCAGCAGGAAAGGACCGCCCCGATGTCCAGCGGCTCGCGATAGCGCGAGAGGAGATCGATGCCTTCGCCGATCGCCTGCAGCATCCCGAATTCGATGCCGTTGTGGACGAGCTTCACGAAATGACCCGCGCCCGCGCGACCTGCGTAGACGTATCCGTTTTCGACCGCCAGCGCCTTCAATATCGGCTCGACCTGCCGCACCGCCTCCTGGTCGCCGCCGGCCATGAAGCAGGCGCCCGAGCGCGCGCCGCGCACGCCGCCGCTCGTGCCCACGTCGAGAAGATGGATTCCGCGCTGGCGCAACCGCTCGTACCGGCGGATGGAATCACCCCAGTACGAGTTGCCGCCGTCGATCACGATGTCGCCGGGATCGAGATGGGGCGCGAGCTGGTCGATGACCTGGTCGACCGGCGGCCCGGCCGGTACGTAGATGAACACGATGCGCGGCGGTCCAAGCGCTTCGCGAAGGCCGGCGATGCCACGGCCGTCGATCATCCCGGCACGGGTGAGATGCTCCGGCGCACCATGCCGCGCGCAGCCCACGATCCGGTAGCCTTTTTCGAGCGCCTGCAGCGAAAGCCCGCCGCCGATGCGCCCCAGTCCGATCACGCCGAACTCGGACGGGCCGCGGATCTTGTCACCGCTCATTGCGCGAGGTACGCCATGGCGCTGCCGAACGTCGGATACGCGTAGATCATCTCCGAGAGTTGCCCGCGCGTGATTCCATAGCGCATCGCCATCGCGAAAACGTGGATGTTGTCGTCCGCACCGGGGCCGAAGAGATGCGCGCCCAGAACGCGGCCGGTGCGCTTGTCGTAGATCGCCTTGCCGTGCGCGGGCGCGCCCTCGCCGGCGATGCGGAAAACGATCCAGTCGGCCATGTCCTGCGTCACGACGTCGATGTCCAGTCCTTTGCCGCGCGCCTCGTCCTCGGTCAGGCCGACGTCGGCGAGCGGAGGGTCCATGAAGACCACCGTCGGAATCGCGCTGTAGTCGACGCGCCTCGTGTCGCCTTGAAGCACGTTCTCGGCCACGACTGCGCCTTCATAGCTTGCGATCGGCGAGAGTTGCATCCTCCCGTGTGCATCGCCTGCGGCGAATACCTTGCGATTGCTGATGCTGCGCAGGAAATGATCGACCTTGACGCCCCGGGCGCTGTACTCGACGTCCGCCTCCTCGAGCGCGAGCGCATCGAGAACCGGCGGCCGGCCGGCTGCGTTGAGGACGAAGTCCGCCGCTACGCTCTCGCCGTTGTCGAGGCGCACGTGGTATGCGGCGCCCGTGCGCTCGAGCGCGCTCACCTCGACGTCGGCATGCAGCCGCAGTCCCAGCGCGCGAAGGTGCTCGATCGCGTGCTTGACGACCCCGGTTTCACTGCGCTTCAGCGCATCCCGTCCGCGCATCAGCATGTGCACCTCGCTGCGGAGCCGCAGGAACACATGGGCGAACTCGAAAGCGACCACACCGCTGCCGATGATGGCGAGCCGCCGGGGGACATCGCTGAGGTCGAGAATGTCGTCCGAGGTACGCACGTGCGCAGCGCCCGGAAAGTCGAGCTCCCGCGGCGCCGAACCGGCAGCGACCAGGACCTGATCGAAAGAGAGCGTCCGGCTCCCCGCCTCGAGACTCTCGGACGACGTGAACCGCGGCGCGGCCTCGATATATTCGATCCCGGCCTCCCCGAGATCCTGTTCGGTGCGAGCGGGCACGGCATCGGTGAAGCTGCGCTTACGCGCGATCACGGCTTCCCACACGATCGCCGGTTCCCCGATCGCGATGCCGTGGCGCGAAGCCTCGCGCACGACGTTCAACACCTCGACTGCGCGCACGAGAACTTTCTTCGGATTACAACCGCGCAGCGCACACAAGCCACCGATCGGCGTGGGATCGATCAGCGCCACTTTCTTGCCCGCGGCGCGAATGCGTTTAGCCGCGGTGAGGCCCGCGTTTCCGCCGCCGAGCGCGATGAAATCGTAGTGCTCCACGAAACGGGCGGGCCTCGCTTTCAGGTGCGGCAACCTCGAGACGATCGACCGCAGCGCGACGCTGCTTACGACGTTCGCGGCGGCTGCGCCTGGTCGCGCAGATACCGTTCTACGTCCTCGGGATTGTTGCCCACGGCATCGACCGCCGCCTGCAGCTCCGCGGCGCTCACGCCGAACTTCTCGCTCCAGCGCTTGCGTTCCGCCGCTCGGCTTGGCTCGATGGAGTTGTCGTCGCGCGGTCCGAGATCAGCAGAGGTTTTCGTCATGTGGTGTCCTCTCCGAGCGTGCTGCAACAGCCGTGCCCCGGAGAGGGTCGCTGAATTTTTTTTGAGCGCGGTCAGCATTGGAACTCGCGCTCAGGGTCGCTTTCGTACCGTTTCGCTCTAGTGAAAGGGACTGGTATGAAGCTCAGGCATCTATTCATCGCGGGAACACTGGCTTTGTCCGCGAGCGCCATCGCCATGGAGGCGCAGGCCCGCGGCACACAAGCGCAAGCGGGCGCGACGGAATCGTTCCGCGCTGGCCACAACGCCGATGTGGTCAGGAAAGTGCAGGAGAAGCTGAACGCGGCCGGACATGACGTCGGCCCGGTGGACGGCATTGCGGGGCCACGTACGGCGCAAGCCCTACGGTCCTATCAACAATCGAAGGGACTCAGTGCAACCGGTCGTCTGGATCAGGAAACGCTTGCTTCGCTCGGAATCGACGCCGGCGCCGTCGGTGCTACGCCCGGATCGACGACGGAGCGCGAGGTGGGATCCCGATCCGGAGCTGAGCGGCAGCAGCCGTCTCAGGGCGGTTCGTCCACGCGGTACTAGCGTTTAGCTGATGCAAGTGGAAAGCGGAGGCCGCCGGTCTCCGCTTTTCTCCGACTGCAAGGTGCACACCGCGAGCCGTGCATCGCTGACATGTAAGTCTTTGGCCTGTCGGGGAACATCGCTTGCATGAGCCGCGCGTGAATCGCCTTGCCACCTGGAGACCGAAGATGAACGTCACGGATTTCGCCATCCTGAGTGCCCTCGTACTGGCCACCGCAACCGGGTGCAGACGCGAGGAACCGAAACCCAGCGCGCCGCCCCCGGCGCCTGCCCCCCAGACCGCGCCTCAACCGGCGCCGCCGGCGCCAACCTCCGGCACCACGGAACCCGGCCGAACCGTGGGCCAGACCGTCGACGACGCAGCGATCACCGCCAAAGTGAAGGGCGCGCTGCTGCAAGCGGACGACGTGAAGGGACTGAGCATCGACGTCGATACCGTAAATGGGACCGTCACGCTCAAAGGCACGGTCGAGACGCAGGCGCAGGTCGACCGCGCGGTCAGCATCGCCAAAGTCGCGGAAGGCGCGAAGGACGTGCGCAGCGAGCTGACGGTGAAAGGCGGCACCGGCGGCACGAAGTAGGCGACGTCATGAAAAGGAGCACGCCGCGATCGTGCTGGAGTGGCTGCGATGCGAGCGCGGTCTGATGCGGCGCTAAGCCGCGGCGGCCTTGAGCGCTTCGCGGTCGATCACGATGAGCTTACGTTTGTAGCGGCGTATCAGACGCTTCTCGATCATGCACCGCAAGACCCTGCTCACCATCTCGCGCGATGCGCCGACCATCGCCGCAATCTGCTGCGAGCCCACGTCCACGTGCCATTCGCCATTGGCCTCGTGGCCGCTCGCCGCGAGCACCTGAGCCACGCGCGTATAGACTTTGGTGAGCGCGAGGTTCGCCATCTGCCGGTGCGCCTTGCACAGGCGTTCCAGCGTGATGCGCAGCAGGCTCTTCGCTATGGCTGCAAGCTCCAGGGACTCGAGCACGTTCTGGCGCGGAATGAAAACGAGCTCGCAGCTTTGCGTGGCGATCATACTCGCGGGACAGGGGGTCGAGTCGATCAGCCCCATTTCGCCGAAGATTTCGCCGGGACCGAATGTCTCGGCGACCAGGGCGCGGCCCTCCTGGTCCTGGTGCACGAGCTGCACGCGCCCGGCGACGATGATATAGAGGCCGTCCGGCGTGTCGCCGGCGTTCAGGACGCACGCGCGCGAGTCGAACTTACGCCGTCTGATGGCAGGTTGCAGCCATGCAAGCTCGCGGTCGCTGAGCGAGGAGAGCAGCGGTAGTGTCCGAAGCGTTTCTGCGGACCAGGTTTCACACGGCATCGCGTCGATTCTGTTTGATAATCAGGATGAAGCGGACTGTATTGGGAAAGACGATCGAGCGAGCCGGAACTAAGTCACCGTCGATCGCGCGACGCCGCGCACGTGTGATAAACCGCACGCGTCACTGTCCAACGGTTAGCGATCAACGCAGGTAGAGCCGCGATGAATCGACGACCGGCCGCTGCGCCCACGGCTCGCGAAGCGCGCGGCGATGTGGCCACCAACCCGCCCGCGGCTTCACCTCCGGAACGGTTCGAACATGGCGCGTGGGGGCCGACCGGCTGGGGCGAAAGCGGCTGGGAACGCGGCGGCTGGGGCCGCACGGGCTGGCGGCATACCGGCTGGGCCCCCGTGGGCCATCGGCGTGGGCCGAAGAATTACCGGCGCGCCGATGTGCGCATACGCGAGGACATCTGCGAAGCCCTGATGGCGCGGCCGGATCTCGAAGTCTCGGACGTGAGCGTCGACGTGAACGACGGCGTCGTCACGCTGCACGGCACGGTGCCGCAGCGCACGATGAAATACGTCGTCGAGACGCTGCGGCGGCATGCGCCGGCGTCATCGACGTGCGCAACGAGCTCAAGCATCGCCGGTAGGTGCGCCGGTGACGCACCGGCACTCGCACGTAGGGTGCGTCGGTGACGCACCGGCCGGGCCGCTGCCAGCGGAGCCTACGTTCGTCCGCGCTTCTTCGTCGCAGCTTCGGGCTCGCGTCCATAGAGCTTCCTCAGCTCGTCTTTCGCGCGCTCCAGCACTGCGCGTCGCGACGCCGGCAGGTTCTTGCCCGCGCGGTTGATATAGAACGTCAGCATCGACATCGCGGAGCGGAACGGCGCGCTTTTTCTGCGCTTGCTGCGCTCGGCGGAGCGCTTGAGCGAGCGCGCGATGCCCGAGGCGCTCTTCTGCCTGAAAACCGCGGGCTCGAGATCGAGCGCGTCACTCTGCCGCGTTACGCGTGCTGACCAGCGCTTGCGTGCAGGAGGCCGGCCAGCTCGCTTTCGCTGACGTCGTGCCATTCGTCATAGGCCTCGGCGACGGCGTAACGCGGGCCGCCGCGAATGTTCGCGCAATAGATTGCGTCGGCGAGCGCCGCGATTTTTCGACCGCCTGTGCGTGACCCGTCGGTACCGCTACGACGAGCGTCAGCGGCTGCTCCGCGCGCACCGCCGCGATCGCGGCGCGCATCGTGGAGCCGGCCGCAATACCGTCGTCGACGAGAATCACGGGCCGGCCGCTCAAACCCGGCAGCGGTCGGCCACCGCGCAGCTCCGACAT
>Ga0196978_1000470_pt1 | contig 20520 bp, 19 predicted proteins | sample S3v_2013CmetaG_FD_155491 | JGI IMG/M metagenome (GOLD analysis project Ga0196978, IMG submission 155491) | Soil microbial communities from Anza Borrego desert, Southern California, United States - S3+v_20-13C | ecosystem: Environmental > Terrestrial > Soil > Desert | place: USA: California... | reverse complement strand
GCCAGTTGCAGTTCGGCCTCAAGCTCATCTTCTGACGGGCGCCGCGCGCGCTCTCTTCAAGCGGCCGCCGGGCGTTCGGAGACTCCGATGATCGTAGACAGCGACGCCCACATCAACGAGCCGATGGAGGCCTTCGAACGCTTCCTCGAAGAGCCTTACCGCGCGCGCCGCCCGCGCATCATCGAAGACACGCTCGGCCTGACGCGCATCCTCCTCGAAGGGCGTCTCTACCCCGACCCGCGGCTCAGGCAGGCGCGCGGCGGGCGACACGGCGGCAACGGGCGGGGGGCCGGCGAGGCGACCGGGGCGCGCGGCGTCATCGGCTGCCGCGGGCGGATTGACGGCATCCCGGCCGGCGCGGCCGACCCCGAGGCGCGGCTGCGCGACCTCGACCTCGAAGGCATCGACGCGCAGGTCGCCTACGGCAACCTCGGCGTGGCCGTCTCGGCGCTCGCCGACAAAGACTTCGCCGTCGCCATGAGCCGCGCCTGCAACGACTACTACGCGGACTTCTGCCGCGCGAGCCCCGACCGCCTGAAGTGCATGGCGGCGCTGCCGCTGCAAGACATCCCGGCCTCGGTCGCCGAGCTGAAGCGCGCCGTCACGGAACTGGGCCACGCCGGCGCGGCGCTGCCCCCGAACGTCAACGGCAGGAACCTCGACCACGCGGACTTTTACCCGCTCTACGAGGAGGCCGAGCGGCTCGGCGTGCCGCTCGGCGTCCACTGGGGCAACGGCGCTTACCTGACGGCCGCGGGCTCGGAGCGCTTCGACACGCACTTCATGACGCACGCCTTCGGCCACCCGTTCGAGCAGATGATCGCGCTGACGTGCGTCGTCTGCGGCGGCGTCCTCGAACGCTTCCCGCGCCTGCGCTTCGCCTTCCTCGAAGCCGGCTGCGGCTGGCTGCCCTACTGGCTGGAGCGCCTGCGCGAGCATTACCGGCGGCGGGCCGCGGAGGTTCCGCTGATGAGGAGGGAGCCGCTGGAGTACGTGACGGGCGGCGGCTGTTACTTCGGCGCGGAGTCGGACGAGGCCATGCTGCCGGCGGTGCTCGACCTGATCGGCGACGACTTCGTCCTCTTCGGCTCGGACTACCCGCACTCCGACAGCGCGTTCCCGCACGCGGTCGAAAAGCTCAGGGCGCGCGCGGACATCTCGGAGGAGGCGCGGCGGAAAATCCTCGGGCGGAACGGGCTGAGGTTTCTGGGGCTGGGGGCGGGGGCGGCGCTCGCGCCGGGGCGCTAAACAGCCCGAGAGGTAAACGAGACCGCAGGCGGGTTCGGGGCGCGTCGGGGGCGGGCCGCCGCGCCGCTTCAGAAGGCCCCGCCGGTGTACTGCGTCGCGTGCTCGACGAAGCAGAGCGGGTTGCCGAAGGGGTCGTCGGCGTAGAACGAACGCTCGCCCCACTCTTGCTTCTCGATCCCGTCGTCGAGGCGGCGGCAGCCGGCCCGGCCCGCCCGCGCGAAAACGGCGTCGAGGTCTGGGACGGCGAAGTAGAGGACGCGCTGCTCGCTCTGCGCCCTGTAGGCGGCCGGGTCGCCCGGCGGCGCGACGCAGGCGAGGATGACCTCGCCGCAGCGGAAGTAGTGACGGTTCACCCAGACGCGCTCGCCGGGCGTGCCCAGCAGTCGCGCGTAGAAGTCGGCGGCCCGCTCGATGTCTTCGACGGGGAGCGTGACGCGGAACAGGCGCGCCACGCCGGCGTCCTGAGGCGTCGGGGTTTCGGCGGTGTTGTCTTCCATGCTCGTAAGATAGCACGGCCGGCGAGCGGGGGTTAAAGGCCCCGCCAAAGCAAGCAGGATGGGAGAAGCCGCGGCCGGCGGTCTCGGGTATCGTGGCGGACGGAGACTCGCCAGCCGGCCCGGGGCGACGCTTACGACACACAACACTTCCGCCCAAGTGTAGGAGGCACTGCGATGGCAGATTATCCCAAACGTCAGAAGAACGAGGACGAAGTCAGACACGCGAACCTCTTGACCACGCGCCGGCTGCTGGCGGCGTTCAGCTGGGTTCAGCCCGAGGTCTTCCCGAAGCTCATCTCGCGCGACATCGTCAACCGCTCGCCCCACCCGGCGGGCGCCATCAGGGAGGAGGACGAGGTGCGCCTCCAGCACACGGCCTACCCCGACCTCCACTACCGCGAGGAGGTGGCGATAGCCGAGGGCGACATGGTCTTCCTCGGCTGGGAGGGCACGGGCACGCACCTCGGGCCGCTCTACGGCAAGGAGGCCACGGGCGTCCGCGTCGAGCTGCACGGCGGCGAGATTCTGCGCTACAGCGACGGCCTCGTCGTCGAGCACTTCGACCACTTCACGAAGCCGCGGCTGGAGTCGCTGGCCCTGATGGACGTGCTCGACGACCCCGTGCTCAACCGGCTCGTGGAGGAAGGACTGCTGTGACGGCCAAGTGAGGCGCGCCTCTACGGCGCGCCGCGCGCAATCAGCGAGGAGAAATTCCGATGGCAGACACCAAAGCCCGTGAGAAGAACAAAGCGATAGCCCGCCGGCTGCTGAAGGCTTGGAACCAGAAGGGGCAGGCCCACCTGCCGAGCGAACTGGTCAGCACGAAGGTGGTCACCTTCGGCCCCAACGGCACACAGACCGGGCGCGCGGCGGCCGAGACCCTGCTGCCGGCGCGGGCCTTCACCAAGCAGCGTTTCGTGGAACAGATCCTCATCGCCGACGACGAGCGCGTCTTCATCGCGTGGGAGGTGACCGGCACGCACAGCGGCGCGCTCTACGGCGTGGCGGCGACCGGGCAGGCCGTGCGCGCGCACGGGGCGGACGTGCTGCGGATCGTGGGCGGCAAAGTGGTCGAGCACATCAACTACTATTCGACGCCGCGGCTGCACCTGCTCGCGCGGCTCGGCCTCCTCAGCGGCGGCCGCCGCAGCCTGCTCGGCACGCGCGCCGCCAAGGAGCGTCTCGTGACCGAGGGCCTGCTCGGCCGCAACCGCGTCCTCGGGCGCGTCGACCCCCGCCGCGCGTCCAAAGCCTATCAGGGGTTGATGGGCAGGTACTGAGCTTCCGCACCACCGGCCGCCGGGTCAGCGCCCCCGGCCGGGAAGTTCTCGGGCGCGGCCGCGCGGAGTTCAACTCCGCGCGGCCGCGCCGCCTTTTTTTTACCCGCTCGACAAAACGAGGCGGCGGCAACCAGCCGCCGCCTCCTTATTCCGTTGCGCCCATCTCATTCGACCGGGAGCGTGACGACGCGCCCCGTGAAGGTCTCGGTGACGTAGAGCGTGCCCGTCCGTCGGTCGCGCGTCATGGCGCTCGGCGAGACGAGGCAATCGCTGACGACGGTCGGGGCGCCGCCGGGCGTCTCGAAGCGCAGCAGGCGGCCGGGCAGGTTGGCGAGCAGGTCGGCGCTGAATTCGAGCACCAGATAGTCCGTGTCGCCGCCCTCGCGGACGGGGAGTACGTCGATGGCCGAGGTCAGCCCCGTGAAGAAGGCCGACTGCGTGCCCGCGCCGATCTCGACGGCGCGCACCTCGGAGGCGCCCGGCGGGAACGGGAAGCCGGTGAGCAGCGACACCAGCAGCCGGCCGTCGTCGAGGGCGATGCCGGTGGCGACGGCGTCAACCGCCGGCGGGCCGAACGGCAAAGGGTTCGGGAGCGGCGCGAACGTGGCCAGCGTCGAGAACGTGCCCGTGTTGATGTCCACCTCCACGACCGAGTTCAGCCCCGACTCGCTGACGTAAAGGCGGTTGCCTTTGGCGACGAGGTGATAGGGGTTCGAGTGGCGGACGTTCTCGGGGAAGAACGGCTGCGGGTCTGGCACGAAGTCGGGGAAGTCGGCGATCAACTCGACGGTGACGCGGCCCGACCCGCCGCCGAGCCGCAACTCCTCGCCGGCGGCGAGCGCGAGGTGGTCGGCGGGCGTCAGCGTGAAGCCCTGCGTCTCCGTCTCGGCCGCGGCGCCGAAGCGCACCGCGAGGATCGAGTCGAAGATGGGCGAAGACGCTTGCGGGTTGGGAACCTCCGTGCCGGGGAGCGGGCCGGCCAGCGTCGCGTCGCCGACCCCGACGGCGACGTAGAGCGTGCGCCCGCGCAGCAGGAGGCCGCTCGGGCCGGCCGGGCCGACCACTTCGTTGAAGCCCGAAGGCAGCCCGTCGAGCAGCGTGCGGCGCGCGCCGTCAGGCCCGACGATGGAGACGCGCCCGGTGTTCGGCTCGGCCGCGCCGTTCTCGGCGACGAGCAGGTTGCCGAGCGGAGTCAGGACGACGCCGCTCGGGAAGCGGAGGTCGGAGGTCAGGACGGTCGCGGCGCACTGCGCCCTGACCCGCGCGCCGCCGAGCGCGAGCGCCACGGCGGCCGACAAGAGCGAGAAGTTGACTGCGGCGAGAAGACGTTTCATGTGAGTTGTCCTTCCTTCGTGGGATGGGAACCCGCGCGGGCGGCGCGGCGACGTGAGGGTGGAGTCTTAACGAAAGGGGCGTTCCCGCGCCGAAGGGCCTTCGACCCTCGAACGCCGGCGAAGACGGCCGCCGACGGGCGAGCGTACGCGCGGCCGTCCCGTTTCTTAAAGCGCCGAAGACGTTGACGACGGCGCGGCCTGACGCTCGTGCTCCAGCCGGTACCAGCGGACGAGCACGCCGCTCAGGCGCTCGTACCACCTCTTTAGAATGCCCGCGCGCAGGGCCGTGCAGCCGATGGTGAAGCGGTTCTCCGGGCCTTCGCGGTAGCCCGCGAACAGCTCCACGATTTTGACGGCGAACGTCGTCCGCTGGAGCACGGTCAGCGCGTCCCTTTGCGTGTAGGGCGGCCGCATCGTCCCGACCCGCAGCGTCAGGAGCTTCTTAATCATCGCCTTGAAGAAAGGCGAGCCGGCCGCCGCCGCGCCCGCGCCGAGCTCCGCCCCGACCGCGTCGAACACCCTCGCGTAGAGCCGCAGCATGTGGCCGCGCAGCTCGCGGCCGCGGTCTTCAGGCCCGCAGACGATCTCGTCGAGCCGCGTCAACACGAACTCGAAGGTCGCGCGCGGGTCTCGGCCGGAGAGGTCTGCGGCCGGGTTGGCGAACAACTCTTCGGCGAGCGCGCCGAGAAACTCCCAGACCTCGGCGCGCACCTCGGCGCCGGCCCGCGCCCGTTCGCCTTCGGGCGCGCGCGGCGCGGTGAACGGGTTGATGTCGATGACGATGAGCTCGTCGAGAATCTTCTGCGGGAAGTAGTTGAGCTGCGTGAGCGAGCGCACGGTGACGTAGCTGTCGCGCACGGCCGCTTCGAGCCGGTCGGGCGGCATCAGCCCGCCCTCCCGCTCCGCGTGCGCCTGCGTGAGCGCGTCGAAGATCATGCCGATTTGCAGAAGCCCCTCGTCGAACCCGCCGATGGCCCTCACGATGCCGCGCCCCGCCGGCTGCCCGCTCGCCCTCCGCAGCACCAGACGGTTGTAGCCCTCGATCAAAGTCTCCACCGTCCTGAAGGCCGAGACCGCGCCCCGGCGGCCGGCGGCCAGAGGCGGCAGCTCCTTCTCGAAGCTCAGCCCGTCGTAGTAGAGCCGGAGGCGCGAGCCGCCTTCGCCCGCGAGCACTTCCGGCTCCGGCGAGGCTTCCATCTCCCTCCACAGCTCGGCCGTGAAGGCGGTGAGCTTGAGGTGCGGCTCGACCTTCAGGCGCCAGTCCGGCAGCGCGGCCACGTCCACGTAAGCCGCGTGGCCGCCGCCGTGCGCCACTGGGCAGCCCGCGCCCGCGGCCGGGGCCGGGTGGGCGACGGGGCAGCGCGACCGGGCGGCCTCCGCGCCCGCGCCGTGGCCCGCGGCGCGCACGGCCCTCGACGCGGCCTGAAATTCATCGACCGCGCTCCTGCACCCGAAAGCCTCGTTCATCGAAAAGACTCTCCGGGTCAACTCGCTCGCGGGCACCGAAGTCTCTCGCCGCATCTTCACCTCCTCGCCCCGGCCTCAGCCCGCGACGCGCTGGCGCGCGGGCGTCGCCCCGACCTCGGCCCGGAGCAGTTGCACGTCGACCTTGCCGACGCCCGTCCGCGGAATCCGGTCGAGCACGCACAGCTCGTCCGGCAGCTTGTAGCGCGCCAGCTCGCGGCGCAGCTCCGCGCGCAGATTCTCCAGACTCGGCGCGCCGCCGCCCGACGGAACCACGCAGGCGCAGACGACCTCGCCGAGCACGGGGTTCGGCACGCCGAGCACGGCCGCGTCGGCCACGCCCGCGCAACGCAGCAGCGCGCCCTCGACCTCGGACGGATCGACCTTCAGGCCGCCGCGGTTGATCTGGAGCTTGAGGCGGCCGACGACGTAGAGCAGCCCTTCGTCGTCCACGCGCCCGAGGTCGCCCGTGTAGTACCAGCCGGCCGCGACCTCGTGCGTCTCGCCCGACGGCGAGCCGTCGTCGGCCGCGCCCCAGTAGCGCACGGGGAAGACTTCGCGCGAGAAGGCGATCTCGCCGACCTCGCCCGCGGGCAGCGGCCTCCGGTCGGGGCCGACGACGGCCACCGAGTCGGGCAAGGGCCTGCCGACCGAGCCGCGCAGAATCTCCGCGCGGTCGCTCGTCGCCACGCCGACGCCCTCGCTCGCCCCGTACATGAGCATGAGGCTCATCCTCAGCTCGTCGAAAATCCTCCGCAGCAGAGTCGTCGAGAAGGCCGCGCCGCTGGCGACGCCGGTGCGCAGGCTGCTCACGTCGTGGCGGCCGGGCGTGAGGCCGTCGAGGATCAGACGGAAGTGCGCGGGCGAGCCGTTGAGCACCGTGACGCGCTCGCGCCCGACGAGGGCGAGCGCGGCCGCGGCCGAGAAGCGCTCGACGAGGACGAGCCGCCCGCCGGCCACCAGCCCCGCCAGCGCGAGCATCATCCCCAGCCCGTGCGCCAGAGGCAGTTGCACGAGGTGCGCGTCCTCCGGCCCGAAGCTCAGCTCCGCGGCGAGGCGCACCCAACTGCGCTGGAGCCGGCCGTGGTAGATGACCGGCATCTTCGGCCGGCCCGTCGTGCCCGAGGTGGTGAAGATGACGGCCGGGTCTTCGGGCGCGGGGCCGTCGGCCGGTGAATGGGCGTCGCGGGCCGGCCCGCGCGTCAGCCCCGAGAAGGCGAGCGCGCCCGCCGGCGCCTCGGCCCCGACGACGATGACCTGCACGTCGGGGTGTCTCTCGCGGACGACCCGCAGCGGCAGGAACGGGTCGGGCGAGGAGGCGACGGGCGCGTAGACGAGCGCCTTCGCGCCCGTGAGGCGGAGGTAGACGCACAGCTCCGGCCCGGTCAGCTCGTGGTCGGCCCCGACGTAGACGGCCGCGCGCGCCCACGTCGCGGCCGCCGTCGTGAGCAGTTCGGGGCGGTTCGGCAGTTGGCAGACGACGCGGTCGCCGCGCCCGACGCCGAGCCGCCGGAGCGCGCCGGCCAGCGCCGCGACCTCCGACTCGAACTCGGCGAACGTCAGCGAACGCCCCTCGAAGGTGAGCGCCGGGCGGTCGGGCCAGCGGCGGAAGGCCGCTTCGAGCGCGCCCGAAAGTGTTTGCTGGTTCATCGTTCGGCCTCCAACGCGCGCGCCGCCCGCGCGACACCCGCGGAGCCGCGCGGCCGCGGCCCCGCTTCGCCCTCACCGAGAAGTCCCAAGACCTCCGCGAAGGCCTCGACGCCGGCGAGCGTGTTCGGCGCCAGCGAGACCTGCAAGTGGCTGACGCCCTCCGAGGCGAAAGCGCGGATGGCCGCGGCCAGCTCGGCCGGCGTGCCCGCGAGCGGCTCGACGGCCTGCCGGTCGCGCAGGCGCATCGGCACGTCGGCCCCGTAGAAGTCGCCGCGCGTGAGGTCGACGAGGACGGAGGCGGTGCGCCGCAGGGTCGCGGGGTCGCGCCCGGCCGCGCGGCAGGCGGCGTCCACGGCCGCGCGCAGCGGCGGAATCTGATCCGCGTCGCTGCGGCCGAAGCTGAGCCACGCGTTCCAAAAGTCCGCGTGCTCGGCCACGAGCCTGAGCATCCGCTCGCCCTGCCTGATCGTGCCGATGAGGACGGGCGGCCCGGCCGCGCGCGCGGGGCGCGGCCGCAGCTCGCAGTCGCGCACCGTGTAGTAACTCCCCTCGAAGTCCACCGCCTCGCCGCGCAGGAGCCGGCGGATGATCTGGACGGCCTCCTCGAAGCGGCCGACGGGGTGGTCGAACGGGAGGCCGAAGGCGTCGTGCTCCGACCGGTACGACCCCGCGCCGAGGCCGAGGATGAGGCGGCCGCCGCTGATCTCGTCCACGGTGTCAACGATCTTGGCGAGCATCGCCGGGTGGCGCAGGCTCGTGGCCGTGACGAGCGAGCCGAGCCGGACGCGCGAGGTCGTCGCCGCCAGCGCCGCGAGCAGCGACCAGCACTCCCAGACGCCTTTGCGCCGCGCCTGCTCGCCGCGCGCGTTCAGGAGCAGGTGGTCGATGACCCAGAGCGAGTCGAAGCCGGCGGCCTCGGCCGCGCGCGCCATCGCCTGAAGGTCTGGCCAGCGCGGCGTCTCGCCGGCCATCGCGCCCTCCATCTGCGGCAGCACCAGCCCGACCTCGGGGCGGCGCGCGGGCGCTTCGGCGGGCGCTTCGAAGTGACGGCCGGGAGGTCTCATCGCCGTGCGGCCTCAGAAGGCGACGGGCAGGGCCGCCAGCCCGCGCAGGAAGATGCCGCCGGGCCGATACCTCAGCTCCTCGCGCGCGACGGCGAGGCGCAGGTCGGGCATCCGGCCGACGAGCGTCTCGATGGCGATGCCGCCTTCGAGGCGGGCCAGCGCGGCCCCGACGCAGGCGTGGATGCCCTTGCCGAAGGAGAGGTGGCGGTTCTCGGCGCGGCAGATGTTCAGACGCTCGGGCGACTCGAAGCGCTCGGCGTCGCGGTTCGCGCTGGCGATGGCGACGAGCACGACCTCGCCCTTGCGGACGGTGACGCCGCCCACCCGCACGTCCTCGCGCGCCACGCGCGCCCGCGGTATCTCGACCGACGGGTCGAAGCGCAGCAGCTCGGCGACCGCGCCCTCGACGAGCGAGGGGTCGGCCCTCAGCTTCTCCATCTGTTCGGGGTGCGTGAGCAGCGCGAGCATCCCGTTGCCGATGAGGTGGAGCGTCGTCTCGTGGCCGGCGAAGATGAGGACGTAGACCATCGCCAGCAGGTCGCTCTCGCCGAGCCGGTCGCCTTCCTCCTCGACCTGCACGAGGCTGGTCAGGAGGTCGTCGCGGGGCTCGCGCCGCTTCGCCTCGACCAGCGACTTGAGGTAATCGATGAAGGCGTTGACCTCGGGCGCGATCTTCTCGGCGAGTTGGAGGCTGCCGTCGAAGGCGGCCAGCGTCGTCGACCAGCGGCGGATGTTCTCGCGGTCGGCGTGCGGGATGCCGAGCAAGTCCATGATGATGGTGACGGGGATGGGGAAGGCGTAGTCGGCGATGAGGTCGAACCGGCGCGGGCCGCCCTCGCGCGCGCGGGCCTCGACGGCGTCTAAAAGCTCGCCGGCCAACTCGCGCACCCTCGGCGCGAGGCGCTCGACGAGGCGCGCGGTGAAAGCCTTCTGCACCAGCTTCCGCAAGCGGGTGTGCTCGGGCGGGTCTTTGCCGAGCATGATCTCGTTGAAGAGCATGTAGACGCCGCGCACGTGGGGCGGGAGCTCCGAGCCGTCCACCTGCCCGAGGAACGAGCGCGTGGTGAACCGCCCGTGATCCATGAGGATGGCCTCCACGTCGCGGTAGCGCGTGAAGAGCCAGCCCTCGCGGCCGTCCGGCAGCGCCACGCGCGCCGCGGGCGACTCGGCGCGCAGCCGCTCGTAGGTGTCGTAAGGGTTCGCCTTGAAGTCGGGGTCAAGGAGATTGACCTGCGTGAGTTGTGCCACCCGGAGTCCTCCTCTCCGCGCCGCCCGCGGCCTCTCAGAAAGTGACCGGCAGAGACGCCAGCCCGCGCTGGTGCAGGCCGCCCGGCAGACGGCGCAGCTCGCCGGGCGCGACGGCGAGGCGCAGGTCGGGCATCCGGCGCAGGAGCGTGCCGATGGCCGCCTCGCCTTCGAGCCGCGCCAGCGGGACGCCGAAGCAGCGGTGGATGCCCAGCCCGAACGAGAGGTGGCGGCCGTCGCCTCGCGTGATGTCCAGTTCGTCCGGGGCCTCGAAGTGCGCGCGGTCGCGGTTGCCGCTCCCGAGGGCGAGCAGCACGACCTCGCCCCTCCGGACCTGAACGCCGCCGACCTCGGCGTCCTCGACGGCGAGGCGCGCCCTCATCTGCTGCGGCGCGTCGAAGCGCAGCAGCTCGTCCACGGCGCCGCGGACGAGCGAGGGGTCGGCCTTCAGCTTCTCCATCTGTTCGGGGCGCGTGAGCAGGGCGAGCACGCCGTTGCCGATGAGGTGCGAGGTCGTGGTGTGGCCGGCGAAGATGAGCTGGAAGGTGAGCGAGACGAGCTCCATCTCGGTGAGGCCCTCGCCCGGCTTCCGGCCGGCGACGAGGCCGCTGATGAGGTCGTCGCCGGGGCTTTCGCGTTTCGCCGCCAGCAGCGACCTGACGTAATCGACGAAGACCGAGACCTCGGGGGCCAGAGCCTCGGCGCTCTCGGCGCTGCGGTCGAACTTCAGCAGCGGCTCCGACCAGCGGCGGATGTTGTCGCGGTCTTCGGCGGGCACGCCGAGCAGCTTCATAATCACCGCCGCCGGCAGGGGGAAGGCGTAGTCGGCGACGAGGTCGAACTCGCGCGAGCCGCCCGCGCGCGCGCGGGCCTCGACGGCGTCGAGCAACTCGCCGGCCAACCCCTCGACGTAAGGCCTCAGCCCGCCGATCAGGCGCGGCGCGAAGCCCCTCTCGACCAGCGTCCGCAGGCGCGTGTGGTCGGGCGGGTCTTTGCTCGACATGATGAGCGAGAAGAGCGTCATCACCTCCCGCGCGCGCGGGGAGAGCGCCGGCGGCTCCCCGACCTGCGAGAGCATGGCGCGCGAGGAGAAGCGCGCGTGGTCGTGGAGCACGCGCGCGATGTCGTCGTAGCGGGTGACGAGCCACGCGCGGCGGCCGTCGGGCAGGCGCACGCGGCAGACCGGCGACTCTTCGCGCAGCGCCGCGTAGGTCGGGTAGGGGTCGGCCTCGAAGGCCGGGCCGGCGATGTCTATTTCAGGAGGCTGTCGCACGGGTCGCTCCCTCGGTTCGCTGGTCGCGCGCACAAGGTACGTCGCGCCCGCGGCGCGGTCTTCTCCCCTCTTGCTTTTTTCGGGCGGGTGAGGCCGGAGGGCGCGCGCCGTCTCAGACGACGATGCGCCGGAAGTCTTCCCCGTACTCGTAGCCGTGTCTGGCCCCCACCATGCCCATGAAGTGGTAGAGCCACGGCGGAGGCCCGGCCGGCGGGGGGTCGCCGAGCTGGCTGCGGTGGCACATGATGGCCGCCGCCTTCCGCTCCAGAAACGGCGCGGCGTCGACGCAGTGGTTCGGCTGCTCGTAGCCGGGAACCCACACCTCTTTCACCTTGTGCGGCTCCAGCCCCTCGCGGAGCAGTTCGGGGAAGGCGCGCGCGTTCGAGGCGTCGGGCATGACGGCCGAGAGCGCGGCCTCGCCGACGGCGACGTGGTCGGGGTGCGAGGCGTCGAGCGGGATGTCGAGGACGCGGCGGGGGAAGTGCGTGATGACGAGGTCGGGCCTGACGCGGCGCAGTTCGCGCGCGATGGCGAAGCGGAGGTCGAGCGACGGGGCGAGGCGGCCGTCGGGGAGGTTGAGGAAGACGACGCCGCGGACGCCGAGCAGGCCGGCGGCCGCGCGCTGCTCGGCGGCCCTCACGGCGGCGATCTCTTCCTTCGGCCGCGCCGGGTCGCGGCTGCCGTTCGCCCCGTCGCTGCAAATCAGGTAGAAGACCTCGGCGCCCCCGGCCGCGAGCCACGCCACCGTCGCGCCGAAGAGGAACTCGGGGTCGTCCGGGTGCGCCGTGACGACCAGCGCGCGGCCGAAGCCGGGCTTCACCTCCGCGCCTCCCGCGCCCGCCCGCTCGTTGTTCATGCCGTCGCTCCTTCCGCGCGTTGGTCTTTCGCTCTCAAGGCCCCGCGCTTTTTAAGTCTCTCGAACCCCGCCGCCGTCGCCGGTCAGGAGTTGCCGGAGCAGCGCCATCCGCCCGTCGGAGAGCGGGACGGTGAGGCGCATGACGCCGGCGCGCGGCGCCGGAAAAATGGGCGGCGGCGCCGGGCGCAGCGCGCAGATGCCGCGCGCTTCGAGGAGGCCCGCGGCTTGACCGTCAACGTCGGAGACGGCGACCCACGGCAGGTCTGGGTGGCCGGGAATCACTTCGAGTCCGGCGGCGGCGAGCAGCCGGGAGGCCGCGGGCTTCATCACCCTGATGCGCGCGAGCAGGCGGCCGAAGAAGTCGCCGGCGTCGAGGAGCCTGAGCGCGGCGAGCAGCGACAGCTCCGAGACCTGAAGCGGCGCGACCAGCTCGCGCACGCGGGCCGCCACGCCTTCTGACGCGACGGCGAACCCGACCCGCAGCCCGCCCATCGAGTAAGCCTTCGTGAAGCCGCGCAGCACCACGAGGTTGTCCGCGCCGTTCACCAGCCGGACGGCGCTGCCGCGCGGGCCGAGGTAAGGGGCCGGGCTCTCGTCTATGAGCACGACGGCGCCGACGCGCGCGGCCGCCGCGACCACCTCCCTTAACTCGTCGAGCGCGACGGCGCGGCCGGTGAAGCTCGGGCGGTCGAGGTGCAGGAGCGACGGGCCGAGGTCTTCGAGGCGCGCGATCAGCTCGCCGCGCTCCGCCGTCTCGGGGAAGAGTTCGAAGCGGCCGCCGCGCGCCACGGCCCACGCTTCGAGGTCGGCGTGTACCCACTCGGGCGCGGCGATGAGGCCGCCCGCGGCGAGTCCTTCGAGGTCGTGGAGGAGCGAGGTGACGCCGGCCGCGAAGGTCACCTGCCGAGAGCTCAGCGGGCAGTCGAAGTGGCGCGCGACCCCTTCGGCGCCGCGCTCGCCGCCGAAGGGGTCGTCCACCGCGTAATGGCCGACCGCGTCCGCGCCGCCGCGCGCCGACGAGTTGATCAACTCCTCCCACACGCTGGCCGGCGGCGTGTCGAGCAGCTCCGCTTCGTCGGGCGCGTAGCGCAGGTCGAGGCGGACGCCCGCCGGGGTGCGCCAAGAGGTCACGGCCAGCGAGTCGGGGGGGACGGGGAAGGGGCGCGCGGCGGCGCGGGCCGCGCCGGGGCCGTCCGGCCCGCCGGCCGCCGCGGGGGCTTCGTGTCGCCGGGCTACCATGATCTGAGTTCGCGGCCGCCGGCGCTTCAGAAGCGCGCGGCCATGATCTCCTGAATCTTCCGCCCGCTCGGCGTGCCCAGCGCCGCCTCCGAAGGCTCGTAGAGGTAGAGCTGGTGGCCGCTCGGGTCGGCGAACGACGCGGTGGTTCCGATCTCGGAGCGCCTCACCACCGGCGCGATGTCTGGCCTGCGACGCCTGAGCAGCTTCGCCACGTGCTCGACGTTCTTCACGCAGAAGACCGAGGCGACGCCCTTCAGGTGGCCCTCGACGAGTTGGCGCGCCGGCGATATCTGGTGCGTGCTCATGAGGACGCCGCCGGTGTCGTACTTGATGACGCCCTCGCCGTCGTCGTCCTCGGCCGTGCTGCACGGGCCGCCTTCGAGGTCGGTCAGCCCGAGGTCGTCGTGGTAGAAGACCTCGGCTTCGGCGGCGTTGCGCACGAAGAGGAAGGCGTAGGCCAACTGCGTGCCGTCGAGCCCCACGGCGCCGCCCGCGTGGGCCGCGCCGTGGCCGTTGCCGTTGCCGTTCTGCGCGCCGAGCAGCGCGCGGATGCGCCTGCCGCTCGGCCACCTCATCGCCACCTCCGACGGCTCGTAGAGGCTGAACCAGTGGCCGTCTGGGTCGTAGAAGTTCGAGATGAGGCCCGGCCCGTCGTCGTCTGGCGGGGAGAGTTCGACGCCGCGGCCCGAGAGCGCCGCGTGCGTCCCGGCCATGTCGCCGACGAGGAAGACCATCTCGGTCGATTGGTCTTTGGTGCGCGGCAGGGAGATGTCGAAGTCGGCCGCGCGGTTGAGCGCGAGGATGACGTGGCCGCAGTCGAACTTCACGCAGCCGGGGTCTTCCTCGATCACGCGCAGGCCGAGCTTGTCCCTGTAGAAGGAGCGCGACACGTCGAGGTCGCTCACGTACAGGAAGATGTAAACCAGCCGGGAATCTGCCAGCATTCTCGCCTCCTCTCGTTCGGTTCCGGTTTCAGCGGGCGGGCGCGTGGCCCGCGGCGATCTCCAACACCTTCGGCCCGCTCTCCCACGTCAGCGACTCCTCCGACGGCTTGTAGAGGCAGAACCGGTGGCCGTCCGGGTCGTCGAAGCGCACGGTGCCGCCCACGTCGTTGTAGTCCACCCGCTTGCTCTTGAATTCGAGGCCGCGCCCCGACATGGCCGAGACCGTCTCCTCCAGCTCGCCGCAGTAGAAGACGATGAGGTAAGTGTTGTAGAGCGGGCGGCGGCCGTCGGGCGCGCTGGCGCCCGCTTCGAGCACGAGCGGGAGGTTGCCGGTCGCGAAGGTCGCGTCGCGCGCGGTGCGGCCGAGCAGCTCGAAGCCGAGCGTGTCGCGGTAGTAGCCGACCGAGGCTTCGAGGTCGGAGACGGTCAGGCGCAGCTCCTCGACGACGGGCCACGGCGGGGCCGCGCCGCCCTTCGCCGGGCGGAAGACGAAGTGGTGGCCCTGCGTGTCGGTGAAGACGGGGCCGCCGTTACCGCGCGCGAGCTGCGGCGCTTCGCGCAGGCGCTCCGGGGAGAACGAAGGCCCCGTGCCGAAGACCGTCACGACGGCGTCCGAGCCGCTCTTCGGGAACCTGCTCGCGCCCGAAAGGTTGAGCGAGACGATGAAGTCGCCCGCGTCGTACTTGAGCACGCCGTGGTGGTGGTGCGGCAGGTGCGGCTCGACCTCGATGACGGGCAGCCCGACGACGCGCTCGAACAGGTCGCGCTGCTGTTCGAGCTTGCTCGTCTCGAAGAAGATGTACATCAGGGGCGCGTGTCGCAGGCTCATGTGAACCTCCTCGCGGGCGAGGGAAACTTGCGGCCGGCTCAGCCGAGCGCTTTGGCGAAGCGGGCGGGGTCGAACCTGTCGAGCTCGGCCGCGCGCGTGCCGCGGACGATGGCCTCGGCGAGCGCCCGGCCGGCCCCGAGCGCCGGCGGCAGCCCGTGCCCGCCGAAGCCGGCGATGACCCACGTCCCCGAGCCTTCGGGCCACGCCCCGACGACGGGCATCTCGTCCGGCGTCACGTCCATGATGCCGGCCCAGCGCCGCCCGACCGCGACGGCCGGGAGGCCGGGGAAGCTCTCGGGCAGGAAGCGCGCGAGCGCGGCCTGAATGCGCGGGTTCAGCGCCTCGCGCGCCGTCGTCTCGGCCGGGCGGTCGAGGTTGCGGTAGCCGCCGAGGACGATGACGCCGTCGGCGGCCTGCCGCCAGTAGACCGTCCCCCAGTCGACGGCGAGCCCGACGCGGAAGAGCGACGGCAGCGGGCGGCTCGCCAAGACCTGCCCGCGGGCCGGCGTGAGCACCCGGCGCAAGGGGGGCAGGAGCCGGCCGGTCTCGGCGTTACACGCCACGACGACGTGTCGCGCCCGGATTCGCCCGCGCCGCGTCTCCACGGCGGCGGCGTCCCCGCGTCTGGCCCGCTCGACGCTGAGCACGGCCGTCTCCTGTGCGATCACGGCCCCGCGCCGCGCCGCCGCCGCGGCGAGGCCGTAGACGAAGCGGGCCGGGTGGATGGTGGCGGCGCGGGGCATCCAGCGCCCGCCGAGGAACCTCGCGTCGAGCGGCCGCCCGAGCAGCTCCTCGCACGCCCCGCGCTCGATGACGCGAACCTCGGCGGCGGTCGGCGGCCGCGCCGCCACCTCCCCGCGCATCTCGTCGAGCGTGGCCGGCGAACTGGCCAGAGCGAGGTGGCCCGGCTCGTCGTAGTCGGCCTCGATGCCCTCCTCGCGGAGAACCGTCCGGGCCAAGTCGAGCGAGGCGTGGCCGCCGAGCATGAAGCCGCCGTTGCGGCCGCTCGCGCCCCACGCCAGCCGGCGCGATTCGACGAGCAGCACGTCCGCGCCGAGTCGCGCCAGCCAGAAGGCCGTGGCGACGCCCATCACGCCGCCGCCGACGACGACCACCTCGGCCGACTCGGGCAGGCGGGCCGGCGCCGGCGGCGTCGCGGCGGCGCCGCCCGCGACCTGCGCCAGCCAGTGGGAGGGCGCGCGCGCCCGCGCCCCCCGCGGTGCGGGCCGCGTCATCACTTCACGGAGGCCACCAGCCCCGGCGCGAGGTCGGGGATCGGCACGTTCTCGGGGGCCGCGACGTGAACCTTGTGCTTGTGCGCCTCCATCACCTCGAAGAGGTCGTCGGGCGGGTTGTTCAGGATGTCGGCGTAGATTTCGTCGTCCTTCGAGACGACGATGTCGAAGGCCGTCAGCTCGCCCGGGATGAGGTGGCCGACCACGTCGCCCGTCTTCTCGAGGATGAGCTTGACCTCGCCCGTCGAGGCGTGGAAGTGCGTGCCGACGGGCGGGTAGTGGTTGACGATGGCCGGGCCGAAGATGAGCGGCTGGTCGGGGTCCGTGAGCACGGGGCCGAGCGCGGTCTGAATCTTCCACGAGACCCGCCAGATGCCGACGGCCGGGAAGTCGCGGTCGCCCTCGCCGAGCGACTTGACCATGCCGTCGTTCGGCCGGTTGAAGTTCTGCTCGACGCGGATCGGCCCGAGGGCCGCCTGAATGATCTCGCCGCCGTGCATGAGGATCTTCAGGTACATCTCGTTGCGGCCGTCGCCGTCGAGGTCCATCCGCGGGCTGCGGTGCATGAGGACGATGCCGTTCTTGACGCTCATCGGGTAGTCCTCGACCATGCCGTCGATGGTGAGCAGGCACGAGCAGACGCCCTTGAGCAGCTCGACGCCGCCGATGGGCGGGAAGTTGGTGTTGAAGCCGCGCACGACCTGCGTGAAGGTGTCCTGCGTGGGCGCGCCGCCCGAGAGCCCCTCGATGTTGGCGAGGAGGGCGCGGTACTCGGGGCTGTTCTGCGCGTCGATCTGCGACTGCCGGGCGCGCCACTTGAAGATCTCCACCACCTTGATGGGGCCGCCGTTCGAGCCGCCGCTGCGGAGGACTTCCACGGGGTAGTCGCCCGCCAGCCCCTGCTCGCGCAGCAGCGCCCACTTGGAGCGCACCTGATTGACGAGGGCGTCGGCGCGCGCGGCGTCCGTCTGGTAAGTCTCCATCTGGATGAGAGACTCGTTCCGGTAAGGCTGTATAGACATGACACTCTCCTTGTCACGGGAAATTGAACTCGACCTTTGGGGAACGGGGCGCGGCGAACGTCAAGGCGGACAGACCACCTTCGCGACCCCCTCCAAGTCACGCGCGTCATGGTGGAGCGACACCGTAATCCGCGAGGGCTCCCCGACCAGCTTGAGCGGGCTGTCGGGGAGGAACCCCAGACTGACCGCCAGTTCCTCGCCGAGCTTGACGTAACTCCACCCGACCGAGACGATCTCGGGCTGCCCCTGACGGCATCCCTCCGGCGCTTTGGCGCACGCGCACTCGTCAACCCGAATCTGCTCGGTCGGCACCCAGCTCGGTATCTCCAGCTTCTCGAGGACGACGCCCCCGCCTCCGGCGAGGCCCACGGCGAGGCGGTCGCCCCGCTTGATGCCCGAAGCCTTCCGGATGGCCGGCGGGAAGCGGACGCACCCCAGATTGCCGACGAAGGAGAACACCGTCACTGGTTCGGGAGGTTTGGTTGATCTCATTCACCACACCGCCAACAGGCCACGGCCTCCGCTTCGGGGGCGGGCGCTCCGGGGCCCTGCCCCTGCTCTTGCGCGGACGGTCTGCGACATCCGCGGGCGAGAGTAGACGAAGAAGGGGGCGGTCGCTTCTTTGAGCTTGCTCATCTCCGTGAGGCGGCGCGCGCGGCGCGGCGGGTCGGGTTATGATGCCTCCGGCCGCGCGAAGACGGAGCCGGCCCGAGGAGGACTGAAGATGGAAGGGCCTAAGATCGAGATTAAAACCCTCGAAAGCATCCTGCGCAGTTACGCGCTCGGGATGCCCGAGACCTACGAGGAGTTCCCGTGGGGCCACCGCGCCCTCAAGGTGCGCGGGAAGACGTTCATGTTCATGCACGCCGAGCCGGGCGAGCTGAGCCTCTCGGTGAAGCTGCCCGAGTCGAAGGAGTTCGCCCTCTCGCTCCCCTTCACGCAGCCGACCGCTTACGGCCTCGGCAAGAGCGGGTGGGTCTCTTCGAGCTTCACGGTCGGCGAGATTCCGTCGCTCGAAATGCTCAAGTCGTGGGTGAGCGAGAGCTACCGCGCTATCGCCCCGAAGAAGCTCTCCAAGATGCTCGGGGCGGCGGCGTCCGGCCCGGGCGAGTCGGCGCGGCCCGAGGGCGAGCCGGAAGGTGAGGCGCGGCCGCGCGCCCGATCGAAAGCCTCGCGGCGCGGGTAGGGACGCGGCCGGACGATTAATCTCGTCGCCCGTCGGCGAAGGGCGCCGGGCCTTCCGCGCCGCGCCCGGCCGCGCGTGTGAAAGGCGCCGTCGAAGTCTCAGACGGCGGTTTGATTTACGCCGCGCGCCCGAAGGTACAGCCTCAACTCTCGCCGCGACGGCGCGACGGCGCGCGCGACAAACGGCCCGCGCGCGCCGCGCAGATTGTTGTTGACATCACGAAACAAGGGGTGTAGGTTTGCACCCCCTCGACGGCGCTCGTATCACTGTTACCGTTCAACCTCATCGACGACAAAGGTCAACAGGGTATGTTGTTCTCACCTGCAAACACTCTCCGCCAAAGAAAGTCTTTGCTCGTGCGAACGCGCCGCGGGAGCGGGTTTAAGTACCGAGATACGTTCGAGGTCGGTACCAGACGTTAGCCTCCGCGGCCGCCGGAGCGCGCAGGGCGCCCTCGCAACCGCCGGCCGCGCCAGCCCCAAGCTTACGTCCGCTCTCAACATTCGCGCGGGATCAACAACAGCTCAGGTCGCTCAAGGGTCGGGTTCTCGGGCGGGCGCGCGTCCGCCCGCGGATTCGCGCCGCCGGCGAAAGTCACCGAAGCCGGCCGCGACCGCCGCGCACGCGCCCCGCCGTCGTCCGGGGCTGGGGAGGGTTACATGGGAGTAGCCACCGTCCTGCTGCTCAGGCCCGCCTCGCCGAACGAGTTCGCCGCCTCACTGCGCGACCTCCTCACGTCGGCGCCGCGCACCGCCGCGGCCCCGACGCTTCAGGTCGTCGAACACCGCGCCGACGATCAGTGCGCGGCCGCCGACGAGCTCGCGCGGCTGCTCAGAAGCGAGAAGCCGGACATCTGCCTCGTCGTCCTCAACCCGCCCCTGCTCGCGCAGGCCGACGCGCTGCTGCCGCTCGTCAACTCGGCCTCGCCTTCGACGCGCGTGGTCGTCGGCCTCGAAGGCGGCGAGCCCGATCAGATGGCCCGGCTCTACGAGCTCGGCGCGGCCGATTTCATCACCGCGCCGCTCAGGGCCGTCGACATCCTGCCGCGCGTCTGGCGTCTCGCGGAGGAGGCGGCGCACCGCCGGCGGGAGCCGGGCGGCTGGCCGAAGCAGCTCATCGGCGAGAACGCCGAGTTCCTCGCCGAGGTCAGTAAAATCCCGACGATGGCGCGGTGCGACGCGAGCGTCCTGCTCCTCGGCGAGACGGGGACGGGCAAGGAGCTGTGCGCGCGCGCCATCCACTACCTCAGCCCGCGCGCGAGCCGGCCGTTCGTGCCCATCAACTGCGGCGCGATCCCGACCGAGCTGGTCGAGAACGAACTCTTCGGCCACGAGCGCGGCGCGTTCACCGGCGCGACGGGCGCGCGCTCCGGCCTCATCCGCGAGGCCGAGGGCGGCACGCTCTTCCTCGACGAGGTGGACTGCCTGCCGTCGCAGGCGCAGGTCAAGCTGCTCCGGTTCCTTCAGGACAAGGAGTACAAGCCGCTCGGCTCGACCAAGTTCTGCCGCGCCGACGTGCGCGTCGTGGCGGCCACGAACGCCAACTGCCGCGCCGCGCTCGAATCGGGCCGCCTCCGCCAAGACCTCTACTACCGCCTCAACGTCATCCCGCTCAAGCTGCCGCCGCTGCGCGAGCGGCGCGAGGACATCCGCCCGCTCGCGTGCCACTTCCTCGCGACCTACGCGGCCGAGTTCGCCAAGCCGGCGCGCGGCTTCACGGCCGAGGCCCTTCAGGCGCTCGTCAGCTACGACTGGCCCGGCAACGTCCGCGAGTTGGAGCACGTCGTCGAGCGCGCCGTCATCTTCTCCGACCAGCCGCTCATCAAGGCCGCCGACATCGTCCTCACGGACGCGGCCGAGCCGCCGCGCCAGCAGTCGTTCAAGGAGGCCAAGTCGCGCGTCATCACGCGCTTCGAGAGGGCTTACATCCTCGACCTGCTGCTCGCCAACAACGGCAACGTGAGCCGCGCCGCGCGCGCGGCGCACAAGAACCGCCGCGCGCTCTGGGAGTTGATCCGCAAGCACCACATCGACGTTGACTGTCTGCGCGCCTCGGCCAAGTGACGCGCGCCGGACGCCCGCCCACCGCGCCAGTTCCCCGCCCCCACCCTTTCGATTCGACGGCGACCACTCCTTGACGGCCGTCGCCGCGGCG
>Ga0196978_1000469_pt1 | contig 20524 bp, 17 predicted proteins | sample S3v_2013CmetaG_FD_155491 | JGI IMG/M metagenome (GOLD analysis project Ga0196978, IMG submission 155491) | Soil microbial communities from Anza Borrego desert, Southern California, United States - S3+v_20-13C | ecosystem: Environmental > Terrestrial > Soil > Desert | place: USA: California... | reverse complement strand
CTCTTCTTCCGCGGCAACTACCAGTGGGACCACGTGACGCGCAACGTCTACGGCGGCCCCGACTGCGGGATCGACTTCACGGCCGACAACATCCAGTGCTTCCCGGACACGCAGCCGCTCTCCATCTGGAACCACCCGTGGGGCCTCTCGGCCGGCCACACCTGGACGGCGTCATCCAACTTCGTCAACCGCTTCACCTACGGCTTCACGCGCGCCGCCTTCACGGACAGCGGCGAGTCGGAGGAGAACCGCGTCACCTTCCGCTTCATCTTCGCGCCCCTCGGCTACAGGCGCGGGCTCCAGCGCGTGACGCCGGTCCACAATTTCGTCGACGACATCTCGCTGATTAAAGGCGACCACACCTTCAGCTTCGGCGGCAACGTCCGCATCATTCGCAACAACCGCACCGCCTTCGGCAGCTCCTTCGACGACGCGATCATCAACCCGTCGTACTACAACAGCTCCGGCGCGGTCGTCCGCCGGCCGTTCACCGACGTGGACCCCGGCTTCAACGACAACCTGCGCGACGCGCTCTCGGCGGTCATCGGCCGCTACTCGCAGTACAGCGCCAACCTCGTCTACGACGAGAGCGGCGCGTTACAGCCCGTGGGCACGGCGACCGACCGCTCCTTCGCCACCGAAGAGTACGAGCTCTACTGGCAGGACTCGTGGCGCATCAAGTCGAACCTGACGATCAACTACGGCGTGCGCTGGTCTACCTCGACGCCCGTCTACGAACGTAACGGCGTCCAGGTCATCCCCCAGCCGAGCCTCGGCGAGTACTTCGCGCAGCGCGTCGAGAGCGCCAACCAGGGCGTCCCCTTCAACGACCCGATCACTTTCGTGAAGGGCGGCAAGGCGAACAACGCCCCCGGCTACTACGAGCAGGACTGGAACAACTTCGCGCCGACCGTCTCGGTCGCCTGGTCGCCGGACCTCGGCGACAACTGGTTCGGCCGCCTCGTCGGGCGCAACGGCCGCTCCGTCATCCGCGGCGGCTTCCGCATGACCTACGACCGCATCGGCAGCCAGTTGGCCGTCAACTTCGACCTTAACAACCTGGCCGGGTTCACCTCCGCCAGGAACATCAACGCCAACACGTTCGACGTGACGGACAGCCGCGCCAACGGCATGGGGCCGCTCTTCACGGGCTTCAACCCGGCGGTCCGCTCGCTGATCTTCCCCGGCTCGAGCGGCCCGATCCCGACCAGCCTGTCGTTCCCGCTGACGGTCCCGTCGGACCAGGACCAGCGCATCGAGGTCTCGCTCGACGACTCGCTGACGACGCCCTACAACTACAGCGTCAACTTCTCCTACGGCCGCGAACTCGGCAAGGGCTTCGCGTTCGAGGCCAGTTACGTCGGCCGCTTCGCGCGCAACCTGCTCGCGACGCGCGACATCATGCAGTTGAACAACATCCGCGACCCGCAGTCGGGGATGACCTTCTACGAGGCGATGAACCTGCTGATCGACGCCCGCTACAACAACACGCCGATCACCTCCATCGCTCCGATAGCCTTCTTCGAAAACTTCTTCCCGTTCATGCCCGCCTGGCAGGGCGCGCCGGAGCTGACGCCCACGCAGGCGGCCTACCTGGAGGTCGCGCCCGCGTCTTTGGGCGGCTTCGACGACGTGGACTACACGTTCGTGCAGTTGTTGTGGGACGACAGGCCCGACTGCACTGGCTGCCCGTTCGAGGGCGGGCCCGGCAAGTTCAACAACCTGTTCTACCAGCCGCAGTTCGCCGCGCTCTCGGCCTTCTCGACCATTGCCTACTCGAACTACAACTCGATGCAGTTGAGCCTGCGCAAGCGGTTCAGCAACGACCTCGCCTTCGACTTCAACTACACGATGGGCCACTCGCTCGACAACGCCTCCGGCTTGCAGAGCGCGACGACCTACGGCACGGCCTTCATCGTCAACGCGCTCGACCCCGACCAGAACTACGCCAGCTCGGACTTCGACGCGCGCCACATCATCAACGCCAACTGGCTCCTGGGCCTCCCGTTCGGCCGCGGCAAGATGTTCGGCATGTCGGGGCTCGCCGACACGGTGCTCGGCGGCTGGCAGTTGACCGGCATCTTCCGCTGGAACTCCGGGCTGCCCGTGCAGACGCCGTTCGACGGCGGCGTCTGGGCGACGAACTGGAACGTGCAGTCCAACGGCGTGCGCGCCCGCCCGGTCACGGCGAGCCCGACGCGGACGGGGACGCCGAACCTCTTCAGCGACCCCGTCGCGGCCTACCAGAGCTTCCGCAACGCGCGCTCGGGCGAGGTCGGGGACCGCAACGTCCTACGCAACGAGGGCTTCGTCTCGCTGGACATGGGGCTCACCAAGGAGTTCAAGCTCCCGTGGGAGGGGCACTCGCTGCAATTCCGCTGGGAGGTCTTCAACGTCACCAACACGCAGCGTTTCGACGCGCTGACCATCGCCGACCTCGGCCTGGACATAGACCCGTTCCTGGGCGGCCAGCCCAGTTCCGAGTTCGGCCAGTACACCTCGACGCAGACGCCGCTCAACGAGACCAAGGCGGGCCGCGTCATGCAGTTCGCGCTGCGCTACCAGTTCTAACGGCGCACGCGCTTTGACCAAATGGAAGCGGGCTGAGGCTTCACGGCCTCAGCCCGCAAATTTTTGTCACGCACCCCGCGCAGTTTCGCCCGGCGGCCGAATGATTCACCCGAAGCCCGGGAGTCAAGACCGTGGCGGCCGGACGACGAGCCTGACGGGGCGATTCTCTTTGCCGACCCTGACCGTGACGGGCTGCGAATTAACTAGTCCGATTGCCTTGCCGACGGTGATGGTGGCCGACAACTCGTACGTCTGCCCCTCGATTCCTTTGATTTTGAAACGGCCCTGCGAGTCCGTGGACATGCAGTTACCCTCCCGGTAACCCGTCCTGGGGTTCGTCAGTGTGATGCCGCAATTGCTAACGAAAGGCCGCCCGTCGGGCCACACGGCGACGCCTTCTATTATCCGCTCGGCCAGGCGGAGCGGTCTCGGCAGGTAGAGCCCGCTTATTTTCTGCCCTTCGCTTAACGTGATGACGGCGGCCCTGGCCCGTTCCTCAACGCCGGGGTAATAGAACTCCGGGTACGGCCCGACCACGCTGGGGCCGCTCCGCAGGTTGAACCCCAGATAGTATCGGCCGGGCGGCAGAAAAGAGAACTTGAAGGCCCTGGACTCGTCGAGCCTTACGGTCCTGAGGTTGGCCCGGGCCGTCTTCTCGTCCGCGGGAATAAGCTGGGGCTCCACGTCCTCCGCGACTACCCCCGTGTCGTCCACCACCATGCCGGAAATTTCTCCGTTTGGTCTGGCGACAAACCATTCGCGGACGCAGCCCTGCCCAGGAATCTCCACCTCCCATTCACTGCGGGGCTCCTCGGCCAGCACGTCGGCGCTGCTGAAATTCGTGGGCGGGTTGGTGCGAACCTTGTAGCGCCCCCGCGGGACTCCGAGTAACTCGAACTTACCGCCGGCGTCGCTGACGGCCCGGAAGCGTTGGCCCACGCTCTCCAGAATCACTTCGACCTTCGACATCGGCTCGTCTTCCCGGCCGCTTTTATCCGCGCCCTGAGGCTCGCGGCTGACTTCGCCGAAGAGCCCGCCCCCCGGCGGCAGCTTCCCGACGCCGCGCAGGTAGACTAGGTCGTCGCCGGCTTCAGAGAGGGGCGCGGTCCCGCTGCAGATGTTCGTGTGAAAGGTGACGCCGTTCGGGTTCTTGTAGGCGTAAACCAGATACCGCTCGCCCTGTTTAAAGTAGTAGTCGCAGGTGGTGCTCTCGCCGGAGACTTCTATCTCCGCCGCGCCGACCCCGAGAAAAGCTTCCTCGACCTTGAAGAGCGAGGCACTGCTGCCGCGGGTTAAAGTGGTCGACATCGCGTTCGACGGGAGGCGGGGTTGGGTCGAAGTGGTACCCGTTTGAGTTACGAGGCCGGTGAAAACTACGGAGGCCGCGCCGTATGCCTGGCACGGCGACATCCTGGCGCACGAGCAGGCGTCGGCACTGGAAGCGAACGAGAGAATCAGCGCCACCGCTGACGCCGGCAGGAAAGCTCTGATATTAAATCTCACGGCCGTCCTCGCGCGCATCGAGCAGGATCAGTCTGCTTCGCCGGGCTTCCCGCGGCGCGCCGTTCGAGCATGAAAGTATTGCCCACGGCAATCTAGTCTGTCTCTTTCTTTTCTCCCCGCGCGGGTGCCTCTTCCTCGCGCGTGGATTCCTGCTTCTCCCGCTTCGGCTCCTCCTGCCGCGGCTCGCGCTCGTGCCGCCTGGCGATGGGCTCGATGATGGCTTTCCAGACCTGGTCGTCCAGCCTCCCGATTACAGGCATCACTCCCGCTCCTTTCGCCGGAACCGCGCCGCGCGCTCTTTCGCCGCCGCGCGTTTACGGATATATTTACCCAAAGTTTTCCCGAAAGAGTTTACTGCTATGCCAAAAAATCCCGCAACCCCCGAAAGAATCAACGCCGAGCGCAGACTTCTCCCGCTCGCCGCCGCCATCGCGCTCGCGCTCCTCGGCGCTCTCGCCGTCACGAGCGCGCAGGAGACTCAGCAGGACAATCAGAAGCAACAGCGTCCGCGCAGGGTCGGCGGCACTGCCACGCCCGCGCAGACGCCGCCCCCTCCGTCCTCAGAGCTTCCGGCCGGCGGCGAAGAGGTTGACGAGGGCGACGTGGTGCGCGTCGAGACGCAGTTGGTCTCCGTGCCGGCGGTCGTGACGGACAAGACGGGGCGGCCGCTCTCGAACCTGCGCGCGGAGAACTTCGTCCTCTACGAGGACGGGCGGCCGCAGCAGATCAGCAACTTCGCCACGACCGAAGCGCCCTTCGAGATCGCGCTCCTGCTGGACACTTCGGGCTCGACGCGCGCCGACATCGGCCTGATACGCCGCGCCGCGCGCTCCTTCCTCGACGGCCTGCGCCCCGGCGACCGCGTCGCCATCGTCGCCTTCAACAGCCCCGACGGCGGCCCGCGCGGATTGCCGACCGTGGAGTTGCTAGCCGGCCTGACGGAGGACCGCGACGTGTTGCAGGAGGCGCTGGAGAATATCGGCGCGAGCAACGGCACGCCCTATTACGACGCGCTCCGCCTGGTCGCCGCTGAGGTCTTCCGCGAGTCGCCGCGCGACGAGGTGCGCGGCCGCCGCGCCGTGGTCGCGCTGACCGACGGCGTCGACTCCGCGAGCGAGGGCGACTTCGCAGAGGCGCGCTCGCGCATCCAGATGACGAACGTCGCCTGCTACTTCATACAGGTCAACACGGAGGAGTTCGTCGAGGACCGGCTGCTCCGCGACTGCCAGGAGTTCGGCACGCTGCGCCTGTCGCGCGCGCAGCTCGAACGCTACCGCCGCATCTTCGTCCCCCGCGCAGAGGCCGGCACGTTCAGCGACTTCTGCCAGATGGGGCCGTTCGAGCGCATGCACATCAGCCGCAGCCTCTACGACCTGGCGCGCCGCGAGATGAACGACCTGGCGCGGGCCTCCGGCGGCAAGACGTTCGTGGCCGCGAGCCTGCGCGACGCGCGCGCCGCCTTCGCGCAGGTCGCCGCCGAAATTGGCACACAGTACAGCCTCGGCTACTACTCCACCAACAAGGCGCACGACGGCCGCTTCCGCGCCATCCGCGTCGAGGTCCGCGGCGCGGGCACAGGCGCGCAGGTCCGCGCCCGCGAGGGCTACTACGCGCCGAAGAGTTAGTCGGCGGCAGGCCGCGAGCGGCTGGCAGAAAATCAGACAGGTCGGAGGGGAATCACCGTTGATGAATCAAGAGAGCGCGTTTGAACGGATAGTCTTGATCGTCCTCGACAGCGCGGGCATCGGCGAGATGCCGGACGCCGCCGAGTGGGGCGACGCGGGCTCGGACACCATCGGCCACATCCTGGCCTCGCGCGAGGTGCGGCTGCCGAACCTGCGCGGCTACGGCCTCGGCAACATCCGCCCCCTCGCGAACCTCCCGCCAATCGAGAACCCGCGCGGCTCCTACGGCCGCTGCGCGCTGCGCTCGAACGGCAAAGACACGACCACGGGCCACTGGGAGATGGCCGGCATTATCCTGGACCGCGCCTTCCCGACCTACCCGCAGGGCTTCCCGCAACGGATTATCGACCGCTTCGTCGGCGAGACGGGCGTCCCAGGCGTCCTCGGCAACGTCCCGGCTTCTGGCACAGAAATCATCAAGGAGCTGGGCGAGGAGCACGTCCGCACGGGCAAGCCTATCGTCTACACCTCGGCCGACTCCGTCTTCCAGATAGCCGCGCACGAGGAGGTGATTTCGGTCCCGCGCCTTTACGAATTGTGCGAGACGGCGCGCCGCATCCTGAAGGGCGAGGACGAGGTGGGCCGCGTCATCGCGCGCCCGTTCCTTGGGGAGCCGGGCGCGTTCCGCCGCACAGAGAACCGCCACGACTACGCCGTCCCGCCGCCGCGCGAGAACCTTCTGGTCGCACTCAACGAAGCGGGCCTCGACGTGGTCTGCATCGGCAAGGTGGCTTCGATTTACGACTCGGCCGGGGTGACCCGGGACTTGACGGCGAAGAACAACGACCAGTCCATCGATCAGACCGTCCGCGCCCTCGGTGAGGAGTCGCGCGGCCTCATCTTCTCGAACCTGGTGGACTTCGACATGCTCTACGGGCACCGCCGCGACACCGAAGGCTACGCCCGCGCCCTTGAGCACTTCGACGCGCGGCTGCCGGAGATCGAGGCGGCGATGCGCGAGCGCGACCTCTTCGTCATCGCCGCAGACCACGGCAACGACCCGACCTTCCCCGGCACGGACCACACGCGCGAATACTCGCCCCTCATCGTCTACGGCAAGAGCGCGCGCCCCGGCGTCAACCTCGGCACGCGCTCCTCCCTCGCCGACATAGGCCAGACCATCGCCGACAACTTCGGGCTGAAACTAACGGCGGGCGAGAGTTTTCTGAAGGAACTGACAGATATTTAGCCTCGTTAGAGGCGAATGGAAATAGCCCGGCACTCCAGTGCCGGGCTATTTCCATTCGCCCCTGGCGGGACTATTGGCGGCCGTTATTTCTGCGTCAGACTCCTGTAGATTAACTCAATCCACTGATCGGTCTTGATAAAGCCCGTGCCCCAGTCTTTCCAGGTCTCGGGGAGGCCGGCGGCTTTGATCTGTTCGAGGGTTTTGCCGGCCGCGGCCTGCTTGCGGACGATGTCGGTTGTCTCCAGGAGCATGCGGTGGTAGAGCCGCAGGTCCTCGACGGTCGAGAGCGGGCCGTGGCCGGGGATGATCTTGACGCCGGCGGGGAGCCGGCTGATAACGTCGCCGACGTTCTTCGCGAGGCTCACCACGTTGCCGCCGTTCTCCAGGTCCACGAAGGGGAAGCGCCCGGCGAAGAAGTCGTCGCCCATGTGCACGACGTTCGAGCCCGTGAAGAAGATGACGCTGTCGCCGTCTGTGTGCCCGTTCGGGAAGTGTATGGCGCGAATCTCCTCGCCGTTGAAGTGGACGGCGAGCGAGTTGTCGAAGGTGATGACGGGCAGCGCCTCACGCGGGGAGGCCGGGACCGTGTTGCCGAAAATCTTCTGGTCCGAGGCGAGCCGCTTGCGCACGTTGTCGTGCGCGATGATGGAAGCCTCCGTGCTGAACCTGGCGTTGCCGCCCGTGTGGTCTCCGTGCCAGTGCGTGTTGAGGACGAATTTCAGTTTCCCGTCGCCCAGCGCCTTCAGCGCGGCGCGAATCTTCTCGGCGAGCGGCGCGAACTGGTCGTCCACGATCAGGATGCCGTCCGCGCCGACCGAGACGCCTATGTTGCCGCCCGCGCCTTCGAGCATGTAGACCGAGCCCGCCACCTTCGTCGCCTTAATCTCGACCTTCGAGAAATCCGGCTGCTGCGCCCTCACCGAAACTGTGCCAAGACAAGCGACGGCCAACGCACAAACCAACACGAATCTTTTCATCTTATTCTCCTCGATAAAAATGACGAGTGCGGAGTGAGGAATGATGAATTAAAAAGCAACTGTCTTCAATTCGTCATTCCTCACTCCGCACTCATCATTGCACTTCCGGGTCTTTGATCACGGCGATGTAAGGCAGGTTGCGGTAGCGCTCGGCGAAGTCGAGGCCGTAGCCGACGACGAAGGCGTCCGGGATTTGGAAGCCGAGGTAGTTGATCTCGACCTCGCGCTCGCGCCGCTCGAACTTGTCCAGCAGCGCCGCGAGCTTGACGCTCGACGCGCCGCGCGACTTGAGGTTGGCGAGCAGGTAGGAGAGCGTCAGCCCCGTGTCCACGATGTCTTCGACGACCAGTATGTCGCGCCCCTCGACGGCCACGTCCAGGTCTTTGACGATGCGGACCTCGCCCGAGGTGCGCGTGCTCGACCCGTAGCTCGAAATCGCCATGAACTCTATGCCGAGCCTGAGGTCTATGGCGCGCAGCAGGTCGCTGACGAAGATGACCGCGCCCTTGAGCACGCCGATGAGCAGGGGGTTCTTGCCCTCGTAGTCGCGCGCGATGTCGCGGCCCATCGCCGCGATGCGCTCCTGAATCTGCTCCGCCGAGAAGAGTGTTTCGAGGTTGGGGTTGTTGAACTCAGAGAGAGCCTGCGCGGTCGAAGTGGACAAGACGGCCTCCAGTGTTGAAAATCAGTCCGTGCCGGGTGCGGTTCAGCCCTCCATTCAAACAAAGAAAATATTGATCGGTGAACGAGTGACAGAACCGTTTTCGTTTGCGTGTGTCGCCTGTGACGACATACTATTCAAGCTCTCCCCGCAGGTCAATGTTTCGGAGCAGTCCCCGAAAGGAACCGGATTGAGACACTCTGCCAGATTCTGTGCGTGCGTGATTCTGCTCTGCCTGTCGGCGGCCGCGGGGCGGGCGCAGCAATCGGGCGCGGCGGCGAGCCCGCCGCCGCCGCCGAGCAGCGCGCCGCCTTTGGACATCAGCGTCAAGGCCACGGAGCGCGAGATTGACGACAGCATCCCGGCCGACCCCGCGACCGCCGCAGTCGTCGCGCCCTACAGCGCGAAGGTGCGCGAGCTGGACGCGCCCATAGGGAAGCTCGCGGGCGATTTGAAGAAGGGCGGGATGGGCGCGGGCTCGCTCGGCAATTTCGTCGCCGACGCTTTGCGCTCGCGGGCCGAAGTGAAACTGGGCCGGCCCGTCCTGCTGGCCATCACCAACAGCGGCGGCCTGCGCAAAAACGAGATCATCGCGGGCTCGCTCTCGGCCAACGACATCTTCCAACTGCTGCCCTTCGAGAACGCGCTCGTCGCGCTAGACCTCACGGGCGAACAGCTCCTGCGCTTCCTCAAGGTCGTCGTCTCCCACCGCGACGCGCAGTCGGGCGCGCGCATCGTCTACCGCACGAACGAGAAGAAGGAGAGCGAGCTGGCCGCAGTGGGGCTCGGCGGCCCAGGCGCGTGGAAAGACGTTGACCCGCGGGCCACGTACACCATCGTGACGATAGACTACCTGGTGAACCGCGGCGGCGATTACAGCATCTTGAAGGAGGCGACAAACGTCCGCCCGCTCGGCCTGACGATGCGCGACGCGGTGCTCGACTACGTCAAGGCGGAGACGGCCGCCGGCCGGCCCGTCAAGGCGCTGCTCGACGGGCGTTTCAGCACGGAGAAGGCCGCGACGACGACGAAGACGGAGGACGAGGAGCCGCAATGATTACCAGACGAAAATTCCTGGGCGCGTCGGTTGGCGGCGGCGCTGCGCTCGCGCTCACGGCTTCGGCGCAACCTTTCTCGGGCCACGCGTTCAGCTCCTTCGCGGCCTTCAGCGAGCCGCTGCTCCGTCCCGCTGAAGGTGAAACGCTCATCACTATCCTGCACACGAACGATCAGCACTCGCAGATTGACCCGCTCCCCGCGAACGACCGCAACGCGGGCAAGGGAGGTGTGGCGCGCCGCGCGACACTCGTCAAACGCATACGCGCCGAGAACCCTAACACGCTGCTCCTGGACGCGGGCGACTCGTTCCAGGGCACGCCCTACTTCAACCTCTACCGCGGCGAGGTCGAGTACAAGGCGATGACGGCCATCGGCTACGACGTGGTGACGCTCGGCAACCACGACTTCGACAACGGGGTGGAGGCGCTGGCCGAGGCGATGAAGCACGCGAAGTTCGAGTTCGTCTCGGCCAACTACGACGTGCGCGGGACGGCGATTGAGAATCGCGTCAAGCCTTACGTCGTGAGGGAACTCGGCGGCGTGCGGGTCGGCGTCTTCGGCCTCGGCATCAAGCTCGAAGGCTTGAACCCGCCGGAGAGTTTTAAGGGCGTCAAGTATTACGACCCCGTCAAGGTCGCGCACGGGGCCGTGAGGGTCTTGCGCGAGCGCGAGCGCTGCGCGATGGTCGTGTGCGCCTCGCACCTCGGCTACTACCCGAACCCGAAGCCGGACGATGTTGGCGACTCGCAGGTGGCCTCGCAGGTGAACGGCATAGACTTCATCGCCAGCGGCCACACGCACACCTTCATGCGCCAGCCCGTCGCCGTCAAGCAGCCGTCCGGCAGCAACACCATCATCTTCCAGGTCGGCAAGAGCGGCATCTACCTCGGCCGCGTGGACTTCACCGTCCGCGCCAACAAGGTCACGGCCTACGCCGGGAGGATTCTGGATTTGAACGACGCGTAACGAGCGGGGCGGCCCGCGAGTTGAATTAAGGAGCGGCGAGATGGCTGAGAATTTTCGGAAATTTAAAATCGCGGTCGTGGCCGCCGGGCTCGCCTGTGCGCTGGCGTTCCTCGTCAATCATCTCTCGGCGAGCGCTGTAGTGCCGGTACGTGAAAAGGAAAATAGTTTGGCCGGCGACAAGCCTGTGAAGGAAATCAAGGGCTACAAAAATTGGACGAAGGTTAACGCGGCCCCGCAGTTGATGCCGGGGCGGATTGCCGCTGCGTGCGCGATCTGGCTGGGGGCCGGCGGCGTGGTGATTGACGGTGAGGGGAACCCGCATCGCCACAAGTATTTCACCGTTTACGTGAACGACACGGGGGGGGCGGCGATGCTCAATCAAAAAAGCCCGAAGTTCCCGGAGGGCTCCGTCATCGTCAAAGAAAAACTGACGGCCAAAGACAGTCAGACGCCGGAGCTGTTGACGGTGATGATTAAGCGGCACGAAGGCTTCAACCCTGAGAGCGGCGACTGGGAGTACATGGTCGTGGACGGCACTGGCACAAAAATCGAGGGGCGCGGGAAGCTGGAAAACTGCCAGGGCTGTCACCTCAGCAACCAAAAAACAGACTACATCTTTCGGACTTATTTGTCGGACGAGGCCGAGAGGGTTTTGAAATAACAACGCCCGAGTCCGCCGAACCGGCCGGCCGACGTTAGTAAACTTTTATGGCGACTGACGACAACACACGCGACCGCGTCCGCGCGCTCGTCCGCGACGTGCTGGCGAACGCGATGCCCGCCGAAGAAGAGGCGTCCGGCGCAAGCGCGCCCGCCGCCTCTTCAACGCAGAGCGCGCCTCCCGCCTCTTCGACGCCGACCCGGTTCATAGACACTGTGCCGGCGGAACCCCCGCAGACGGGCCGCGGGGAAGAGTTCGCGCGCGACGAGTCTTCCAAGCGGGTGATTACGGAGGACGACGTGCGCGGCCTCGAAGACGGCTCGCGCTTGAGAATCGCGGAGGGGGCGCGCCTCACGCCGCTCGCGGCCGACATCGTGCGCGAGCGAAAGATAGAGCTGGTGCGCCGCGTCTCGCGCAAGGGCTCGCGCGGGGCGAAGCTGGTCGCCGTCGGCGCGGACCACGGCGGCTTCAAGATGAAGGAAGAGCTGAAAGGGCTGCTCGCGGAATTGGGCCACCGCGTGCGCGACTACGGCACGGACTCGGAGGACGCGGTCGACTACCCCGACTTCGCGCACGCGGTCGCGCGCGCCGTCGCGGACGGCCACGCCGACGTCGGCGTCATCATCGACGGCGCGGGCGTCGGCTCCTGCATGACGGCCAACAAAGTGCCGGGCGTGCGCGCCGCCGCCTGCTACTCCGTCGCCGTAGCGAAGAACTCCCGCGAGCACAACGACGCCAACGTCCTCACGCTCGGGAGCAAAGCCGTCACCAGCGCCGAGATGCGCGAGATAGTGACCGCCTGGCTCTCCACCGAAATCAGCGAAGACCGCCACCGCAAACGCGTCGCCAAGATCACGGCCATCGAGCGGCAGTATCTCAGTTAGCCCATGCGACCATTCAGGACCGAGGAACGGAGGCGCGCCATCCGGCGCGGCCTGGAGTTCATCTACGAAGTGGCCCGCGACGGGGAGTGCTTCGCGGAGTACGGCCACGACCTCATCAACTGCTTCTACTTCATCTCGGACACTTCGCTGGACCCGTCGCTCCGCCGCGCGGCGCGCCGCATGGGCCGCGAGCGAGCGCGCCTCTGGCGGCGCGAACACTCAAAGCCCCCCGCGGGCGCGGACGCAGACACCGTCAGCGTGTACGTCCACGGGAGCTACGCGGCAGACCGCTTGGGCCTGCGCGACCCGGAGTTGAAAGAGCGACTGAGGCGCGCGGCGCGGCGCGTCACGGCGCAGGACTACTTCTGGTTCGACCCGGCGAACGAGCCCCCGCCCTCGACTGTCACGCCGCGCTGCCGGTGCGGGCTCTTGAACGAGCGCGGGCGGAAGACTTGCCGCCGCTGCCGCGGGCGTCTGAACTTCGTCAACCGTTACAAGCTCTGGTACGAGGCGCTCATCGCCGCCTACAACTGCGAGCGCGTCGGCGCCCGCGTCGGCGGGGCGCGCTACCGTGACGTGTTGAAGTGGCTGCCCTTGATGCGCCCGTACCGCGGGCGCGAGGGCGGCCGCAACCCTGACTTTTACGACTCGCTCTACGCCGTCACGCACGTCGTCTACACGCTGAACGACTACAGCCGCCACCGCCTACGCCCGCGCTGGCTGCCCGACGAGTTCGAGTTCCTCAAACGAAACCTGCACGAGGCCGCCGAGACCAAAGACGCAGACATGATGGGCGAGTTCCTGGACTCGCTCAGGGCTTTCGGGCTCGAAGACACGCACCCTTTGATTCGCACCGGCGTAGAGTTCCTCCTCTCGCGCCAGAACGCGGACGGGAGCTGGGGCGACACGTCTGCGTCGGACATCTATCACCGCTACCACCCGACCTGGACCGCCATCGACGGCCTGCGCGAGTACCGCTGGCGCGGCGAGCGCCTCAGCTTCCCGCGGCTCATGCCCATGCTCCGCGAGATGAACGGGCGGCGCGGCCTTGTGTTAAGATAGGCGGCAAAAGCGGGCCAAATCTAAAGACCATGTCGCTCGCGACGCGGGAACTGAGAAAATGCCACATTCACAAAACGGCGATTTAGAGCACCTCGTGGAGCAGATCACTGACGTGATCGTCGCGCGATTGAACGGCGAGCGGGACGAGCAGGCGGCGCTGTGCGGGTGCACGAACGAGTGCTTCAACCGCTGCCCGGAGCGGATGCACAGGATCGTGGACGCGGGCGCGGCGCGCATAGGGCTCGTGCTGGGGCAAACGGCCTCGGCGCGCGACTGGGCGAGCTTGATTGACCACACGCTTCTGAAACCCGAGGCGGCCGAGGACGACATCAGGCGCTTGTGCGAGGAGGCCGCGCGCTTCCGCTTCGCGAGCGTGTGCATCAACCCCACCTGGGTGCGCGCGGCGGCCTGCCACCTGCGCGGCACAAATGTTCCCGTCTGCACGGTCATAGGCTTCCCGCTCGGCGCGACTCTGCCGGACGTGAAGGCGTACGAGGCGCGGCGCGCGATCATGGACGGCGCGCGCGAGTTGGACATGGTCATCAACATCGGCGCGCTCAAGAGCGGGGACGACTGCGCCGTCGAGCACGACATACGCTCGGTCGCGGAGGTCGCGCACGAGTACGAGGCCGTCTGCAAAGTAATTATCGAGACGGCGCTTTTGACGGACGAGGAGAAGGTCCGCGCCTCGCTCGCGGCCAAGCGCGCGGGCGCAGACTTCGTCAAGACCTCGACGGGCTTTTCGAAAGGCGGCGCGACCGTCGCCGACATAGCGTTGATGCGCCAGGCGGTCGGGCCGGATTTAGGCGTCAAGGCTTCGGGCGGCGTCAAAGGCTTGGAGGACGCGCGCAAGATGGTCGAGGCCGGGGCCACGCGCATCGGCGCGAGCGTCGGCGTCAAGATCGCCCAGGAGGCCGCCGGAGCAAAACCCACGGCGACGGCGGCGGCGTACTGAAGAAGGCGAAGGGAAAAGGCCAAAGGCGAAAGGGCGGCGCGTTAAGCACGCCCTCCCTTTCGCCTTTTAGAGCGGTTTTCAGTTGGCTGTAAGCCAGCGGGGGAGTAGACTCACCGCATGAAAGCCTACTCTCCTGACCTCTGCGCCAAGATCGCCAGAGCCTACAACGAAGGCGAGGGGTCGCAGCGCCAACTGGCCCGCCGGTTCCGGGTCAGCCTCGCCTTCATCCAGAAGATGCGAAGGCGCGAGCGCTCGACTGGCGAACTCGCTGCCACGCATCACACCGGCGGTAGGCGGCCGCTACTCGACTCGGACTCTCTGGCGCTGGTGGCACGACTCATCCGCCAACAGAACGACCTGACGCTCTCCGAGCTGTGCGAGCACGTCTCACAGCAGCGGGGCGTGCGTGTCTCGGTGCCCACGATGTACCGGGCGCTGCGGCGGCTTGGCCTGCCGCATAAAAAAAGCTGATCCACGCCAGTGAGCGCGATACTGAGAGAGTTCAGGCCGCGCGCCTCTCTTACGGCGAGTCGGCGGCCGGGTTCGACCTCCGCCGGCTGAAGTTCATCGACGAGTCGGGCGTCAACATCGCCATGACCAGGCTCTGCGGGCGCGCGCCTAAAGGTGAGCGCGTCACAGGCAGCGCGCCGCAGAACTATGGCTCGAACATCACCATGCTCGGCGCTTTGTCAGCGGCAGGGCTCTCGGCTTTGATGACCGTTGACGGCGCGACCGACGGCGAGGTCTTCGCCGCGTTCGTCCGCGAGGTGCTGGCCCCGACGCTCTCGGCGGGCGACATCGTCGTGCTGGACAACCTGGGCGCGCATCGCTCTGCGGCGGCTCGCGCAGCGGTCGAAGCGAAAGGTGCGCGGCTGGTCTTCCTGCCGCCTTACTCGCCGGACCTGAACCCGATCGAGCGGTGCTGGTCAAAGATCAAAACTGCTCTGCGGGCAGCCAAGGCCCGCACGCGCGAGGCGCTGGAAGAGGCCATCAAGCAAGCCATCGCGGCAGTCACTGAATCTGACGCCCGCGCTTGGTTCAAACACTGCGGCTATGTCTTACACTGAATCGAAAACCGCTCTAAGCGGTCTGTGTAAGTGAGTTTTGGTTGAGCCCGCCCATCGGCACACGTCCCTCGAACAGGATCGCGAACTGGTTGAGCGCGCCGCTCCAGTTCTTGATCGGCATTGTCCACCGCTTGCTGATATTTTTCAACGCCAGGTACATCAGCTTAAAGACCGCCTCGTCGTTCGGGAACAGCGAGCGGTTCTTCGAGGCCTTCCGCAAAGTCATATTCAACGACTCTATCGTGTTCGTCGTGTAGATCGCTCGCCTGATCTCTGCCGGATACCCGAACATCGGGATGACTCTCGACCAGTTCGAGCGCCACGACCGAGCGATCACCGGGTAGGCTTGCGCCCACGCCTCCTCGAACTGCGTCAACTGCCGCTCGGCCTCTTCCAAAGTCGCGGCCTGGTAGATCTCCTTCAGTCCCTCGGCCACGGCCTTACGATCCTTGTGCGAGACGTAGCTCAAGGAGTGTCTGACCAGACGCACCATGCAGAGCTGCACCTGCGTGTCCGGGTAGATGGCTTCGATGGCTTCCGGGGACCCCTTGAGTCCGTCGACGCAGGCGATGAAGATGTCTTGGACGCCGCGGTTCTTCAGCTCAGTGACGACCTGCATCCAGAACTTCGCCCCTTCGTTTTCGGCCGCCCACATGCCAAGCACTTCTTTCAAACCAGAGAGGTTGACGCCGAAAGCCAGGTAGATCGCCTTGTTCACCACCCTTCCTTGGCTCTTGACTTTCACTTGAAGGGCGTCGAGATAGAGGATCGGATAGACAGCATCTAAGGGGCGGGCTTGCCAGGTGCGGACTTCATCTAGGACGGCGTCCGTGACGGTTGAGATCAAAGAGGGAGAGATCTCGACGCCGTAGATCTCTTCCAGATGCCCTTGAATCTCGCGCTGCGTCATGCCGCGCGAGTACAGAGAGATGATCTTCTCATCGAGCCCGTCGAAGCGCGTCTGCCCCTTCTTGACGAGCTGCGGCTCGAACGAACTCTCGCGGTCTCTGGGCACGTCGATCTGCACCTGGCCGCGTTTGCCGCGCATCGTCTTCGGCGTCGTTCCGTTGCGGGAATTGCCGGAGTTGTCGCCGGCAGCATCGTGCTTCTCGTAGCCGAGGTGGTGGGTCAACTCGCCGTTGAGGGCACGCTCGACCAGGGCTTTGGTCAGTTGTTGGAGCAGGCCGTCCTGACCGAGCAGGTCTTCCGGCTTCTGGTAATCTTTCAGTAGCTCGTCGAGTAGCTCTGGTCTAATCGGTGGCATAATCTGAATCTCCTTTCGAGATCGGACAGTAGATTATCGCCACTTACACAGAATCTAAAGAACCTCCCGCAGCCCGACCCTTATGACGGCAGCTACGACCTGACAGACCCGCAGAGGGTTGCGTTGCAGAAATTATTTTGAGGCGCGAAAGTTCTTTAAGCGTATTTCATCAAGCAGCAATCTGAAACAGGGAAGCTACAAACTTCGCCTGGCCCATCGCATCATTTCCACTTAATCTTTTGACCTGACCCTTCCTCATCATGTTCATCGTTTCAATGCCTTCGAGTGATCTTTCCGCCGTCTGAAACCTCTTAAAGCACTGTGAAGCTCGCATCTTTTTCTTAATGAATCTGTGGTCCTGCTCGATCACATTGTTGAGATATTTCACTCGCCTCAACTTACAATCTGATGGCACGATCTTCTCTTCTTGAGAACAAATAAAAGCTGCGGGGTAAGCTGGATTCTTATCGACCGAGATTGAGAATGGAAGTCGCCTATGGTCGGCCCTCATCATTTTCTTAAAGAAGCGTTTGGCCGCAGAAACATTACGTTTAGCAGAGAGCATAAACTCGATGGTGTTGCCTTCCTTATCCACAGCTCGGTAGAGATATTTGCACTGTTTCCCGACTTTAATGTACGTCTCATCTATCCGATATGAGGCTCCATCTAGTTTCAGGTGTGGGCGGATGCGCTTGTTGATCTCTGGCGCGTATCTCTGGACCCATCTCCAGACCGTCGTATGGTCCACTACAAGTCCGCGCTCCCGCATCATCTCCTCAAGATCTCGGTAGGAAAGTTGATACCTGCAATACCATCTGACGCATAAAAGAATAAGCGATGGCTCAAAGTGCCGCCACTTGAAGGGAGACGAATTGTGTTTCACAGGTAGGGTTCCTGAAAATTGATGGATGAGCTGAAGGTCAGATTATAGCTTGAAAGCAATTGTTGCAACACTGCCGCTCATAGAGTCTGATGAGATTGCCGGATGCAGCTTTCAAGCCGTAACTACGCGCGGCCCAAAGCACGCGCTGGTACTTGCCCCTGGGTTCCGCTTCACTGTTCTGGGGATGCAGTGACGGTAACGCGGCTAAGTGTGGGGCTGACAGGTGAGTCCCCTCGGCGAAAAACAGCCCGAAACTGCAGATACCGACCTGGGGGAGAAGAAATGCTACTGCCGGTGGGTTTCTGGTAGCTGTTCGACCACTGACTCCACGAATTGTCTGGAGCAGCCGTGTCGCCGGCTCGCGTCTGAATTTCAACGCCTGAGCCTTCTCCCTCACTAACTGCATAGCCAATTTGTGTGTAGCCACTCCCGCTAAACCACATGCGCAGCTCTTTCCCAAATCGTACGACCTCGGGATATTCAACTTGCTCACTGTCCCAACTGGGCGCCGGGCTTGTTCTCAACACGGGGTTAGCCGGATACTTCATCCAATGAATTCCGTCATCAGATTCCGCATAGCCAATACTGTATGGTCGATCTTTGAGGTTTGGCTGCAAACCTTGGCTGCTGTACCACATCTTATATATGCCATCCTCAAAGATGACATGCGGCTTGGAAACGATAATGTTTTCGGTTGGCAAGAATGGATCGAATGACAGCACCGGGTTGGCGGGGTGTTTACTCCAGTGGATTCCGTCAGGGGATGTGGCATAGCCAATGTGATACAGCGGTGGGTCTCGCCGTGCGGCCGCCGTATACCACATTTTCCATTCGCTTTCGGTTCTCATAACGCTAACTGTACCCGTCCCTGCCCCATCAAATGTGTTAGGAAGCCCGAGCTGTATGATCGGGTCTTCTGAGACACGAGTCCAACTCAACCCCCCGTCATGAGATTCCGCCAACCCAGTACGCCACGGACCGTTACCTCCAGTAGCGTAATACATATACCAATGGAGCGGGCTGAGTTGGACTATCTCAGGACCGAGAGGTCCATGCGCGTCGAATTTTCTCGGTCTCCCGGGAGTGAACACCGGATTTTTTTCATAGCGCTTCCACTTTACAGGGTCATCCATATTGCCGGTGGCGAAGCCAATTCCATTTGTACTGGAGCAATAATAAAGGCGCCACTCCGAAGCGCTCACCCTCACCAGAGAAGGCAGCGAGGTCCAATTACTATCCCATTGTCCGGGCGCGCCCTGTGGCAGGACCGGATTCCCTGCATACTTCTTCCACTGTTGAGGCGTCGTCCAATGAGTGATCCACTGGATCGCGTCCCATCGCCTCTTTCTTCCGGCATCAATTACCTCAGAAATGAATTCGCCCTGATTCTGTTTTTCTATCAACTGGAGTTGTACTTCCCAAAAGCTCTTGATTGTCACGTTCCGCAGAGTGCCATGCGAGAAAGCTTCGGCGCTCCGGACCTCCCACCTCCAAGGTTGAGTTGCTCCGGCGGTCAAAGTTTGCGCATGAAAGCTTTGGATGAATTGCCCACTCATTAAAACCGAAAGAGAAAGGAGCATCAACAATAGGAATCTATTCATAGAAGAAAAGACCTCCGAGCGGTAAGTCTTAATTACCAAACGGCATCATTCGCCGTAAGGAGTTGAGCTATGGGGTATTGGCAAACCTTTCTATTGTGGCCGTTCACCAAGTAACCTTTACACCGAATTGAAGTTCCCGAGCACTTAAGGCCGTGGTAACCCTACCAAAAGTCAAGGTCCCGAGGAAATTCCCTGGCGGTCCGAAACTAACGTTGTTAAAGAGGTTAAATGCTTCGGCCCGTAACTGAATTCTGGTGTTCTCAGAGAAATTAAAATTCTTTAGGACGGCAAGGTCAACCCTTCTAAATCCGTCGGTGTCGAGGTAATTTACGCCAGCGTTTCCGTAGGTATTTTGGGCGGGCAGCACAAAGCAACTTGTATCGAACCACCGCTCGACAGTCTGCTGCGAGCTTGGCAGGTTCCCGTCACATATTCTGTTTGGCCGGGGATTTAAGTTGGCGCCTGTGTTTGAAGCGTCCACGGTCGTTATGACGTGAAAGGGGTAGCCGGTTTGAAGAGCCACGATGCTACTAATTTGCCACCCGGCCAGAAGCTGCTTGGTCACTCCTCTGGAGCTCTTTCCAAAAGGCAAGTCGTAAATCATGCTTGAGACAAATCGATGCCGGATGTCAAAAATGCTTCTTCCGTAGTCAAGATCACCGGGTCTGTAGTTTCGCGCTCCCGCGGCATCGTATGAATCCATGTCGAGGGATTTCGACCATGTGTAACCGGCCAATAGGTTTAACCCCCATGATGTGATCTTTCTTGTGGTGAGTTGCATGCCGTGGTACGAGGACTTAGCAATTCCCTCGTCACTGTTAATATTAGAGTACTGGGGGAACGGTCGTCGGGCTTGAAGAGGTCTCGTATCACCAGGTGCTGGCGGGGCCAATGCCGCGTTCCTGTTGAGGCGCTTTGAAAGGTTATGCCCCCGAGATCCGACATAAGCAGCCTCGAAGAAGATGCCTCCCGGCAAGATGTTTTGGGAACTTACCGTCCATTGCTCTAAATAAGGGCTGCGACGATCTGCGAGATTAAAGAAAGACGCGCCGGTAGGATCTAACGTAATCAGTGGGAACAAGGTGCTGATATTTATATTAGGGACCAGTTGGTCAGCTATTCGATCAAATCTACCAGCGAAAGGCGGATTATTGCTCTGGAAGTTCCATTCATTACCGGGTAACCGGTCGTAGAAGATACCGTAACTGGCCCTCAAGGCCCAGCTATCGCTCTTGGTAGGACGCCATGCCATGCCAACACGCGGGGCAAAATCATTGCGATCAGGGGTGAGAAATGATCGTGGATTACCATTTTGCGCCGCAAGTCGTAATTGGCCGGTTGTGAAATCGATCTGCATGACTCGATCGTATTTTTCGACTAATGGCTGTGTATATTGATAACGCAGTCCAAAATTCAGAGTAAGGTCCCTCGAGACTTTGTAATCGTCATTGATGTAAATGTCCCACCAGTATCCAGTAAAATAAAAGGGACTGCGAGAAACTTGGGCCGTAGCAGACGATGGGAACCCGAGAAGGA
>Ga0196978_1000467_pt1 | contig 20536 bp, 14 predicted proteins | sample S3v_2013CmetaG_FD_155491 | JGI IMG/M metagenome (GOLD analysis project Ga0196978, IMG submission 155491) | Soil microbial communities from Anza Borrego desert, Southern California, United States - S3+v_20-13C | ecosystem: Environmental > Terrestrial > Soil > Desert | place: USA: California... | reverse complement strand
AGGAAGCTCGTGCGTGATCGGCATAATCGATACAAAGTACCGAAATCATTTTTTATACGGGCTGAACGTCACCGCCCCGTGATCTTTCAGCACGATCAGGTAGCTGCACTGCTCGCGAACGCTCTTCAGCTCGGGCCGGTCGTCGGGAACCGGCACCAGCGTGGCGGGGCAGGAAGCGCGGGAGAAAAAATAATTCAGCGCAGCGGCCTGCCGCTTCTTTTTGACAAGCTCGAAAAGGATGTTCGGCGATTCGGTGATGCTGTTGCGGTAATAGCTTTTGCAATTGTTGTAGAGCAGGCCGATGCTGAGCACTTTGTTCGCGAACGTGGTATCGTCGAGATCGCGCAATTGGTCCGGGTGCGTCATGTAGCTCGCGAAGCCGTTGAAGTGCGGCGCCAGGTACGTGTGCGACCAGCCCAGCGATCCGAAGTAAGCGTCGGCAGCATCGTGATCGGCAACCTGCAAAGCAAAATTGTAAGCCATGTGCATATCGCGCTTCGACATTTTCTGGTAGGAGCCCTCGTTTTGCGCGATGCGCTTCAGCAGCAGGTAATGCTCGCCGAAATAGCTTTTCCAATCCTTCGCAAACGTGCGCATGCTTTCCTGGAAAGCGGTGAAATGCGTGCGGTCGAACGTGCTTGCCGGCTTATCGAGCAGCGCCTCGCGGTGCAGCGAATCGAGCAGGGGGGCGATGCTCGCGGGCGGCGTTTTACCGGCGGGTTTCATGTACTCGAGCGCGCAGGCGAACGAATACTCCACTTCGAAATCGATGCCGATCACGTCGATCTTCAGCGAGTCGGGCTGCGTTTGATTGTATGCGTAAAGCCCGCGCCAAAGGTCGACGTACTCGTTGTAGCCGAACTCCCATTCCCGTCGCACGAACTGCTCGTCGCCGGTTTCAAGGTAGCGGTTGAACAGGTACGCCGTCGCCAGCCCGTGCTCGACCACGAGATGCCGCACGCGGGCTTCCCGGTGCAGGTATTTCAGCATCGGCAGCAAAAGTTTCGGCGTGGCCGAGCAGCCGTGCACTTCGCCGAGCAGGAACAGGCGGTTTTTTGAAAGTGCGTCGTCGAGCCCGGGAAGTGCGGTGATGCGCGCGGTGTCGGACAAAGGCAGGCAGGTTTGCGCGGGGAGGCGAAAGCAAGCGAGGCAGAGCAGGAGAAGAAGGCGCAGTTGCATGGTCGGGCTTGAGTAAAGATAAACAAGCGCGGCGCTTTTTCTTATTTTGCCGTGACTCGCGCTTTGATGAAACGCATCCTGGAAATTCTTCGCCGCTTCCTGATCTTCTCCTTTCTCACGCTGCTCACGCAGGTCGGCGGCGTCATTTATTTGCTGAATATTTTTACGTACAAATTCATCGACGCGCGTTTTGAAAAAAGAATTTATCGCATCGGTCTTCGCGTCGCTTCGTTCCTCGTCGCTTACAGTATCGCAACGTTTCTCATCGTGCCGCTTCTCGCAAAACCTTTCGGCAGAGTTCCGCTTCCTTTTTTCGAAACAAAAGATCTTCAGCCGCTGAATGTGTGGACGTGTTTGCTGAATCGTCATTACGTTAAACCGGAATTAAAAGAGATCGCATTTTCAGTCGCAGAAGAAATGAACAAAAAATTTCCAGGCACTACAATTAATTATCTCGACGCGAATTTCCCTTTCATCAACGAATTCCCTCTCCTCCCGCACCTCAGCCACGACGACGGCAAAAAGCTCGACCTCGCCTTCTGCTACCGCGATCGCGCCCGCGGAAAAGAAACGAACGAAGCACCTTCCTTCATCGGCTACGGCATCTGCGAAGCGCCGCTGCCCGGCGAAGAGAACAGTCCCGAAGCCTGCGCGCAAAAAGGCCATTGGCAGTACAGCTTTTTGCAAAGGTTCGTGCCGCAGGGAAGCAAGGAAGATTTTTTATTCGACGCGCAGCGAACGAAAGCGCTTGCGAGTTTGTTCGCAAGCCATCCGGAGATCGGAAAAATTTTCATCGAGCCGCATTTAAAAACGCGCCTGCAGCTCACGAGCGAAAAGATCTGTTTTCACGGCTGCGGGGCCGTGCGGCACGATGACCATATTCACGTGCAGCTGAGGTAATTGCTTATTCTTATTTTCCTGTTTCCCGCGATTTTCGTACCTTTGCACCCTGAAAATCATTTAAAACCAAGCAAAAATGGGTGCCACAGTTGAAAAGTACGTTCCCTTCAAAGTGAAAGACATGTCCCTCGCCGAGTGGGGACGCAAAGAGATCAAGCTCGCCGAAGCTGAAATGCCCGGCCTGATGTCGCTGCGCGAAGAATTCGGCGCCAGCAAGCCGCTCAAGGGCGCCCGCATCGCCGGCTGCCTGCACATGACCATCCAGACCGCCGTTCTCATCGAAACGCTCGTCGAGCTCGGCGCGGAAGTGACCTGGTCCTCGTGCAATATTTTCTCCACGCAGGATCACGCCGCAGCCGCCATCGCCGCTGCCGGCATCTCGGTCTACGCCTGGAAAGGCATGACGGCTGAAGAGTTCGACTGGTGCATCGAGCAGACGCTTTGGTTCGGCGCCGATCGCAAGCCCCTCAACATGATCCTCGACGACGGCGGCGACCTGACGAACATGGTGTTCGACAAATACCCCGAGCTCGCCGCAGGCATCAAAGGCCTCTCCGAAGAAACCACCACCGGTGTTCACCGCCTCTACGAGCGCATGAAGAACGGCACGCTCCTCATGCCCGCCATCAACGTGAACGACTCCGTCACCAAATCGAAATTCGACAACAAATACGGCTGCCGCGAATCGCTCGTCGACGCCATCCGCCGCGCTACCGACGTGATGCTCGCCGGTAAGGTCGCTGTCGTCGCCGGCTACGGCGACGTCGGGAAAGGCTCCGCGCAATCGCTGAGCAGCCAGGGCGTGCGCGTGATCGTCACCGAGATCGATCCCATCTGCGCGCTGCAGGCCGCCATGGACGGGTACGAAGTGAAAAAGATGGACGACGCCGTGAAGCGCGCCGACATCATCGTCACCGCCACCGGAAACAAGGACATCGTCGTCGGCCGTCACTTCCAGGCCATGAAGCACAACGCCATCGTTTGCAACATCGGCCACTTCGACACGGAGATCGACATGGCCTGGCTGAATAAAAATTACGGCAGCACGAAAGACATCATCAAGCCGCAGGTCGACAAATACACGATCGACGGCAAAGACATCATCGTGCTCGCCGAAGGCCGCCTCGTCAACCTGGGCTGCGCCACCGGCCACCCTTCGTTCGTGATGTCCAACTCGTTCACCAACCAGACGCTTGCGCAGATCGAGCTCTGGACGAACAGCAAGGCATACGAGAACAAAGTCTACACCCTGCCCAAGCACCTCGATGAGAAAGTCGCCCGCCTCCACCTGAAGAAGATCGGCGTGGAGCTCGACACGCTCACGAAAGACCAGGCAGATTACATCGGCGTGACGGTTGAAGGTCCCTTCAAATCCGATCACTATCGCTACTAAGATTCTGCAATAAATAAGATCAGCATAAAAAAAGAGAAGCGCGGCCGATCAGCCGCGCTTCTCTTTTTTTATTTCCGTACGGGTCGCCAAAAGGCGAGCCGCGAAGTCGCTATCTTTTAATCCCGCGACTTATTTTTTAACGAATTTCTTTTTTTCCACACTTTTCTCCCCGCGCACCTCCAGCACATAAACCCCCGCGCTCAGCTCGCTCACATCCATCATCAGCTTGCCGTGAGCAGCATTCTCTTTCCACTCGCGCACCACCTGTCCTTGCATATCCAGCACGCGCACCTGCACCGCTTGCATCGCCGCAGAAAATTCCACGTTCAGCACTTCGGCCGCCGGATCAGGATAAAGGTTGAGTTGAGCAAGATTTTCCTGCCCGTCATTCACCGCGAGCGGACCCGGTCCGAACTTCAGCACCATGCCTTCGTTGAAATCCACGCCGCCCACGAAAATTTCGCGCGTCGTTTGGTTCACCGAAATGCCGTTGCCTTCATTGCCGTTCGCATCGCCGTAATACGTCGACCACTTCAGCTCGCCGGTGTTGAAGAACCAGCTGATGAAAAAATCGTTGAAGTTGCCGCCGTCGCCTTGCGTGTTTTGATAGAACACGTTGTCCGCCGGCTGCTGCATCGGCATATCGATCGAAGCCGAGCGCCCGGTGATGTACACGCCGTTCTGCGGATCCGACGCGATGCCCAGCGCCAGATCCACGCCGGTGCCGCCGAAGTACGTCGACCAAATTAGCGTCGCACCTGTAGGATCGCACTTGGCAATGAAGCCGTCGTGCATGCCCGGGCCGCCGCCGAGCGTATTCACGTAGAACGCGCCGTTGCCCGGATCGACCGTCGGCGGGAACATCGAAAGCGTGTAGCCCGTGATGTAAATATGGTTCGCCGTATCCACCGCGATGCCTTGTCCGAAATCGCTTCCTTCACCGCCCCAGTGCGAAGAGAAATCAAGAGTGGTGCCGGCGGTGTCAAGCTTGGTGATGAAAGCATCTTCCGCATTGTACGCGCTGCCGCTCGCAACCTGGAAAACGCCCGTGGTCGCAGGGAATGTTCCCGACACAGTGGAGCCGGTGACGTACACCGATCCGTTCTTCACCGCGATGCCGCGGCCGCGATCGTCATCGTCGCCGCCGAAGAAGGTGGCCCATCCCACGGTCGAAGCGCTGTTCATCTTCATGATGAATGCATCCGCCACACCGCTCTTGGCGCCCTGGATCGCATTGGCGACGGGGAAATTGCTCGATGCGGTGAAGCCGGTCGCGTAGGTATTTCCTGCAGCATCCGAAGCGATCGCGAAACCTTGGTCAGCGCCTGTTCCACCGTAGCAGGTCGCCCACTGGCGCACGCCCGCCGAATTGAATTTCATGAATGCGGCATCGAACACGCCGCCGCCGTAGCCCACCTGGATCGGGTTCTGCGTGGGGAAATTGCTCGAGGCCGTGTAACCCGTCACGTAGCAATTGCCGCTCGCATCCGTCGCAACGCCTTTCGCCATTTCGGTACTGTTGCCGCCGTAATAGGTCGACCAGATGCGCGAGCCGCTGGCGCCGCTGAGGCGCTGGATGACCATGTCTTCACTTCCGCCGATGCCGCCCTGGGTCGGGTTCAGCAGCGGAAAATCCGTTCCGTCCGTTTGTCCCGCCGCGCAAACGTCGCCGCTCCCGTCGTTCAATGCCGACACGGCGAAAATATAATCCATGCCGTTGCTCGCCTGTGCAGAAGCCCACTGCAGCGGCGGATCGATCACCACCGTTTCGCTGCGGTTGTAATTTCCCAGCGCAAAGCAAACTTCTTCACCCTTCACGCGAAAGCGCGAATCGACGGGCGTGCCGCTTTCTTCCGTCCACGTTTTTAATTCGCCTTCGAACAGCGTGCCGTACGTCGTCGCAATTTTCAGCATGCTCGATTCGTTCAGCACGAGCAGCTTGTCGTACCCTTTATACACGAGCCGGATCGCATCCGGATCGGCGCCGGGATGCACGATGAAATCATGCTGCACGTTCTCGCCGTCCGCCAGCAGCACCCAGTCGATGCCCGGGTACACGCCGCGGATCGTCACCTTGTGAAATGTTTTCACGTTGAGAATGCCCTGCGGGCAATGCGCGTAGTAATAATTCGAGTAGCCGGGCAGCGGGAATTCGCACTGCACGTTCGCCGCGCTGATCTCAGCACCCGCCAGCTTCATCTCCAGCTTCGACCAGGGCATGAGCTTCGGGCCTTCGCAGGATTCTTTTTTCGCGAATACGTACGTGAGGCCTTCATTCGTCACGTACAATTTTTTTCCGGAGCCGGTAAGCTGGAACAATACCTGCGGAACGGGCTTGCCGTCCTGGTCGCAGATCTGTCCCTTGTTCTCCGTAAAACCGATGCGGTCGCCCGAAGGTTGTTTCTCGTTTCCTGCTGACATCGTACAGGCGACCAGCATCGCCATTCCCGCCGCCAGCAAGCTGCGCGTAGAAGTTGATCTCATAAGCGAAAGTTATTGATGAGTTTTTACTTGCAGGCCATCGTCACGACAGCCCCGGTTCGAGCATCAAGATAAGAAAAGCTCCCGATACCGTTTCGGTGACAAAAGTCACCGGTCGCGCAGGAAAAAAATTCAGAAACCAGTTGGTGATTTCCCGACGCGTCAAAAAGAAAGATCGCGATGAACGGATTCGTAATTCGGATATCGATATTGATCAACTGTCGGATGCGCTGCAATCACAAACAGGATCTGTTCAATTGTAGATCCGCAGCACCGTCCCGTCATAATGCGTCGAATACGCTTTCAGCGGAAGTCCCGAAGGGCCGTTGGTCACGCTCCCGTCGGTGATCAAAAACTTCGATCCGCAGTGATCGTCCACCGCCTGGATGTTCGTGTTGTCCACCTTCACCTGCTCCGCCGCATCCTGCGGATCGTACGGGCACGCGCGATCGTACGCCATGAATTCCGTCTGCGATTTGCGGTAAATGAGAATGCCGCGGTAGCCGCCCGTCACGTACGTCCAGCCGCCGATGGCGTTCAGGTTTACGAACTGCGGATCGCTGACGTAAATATTTATGTTCACGTAAACGTAGGGCACGCCTTTGGTGTCTTTTTTGCAGCCGTGAAAAACCAGGCTGAGCAAAAGCGCGGAAAAGCAGATCTGGAGGGTTTTGCGCATGAAATGTAAAGATAAGAAATACGAAGCAGGGATGGAACGTTTTCATCGTACGGCATATTGTCAAATCGCGTAACATTGTAACTCATGAAACAGCGCAGCAGGAATTTTATCCGTATCGTTTTTCTTTTCGTATTCGCTCTCTTTATTTCCGCGGGCGCGCAGGCGCAGGAAGGCGGAGGCGCCGGCGGGGGAGGAGGAACGCCCGCGGGTCCGCCCTCGAGCAAAGCGGAAAAACGCAAAGCGAAAAAGAAGTGGAAAAAAGAGCGCGCCGAGCAGCGGAAGCAGGAGAAGAGCCGCAAAGAATACAATAAGAAATACAACACGAAGAACACGCGAAAGCAGATGAAGCAGACGCGCAGAAAATCCCGCCTGCACAACGACAACCGCCGCGAATTTTTTCTCGTGCGATGGTTCAGAAAGAAGGGTTGACAATGCTCTGACAATTTGCGCCGACCACTTATCTGCAAAATCGTACCACTTATTCGCAAACCCAAGCCGTGCAAAAGAATAAAGGCCGCGTGCTTTGAAGTTTGAACCCTTTTATTTTATATTTGTCAATGATGCTGCGGCAAGATAATTCCGCAGCGCACGCAGCGGCCCGAAACATCCCTACATCAAAGCTGCACAATCTGAAGGAAGGAGGAGAGAGATCAGTTAACGCTACGTTCTTTTTCAAAAAGCTCCGATGAAGATCGAAGCTGAACAGTGAAACCAGTACAACGGTTTCGAGTACTCGAGGGATCAAACATCTCCCATTACCACCATCCCCCCTTTATCGCTCGAAATGGAATTTTTCACCTTGCTGCGCGGTGCGTAAAAAGGTGAGAACCGGAAGCGAAAAATCGCAAGAAAATCTTACCATGAAATGCTCTGCGTGGCGCGTCAGCGTTGCGTTTGAGACGTACAAGCATACGTGTTAAAATTTGTTAAAATAAATTTTGCACGACAAATCGAATTCTTTCTATATTTACCGGCTTTCAAAGTGCACGAAGTATACCACTATTCTAAACTCTGCAATATGCTACGAAAAATCTACGTTGCATTAACTGCTTTATTCCTGGCAGGCACGACTGCTTTTGCACAAAGCGGTGGTGCGATCAAAGGCAAAGTGGTCGATAAGGCCACGAAGGAAGGAGTGCCGTTCGCCAACGTGATCGCGACGCTCAACGGCGTAATGGCCGGCGGCGCGCAAACCGATCTCAACGGTGAATTCACCATCAAGCCGCTCGCTCCCGGCAAGTACAATGTGAAAGCTTCCTACGTTGGTTACCAGCCCCAGGAGATCCAGGGCGTGGTTGTCTCCGACGCGAAAACGACTTACCTCATGCAGCCGCCCCTCGCGCTTAGTGCGGGCGTCGAAGTGGAAGTCGTCGAAGTAGTCAGCTTCAAAGAGCCGCTGATCGATCCCGATACGAAATCGGGCGGCACGGTGACGCGCGAGGAATTCCTCGCCATGCCCTCGAAGAACATCAACTCGGTCGCTGCTACGACGGCCGGTGTTTACCAGGGTGATGAAGGCGGCGCGCTCAGCGTGCGCGGCCAGCGCTCCGACGGTACCGCATACTTCATCGACGGGCAGCGTGTCATCGGCTCCGCCAGCCTGCCCCAGCAGTCCATCGAGCAGGTGAGCGTGATCACCGGCGGCGTTCCCGCACAGTACGGCGACGCGGCAGGCGGTGTGATCAACATCACTACGCGCGGACCGCAGAGCGAATACTTCGGCGGCGTCGAGCTCATCACTTCCGAAGTGCTCGATTCTTACGGTTATAATTTTGTCGGCTTCAGCGTCGGCGGTCCCATCTGGTTGCAGAAGGATACCGCTTCCGGCATGAAGATCCCCCGCCTCGGTTTCATCCTCTCGGGTGAAGGCGTGTCGGAAAGAGATCCCGATCCTTCGGCCATCGGCACTTATAAGATCAAGGACGAAAAGCTGCGCGAGATTGAAGAAACTCCGCTGCTGCCCGCTCCGCAAGGCCAGGGCTTCATCCGCGCCGCCGACCTGGTGCGCATGGACCTCGGTGACGGCGCAAGCGATTTCGAAAAGATCAAGGCGCGCCAGAACGTTGCTACCCGTTCGCTGCGCCTGAATGCCAAGCTCGATTTCAAACCCACCCAGAACCTCAACATCACTTTCGGCGGCTCGATCGACTACAACAACCGCCACGACTTCGTATACGAGTACGCGCTGTTCAACCCGGTCAACAATCCCCAGTCCATCAACCAGACCTGGCGCGTATACGCCCGCCTGACCCAGAAGTTCGGCGGTCAGGTCAATCCTGCTGACGAAGAGAAAGCCGCTTCCAACATCAAGAACGCGTTCTACACCTTGCAGGTCGGCTACACGAAAGTGTACAACATCCAACAGGACGATACGCATAAGGACAGGGTCTTCGATTACGGCTATGTCGGCAAATTCACCCAGCACAAATCGCGTTTCTTCCTCCCGGGTAACGTCGTTTACCAGGGCGATACGGTTTTCGGTTATCAGCAAGTGGCGTTCTCCGACTCGCTGCTCGAGTTCGAGCCTGGCGACAAAAACCCGCTGATGGCGAATTACACGGAACTCGTGTACGATTACCTCGGCGATCAGAACATCCAGAACGGCGACGAAGTGCTGGCCAACCTCGGCCTGCTCAACGGCTACCGTCCTTCGAACATCTACTCGCTCTGGTACAACACCGGTCGCCAGTACAACGGCTACAGCAAGACCGACAACTCGCAGTTCCGCATCTTCACCAACTTCTCGGCCGACGTAAAAGATCACGCGCTTCAGGTTGGTTTCGAATTCGAGCAGCGCGACGAGCGTTTCTGGACGGTCAGCCCGCTCGACCTCTGGATCCGTATGCGCCAGCTGGCCAACTACCACCTCACGCAGCTCGACCTGGCCAACCCGATCCTGGTGCCCACCGGAACGGTCGATGCCTTTATCTACAACCGTTATTATGATGCGGCTTCCCAGCGCTGGTTCGACAAGAAGCTGCGCGAGAAGCTCGGCATGGCGGAGAACAGCACCGACTGGATCGACGTCGATTCGTATGATCCGGAAATGTATACGCTCGACATGTTCAGCCCGGATGACCTGCTGCTCGACGGCAATAACATCGTAGCCTATTGGGGTTATGATCCCTACGGCAACAGGCTGAAGTCGAACCCGTCCTTCGATGATTTCTTCACGAAGAAAGACGCCAACGGCAACTTCACCCGCGACATCGGCGCGTTCCGCCCGATCTATATGGCCGGTTACATCCAGGACAAGTTCGACTTCAAAGACCTGAAGTTCAACCTCGGCCTCCGCATCGACCGTTTCGACGCCAACCAGCTCGTGCTGAAAGACAAGTACCTGCTGTTTGAAGCGGCGACGGTGGGCGAAGTGGACGGCGGCGTGCACAACCCCTATGGCGAGCACCCCAACAACATGGGCAGCGACTACGTGGTTTACATCAACGATCCCAGCCTGAAGCAGATCGTCGGCTACCGCAACGGCGACCGCTGGTACGATGCTGCCGGCAACGAGCTGCTCGACCCGAAGATCCTGGCCACCTCGACCACCAGCGGACAGATCACGCCCTGGCTGCTCGATCCCTCGAACAAAGAGGTCAGCTCGAAGGCCTTCAAAGATTACGAGCCGCAGCTCAACTTCATGCCGCGTATCGCTTTCGCCTTCCCGATCTCCGACGAAGCCAACTTCTTCGCGCACTACGACGTGCTCACCCAGCGTCCGACGACCGGCTACCGCTTCGATCCCACGCAGTATTACTATATGTCTGCGCGCCAGGGCTCGTTCATCAACAACCCTGACCTGAAGCCCCAGCGTACTACGGACTATGAGCTCGGCTTCACGCAGACCCTGAGCGAGCGCAAGAACTCGGCCATCACGCTGAGCGCTTTCTACCGCGAATTCCGCAACCTGATCCAGGCGATCAACGTGAACTACGCTTACCCGGTGAACTATCTCACCTTCGGCAACATCGACTTCGGCACCACGAAAGGCTTCACGGTCGCTTACGACCTGCGCCGCACCGGCGGTATCCAGCTGACGGCCAGCTACACGCTGCAGTTCGCCGACGGAACCGGTTCGGGCGCTACTACCCAGGTGAACCTGCTCAACTCGGGACAGCCCAACCTGCGTAACCTGATCCCCCTCGATTTCGATCAGCGCCACGCGATCGTGACCAACGTCGACTACCGCTTCGGCTCGGGCTCGAACTACAACGGCCCCGTCTGGAAAATGAAGGGCCGCGAAGTACGCGTGCTCGACAACGTAGGCGCCAACGTAGTGATGCGTGCAGGCTCCGGCGTTCCCTACTCGCGCCAGTTCAACGTCACACAGGATGCAGCCTTCGGCATCGCCGACCGCTCGACCCTGAAAGGTTCGATCAACGGCTCGCGCCTCCCCTGGCAGTTCCGCATGGACCTGCGCATCGACAAGAACGTGGATCTTAAGTGGGGCGGCAAGAAGGACGACGGCAGCGACAAGAAAATGGCTAACCTGAACGTCTACCTGCAGGTGCTGAACGTGCTGAACACGAAAAACATCGTCAGCGTGTACCGCTATACCGGCAATGCTGCTGACGACGGCTATCTTACCGCATCCCAGTCGCAGAACACGATCAATGCGCAAACCGACCCCCAATCGTTTATTGACCTGTACACAATTGCCGTCAACAATCCCGGCAATTACAGCATCCCCCGCAGGATCCGCCTCGGTGTGATGCTCGACTTCTAACCGGACGTCCGATTTACCAATACAGGAAAAAAAACGAGAGTAAAGACAATTAAAAAAGAAGCAACATGAAAATCAAGCGTCAATTTATCGTGGTTCCGGTAGCGGCAATGCTGGCTTTCAGCATCAACGCGGAAGCACGGGAAAACGGAGCAGACGGCGGGCGCAGGAGCAATCCCAACAATCGCAACGGGAACTCCTCCGACCAGCTTCTGGCTTCGTGTACGCCTGCGACTGCAAAAACGGACCTCGACATCAACAACGTGCGCACGACCATTCTCGCGGGCGGTGATATGTGGTGGGATCTGACCAATCCGAAATACGAGATCCCGAAAGGCGGCAGCGCACACTCCATTTTTGCCGGCTCGCTGTGGATCGGTGGCCTGGATGCAGGCGGCCAGCTCAAAGTGGCAGCTATGACCTATCGCCAGACCGGTAACGATTTCTGGCCCGGCCCGCTCGATACGATCAACGTGTCGACCGACCAGGAAGTCTGCGATGCATACGACAAGCACTGGAAAATCACGCGCAAGGAAGTGGAAGATTACGTTTCCTACCTGAACGGCGAAGCACCCGCAGGCTACGTGATTCCCCTGTCCATCCTGACCTGGCCCGGAAACGGTGATGCCAGCAGGAGCCAGGGCCGCTATCTCGCTCCCTTCCACGATGCCGACGGCGACGGCGTGTATAATCCTTCGGCCGGCGACTATCCCGGTTATACGCTCGACGGAGAGGTCGATTGCAAAAAAGATCAGCTCTTCGGTGACCAGACGCTCTGGTGGGTCTTCAACGATAAAGGCAACGTGCACACCGAAACCGGCGCGCAGGCGATCGGTCTCGAACTGCAGACCCAGGCATTCGCGTTCACGACGAACGACGAGATCAACAACATGACCTTTTACAAGTACAAGATCATCAACCGCTCGACGATCAGCGTCAACGACTGCTATTTCGGCGTGTGGGTCGATTCCGACCTTGGTCTGTACACGGATGACTATGTCGGTTGCGACGTTGGCCGCGGCCTCGGCTACACCTATAACGGTGATGCAGACGACGGCAGCAGCGCGACGGCACAACCCGGCACTTACGGCGCCAACCCGCCCGCCCTCGGCGTGGACTTCTTCCAGGGGCCTCTTGCTGATCCCGGTGACGGAGAAGACAACGACCGCGACGGCGCGACCGATGAACCCGGTGAAGAGATCATCATGTCGAAGTTCGTTTATTACAACAACGACTTCTCGGTTACCGGAAACCCGGAGAACGCTACGCACTTCTACAATTACCTGACCGGCTTCTGGAAAGACGGAACACCTCTGACCTACGGCGGCAACGCATACGGTGGCTCGATCATTACCGACTTCATGTTCCCCGGCGATTCCGATCCCCAGAACTACGGTACCGACGGCGTGCTTCCCCCGTTCCAGAACTGGAGCGAGAGCAATACCGGTCAGGGCGCCAACATCCCTGCCGACCGCCGCTTCCTGCAGTCTGCCGGCCCCTTCACGCTGCTGCCCGGCGCTATCAACTACGTGACGACCGGTGTAGTTTGGGCGCGCGCCAGCTCGGGCGGCCCCGCTGCTTCGGTGAACCTGATGCGCGTAACGGATGACAAAGCGCAGGCCCTTTTCAACAACTGCTTCCAGGTGTTGAACGGTCCCGACGCTCCGGATATGACGGTGCAGGAGCTCGATAAAGAGCTTGTCCTTTACCTGAGCAACAAACCCAGCTCGAACAACTACCTCGAGCGTTACAGGGAGATCGATCCCCTCATCGCTCCCCTCGACACCGGTAACATCGGGCTGGATTCAACTTTCGACTTCGAAGGCTACCAGATCTTCCAGTTGAAAGATGCTACGGTGACCACGGCCGACCTGTACAATCCTGACAAGGCTCGCCTCATCGCGCAGGCCGACATCCGCAATGGCGTCACGCAACTGGTCAACTTCGAATTCGATCAGGCGTTGCAGGCCAACGTGCCGAAAGACATGACTATCGAAGCGGATGATAAAGGCATCATGCACTCGTTCCGCATTACGGAAGACGCTTTCGCCAGCGGCAATACGCGCCTGGTGAACTACAAGACGTACTATTACCTGGCCCTTGCTTACGGCTACAACAGCTACATCCCGTACGCTGACGACGTTCCGCCGACACCTGGCAACCCGCTGGCGCCCTCGCTGGCCGGTCAGAAGAAGCCTTACAAAGCCGGCCGCAAGAACATCAAAGTGTACACGGCTATTCCGCACATCCCGATGTCGGAAGCCGGCGGTACCGACGCCAACTCGACGTACGGCGTAGGTCCGAAGATCACGCGCATCGAAGGCAACGGTAATGGCGGTAACATTCTCGACCTGGATGCTGCCAGCACGGCTGCTATTCTTGCCGCTACGCCGGTCAACCAGGGCGGTACCGCGCGCCTGGACCACGTGACGTACGATTACAGCCGCGGCCCGATCAACGTAAAAGTGGTCGATCCGCTGAACGTTCCCGGCGGCGATTTCGAGCTGAAGTTCGTGGATACGCAGCCCCCGCTCTCAACCAACAAAGACTCGGTGAGAAGCACTTCGAAGTGGATCCTGACGCAGACGGCTCCTACGGTTCGCTCCTGGAATTCGGATACCATGCTGCTGGTGCACAACGGCAACGAGCAGATCATTCCTGAGCTCGGCCTTTCCGTGACGATCACGCAAAGCAGCCTGATCGGCAGGAACCGCATTCCCGATCAGAACGGTTTCCTCGAAGCGACCATGTCCTTCGCTGATCCCACGAAAGTGTGGCTGACCGGCATTCCCGATTCGGATGGCCAGAGCGACTACAACTGGATCCGTGCGGGTACGACCGCGCCCGGCACCGGCGGTTGCGACCAGTATGCCGGTGACGAGCAAACGGCCGGCGACGATAATGGTGATTATGAAAGGATCCTCGGCGGCACCTGGGCGCCCTATCGCCTGGTGAGCGAGGACGATGCCGGCGGCTGCTTCAAAGGCCCTGCCGTCGGTTACAACACCGGCGTCAACTCGACCTTCCAGACCATCAACAGGATGGAGAACCTCGCCAGCGTAGACATCGTGATCACGCCCGATCAGAGCAAGTGGAGCCGCTGCGTAGTGTTTGAAACAGGCAGCGTCAACACCCTGAACGAAGGCAGCGCGAGAAAGCTGCGCCTGCGCGCACGCCAGTCCGTGGACAAGAACGGTAACCCTGACAATACCGGCACGAACGGCATGGGCTGGTTCCCCGGCTATGCGATCAACCTGGAGACCGGCGAGCGTCTGAACATCGCGTTCGGCGAAAACTCTGCGCTGGTAGCTGAGAACGGCCGCGACATGAAGTGGAATCCCACCGCATCGCTCGAGTCGCAGACGTTCGAAGAGCTTTGGGGCGGCATGCACTTCATCTACGTGTTCGGCCACAACGGCAATACGTTCTACACGGCCACGCCCGCCGACCTGGTCGGCACCCGCAAGGACGTGCCTGCATACGATGAGTGCGCAACGATCCACAAGATCCTCACTTCGTCCAACGCCTACAGCGGCTCGGCCGAATTCAAGGAAGTTTTCGCTGACGCCATGTGGGTGAACCTGCCGGTGACGACTGAAGACCGCTTCGAGTTCAGCAATCCTACCGCTATGCCTTGCGAAGTGAAGGTGCGCATCCGCGTGAACCGTTTGTACAACAGGAATTTTATGTACATCAACGGCAACCCGAGCGCGACCAACGCTCCCGACTCGGTGCTTGTTCCCCAGAACAACAACTACCCGATGTACCGCTTCAGCACGTATGACCTCGAAGTGAAAAAGAATGACGCTGATGCCGCCCAGAACGCGCTCGACCTGATCAACGTGGTGCCTAACCCGTACTACGCTTACTCGGGTTACGAGATCAACCAGCTGGACAACCGCATCAAGATCACCAACCTGCCTGAGAAGTGCACGGTCCGCATCTATACGGTGAGCGGCACGCAGATCAGGAGGATCACGAAAGACTCACCGCAGACTTACGTGGATTGGGATCTGAAGAACCAGGCGAACATCCCGATCGCCAGCGGCCTCTACATCATTCATGTGGATGTGCCGGGTGTCGGGGAAAAGATCCTCAAATGGTTCGGTGTGATGCGTCCGCTTGACCTTGACGCCTTCTAAGAACCGGGTCGCAGAAATTTACCAATACATTCATTCACCAAGGAATACACAGCGTTATGAAAAAGCAACATAAGATACTGGCTGGCCTCCTTACTGCCGGAATGCTGACGGGCGTTTCGTTTACCGCAACTGCCGGTAACGAAGACCGCGCCGGACAAGCCGGCGCTACCGAGCTGCTGATCAACCCCTGGGCGAGAAGCGCAGGCTGGGCGGGCGCCAATACGGCTGCCGTTCGCGGCCTCGAGGCGCAGTTCCTCAACGTTGCCGGTACGGCCTTTACGCGCAAGACGGAGCTCCTGTTCTGCCGCACCAACTGGCTGGTCGGAACGGATATCAATATCAACGCTTTCGGACTGACGCAGCGCGTCGGTGAGACGGGCGCGATCGGGCTGGCCGTGATGTCCATGGACTTCGGCGATATTCCGATCACCACTGTTGATCTGCCCGAAGGCGGGCTCGGCACTTACTCGCCGCAGTACACCAACATCGGTCTCTCGTACGCGAAAGGCTTCTCGGAAAGCATCTATGGAGGCATCACCGTCAAGGCGATCTCCGAAGCGCTTCCCGACGTGGCTGCGCGCGGCATTGCGCTCGACGCAGGCATCCAGTACGTAACCGGCAAATACGAGCACGTCAAGTTCGGCATCTCGCTGAAGAACGTCGGACCCCGCATGCGTTTTACGGGTGACGGCCTTTCTTTTCGCGGGGTATCGCCGAACAACAACTATTCGATGACCCTCGAGCAGCGTTCCGCTGATTTCGAATTGCCCTCGCTGATCAACATCGGCGGCTCGTACGACCTGTATTTCTCCAAGGACACCATGTCGATGAAGAATCACCGCATCACTTTCGCGGGCAACTTCACCTCGAACTCCTTCGGAAAAGACCAGTACAAAGTCGGCGTCGAGTACGCATGGCGTTCGATGCTGATGGTGCGTGCCGGCTATGATTACGAAGACGGCATCACCGAAGACGACACGCGCACGACGGTGTTCACCGGCCCGGTTGCCGGCGTCACGGTGGAACTGCCTTTCTCTTCGAAGAAATCGACCTTCGCGGTGGATTATTCGTACAGGGCCACGAATCCTTTCAACGGCGTTCACAGCTTCGGAGCACGCATCAATCTCTGATCTGCCCCGGCTTGCGCCGGAAAAGTAATTTCTATACCTTTGTTCGACACAAGAGGAGAGTCCCGGTTAATTACCGGGATTCTCTTTGCTTTTAGGGGTTATCACACGAACAAGAACCATTGTAACAGTTTATAGCCATGTCTCAAGTATTTTACGTTACCGAGGAAGGCTTACGCAAGTTGAAGGAAGAGTTGCACTACCTCACCACCAAGGAACGCGCCTCCATCTCCCGCCAGATCGCCGAAGCCCGCGACAAGGGCGATCTTTCGGAGAATGCCGAGTACGACGCCGCCAAGGACGCCCAGGGCCTCCTGGAGCTCAAAATTTCCAAGCTGGAAGAGACGATCAGCAATGCCCGCATTGTTGACGAATCGCAGCTGGACGATTCCAAAGTGCTGATTCTTTCCAAGGTCAAGCTGAAGAACATCAAGACAGGTCAGACGATGACCTACACGCTGGTGCCCGAGAACGAAGCCGATATGAAAACCGGCCGCATCTCGGTGAATTCTCCCATCGCCAAAGGCCTGCTCGGCAAGAAGGTCGGGGAGAAGGCGGACATTACCGTTCCCGCCGGCAGCATCCAGCTCGAGATCCTGGAAATTTCCCGCTAGCTAATGCTTCTCCCGAAGAGCGCCCTCACGATCACCGCAAGCGTTCTTATGTGGATCGCCTGCACGGAGCCTGTGAAGCCGGGTGAGCGGGATACAGCCGCGCGCGATCCCGGCGACACGGCTGACGCTTCAGGATTGCGCTTCACGGACGGAAAAAATTTTGATCTGCGATCCGCGTTGAGCGAAGGCAAGAGCTGCGTGTTCATTTTCCTCACGCCCGATTGCCCGCTCTGCCAAAGCTACGTGCCCACGATCAGCGCGCTGGCCGATACGTTCGAGGCGCAGGGCTTCCGGTTTTACGGCGTATTTCCCGGCGAGTATTACACGCGGCAAGAGATCGATTCGTTCTGCATGACGATCACGGGACGTTTAAAATGTCTTACGGATGAGCAGCTGCTGTTCACCAAGCAACTGGGCGCTACGGTGACCCCCGAGGCGTTTGTGCTCGACCGCAGCGGGAAACCGATGTACAGCGGACGTATCGATGACTGGATGTACGAAATCGGGAAAAAGAAACCCGCCCCGACCACGCAGGAACTGAAGGATGCGCTGATCGCGATCAGCCAGGGCAAGCCTGTTGACGTGAAGCAAACGCAGGCTTTAGGCTGCCTCATTGAAGATGAAGAGCTATGAAGGCGATTGCGCATTTCGTTTTCCTGCTCGCGCCGCTGAGCTTCGTTTCCTGCGGAACCCCGCCCGGCTCAACTGACGAGCCAATTGCACACGATACGCTGAGCGCCCAAATCCCCGACAGCCTTACTTACAGCGAGCACATCGCGCCGATCATTCACAAGAATTGCGCGCCATGCCATCGCCCCGACGGCGCCGGGCCTTTTTCATTGCTGAGCTGGCAGGACGTGCGGAGAAAAGCGAAAACGATCCGCCTCGTGGTGCCCGCGCGCATCATGCCGCCGTGGCCGGCCGATCCGCATTATTCCAGCTTCGTGGGCGAGCTGCAGCTTAGCGACAAAGAGATCGCGATGATCAGCAAGTGGATCGACAAGGGTTGCCCGATCGGCGACAGCGCAAAAATTCCCGCGCCGCCCGAATTCCCGAAAGGCTCCATGCTGGGCAAGCCCGACCTGGTGGTGAAGATGGGCAGGCCGGTGCGCATCGAGGGAAACGGCAAAGACAAATTCCTGCTGATGAAATTGCCTTACAAAATCGGCCGCGATACTTTTCTGCGCGCGATCGAATTCGTGCCGGGCAAGCGGCGACTGGTGCATCACGTGAACGGGTTCCTCATCCAGTACGATGCGAAAAAGCCGAAAGACCTTTATGCGGGCGAATATTACGTCGACACGGAGAAGCACGATTACCCGGAAGCGTACAGGATGATGCGCATCGCTTACAAGGACGGCAGCTTCCCGATGCTCACGCCTTCCGCGGTGAATTATTTGCCGGGCGTGCTGCCGTACGTTTACCCCGAAGGCATCGGCGGATTGCGCGTGATGAGCGAGGGCGCGGTGTTCCTGAAAGACATTCACTACGGGCCTTCGGCAAAAGACGAATACGACAGCTCGTATTTCAATTTCTTCTTCATGCCCCATCCTCCCGAACGCCCGCTGCGCGAATTGCAGATGGGAACCCTGGGCGTGTCGCCGGTGGTGCCGCCGCTGGTGATCCCTGCGGATTCGGTGAAAACATTTCGCACGCAGTACACGGTGCCGGAAGATATTTCGATCGTGACCGTGAACCCGCACATGCATTTGCTCGGCACGAGCTTCAAAGCTTACGCGCTTACGCCCGCGGGCGACACGATCCGGCTGATCCACATTCCGAAATGGGATTTTCGCTGGCAGTATTTTTACACGTACAAAAAAATGGTGAAGGTGCCGCGCGGCTCCACGATCCACGTCACCGGCGTGTTCGACAATACGCGCAGCAACCCGCTGAACCCGAACAACCCGCCGAAGGTGGTGTCTGAGCGGGCGGGAAGCATGCGCACGACGGATGAAATGTTCCAGTTCATCATCAATTACGTTCCGTACAAACCGGGCGACGAGAACCTCAGCCTGGAGCCGGAGAAGTAAGGTTGTTCGTTGTTATTTGTTATTCGCCGGCAAACGTTCGCGCTTGGCAGGTCAGCGAAGCGAACGTTCGCCTGGAAACAAAATAATGATCAACGAATGACCAGCACGAATAACAAATACCCATTAACGAATAACTATTCATATGGCATCTGTTTTCACCAGGATCGTGAACGGGGAAATTCCCGCGCACAAGATTGCAGAGACTGAAAATTGTCTCGCGTTCCTCGACGTGTTCCCGCTGACGCGCGGGCACGTGCTGGTCATCCCGAAAAAAGAAGTGGATTATCTCTTCGATCTTGATGAGCAGCTGTACAGCGAGCTGCAGCTCTTCGCTAAAAAGACGGCGAAGGCGGTCGGTGCGGCCGTGCCCTGCAAGCGCGTGGGCGTGGCGGTGATCGGGCTGGAGGTGCCGCATGCGCACATTCACCTCGTGCCGATCAACACGGTGGGCGACATTAATTTTTCGAAGGAGAAGCTGAAGCCTTCGAAGGAGGAACTGGAGGAGACGGCCAGGGAAATCCGCGAGGCGTTTCTTGCGCTTTAATGCCTGCGTGCCCTGGTACGGGCGCGTCGACGCAGCCGCATCGACGGACATGCGCTAGCCTTTTCGGTTCGGATTTTCGCTTAGGAAAGTTTTCCAGCTGCCGTACTTTTTCTCTTTCCCGATGCCTTTGTGCTGGAAGTGATGGCAGACGGCGGCGGCTAATCCGTCCGTTGCGTCGAGGTGCTTCGGCAGGTCGGTGATCGCGAGCAGGCTTTGCAGCATGGCGGCTACCTGCTCTTTCGACGCGTTCCCGTTGCCGGTGATGGACATCTTAATTTTTTTCGGGCTGTATTCGAAAATGGGAATGCCGCGGGTGAGCGCTGCGGCGATGGCCACGCCCTGCGCGCGCCCGAGCTTGAGCATGGATTGAACGTTCTTCCCGAAGAACGGCGCTTCGACGGCGAACTCGTCCGGCAGATGTTTTTCGATGAGCTGCACGGTGTGCTCGAAGATCATGCGCAGGCGGATGGCGTGATCCTCTTCTTTGCAGAGGCGCAGCACGCCGAGATCGCTGAGCTGCATTTTATTCCCGTTCACGTGCAGCACGCCGAAACCCATGATCACGGTTCCCGGGTCGATGCCGAGGATAACCTTGTCGGTGGCGCTGCTGTTCTTCGTGAGCTTTTCCAAAGGGTTTCCGTACTTTTATCGGGAGCGCGATATGGTAAAATCCAATGCTAATAAGGCATTCAGCCTGTCGATAAAGGTAACAATTACCGTC
>Ga0196978_1000466_pt1 | contig 20543 bp, 20 predicted proteins | sample S3v_2013CmetaG_FD_155491 | JGI IMG/M metagenome (GOLD analysis project Ga0196978, IMG submission 155491) | Soil microbial communities from Anza Borrego desert, Southern California, United States - S3+v_20-13C | ecosystem: Environmental > Terrestrial > Soil > Desert | place: USA: California... | reverse complement strand
CATGAGCACGGTGACGCCGGTGGCGCGCTGCTCGGCCAGGAGGTTGGCGAGCAGCTCGGCGCCGCTCGGGTCCAGTCCGGTCAGCGGCTCGTCCAGGAGCAGCAGGTCGGGCTCGTGCAGGATGGCGCGCGCCACGCCGAGCCGCTGCAGCATGCCGCGTGAGAACGTCGCCACGCGCCGGTCGGCGAAGCGTTCCAGGCCGACGCGCGCCAGCAGCGCGCGCGGCCTGTCGCCGTCGTCGACGCCGAACAGACGCGCGTAGTACTGCAGGTTCTCGCGCGGACTCAGGTCGCGGTACAGGAAAGACTCGTGGCCGAGATAGCCGATGCGCCGCCGCAGGCGAGCGTCGCCCGGCAGGCGACATCCGAGCACTCGCGCCTCGCCCTCGCTCGCGCGCAGCAGTCCGGCCAGCGTCCGGAGAAGCGTGGTCTTGCCGGCGCCGTTGGGACCGAACAAGGCCAGCGTCTCGCCGCCGGCGACGGTCAGGTCGAGGTTTCGCAGGATGGTCGCGGCGCCGAACCGCCTGGTCAGCCCACGAACCTGCACCGCCGGCAAGGGCGAGGCATTCATCTAGGCCGGCTTGTCCCGCAGCACCGCTCGCGCGGCGGCACGCTGCCGTGCCAGCAGCCACAGCAGATAGAAGAGATGGCTGGCCGCGGCCGCGCCCCACAGCAGCAGATCCAGGCGCCCGATCAGCGCGGCGAACAGCAGCGCATAGGCGATGCCGTCGCGCTGGGTGAAGCGCGAGACGAACTCGTCGCTCGAGGGCTCGTAGCTGCCGGCACGCTCGCGCGCCGCCCACAGATCGTGGAGCACGAAGACGTAGGCGAGCGCCGTGCTGATCATGAGGCCGACGGTCGCCACGGCTGCCAGGACCAGGGAGCCGCCGCCGCCTGCAGGACCTCCGGCCACGCTCCAAAGGAGAGCGATGTGGACGACGGTGTCTCCGGCCAGCTCGAGCTTCTCGCGAATGCCGCTGTCGCAGAAGCCCGCTCGCGCCATGACCGCTGCCGACGCGCCGAGCAGGCGCGCGAGCAGGAACAGAGCTGCGCCGGCAATCCCCGCCTCGTAGCCTGCGCCGCCGATGATCCATGCGGCGGTCAGGCCCACCATCAGCTTGATCGCGACGAGTCTGGCTGGCCGCAGCGGAGTCGGAGTCAGCGTTCGCGCGATGGCGCCGGCCACGCGACGCTTGACCGGCACCAGGCTGAGGCCGCGACGGTTGCCGAACAGCGTCTCGACCAGCTTGGACTCGGCGTGTGCGGTCGAGACGTTGTCGCTCAGGCGCTGCTCGTCGCGCGGATCCAGGTCCAGGGTGGCGCCGTCTCGAGCGAGCAGCTCGGCCAGCGCCGTCGATGCAGCAACGTGCGACAGGCGGCGTGCGACGTCGCGTGCCTCTGCCACGGGGATGCGGGCAAGCGGGACCGAGACCGCGCCGCGCTCGCAGACGCGGGCCAGCACGCGCCGCTCACGACGCGCCCTTACCTGCAGGAGTGCCGCGAGCGAAAGGTACCAGTCCGCGCTGACGACGAGGGCCAGATGCGCTTCGTCGCTGGCGCCGGCGCCGGCCTCGGCAAAGGCCGTCGAGCTCGTCGTGTCCGCGCGCTCACCCAGCAGCCCCGCGATCTCGGCTCGCAGCGCGGCAAGAGAGGCGGGCACCACCACAACCGGCGACATCCCGAGTCGATGGGCAGCCGCCACATGCCGCACCACCGACGGGACGCCGGCAAGCCGGGTCAGCGCGCCACGGCCGCTGACGAGCACGACGAACGGCTCTGCCATCAGGATCGTCTATAACGGTCCAGCAGCCGCTAATCGAACGGGATTCCACGGCTTCTGCAGGCGCGAGCGACGGCTTGCACGCACGGTATTCGTCTGGGAATCTCCGCCGCCATGAGCGCCCGATCCACCGTACTCTCCAGTTGGGGCGAGATCCTCCGCACCCAGAACCTCAAGGACCAGAGCCGGATGGACTTCGTGTCGCGCTGGCTGCTGATTACGCGCGCCAGCGTCTTTACGATGACGATCACCTCGGGCTTGATCGGAGGCCTGCTGGCGGCGCATTCCCCGACCGCCAACTGGTGGTTCTTCCTGCTCTCCGTGATCGGGCTGATCGTCGCGCACGCGGCCAACAACATGATCAACGACTGGTTCGACGTCTCCGGCGGCGTCGACACCGACGGCTACGTGCGCACCGTCTATGCGCCGCATCCGATCCTTTCGGGACTGGTTTCCAAGAAAGGGCTGCTCGCCGCCATCGCGCTCTTCAACCTGATCGACCTGCTGATCCTGGCCTATCTGGCAGCGGCGCGCGGGCCGCTGGTGGTCTTCTTCGCGCTGGCAGGCCTGTTCATCAGCGTCTTCTACGTAGCGCCGCCGGTGCGCCTGAAGCATCGCGGGCTCGGCGAGCCGGGCGTGGCCATCGTCTGGGGACCGCTGATGATCGGCGGAACCTACTTCGTCACCACCGGCAGCGTTCCGATGTGGGTAATGCTGGCCAGCCTGCCGTACGCGCTGCTAGTGACCACGGTCCTGTTCGGCAAGCACGTCGACAAGCTCGAGTCGGACTGCGCCAAGGGCATCCGGACCATGCCGGTCGTGCTCGGTCGCGAGCGCTCGCTGGCAGCGACTCGCCAGATGATGGTGGCTTTTTTCGTGGTGGTGGCCGTGCTGGTCCTGCTCGGCGTCCTCGGTGTCTGGTGTCTGCTGACGCTGCTGGCACTGCCGCGCCTGCGCGAGACGCTCGAGACCTTCCGCGAGCCGGCGCCGCGCAATCCGCCTCCGAACTACCCCATCTGGCCGCTCTGGTACGTGGCATGGGCATTTCGCCTGAACCGTCTGGCCGGCGGGCTGTTCATCCTCGGCCTGGTTCTGGACGCCGTCCTTCCGTTCCATCTGTAAATTGGACCTGCCCCCCACGTTTCGCGTAGTCTCCGCCCGCCGGTGAAGGAGGCAGCGCGATCCATGCGTCGCGACCTCCTGGCCGAGCCCATTCGCTTCGAGGAGTTCCGTTCATGCGAGAAGCCGTCATCGTGGCCAGCAAGCGCACTGGCCTTGCCAAATCGTACCGAGGCTCGTTCAACGCCACGCGCCCGGACGAAATGGCCAGTCACGTCATCAAGGCCGCGCTCGAGCAGGTTCCCCAGCTCGACGCCAAGGAAGTCGAGGACGTCATTCTCGGCTGCGGCTTTCCCGAAGGCGCGCAGGGCATGAACGTCGCCCGCATTGCAGCACTCGGCGCGGGCATGCCCGAGTCGGTGGCCGCCACCACCGTCAACCGCTTCTGCTCTTCGGGCCTGCAGGCCATCGCGATGGCCGCCCACCAGATTCGCGAGGGCGCCGATGCCGCCATCGGTGGCGGCGTCGAATCGATCACGATGGGTCAGGGCAAGATGAACGCCGACGGCATCGTCAGCGGCCGCGTCATGGAGATGTGGCCCGGCGTCTACATGGGAATGGGAGAGACGGCTGAAGTGGTGGCCGATCGCTACAAGATCTCGCGCGAGGATCAGGACAAGTTCGCGCTGCGCAGCCAGCAGCGCACCGCAGCCGCGCAGCAGAGCGGCATCTTCAAGGACGAGATCGCGCCGATGGCGACCAAGTTCGCCAAGAAGGGTGACGACGGCAACATGGTCATGGTCGACACCGTCGTCGACAAGGACGAGTGCAACCGTCCCAGCACGACCCTGGAGGGCTTGTCGTCGCTGCCGCCTTCGTTCCGGCAGGACGGCGGCACCGTGACCGCGGGCAATGCCAGTCAGCTCAGCGACGGCGCCTCGGCGACCATCCTGATGTCGACCGAGCGCGCCAAGGCGCTCGGCATCGAGCCGCTCGGCATCTATCGCGGCTTTGCCGTGGCCGGCTGCCGTCCCGAAGAGATGGGCATCGGTCCGGTCTTCGCGGTTCCGAAGCTGCTCGAGCGAGCGGGCCTGAAGATCTCCGACATCGACATCGTCGAGCTCAACGAGGCTTTCGCTTCCCAGCTTCTGTACTGCATGCGCACGCTCGGCATCAGCGACGAGCAGATCAATCCCAACGGCGGCTCCATCGCGATCGGTCATCCCTACGGCATGACCGGCTCGCGCATGACCGGCCACGTCCTGTACGAGCTGCGGCGGCGCGGCGGCAAGTACGGAATCGTCACCATGTGCATCGGCGGCGGCCAGGGCATGGCCGCCCTGTTCGAGGCCTGCTGATCGCGAGCGCCGGCTCCGCGCGCGCTATGCGCACGGAGCCGGCGCCCCATGCCGCACTCTGGCCGTGCCTGCTCCCGTCCCCAAGATCGTCCTGGTCGCAGGCGCAGTCAGCGCCGACCGTACCATTGCGCTCGAGCGGCTGTTGCGTCGGCAGGCGCAGGAGCGAGGCTGGGGCGAGCGCCTGGAGATTCGCATGGGCGGCATCGGCGCCGGGGCCGGCCACATCAGCGACGCGGGAGCGACGGCGCTGCGCGCGCACGGCATCGAAGCCATCGACGCGATCTGTCCCGATCTCGAGCGAAGTCGCGCACTCTTCGACGGTGCCGAGATCATCGTCTGTGACAGCGGCGGGGCGGCCGATGCCCTGGTCGACTGGGACGAGACCGAGCAGGCGGAGTTCGTCAGCCTCGACGAGCTGACCGATACCGACGGCGAGCAGGAGCCCGGAGAGCGCGCGATCGGCGCCGACGTCGACGAGTTCGCGGCGCTCGCGCCCGAGGTGCTGCGGCGGCTGATCGCAGTCGGCAGCGACTGAGGGGACGTGCCGGCGGCGATGCGGGCCGGGCATCCTCGAAAAAAAAACCGGCACTCCGCTTCCGCGAAGTGCCGGCATGGCATGTTCAGGCCATTGCAGCGCGGTTACTGGATCGTGCGCGGCCTTCCCACCGCAACACCGAAGTAGTCCGCGGTTCCGTCGCCGGTGCCGAACTCGACGACGTCGCACTCGACGTTGGCGTCGATGGAGTGCTTGGTGACGTTGTAGATCTTGGCGCGGGCGAAGCCGATGATCTTGATCTCGCCGTGCGGGTTCTTGCAGTCCGGGTAGTCGTAGACCGGAACGTTGACGCGCCAGTTGCCCGAAGCGTCCTTCTTGGCTTCGTAAAGCTCCTCGAATTCGTCGTACGCCGAGGAGACCGTTCCACCGGTGAAGTTGAAGTAGGTCGCGTTCGCGGTGACCGCAGGTGCCGTGAAGGTCCCGGTCCGCAGCCCATCGATGACGCTGCGCAACTTGCTCGCGCTGGCGGTGGGCTCGGTGAAGACGTGCCAGCCGGCGCAGCCGACGGTGCTGTTGGTCGGGTGGAACTTGATGCCCGAGTCGGTGCCGCACGGTGAATCCCTGGCGGTGAACCAGGCCTTGGAGATGCCGATCGGCACGTCGCCGGTGCCGGGCGGCATGGCCGAAGCGGCCGTGACGCCAGCGTTGGCTGCCGAGGCCGAGACCTGGAACGTGTCCACGCCGAGGACGCTCGCGAGCAGCGTCGAGACCGCGCCGTTGGCGGTCTCGTCGCGGCGGGCGCGTACCTGCACCACCTCGGCGCCCTTGTCGGTCGCGGTGATGGTGCCCGTGGACTTGTCGTAGGTGCCGAACACGACGTCGCCGGCGTCGATGCTGATGGACTTGCCCGCGGCGTCGTTCTGCTGAGCGAACTCGTTGATGTTGGCCAGGACGCGAGCCTTCTGCGAGCCCGTCAGGGTGTGCTTGCGATAGTCGCCGGTGGGGCCGAGGTCGTCATAGACGCGGGCCAGCTCACGGCTGCCGGAGATGCCGCCGGCATCGGCGATGTTCTGCAGCTGGGTGCGAGTCAGGACGACGTAGCCGACGTCGATCACCAGCGCCGCCATGCCGAGGATCGCCAAAGCGCCGCCGAGCGCGATCAGCGTGGCGACTCCGCGTTCTCCACGGCGCCCCCGCGCCGTGGCCTCTTCCTCACTACGATCGATGTGTTTCAGAGCGCGATCGGTGGCCAGACCCATGTTGCTTCCCCCCAGAAACTTTGTGGGTCGCTGGTGAGCAATTGCCGTGCCCCGCCGCGTTGATCGCGGCGACGGCCTATCTGTGCGGAAAGCATAGATGCGTGGAGCGGACACCGCGTCAGCAGTGAGACAACTGCGGGAACACTGCGGCACTTGGCTGCGGGTTCGTCGCCGCAGCTTGCCCTCGATCGAGGCCGCGCGATGCGACCTACTCGACGGTGACGCTCTTGGCCAGGTTGCGTGGCTGGTCGACGTCGGTGCCGCGTTCGACGGCGACGTAGTAGGCAAGCAGCTGCAACGGCACGGTCAGCACCGCGGGCATCAGCAGGCTCTCCGTCGACGGCACGGTGACCACCCACTCGGCAATGCGGCTGAGCTCGGCATCCGCTCCGTCGGTGATGGCCAGGATGCGGCCGCCGCGCGACTGCACCTCCATCAGGTTGCTGAGCGTCTTCTCGTAGACCTCATCCTTGGGGATGATGACCACGACCGGAAGCGTTTCGTCGATCAGCGCGATGGGTCCGTGCTTCATCTCGCCCGAGGGGTAGCCCTCGGCGTGGATGTAGGAAATCTCCTTGAGCTTGAGCGCGCCTTCCAGGGCCACCGGAAAGTTGACGCCGCGGCCCAGGTACAGGACGTCGGAAGCCGAGGACAGCTGGCGGGCCAGGCGAAGGATGTCCTGCTCGGTCTTGAGCGCGGCCTCCACCTGCAGCGGCAGCTCGACCAGCGCCTGGACGATCCGTGCCTCTTCCTCCGGCGCCAGCCTGCCGATTCGCCGGCCGAGCCACACCGCCAGCATGTAGAACGCCGACAGCTGGGTCGTGAACGCCTTGGTGCTGGCCACGCTGATCTCGGGACCCGCGTGCGTGTACAGGACGAAGTCGGCCTTTCGCGCGATCGAGGAGTCGACGACGTTGCAGATGGCGAGCACCTTGGCGCCGCGCTCGTGCGCCGCTTCGACTGCGGCCAGCGTGTCGGCGGTCTCGCCCGACTGTGACACCACGATCATCAGCGTGCGCTCGTCGAGTACCGGATTGCGGTAGCGGTACTCGCTGCCGTAGTCGACATCGACGGGAACCCGTACCAGACGCTCGATGGCGTACTTGCCGATCAGGCCGGCATGCCAGGCGGTTCCGCACGCCACGACCGCGATGCGCTCGATCGAAGGCAGGAGGCTCTCCAGCTCGTGCAGCTCGCCGAGCGAGACGGTGCACGCGTCCTGGTCCAGGCGCCCGCGCAGAGTGTCGATCATCGCGGTGGGCTGCTCGTGAATCTCCTTGAGCAGGAAATGCTTGTAGCCGCCCTTCTGTGCCGTGATCGGATCCCAGGTGATGCGGCGCGGGGAGCGGTCGACCGGCTCTCCGGCGAAGGTGTGGATGGAGACCTTGTCGACCGTGACGTCGGCCATCTCGCCATCTTCGAGAAAAATGACCTCGCGCGTGTAGTCGAGAAGGGCAGGAACGTCGGAGGCGACCAGGTTCTCGCCATCGCCGAGGCCGACCACGACGGGCGTCGCGTTCTTGGCCGCGATGAGGCGGCCCGGCTCGCTCGCCGACAGGACCACGATCGCGAACGACCCGCGCAGCCGCGCGATGGCGGCGCGAGTGGCTTCGGCAAGCGAGCGCCCGCCGCGGCGCTCGAGGTCGATCAGGTGGCCGATCACCTCGGTGTCGGTGTCCGAGCACATCTTGCAGCCGGCCTTGGCCAGCTCCTCGCGCAGCTCGACGTAGTTCTCGATGATGCCGTTGTGGATGACCACCACGTCGCCGGCGCGGTGAGGATGCGCGTTGCGCTCGGAAGGCTTGCCGTGCGTGGCCCAGCGCGTGTGCCCGATGCCGACGCTGCCGACCATCGGCTCGTCGCTGAGCAGCGCCTGCAGATTGTCGAGCTTGCCGACGGCGCGGCGCACGTCGATGGTCCCGTCGTTCTGCGTCGCAAGTCCGGCGCTGTCGTATCCGCGATACTCGAGCTTGCGAAGACCACCGATCAGGACGCTCTCGGCCTGGCGGTGCCCGACGTATCCTACGATGCCGCACATCCTACTTCTTCTCCTTGGGCGCCTGACGCGAGCGGAAGCTTTCGACCCATCCGCCGCGCACACGCTGCGGCTTGTCGTTGAAGGCCAGCGAGCCCGGCTCCACGTCTCGCGTGATCGTGGAGCCGGCGGCGATGTAACTGTCGGCGCCCACGGTCACGGGCGCGACCAGCTGGGTGTCGCTGCCGATCTGTACGCGATCGCCGATCACGGTGCGGTGCTTGCGGAAGCCGTCGTAGTTGCAGGTGATGGTGCCGGCGCCGATGTTGGCGTCCTCGCCGACGGTCGAGTCGCCGATGTAGGCCAGGTGGTTGGCCTTGCTGCGCGCGCCGATGGTCGATTTCTTGACCTCGACGAAGTTGCCGATGTGCACGTCGGCGCCGAGCTCGGCCTGCGGCCGAAGATGCGCGTAGGGCCCGACCTTGGCGCCCTCGCCGATGACGGCGTCGTCGGCGACCACGCCCCAGCGAACCAGTGCCCCATCGCCGACGCGCGTGTTTCGCAGGAAAGAGGCGCCTTCGAGCACGCAGCCCGCGCCGATGATGGTGGCTCCGGCCAGCCGCACCGACGGTCCGATGACCGAATCGGGCCCGATGCGCACGTCCACCGAGAGCATCGTCGATGGCGGATCCAGGAACGTGACGCCCTGGTCCATCCATTCCAGGATCAGCCGCTCCTGCAGGAGGCTCTCGACGCGCGCCAGGTCGGCGCGGCTGTTGACGCCCAGGCCTTCCTCGCCTTCCTCCAGCGTCGCGCACGCGGCGGCGCCCTGGAGCGAGGCGATCTCGATGAGGTCGGTCAGATAGTATTCGCCCTGCGCGTTGTCGCGGCCGAGCCGGTCCAGCTCGGCGGCCAGGAACTGGGCGTCGAAGCAGTAGGTGCCGGTGTTGATCTCGTCGATCATCACCTCGTCGTCGGTGGCATCGGCATCTTCGACGATGCGCAGCTCGCCGTCGCTCTTGCCGCGCACGATGCGGCCGTAACCGGTGGGATCTTCCACCTTGGCGCTGAGCACGGTGACCTTGGCTCCGGCGCGGCGGTGCTCCAGGACCAGCTCCTGCATGGTCTCGCTGCGCAGCAGCGGAACGTCGCCGCACAGCACCAGAACGTCGCCCTCGAACCCGTCCAGCGACGGCCGCGCCTGCATGACCGCGTGTCCGGTGCCGAGCTGCTCGCTCTGCAGCACGGTGGCGACCTTGCCGTTGCCGACGGCTGCACGCACGGCGTCGGCCTGATGTCCGACCACGACCACGGTCGGCGATGCGCCGAGCGCTGCGACCGAGCCGAGCACATGAGAGATCAATGGACGGCCCGCGACGTCGTGAAGGACCTTGGGGCGCGCCGATCGCATGCGCTTGCCCTGACCGGCCGCCAGGATGACGGCAGCCAGCGGACGCGCGCGCTTGTTCGAGGACTTGGTGGATTTCGCCATGGCTTGAAGCGGGACAGGGTAGATCAGAAATGCGTGCGTATGGAACGGCAGTCCTGGGACGGAAAAGGGGTCAGGCACCTTTTCGCCGCGCCTGACCCCTCTTTCGATATCGGCGGCTTACGGGGCAGGTTTCGCGCTCGGCTCTGCTGCCGCTTCGGCCGCAAACGGGTCAGCCGGGGGAGCCCATACGAGAAGGCCGCCGGTGTCCTGCGAGATCAGGAAACGGCCGTCGGGCAGCATGGCCAAGCCTTCGGGCATCAAGCCCGGGATGCGTGCCGAGCGCAGGTTGCGGCCTTCGGCATCGACCACGTAGACCTTCTTCCACAGCGCCGAGACCACCAGGAAGGCCTCGTGCCTGGGCTCCCAGATCACGTCCGACAGCGGCGCCGTCTCCACCGGATGCGAGCTCAGGATCCTGGCGTTCTCGAACTTCTCCTTGGAAGAGCGGATCGGGATGGCCAGTTCGATCAGCACCGCCGGGTCGTACTGGTTGGCGGCGTAGAAGCGCCCGCCCTCCTTGGCCTGCGAATCGGGGACGAACGTTATGCCCTCGATGCCGTCGCCGCCGCGGGCCAGGAAGTTGGGATTGCCCTCGAAGGTCCGGTCGATGGTGTATCGGCGGGTGATCTTGAAGTCGTCGGGCTGGACCTCGAAGACGATCTCGTGGCCTTCGCGGGCCACGTAGAGCAGGCCGGTGGCCGGGTCGATGGTGATGCCTTCCAGGTCGCCGCCGAGATGGCTGGAACGCAGCAGTTTGCCCTCCAGCGACACCTCGCCGATGTCGCCCTCGTCCCCGACGATGAAAATCGATTTGCGTTCCGGGTGGTAGACGATCGAAGATGGCTCGGCGAACTCGGGGAGGGGCCATTCCGTAACGGTCGGATCGGGAGTGCCGAACCGGAAGGCGACCAGAGTCGGGAGGAGGGAAACGACGAACGCCGCGCGCGCGAGGAACGCGCCGCGACTCAGCGGCATCACGCGCATCGCGGACCGACCGTGGTCCTTCGCGTTGCGAGCAGTCGTGCCGTGTCCGCGAATGCGTTCAAGCGTCAGTTTATACGTCATGGCTCGCCGGGAATTCAACGAGCGCCGTATCGGCGCGCATGCTCTTGCCCTCGCTGCGGCATTCGTCGCGGAACTCTTCGTCCTCTCGCATGCGCGTGCGGAGGTCACGACCGCGCCGGCCTCGGTCGGTTCGACTTCGAGCGCCGCGCGCGAGCGCAACGCCGGCGCCGTCGACGAAGGCGCCGTCGCATCGGTTGCGACGCCGTCGGTGCTGTCGCGGTTCCTGTCACTCTTTGGTCGCGAAGCCGAGACCGCACCGGACCCGCGACGCATTCCCGAGACGCTGATGGACAAGGACAATCCCTGGGGGCCGCTCCAGATCGTCGTCTTCAAGAAGGAGCGCAAGCTCAAGGTCTACAGGTTCGGCCAGCTCGATCGCGAGTACAGCGTCGTGCTCGGACTGAAGCCCGACGGTCGCAAGCGCTTCGCGTTCGATGCGCGCACTCCCGAGGGCAAGTATCACATCACCGGCAAGCGCCCGCACGGGCGATGGCAGTACTTCCTGGCGATCGACTATCCCAACGATGCGGACAAGGCCCTCTACGCCACCGAGCTGCAGAGCGGGCTGATTCCTGCGCTTCGCGGCCGGCCCTTCGGGATCGGCAGCGACCTCGGCATACACGGCAACGACAGACCGCAGGAACAGGCCTCCGGCCAGAACTGGACCAAGGGCTGCGTGGCGATGGGTGAGCAGGACATCGCCGACCTCTACTCGATCGTCGAGGTCGGCACGCCGGTCTGGCTGGTGCAATAACCGGCCGTTTTGCACCGCGCCGCGCGGGGTGTATTCGCCGAGCCGATGTTCTCCAACGCGCCCAGGCTCGATCGCGATGGCTCGCCGATCTCGCCCGTCGCCGAAGTCGTCGAGGAGATTCGCGCCGGGCGAATGATCGTCCTCATGGACGACGAGGACCGCGAGAACGAAGGTGACATCGTGGTGGCCGCCGAGAAGGTCACCGTCGAGCAGGTCAACTTCATGATCCGTCAGGCGCGAGGGCTGATCTGCCTGCCGATCACCGAGGAGCGCATCGCGCGCCTCGGCCTGCGCATGATGGTCACCGAGAATACCGCTCCTCTCGGAACCGGCTTCACCGTCTCGATCGACGCGCGCGGCTGCAACAGCGGCGGCGTCACCGCGCGAGACCGCTGGTGCACCATCCGCAAGGCCGCCGAAGAAGGCGCCGACGCTTCCGACTTCGTCATCCCGGGACACATCTTTCCGCTGCGAGCGCGCGAAGGCGGCGTCCTGGTGCGAACCGGTCAGACCGAGGGCTCCATCGACCTGTGCCGCCTGGCCGGGCTGTCGCCGGCTGCGGTCATCTGCGAGATCCTGAACGAGGACGGCACGATGGCGCGCCTTCCGGACCTGGTGCGCTTCGCGCGCGACCACTCGCTGAAGATCTCGACGGTCGCCGACCTCATCCAGTACCGCCTGCAGAACGAGTCGCTGGTCGAGCGCGTGGCCAGCGCGCGCCTGCCCACCAAATACGGCGGCGAGTTCACCGCGCACGTCTACCGTTCCAGCGTCGAGGAGGGCGAGCACATCGTGCTGGTCAAGGGCAGCATCGATCCCGACAAGGCGGTATTGGTGCGTGCGCACGCCGAGTATCTGCCCGGCGACGTCTTCGGCTACACCGTGCGCAACACTGCCGCGGTGCTGCAGAGCGCGATGGAGAAGATTGCCGCCGAAGGAGCGGGCGTGCTCCTGTACGTGCGGCGCCGCGGCCGCGGCGCCGCGATCCTGTCCGAGGACGGCGAAGGGCCGGTCTCGACCAATCCGACCGCGCGCCTGGCCAACTTCAAGGACTATGGCATCGGGGCGCAGATCCTTCGCGACCTCGGCGTGCGCAAGATCCGCCTGCTCACCAACTCGCCATTCCGCCTGCCCAACCTGGCCGGCTACGGCCTGGAAGTCGTCGAAGTCGTACCGGTCTGAAGCCGCAACGGCGCTACAGATCCACCGCCACCACCAGGAAGTGCATGTTCATTCCGTCGTTGTGGTCGCTCCAGAGGCCCAGGTTGGAGATGTGCCGGAAACGATAACCGATGCTCCACTGCACCGAGGACTCGCGCCCGAAGGCGATGCCGATGCCCGCGTTGTCGGAGAAGTTTACCGGCGAGCCCAATCCGTAACCGCTCAGCGTCGTGTAGATCAGTCCTATGCCGCCCTCGAAATACGGCGAGATGCGGTCCCACCCGGCCACGCGCAACTGGAAGTAGGGCACGACCGAGGCTTCGAAAGCCTTCTGGTCCTCCACCGACAGCAGCATCGCCAGAGGTTCGACGGCACCGGAGAAGTCGATGCGTGCGCGTTCGAAGAGCCTGTCGACGGCGTCGTAGCCGTCGAACCGCCAGCGCCATCCGAGGCCGGTGGCGACCATGTCCATGCGCTCCTCGTTGGCGTCTTCGTCAGGCGAATATCCGATCGGGATGAACGGGCCGCTCTCGATTGCGCCGGCGGTTGCGGGCGGGACGAAGGACGGCAGCAGGCAGGCCACCATCAATGCCGCAAGAAAGCGCAGGTCGGGTCGTCTCATCAGCATGTCCTCGAGATGGATTCGGCCGCTTGGCCGGCCGTGGCACGACTCGCAAATCCCCACTTGCTCGGCTACGTTGAACCGGCTGCCGCCCTTTTGCGAGCGCCCACCGTCTGACGTGTCCGTTTTGCGCACCCGCTTCCAACGATCGATCGCCCGCGTCGCAGCGCCCGTTGCACTGGTGATCCTCGTCGTCGGCAGCGCGCTCGGCGCATCGGGCGAGGGCCTTGGCTGGATCGAGTTCTCGTCGGAGGCGTATTCCAAAGCCGAGCACAGCGGCCAGCCTTTCGTGGTCACCTTCGGCGCCGACTGGTGCGCGCCGTGCAAGGAAATGGAAGAGCGGACCTACCGCGACCCCGCCGTGCTCGAGGCCGGCAAGGGCATGCACTTCCTTCACGTGGACATGGGGTCGGAAGACTCCTACGTGGAGGTGGTGCGCAAGAGCTTCAAGGTCTTCGGGGCGCCTACCACGCTCTTCTTCGGTACCGACCGCAAGGAACGGACGCGCCGCATCGGTTTCATCGGCCCCCAGGACTATGCGCAGCTGCTGCGCGAGACGCGCGCTGCGACGCCGGCAGCAAAGAAGGAATGATGACGGGCGGCGCCGCTGACACCACGCCTTCCAGGCTCGCCTTCGCCGACCTCGATCTCCCCGAGGGTGTCCGCCGCGGGATCGAAGACGCGGGCTTCGTCTACTGCACTCCCATCCAGGCCGAGACGCTGCCGTTCGCCCTGGCCGGCCGGGACATCGCCGGACAGGCGCAGACCGGCACCGGCAAGACCGCAGCCTTCCTCATCGCCACGTTCAATACCCTGCTGCGGCGGCCTCGCCGTCACGAAGGCTCGGGCTCGTGTCCGCGAGCGCTGATCATCGCGCCCACCCGCGAGCTGGCCATGCAGATCCGCGACGAGGCCGAGCTGCTCGGCAAGCACACCGAGCTGACGATCCACGCCGTCTACGGCGGCGTCGACTACAACAAGCAGCTCGATCGTCTCAAGCGCGGCGTCGACATCCTCATCGGAACGCCTGGGCGCCTCATCGACTACTACAAGCAGAAGGTCTTCACGCTGCGCGACAGCGAAGTGCTGGTGGTCGACGAAGCCGATCGCATGTTCGACATGGGCTTCATCGACGACTTGCGGTTCCTGGTAAAGCGCATGCCGCCACCGGGGGAGCGCATCTCGTCGCTGTACTCTGCCACGCTCTCCTACCGCGTGCTCGAGCTCGCCTACGAGCACATGCACGAGGTGCACCGCGTGGCCATCGACGAGGACCAGGTCACCGTCGAGCGCGTCGAGCAGACCGTCTACCACGTCGGCGTCGAGCAGAAGATGACCGTGCTCCTGAGCCTGATGGCGCGCGAGCAGCCCACGCGCAGCCTCGTCTTCGTCAATACTCGCAGCGCGGCGCGCCAGATCGCCTCGCGCCTGGAACGCCACGGCTACCGCTGCGGCGTGCTGATGGGCGACCTCGACCAGAACAAGCGCATCGCCATGCTGCGCGCCTTCAAGAGCAACGATCTGGACATGCTCGTGGCCACCGACGTCGCCTCGCGCGGGCTGCACATCGACGCGGTCACGCACGTCTTCAACTACGATCTTCCGCAGGATCCCGAAGATTACGTGCACCGCATCGGGCGCACGGCGCGCGCCGGTGCCTCGGGCAAGGCCCTGTCGCTGGCGTGCGAGCACTATGTGTACTCGCTGGAGGCCATCGAGGAGTACATCGGGCTTTCGATCCCGCACAAGTTCCCCGAGCCCGAGCTGCTGGTGCTGCCGCCCGCGATGGAGCGCGCCGAGGGCGGCCCGATGCTGAACCTGCACGAGTCGCCGATTCCGCCGAGGGGCGGGCGTGGCCGCAGCAGACGTGGTGGCGGCTCGGGAGGCCGGGATGGAACGGCGCGCAAAGGCCCGCGTCCAGAGCGCACGGCGAGCAAGCCGCAAGCGGAGCCGGCTGCGGTTCATGCCGATGCGGGCGGAGACGGCGACAAACCCAAGCGCAAGCGCCGGCGGCGGCGCCGCGGCAAGGGCGCAGCAGGCGACGGCAGCGCGGCTGGCGGTTCCGAGACCGCCTGAGATCATGGAGCGCGCAGCAGCTTTCGCAGCGCGCAGCCCCGCCTGGCGCGGCAACTTCGAGATCGATCACGAGCTTCGCGAGCAGCTGCGCCCCGGCGTCCGCTTCCTGTTCGAGCGCTACTGGCGCGTGCGTGTCCGCGGCCTGGCCAACGTTCCGCGCCGCGGCGGCGTGCTCCTGATCGGCAATCATTCCGGAGCGGTGCCGGTCGATGCCGCCATCCTGGCCTACGCCATGGACAACCACCAGGATGCGGACTCGCCGCGGCGAGTGGCGCGCATCCTCTACGACCGCTTCATCGACGGGATGCCCTGGCTTGCCGACATCTACCGGCGTGCCGGGGCCGTGCCTGCACGTTTCGCCGTCGCCGACGCGATGGCGCGCAGCGGAGAGGTGGTGGTCATTTTTCCCGAAGGCATCGGCGGCGTCGCCAAGCTCTTCGAGGAGCGCTATCGGCTCCAGCCTTTTGCCAGCTCGGCTGCACGTCTTGCCTGGAAGCACCGTCTGCCCATCGTTCCCTTCGCGGTCGTGGGTGCAGAGGAGGCCTATCCGGTCATCGGCCGCAGCGCCGAGGCTGGACGCGCCGTGGGCGCCCCGTACCTGCCCATCACTCCGTTCTTCCCGCTGCTCGGGCCGCTCGGCGCCCTGCCGCTGCCGAGCAAGTGGACGTTGGTCTTCGGGCCGCGTATCTACCTGTACCGCGAGCGGCGCTTCCGCGCGGGAGAGCCCGATTTTGCCGCCATGACGCAGCGCCTGCAGCGCAGCGTCCAGCTGCTGCTGGAAAGGCAGGTCCGTCAGCGCGTCTCGGTCTTTCTGGGGTAAGAGATGGAGGACATGATCAACATCGGAGACCAGGTGGTGCATCAGAGCCACCCCGGCCGGTTCGAAGTCGTCAAGATCGAGCCGACGCCGGGCATGAACGTCTACAGCCGCATCCTGACGATCCGCTCCAAGGATGGGCTGGAGCTCCGTGTTCTGGACACGGCGGTTCGCACCGTCGAAGGCGACGGCCTGCGCATCTAGCGAGGCGCGGCGACGATGGCCGTCATTCTCTACACCAGAGACGGCTGTCCTTTCAGCGACGCGCTGCGCGCCAGCCTCACCGAGCGCGGCCAGCGCTTCACCGAAGTCAATCTCAGCAGGCAACCGCAGTCCTTGCCCGAGCTCGTCAAGCTCACGCGAGGCCGGCGAGTCGTGCCGGTGCTCATCGAGGGTGCGAAGCTGGCCGTGGCACCGGATGGCGGAACCGAATTTTGAGCGCGACGATGCCTAGGCGATGCAAAGATCTCTGGTCAGGAGAAATCGGGCCGTGTATGTTTGCCGCGTCGTGGACGACAAGCGACTGTTCCTGCACCTGGGCGACCGCGTCTACAACGCGTACCACGAGGAGTGGGGCGTAGGCTCGGTGGTCGAGGAGATGACATCCACCGTCATCGGTGGAACCTGCCTCGTGCGAATCCTGTTCGAGGACGGTCAGCAGCGGACTTTCCACAACGATCTGGATCACGACATGTGCTGCTACTTCCTCGGCATGCGCCGCGAGATGTCGTTCGATTGGGATCGCATGCAGCGCACGTCGCAGCGCGCCACCAACGCCCAGCGCCCACGCCGCCGCGTCTCCGGCTGAAGAACTCGCCGGTCGAGCCGAGCGCGTCGCGAAGCCCGTTGCTGCTCGGCCGCGCCGGCAGTCGTCCGAAGCAAAGTCGCAATCAGCGATTCAGCGCTTGACCGTCGGGTTCTCCGACAGCGGCCGGCCTTTGGCATCGGTGCGGGGAATGTGGCGCTTGCGCAGCGTGGCCAGGGTGTCGCTGTTGACCCACGGCACGCCCATCGCGCACGGTCGAGGCTGACCTTCCTCGGCCACCACCGAAGGGCCGGGCCGGCGGAAATTCACTTGAAGACGTTTGGCCATCGCCGCGCAGCCTTAGCGCGGATTCACTGCCAGTTCCATTGCGGCTGCTCCACACCGTATGGACCGGCGCGACGCGCGCGCGTCACCTCCCCCGAGTTGCCACCCCGCCACAGCGTTGGTATGCCCGCAAGCTTCGCAGGCGCATCCGATGGACTACAAGCACACTCTGCAGCTGCCGAGCACGGATTTCCCGATGCGTGCCAATTTGCCCGAGCGCGAGCCGGCGATGCTCGAGAGCTGGCAGCGCGAGCGCATCTACGAGCGCATGCTGGAAGCGCGAGCCGGCGCGCCGCTGTTCCTGCTCCACGACGGTCCGCCCTACGCCAATGGCCAGATTCACATCGGCCATGCGATGAACAAGATCCTCAAGGACATCAACGTCAAGTACAAGACGCTGTCCGGCTATCGCGCGCCGTATCGGCCGGGCTGGGACTGCCACGGGCTTCCCATCGAGCTGGAGGTCGAGAAGAAGATCGGCCGCAAGGCGAAGTCGCAAATGGCAGTCTCCGAAGTGCGCAAGCTGTGCCGCGAGTACGCGGCGCGCTTCGTCGAGATCCAGGGCCGCGATTTCCAGCGCGTCGGCGTATTCGGCGAGTGGGACCGTCCCTACCTGACGATGGACTTCGCCTACGAGGCCCGTGAGGTTCGCGAGCTGGCGGACATCCTGGCCACCGGCGCGATGTTTCGCGGACGCAAGCCCGTGCACTGGTGCGCCTCGTGCCGCACGGCGCTGGCGGAGGCCGAGGTCGACTACGAGGACAAGACCTCGACGTCGGTGTTCGTGGCCTTTCCGGTGCCGGCGCAGGGGCCGCTGGCGGCGTTCGCCGACCTCGAGCTGGCCATCGCGATCTGGACGACCACTCCCTGGACGCTGCCCGCCAACCTCGCCATCGCGCTCGGCCCGCATTTCTCCTATTCGCTCGTCGAGGCCGGCGATCGCGCGCTCGTGATCGCTACCGACCTGGTCGAATCGCTTCGCACGCGGCTGTCGCTCGGACGGACCCTGACGACGTTTCTCGGCGTCGAGCTCGAGAACGTGCGCGCCCGCCATCCCTGGATCGATCGCGACTCGGTCGTGATCGTGGGCGATCACGTCGGCCTGGACGCGGGCACCGGCGCCGTGCACACCGCGCCCGGCCACGGTCAGGACGACTACATCGTCGGCCAGCGCTACGGGCTTGCCGCGTACGCGCCCGTCAACGCCGGCGGCTGTTTCACCGACGAGGTTCCCGAGTTCGCGGGCCGCTTCGTGTTCGAGTCCGACGCCGACATCGTCGCGTTGCTGCGCGAGCGCGGCGCGCTGCTGGCGCAGGAGCCGATCCAGCACAGCTACCCGCACTGCTGGCGATGCAAGAAGGCCATCATCTTCCGTGCCACCGAGCAGTGGTTCCTGTCGATGGAGCACGCCGATCTGCGTGCGCGTACGCTTCGCACGATCGAGCAGGTCCGGTGGGTGCCGAGCTGGGGCCGCGAACGCATCCACGGGATGATCGCCAACCGGCCGGACTGGTGCCTTTCGCGCCAGCGGGCGTGGGGAGTCCCGATCGTGGCGCTGCGCTGCAGTGCCTGCGGTGAAGTGGCGGCCACGCCCGAGCTGCTGCGCCACGCCGCCGACATCTTCGAGCACGAGGGCTCCGATGCCTGGTTCGTGCGGCCGGCGGCCGATTTCGTTCCCGAGGATTTCGCCTGCTCCGCCTGCGGCAAGGCCGCCTTCGAGCGCGAGGACGACATTCTGGACGTCTGGTTCGATTCGGGCGCGAGCTTCGCCGCGGTTGTCGAGAGCGACCTCGGCCAGGGCACGGTGGCCGATCTGTACCTGGAGGGCAGCGACCAGCATCGCGGCTGGTTCCACTCGACGCTGCTGGTGTCGGTGGCCACTCGCGACCGCGCGCCCTACCGTCACGTCCTGACCCACGGCTTCGTGCTCGACGGCGAAGGCCGCAAGCAGAGCAAGTCGCTCGGCAACGTGGTGGCACCGCAGGACATCCTGCGAACCTACGGCGCCGACATCCTGCGGCTGTGGGTGGCGGCCGAAGACTATAGCGACGACGTGCGCATCTCCGACGAGATCATGAAGCGGCTCGCCGATTCCTACCGGCGCATCCGCAACACGGCGCGCAACCTGCTGGCCAATCTGGCCGACTACGATCCTTCTGCGCATGCCGTTGCCACGGCCGACATGAGCGAGCTGGACCTGTGGGTCCTGTCGCGCCTGGACGATTTCGTCACGCGCTGCCGCCGCGCCTACGAGGCCTACGAGTTCCACATCGTCTTCCACGCGCTCAACAACTTCTGCAGCGTGGACCTGTCGGCGTTGTACTTCGATATCGTCAAGGACCGCCTCTACTGCTCGGGAAAGGATTCGGTCGAGCGGCGCAGCGCCCAGACGGCGATGCATGCGATCCTGCTCACGCTGGTGCGCGTGATCGCCCCAGTGCTGTGCTTCACCGCCGAAGAGGTCTGGCGCGCGATCCCCCTGGTGCAGCGGCCGGCCGCGGGCGATCCCTCGAGCGTGTTCCTGTCCGACTTTCCCGCCACCGATCCTGCCTGGCACGACGAGGCCAGGGCGGCGCGCTGGCTGCGGATCTGGGAAATCCGTACCGCCGTGACCAAGGCGCTCGAAGAGCAGCGCCGCGCCGGCGTCCTTGGCCAGTCGCTGGAGGGGCGTGTTCGCATCGCCAGCTCCGGCCGCGATGCCGAGCTCCTGAGCGAGCTCGGTGAGCGCGCGCTGTGCGAGCTCCTGATCGTCTCGCAGGTCGAGCTCGCCCGCGCAGTGGGCGATCTGGAAGTGTCTGTGGAGCGGGCGCGCGGCGGCAAATGCGGCCGCTGCTGGAAGTTCAACGAGTCGGTAGGTTCCTACGCCGATCATCCCGAGCTGTGCGAGCGCTGCCACGGCGTCGTGGCGGAAGCCTGATTCCCCTCAGGAGCCAGATGTGAGTGGGAAGATGTCGGCCCTGCTGGCCATTCTCATCTTCGTGGCCGACCAGTGGACCAAGAGCCTGGTCGTGGCCGGCTTTCCACTCGGCGACTCGCGTCCGGTCATCCCCGGCTTCTTTTCGCTGACCCACGTCCGCAACCGCGGTGGTGCGTTCGGGCTGCTCGCGGACCTGCCGCCGGTCTATGGACAGCTGCTCTTCGTGCTCTTCGCCGCGGTGACCGTGACACTGCTGGCGTGGATGCTGCGCCGCACGCCGCGCCAGGATCTTGGGCAGCGGCTTGCCCTGACCTTCGTCATCGGCGGCGCCATCGGAAACCTCTACGACCGCATCCGCTTCGGCGAGGTCGTCGACTTCCTGGACGTCTTCGTGGGCACATGGCACTGGCCGGCCTTCAATGTGGCCGACAGCTTCATTACGATGGGGGTGATTCTGCTGTTCTGGGCGGCCCTGCGGGCCGAGCCGGAGCGCGCACCGGCGGCCTAGCGAGGCCGCCTCGATCCGGATCGGTAACCAGTGGCGCGGCGCGGAATCGAAGGAGGGGGACGAGGATGATCAGAACCAGTCGAAGTGTGGTGGCGGCAACGCTGCTGATCGGTGC
>Ga0196978_1000465_pt1 | contig 20559 bp, 19 predicted proteins | sample S3v_2013CmetaG_FD_155491 | JGI IMG/M metagenome (GOLD analysis project Ga0196978, IMG submission 155491) | Soil microbial communities from Anza Borrego desert, Southern California, United States - S3+v_20-13C | ecosystem: Environmental > Terrestrial > Soil > Desert | place: USA: California... | reverse complement strand
GCCTCGTCGCGGCCGTCACCATCTTCGTCGGCAACTGGGCCGCCGTCACGCAGACGAACGCCAAGCGGCTCCTCGCCTACTCGTCGGTCTCGAACGCCGGCTACCTGCTGCTCGGCGTCGTCGCCGCCAACGCGTGGGGCTATCAGGGCCTCGTCATCTACCTGATCGTCTACACCTTCATGAACGTCGGCGCGTTCGGCGTCATCATCGCGCTGAGGCGGCGCGGCCTCCCGGGCGACGAGGTGGAAGACCTCTCGGGGTTGGGGCAGAAGTCGCCGGGCACGGCGCTGATGATGACGATCTTCATGCTCTCGCTGGGGGGCCTGCCGGTGACGGGCGGGTTCATCGGCAAGTGGTTCCTGTTCGGCGGCGTGATCGAGCGCGGGGCGACCGAGGGGAAGAACTGGTACTACTGGCTGGCCGGGTGGGCGGCGCTCAACACGGTCGTCTCCTTCTACTACTACGTGCGCTTCATCCGCGCCATGTACATCGGCGACCGCGAGGCCGACCCGCGCCCGCTCTCGCTCTCGCCCGCGCTCCGGGCGGCGCTCGTCGTCTGCGCCGTCGCCGTCATCTTCATCGGCGTCTACCCGCACCCGGTCATCCGCGTGGCCGAGGCCCTGCTCGCTACGCTCGGCGGCGCGGGCGCGGTCGCGCTGCGCTGACGGGGCGGGCGGCGCGCCTGAACTCGGCGAGCCAGAGCAGGAATTAGGTGAGCGACGCGGCCGCGATGGTGGCGAGCGCGCCGGCCGCCATGACGCGCAGCGCCGTCCCCATCAGCATCAACTGGAACTCCGCGGGCGGCATCCCCCAACTCATAAAATCCATAAACTCTCCGGGCCTCCTCTCCGCGTCCGCCGAAGGAGGTGGGGGCGGGCGCATGCCGTAGATACGCGCGCGCCCGCCGGGCGGATTTCGGGCGCGGGGCGGGGCCGTTTGCGCGGGCGGGCGCGGATGTTTAATGATGGGGGGCAGGCCGTTTCGACGCATCGAAACTTTAACGGAGGCGGGATGGGCACAGAGTTGGAAGGGCGTGTCGCGCTCGTGACGGGCGCGACCTCCGGGATCGGGCGCGCGACGGCGCTCCTCTTCGCGGCGGAGGGGGCGAGGGTCGCGCTGGTGGGCCGCGACGAGGAGGCTCTGGCGGAAGTGGCCGGGGAGATACAGAGCGGCGACCACCTGACGCTGCGCGCGGACGTGACGGACGAAGCGGACGCGCGGCGCTCGGTCGGGGAGGCGGCCGAGAGGCTCGGCGGCCTCGACGTGCTCGTCAACGCCGCGGGCGTCATCGGCAACGGCACGGTCGAGAGCACGCCGCTCGCCGAGTGGGACGCGATGATGAACGTCAACCTGCGCGCCGTCTTCCACCTGATGCAACTGGCCGCGCCGCACCTCGCGCGCCGGCCCGGCAACGTCGTCAACGTGTCGAGCGTGACGGGCCTGCGGGCCTTCCCCGGCGTGCTCGCCTACTGCGTCTCGAAGGCGGGCGTCGATCAACTCACGCGCTGCGCCGCGCTCGAACTCGCGCCGAAGGGGGTGCGCGTCAACGCCGTCAACCCCGGCGTCGTCGTCACCGAGGTTCACCGCCGCGGCGGGATGTCCGACGAGGCCTACGAGCGCTTCCTCGAACACTCGAAGACGACGCACCCGCTCGGCCGCGTCGGCGCGGCCCGCGAGGTCGCCGAACTCATCCTCTTCCTCGCCTCCGACCGCGCCTCGTGGATCACCGGCGCGACCTACTCGATTGACGGCGGCCGCGCCCAGACCTGCGCCCGGTAAGGCAGTAGACAGTAGTCAGTAGACAGTAGTCAATAGTCAGTAGCGCTTCGCGTGATTGATGCTGACGCCGACACCCTAACGACTCGATACCGAAGGTCTTCCTACTGACTACTGACTACTGTCTACTGTCTACTTCCTCCTATGCTTTTCTTCTACCTCCTCGCGGCGCTCGTCCTGTTGCAGAGCCTCGTCTCGTTGCGGGGCGGGGTGCGCTACCTCGCCTTCTTCCGGCGGGAGTTGGGCGCGCGCCGCAAGATGTTCATGCCGCCCGCGACGGTCTTCGTGCCGTGCCGCGGCATCGATCAGGGGTTGCGCGAGAACTTCCGCGCGCTCTTCGCGCAGCACTACCCGGCCTACGAGTTGATCTTCGTCTCCGACCGCGCCGACGACCCCGCGCTGGCCGTGGCCGAGGGCGTGCGCCGCGAGGCGGCCGGCGAGACGGTGGCGCGCGCCCGCACGGTCGTCGCCGGGCCGGCCGAGGCGTGCGGGCAGAAGGTGCATAACCTGCGCGTCGCCGCCGGCGAGGCCGACCCCGCGAGCGAGGTCTTCGTCTTCGTGGACACGGACGCGCGGCCGGGGCCCAACTGGCTGCGCGCGCTCGTCGCGCCTCTGGCCGACGAGCGGGTCGGCGCGGCGAGCGGCTACCGCTGGTTCGTGCCCGTGCGCGGCGGGCTGGCCTCGCACCTGCGCGCCGTGTGGAACGCTTCGATTGCCTCGGCGCTCGGCGCGGACAGGAGGCGCAACTTCTGCTGGGGCGGCTCGACGGCCGTCCGCCGCGAGACGTTCGAGCGGCTGGCCGTCGCCGAGCGCTGGCGCGGCGCGCTCTCGGACGACTTCGCGCTGACGCGGGCGCTGCGCGAGGCGGGCCTCCCCGTGCGCTTCGTGCCGGCCTGCCTGACGCCCTCGCTCGAAGACTGCCGGCTCGGCGGCCTGCTGGAGTTCACGACGCGGCAGCTCAGGATCACCCGCGTCTACGCGCCCGCGCTGTGGCGCGTCGTCCTCGTCTCGAACCTGCTCTTCGTCCTCGTCTTCTTCGGCGGCCTCGCGCTCGCCGCCGCGCGCGCCGCGCTGGGGCTGAGCTTCGCGTGGCCGCTGGCAGTGGTCTGCGCCGTCTTCCTGCTCGGCGTGTGGAAGTCTTTCTTCCGGCTGCGGGCCGTGGCGCTCGTGCTCGAAGACTACCACGCGGAGTTGCGCGCGGGGCTGTGGGCGCACCTCGCGCTGTGGCCCGCGACGGCGGCGCTCTTCCTCTACAACGCCGTGGCCGCCGGCCTCTCGCGCCGGATAGAGTGGCGCGGCATCGGCTACGAATTGAAATCGCCGACCGAAACTGTCATCATCCGCGAAGAAAAAGTTTCGGGTTCCGGGTCGCGGGTTTCGAGCTGAGACGACCCCGGGCCGAACCTTTCGAGCTCAAGCACGCGAACCCGAAGCCCGCGACCCGCAGCCGACCGCTGATGCCTAACCGCGCCGCCCAACTCTACCAACTGATCCGCTCGACGAAGCGCGAGCGGGCGCTCGGCACGGTCATCTTCTTCGTCACGTCGCGGTGCAACGCGAAGTGCGAGACCTGCTTCTACCACGAGGAGCTGAACCGGCCGGGCGACCTCTCCTTCGAGGAGATCGAGCGCGTCTCGCGGACGATGCCCGCCGTCACAGACCTCTGGCTCTCGGGCGGCGAGCCGACTCTGCGCCACGACGCCTCCGAGATCATCCAACTCTTCGTCACCAACAACGGCGTCCGCCGCGTCATCATCCCGACCAACGGCCTGCTCAAGTCGCGCACCCGCGAGATCGTCGGCCGCGCGCTCGGCGACAACCCGGAGCTTCACCTCTACCTCAACGTCGCGCTCGACGGCTACGGCGAGACGCACGACCGCGTGCGCGGCGTGCCCGGCAACTGGGGGCGCACGCTCGACTGCCTGCGCGCCCTCTACCCGCTCAAAGACCTCTACGCCGAACGCTTCCGCCTCAACGTCAACACGGTCGTCTGCGCCGAGAACTACGCCGAGGTCGGGCGACTCGCCGACTTCCTCTGGGAGAACTTCCGCCTCGACGGCCACTACTTCAACATCATCCGCGGCGAGGCGAAGGCCGGCGACTCCATCAAGCGGGTGCCCGGGGAGGTGCTGCCCGGCCTCTACGCCTCGGCCGCCGCGCTGACCGAGCGCTACGCCGGGCGCATGTTCGCCGCCGCCGACGCGGCCGCGCGCTTCGTCAAGTCGGTCGCCTACGTCGGCGCCATCACGACGCACTACCGCGCGCAACGCGCCAACTTCGCCGGCCCCGACGCGTGGCCCTTCCCCTGCACGGCCGGCGAGACGACCGCCGTCATCGACTACGACGGCGGCGTTCGCGCCTGCGAGCTGCGCGAGCGCTTCGCGTCGCTCAGGGACTACGGCTGCGACTTCGGCCGGCTGTGGGCCGACGCCGCGCGCGGCGGGGAGCTGGCGGCCATCGGCGGCGGGGAAAGTTGCTGGTGCACGCACGTCTGCTTCATCCACGACTCGATGCGCCACTCGCGACGCGCCCTCCTGTGGGAGGTTCCGAAGAACTACCTGACGCGCGGGAGTTGGTGAGGCGGCGAACCGGCGGGGGCCGCCGAGCGTTTATCTGGTTGAGGCCGCGCAAGGCCGCCCGTAATCTGTCTGAGTGAGGTGGCTTCAGGATGAACTTCTTCAAAATCTTAATCGCGCTCGTCGCGCTCTTCCTCATCGCCGTCGGCGCGTTCGCCGTCTTCGGCCTCGTCGCCGCGATCTTCAAATATCTGATCTTCTTCGGCGTCATCTTCCTCGTCGGCGCGGTCGCCTACAAGGCGCTGAAGGGCGACGGCCGCGGCCACGAGTACCAGCTCGGCAACGACCCCGAGTCCGATCTGGCGCGCGCCGACCGCCTCCTCGAAGAGATGCGGCGCAAGCAGTTGACGAAGTGAGGCGGGCGCCGGGCGAGAGCGAGATGACTTCGCCCGGCGCCCACGGAGGTCGAGTGGCCGAAGACCCGAAGGAGCAGCAGGAGACGACGCGGCGCAGCAGCATGGCCTACGCGGCCGGGCTGGCGATTTTCTTCTCCGTCCTCTCCTTCATGGGCGTCGGCTGGGCGCTCGACCGCTGGCTCGGGACGGGCTGGCTGATGGTCGCCGGCATCGTCCTCGGCTCGGTCGTCGGCTTCTACGAGTTCATCCGCATCATGTCGCGGATCAAGTGACGACGGTGCTCGACAGCGGCCGCGGGGCGCGTGTAGAATCGTCCGTTCCGTAATGAGCGAGATCGCGGACAGTGGCGCGGGGGGGCTGCCGGAGGCCGGGGGCGAAGACCCGCGGGCGATGGAGCGCCGCATCTTCCGCCTGATGTGCGCGTCGGCGGCGCTGGCGGTCTTGGCGGCCGCGCCCCTCGCCCCGTGGCGCGTGACGGCGGGGCTGCTCTTAGGCGGCGCTCTCTCGCTCCTGAACCACCACTGGCTGCGAACCTCGGTGGAGGCCGTCTTCGGGGCGACGCCGCCGGGCGGCCGGCCGAGGCTCAAGGCGTCGCGCTACATCCTGCGCTACTTCGTCGTCGCCGCCGCGGTCGCCGCCGCCTACAACTTGAATCTGGTCTCGCTGGCCGCCACGTTCGCCGGCCTCTGCTCGTTCGTGCCGGCGTCGCTCGCGGAAGGGCTCAGGCAGTTATACTTCGCCATCGCGCGTCGGGAGGAAACTTAAAAGCGATGTTCCTGTTCGAAGACACGAAGGCCGGGGTCGAGGCGACGGGCGGGCACACCTCGGCGGCCGCCGAGCACACGGCCGAGGCGGGCGGGCACCACACGCCGCTCATCGTCGAGTTCCTGAACCGGCAGTTCGGCGAGCCGGTGCACGAGTTTCAGATGCACTACACGAAGCCGCTGTGGGACAAGTTCTTCGGCTACTTCGGGACGACGGCCGAGAACGTCTTCGGCGCGTACACGGCCGAGAACGCGATCCCGTGGTACACGGTGATGTTCGTCCTCGCGGCCCTCTTCTCGCTGGCGCTCGTCTGGATCCTCAAGCCGGGCAGGCTCTCGGAGGACGCGCCGCCCGACAGCCAGTTGACGCTCGAAGCCGGGGTGCTGGCGATGCGCAACCTGCTCGTCGATAACGTCGGCCCGCACGGCCTGAAGTATTTCCCGGTCGTCGCCACCTTCGGCATCCTGATCCTCGTCTCGAACCTGATGGGGCTCGTGCCGGGTCTGATGTCGCCGACGGCCTCGACCTCCGTGACGTTCGCCCTCGGCATCACCTCGTTCGTCTACTACAACGCCATCGGGATTAAGGAGAACGGGCTGGCCGGCCACCTGCGCCACTTCGCGGGGCCGATCCCGTGGCTCGCCTTTCTGATGTTCCCCATCGAGCTGATCAGCAACCTCGTGCGGCCGCTCTCGCTCGGCGTCCGGCTCTTCGGGAACCTCTTCGGCGACGAGCAGATTCTCGGCACCATCTTCGGCATCTTCAACTGGCTGCTGCCGATCTTCATCATGCCGCTGAGCGTCTTCGTCGCCTTCATGCAGACGTTCATCTTCGTGCTGCTCTCGATCATCTACATCAGCGAGGTGACGCACCACCCGCACGAAGAGGGGCACGGCGAGCACGCGCACGGCCACGCCGAGGGCGGCATCGTCAGCGCCCCGGCCCACTGAGCGGTTCTTTAAATTTTCATACGCGCGCCATCAAGGAGCGTTTTGGGGCGCGGCCGCCTCGGGCGGCGGGTGCAACGGCGCACGCGCACGTCGGGCCGCACGGGAAACAGGTTCGGACTCGGGAGGGACTGGGGCGGGCTGAGGCTTCGCGCGCGGGGCGCGGCCGAGGCGGACGCCGGTCATCGCTTTCGCGGTTTGAAAGCCGTGAGTGCCGACACCGCCGGAGCGCCGTTGTAAGAGGGGCGGCGGATACCGGGTGGAGGCGAAATCATACGGGGCGCGCCGCGGCGCGGGTCTGACGCGACAGCAGCCGCGGCCCCGGCTCTTTCGTCAGAGTCCGAGAGGGTGAGCAGGAGGAAACCATGCATAAGTTGAGAATGGCCTTCTTCGCCGTGGTCGGCGTGCTGATGTCGGCGGCCCCGGCGCTGGCGCAGGCCGGGTCGGTCGCGGCCGACAACGAGCAGTCGGTGCTGAAGTACAGCAAGATCGCGGCGGGCTTCGGCTTCGCCATCGCGGCGGCGCTGGCCGCCATCGGCCAGTCGCGCGTCGCGGCGGCGGCGGCCGAGGGCGTGGCCCGCAACCCCGGCGCGGGCGCGCGCATCCAGACGCTGATGATCCTCGGCCTCGTCTTCATCGAGACGCTGGTGCTCTTCACGTTCGTCATCGTCTTCGTGAAGCTCCCGTAACCGGGCCGGACACAGAGACACACGCGAGCGGGCGCGATTCGTCAGAGTCGCGCCCGCTTTTTTTAAGAACAGAACCGGGCGGGTCTCAAGCCACCTCGGCGTGAACTGCGACCCTCCCGCTACCGCCCGCGGTTCTGTTTCGCTTCGTGGGCGGCGCGGAGGATGGGGTCGATGGTGGGGGCGAAGGGCGGGGCGTAGGCGAGGTCGAGCGCCTCGACTTCTTCCACCTTGAGGCCGGCGTGCAGCGCGGCGGCGTAAACGTCCATCCGGTGCGCGACGCCCTCGCGGCCGACCATCTGCGCGCCGAGCAGGCGGCCGCGGCGGTCTGCGACGAGCCGCGTGAAAATCTTCGACCCGCCTTCGTAGTAGCCGGCGCGCGAGGCGGCCTCGCTCTCAGACTCCTCGGCGTCGAAGCCCGCGGCCCGCGCCTCCGCGAGCGAGAGGCCCGTGCGCGCCACCTCCAGACCGAAGACCTTGACGGCCGTCGTCCCGACGACGCCCGCGTAGCGCTCGCCGCCAACCCCGCCGCCCGCGGCGTTCGCGCCCGCCACCCAGCCCTGCCTCACGGCCGGCTGGCCGAGCGGGTGCCACACGCGACGGCCCGAGACGCGGTGCAAGACCTCGCAGCAGTCGCCCGCCGCGTAGACGCCGGCCGCGCTCGTCCGCTGCCACTCGTCGGTCACGACGGCCCCGCTCTCGCCCGTCTCCAGCCCCGCGCCCGCGGCCAGCGCGACCTCGGGCCGCGTGCCCACGCCGACCAGCACCACGTCGGCCTCGAAGGCCCGGCCCGCGTCGGTCAACACGCGCGCGACGCGGCCGCGCGCGCCCTCGAACGCCGCGGCCCGCTCGCCGAAGAAGAGCTCGACGCCGCGCGCGCGCATCTCATCCGCGACCAGCGCGCCCGCCCGCCCGCCGACCGCGCCCATCACCTCCGCGGAGGATTCGACGAGCGTCGTGCGCAGGCCGCGCTCGCGGAAGGCTTCGGCCATCTCCAGCCCGATGTAGCCCGCGCCGACGACGACGGCCGCGCGCGGCCGCGCCTCGCCCATGAAGCGCAGGAGCCTGCGCCCGTCGCGCAGGTGGCGCAGCGTGAAGACGCCTTCGAGGTCGCGCCCCGGCATCGGGGGGCACACGGCCCGCGCGCCCGTGGCGAGGACGAGCGCCGTGTAACCGACCTCGCGCTCCTCGCCGCCTTCCGCGTAGCGCAGGACGGACTTGGCCGGGAGGATTTCCAGCGCCTCGCCGCGCAGGCGGAGGTCTATGTCGTGCTTCTCGCGGAAGAACTCGGGGGCGCGCGCCACGAGCCGTTCGGGCGAGGCGATGCGGCCGCCGACGACGTAAGGCAGCCCGCACGCGCCGTAGGAGGCGTCGCCCGTGCGTTCGAGCACGGTGATGCTCAAGTCCGGCGCTCTCCGCCGCGCCTCCATCGCCGCCGCCAGCCCCGCGGCCACCCCGCCGACCACGACCAGATGCTCTTTGCCCACAGCGACACGGCCCGCCTCCCGAGGGATGAGATAGCCGTGAGAGCGTACCCAAAGAGCGGGGAAAGGGCAAAAGGGAATCGGGGTGGGCGCGCAGGGCGAAGATGTTGACGTGGCCGGCCGGGGCGGAAAGGCGTCTGTATTGCGTGTTTAGAAACCAGTGTGATACGCTCACTCAACTCTTAAAGAGACGGCGAGGCGGAAACCTAGTCGATGAAAACGTGCCCGGCATGCGGTAAGGAGTACGAGGACGCCAACACGCTGTGCCCCGCGGACGGCGCGGTGTTGAAGAAGTCCGAGGGCGACGACCCGCTGGTCGGGCAGGTGCTCGCCGGCAAGTACCGCATCGAGGAGAAGATCGACGAGGGCGGGATGGGCTGCGTCTACCGCGCCACCCACGTCCTGATGGAGAAGACCGTCGCCGTCAAGGTGCTCCACCCGGCGCTGGCCGCCGACGAGAAGATCGTCGCCCGCTTCACGCGCGAGGCCAAGGCCGCCTCGCGCATCTCGCACCCGCACGCCATCGTCGTCACCGACTTCGGCGAGTCCGAGCAGGGCGTCGTCTACCTCGTCATGGAGTACCTGCGCGGCCGCACGCTCAAGGAGGTCGTCCGCACCGAGGGGCCGATGCCGCTCGCGCGCGTCTCCGAGATCGTCCGGCAGGTCTCGGGCGCGCTCGACGCCGCGCACGAGCAGGGCGTCGTCCACCGCGACCTCAAGAGCGACAACATCATGCTCGAAGAGACCGCGGGCGGCGACTGGGCGAAGGTGCTCGACTTCGGCATCGCCAAGATTCAGGAGGAGACCGGCAAGACCGACCCGGGCCTCACCGCGCCCAACCTCATCATCGGCACCCCGCAGTACATGTCGCCCGAGCAGTGCGGGCAGGCCTCGGCCATCGACCAGCGCTCGGACATCTACTCCTTCGGCATCATCCTCTACGAGATGCTCGCCGGCCACGTCCCCTTCACGGGCGAGTCGCCGACGGCCATCATGATGAAGCACATTCAGGAGCCGCCGCCCTCGATCCTCGAAGAGCGGCCCGACCTTCCCGCGGGCGTCGGCCGCGTCGTCGCGCGCGCCCTCGCCAAGCGCCCCGAAGACCGCTTCCAGCGCGCCTCGGAACTGCCCGACGCGCTCGCGCTGGCGGCCGCCGAGGAGGCGGTCGAAGTGCCCGTCCCCGTCGCGGCCTCTGACACCAACCGCATCGTCGTCCCGACCGCGCCGAACGAGCCGCCGCGCACCACGACCGTCGTCGACGACGAGGCGACCGTCGTCAGCGCCGAGATGTCGCGGACGCCGACCGACGAGCGGTTGCCGCCGCCGGTCGCGCCCGTCCCCGCGGCGGACTTCAACCCGTGGCGCATCGCGCTGCCGGCCATCGCCGCGCTCGCCGTCGTCTTCGCGGTCTTCTTCGCCTACCAGCGGCTCGGCGCGTCGAACGAGCCGGCGCAGCCGCCGCTCAACGCCGACCCCAACAGCCAGCCCGCGCAGCCCGTCGCGCCGCCGTCCGGGCAGGCCGAGACCAACCTCGCGCCCGCCTCGACGCCGACGCCAACGTCACCGACCACGCCCGGCGACGCGCCGCTGACGACGGCCGACCCCGGCTCGTTCCAGACCGAGGGGTCGGCCTCGCCCACGCCCGCGGCCTCGCCGCAGGGCCGCGCGGGCGGCGAGAACGCCAACCAGCGGCCGCGCGACGAGGCGACGCCCGAAGAGGGCGGCGAGGAGGAAGAGGAAGAGGAGCCGGAGCCGGAGCCGACTCCGCGCACGCGCCGCACCCCGAACGCCAACGTCACCGTCCCGACCGGCGAGCCGCCGCCCCCGCCCCGGCCCCGCCCCGAGTCCAGCCCCGCCGAGCAACTCGGCGACCCCGAGCCCCCGGCCGTGCCGTCTCGCTAGGCCAGTTTCGCCCGCCGGTTTCCCGGCGCACCTACACCCCGCCGATTTCCCGGCCTTCACGCGGGTTAAACGCTAAGTCCAAGCTACATAATGATTTTGCGACGCCGCGGGGCGGGGGCGCGACACCTTCCGGCGGGGCCGCACGCGGGTGGGCGAGGGGCGGGCCTTACCTGCTGTCGCCGCCAGCGTGCCGCGCGACCGCTTGGCGCAGGAGTCCGAGCAGCACGTCTTCGTCCTCAATCTCCGGTTCGACGTGGACGACGTGGCAGGGCAGCGCGAAGGACAGCCCGCGGAGCTTGACCGCGTCCTTCGCCGTCGTCAGCAGTCGGCGCGCGCCCCGCCCGGCGGCTTCGCGCGAGAGCGCGTCGAGGTCTGACTGTTTGTAGGCGTGGTGGTCTGGAAAGGCCCGCGTGTGAACCGGCTCAAGGCCGTCGCCGCGCAGGTGCGCGAAGAAGGCGCGCGGGTTGCCGATGGCGCAGAAGGCGGCGCAGGCGTCGTCGTCACCGCAGCCTTCGTGCCCATCAGGTTCCGGCGCCGGGGCGAGCGGGCGCACGGCGCTCGTCCTGAGCCGCGAGGTGAGGACGGGGGCGCGCCCTCCGGTCAGGCGTGCGGCCTCGGCGCGTAAGTGTTCGAGGTCTGCGGCGAGGTCGGCGCGCGTGATGACGACGCAGCCGGCGCGCGCGAGGCCCTCGCGCGGCTCGCGCAGGCGGCCGGACGGCAGGAGTCGCCCGCCGCCCCACGGGTCGGTCGCGTCGAGCGTCACCACGTCGAGCTCGCGCGCGAGCCGCAGGTGTTGGAAGCCGTCGTCGAGGACGAAGGCGTCGGAGCCCAGCACCTCGACGGCCCAGCGCGCGGCCGCGACGCGGTCGGCGTCGCTGACGACCGAGGCCGCGCCCAGCAGTTGCTCGGCCAGCAGCCGCGGCTCGTCGCCGCCCTCGCGCGCCTCCGCGAGCAGTCGGGCGCCGTCGGAGACGACCACGCGCTTCCGCTCGTTGGCCCGCCCGTAGCCGCGCGTCAGCACGCAGACGCGCCGCCCCTCCGCGGCCAGCGCGCGCGCCACCCACCCGACCAGAGGCGTCTTGCCCGTCCCCCCGGCCGTCAGGTTGCCGACGCTGACGACGGGCACGCCGGCCCCCCGCGCGGCGAGCGCGCCCGAGCGGTAGAGCGCCAGCCGCGCGCGCACGAGCGCGCCGTACAGTGCCGTCAGCGGTGTGAGCGCGAGAGACATAAAAGAGGGCTCCGGGTGCCGGGCTCCGGGCTCCGGGTTATCACGTTTCAGACTTCGTGTGTCGGGACGTGCAAGTCGTCTTTCCGGCGCCCGACGCCCGACGCCCGATAGCCGACAACCGGCACCCCTTCGATGATCGGGGCGAGCAGGCGGACGGTGCGCGCCGTCGCGCCGCGGTTCTGTTCGAGGAGGGCGCGGGCGCGCTCGCCGGTGCGCCGCCGCCTCGGCCCGTCGGCCAAGAGGTCTTTGAGGGCGCGGGCCAGCGCCCCGGCCGCTGCGTCTTCGTTTTCGGTTTCGGGGAGTTGCACGAGCGCGCCGTGGCGGACGAACTCGCCGACGATCTGCCTGAAGTTGAAGGTGTGCGGGCCGGTGACGACGCAGCGCGCGTCGAGCGCGGGCTCCAGCACGTTATGCCCGCCGACGCGCGCGATGCTGCCGCCGACGAAGACGAGGTCGGCAAAGGGGTAGGCCGCGCGCAGCTCGCCGATGCTGTCGAGCAGCACGGCGTCGGCCGCCGCGTCCGTCTCGCGCGGCGGCGCGCCGCGTCGCGCCCAGCCGAGGCCCGACGCCGCCAAAAGCGAGGCGACCTCCTCGAACCTTTCGGGGTGGCGCGGCGCGACGAGCAGCCGCGGGCGGGTCGCGCCGCCGCCGGCGAGACGTTCGAGGGCCGCGAGCAGGACGCGCTCCTCGGGCGCGTGCGTGCTGGCGGCGACGACGAGCGGCCGCCGGCCGTCGAAGCCGAACCTTTGCCGCAGCTCCCCGGTCAGCGGGTGCGCGCCGCCGGCTTCGAGGTCGAACTTGACGTTGCCGGAGACTTCGACGAGCGCGGGCGCGAGGCCGAGCGCGACGAGGCGCGCGGCGTCGGCCTCGGTCTGCGCGACGGCGAGCGAGAGGTCTCGGACGACGCGGCGGATGAAGAATCCGATGAGCCGGTAGCGGCGGAAGGACTTCTCGGAGACGCGGCCGTTGACGAGGGCGACGGGCACGGCGCGCCTGCGGCACTCGCGCAGGAAGCGCGGCCACAGCTCGGTCTCCATCACCAGCACCGCCGAGGGGTTGATTGCGCGCAGCGCGCGGCGCACGCTCCACGCCCAGTCGAAGGGGAAGTAGAAGACGAGGGCGGCGCGGCCCCGGAACGCCTCGCGCGCGACGCGCTGGCCGGTCAGCGTCGTGGTCGAGACGACGAGGGCGTGGCGCGGGAACTCGGCCAGCAGCGCGTCGAAGAGCGGGCGGGCCGCCTGCGTCTCGCCGACCGAGACGCAGTGGAGCCAGAGTACCGGCCGCCCCCCCGCGTCGAAGCGCGGCAGCCCCCCGGCGCGCTCGGCCAGCCCCGCCGCGTACTTGCCGTGCCGCAGCGCGTCGAGCGCGAAGCGCGGCAGCAGCGCCAGCACGCCGAGGCCGAGGAGGAGGCTGTAAAGGAAGTACATGGGTTCAAGGTTCAAGGTTCAAGGTTCAAAGCTCAAAGTCGGCGCTTCGGAACCTTGAACCTTGAACCTTGAACTTTGAACCGCCGCCTACTTCGCGCGCTCGATGTAGCGGCCCTCGATGGGGTCAACGCGGATGCGGTCGCCCTCGTTGATGAAGGGCGGGACGGAGATGGTGACGCCGTTCTCCAGCACGGCCGGCTTGTTGACGTTCGAGACGGTCGCGCCCTTGACGGTCGGCTCCGTGCTCGTCACGGTCAGGATCATCGACGGCGGGAGGTCGATGCCGATGGGCGCGCCCTCGTAGTACTCGGCCTGAATCTTCATGCCGGGCGTGAGCCACTGCGCCATGCCGCCGAGGTCTTCGTCCGAGAGGGCCGTCTGCTCGTAGTTCTCCGTGTTCATGAAGTGGTGGTGGGTGCCGTCGGAGTACATGTACTCCATCTCGTGCTGTTCGAGGACGGCGCGCTCGACCGTGTCGGCCGAGCGGAAGCGGTGCTCGAAGGACGAACCCGAGCGCAGGTTGCGCAGCTTCGTCTGCATCATCGCGCGGAGGTTGCCGGGCGTGTGGTGGCGCGCGTCGAGCACCTTGCACGGCTCGCCCTCGAAGACGATGACCATGCCCTTCCTGATTTGCGTCGCGGGAATTGCCATGTAAAGACTCCAGCTCCGTGTCCGATAGAATTTTGCGGTCTGCTTCGCGTGCCGAAAGGCGGCGCGCGCCCCACAGGGAGAGGCCGCCGCGCCCTTCGCAAACTGCGTAGTCTAGCGAGCCGCCGCGCGCTTTGTCCAGCGGCGGCCGGCGCTAAAGGGGCGGCGGCGGGGTCGGGGCGCGGCCGGGCGCGGGGCTAGACGAACGCCGAGTCCTTCGACGGGTCAGAGCCGCCATCCAGCTTGAAGAAGACGCGCAGCGTCACCTGATATTCGAGCCGGCCCTGTTGCAGCCCGCCGCGCATCTCCTCGACGACGAACCACGAAAGCTCGCGCAGGGTCTGGCGCGCGCGCCCCACGGCGACCTCGATGGCGTGGCTGAAACTCTGGTCGGACGTGCCGACGATCTCGACGCCCTTGAAGACGTTTTCGCCCATGCGAATCCTCCGCGTCTGAAGTTCAGAACCGAAATCTGAGACGGTAGATGTTTGGTGTTGAAGCCGTGCGGAACCTAGCACGCGCGCGGGGGCGAGTCAAGACGTTCTGCCGCGACGATCCCGCGGACGGAAATACGCGGGCGCGGACGAAAAAGAGCGGGCTGACAACCGAGAGACACCGGAGGGATTGGTGTTTCTCGTCTGCCAGCCCGCTCTTCTCGGAGGAGCCCACCTTCCTGAGCGAATAAACGACGGGCGGGCGAAGAAGTTCCGAAGAAAATTTCGGCGTGGGAAAGTTTTACAAGCCGGCGTCGTCGGCCTTCACGCGGCGCGCGCGCGCAGCGTCCGGCGCTGGCGCGCGACGTGGTCGAGCCACTGCTGCGCCTCGCGGTAGAAGGGGAAGCGCTGCTCCTCGGCGCGGAAGGCTTTGGTGTGGTAGTAGCGCCGGCCGTTGATGAGGCGGGCCGGGTGTTTGATGTGCAGCATCTCGTGGTAGAGGATGTACTCGACGAACCACTCGGGCACGTCCTCGCTGTCGAGCGTCTTGCTGATGACGATGGTGTCGTGCGCGCCGTCGTGGTGGCCGAGGATGGTGCGCGTGCGCCGGCGCGACCACGTCAGCGTCGGCCGCTCCAGCGCGCCCTCGAAGTAGCGCTGGTTCAAACGGCGGAACATCCGTTCGAGATCGTAGACGCGCCCCTGCGCCGTGGAGATGAGCTTGCGCCCGCGCTGTCGGCGCGCGAGGTCGGAGGCGCGCAAGACCTCGGGCGCGCAGGCGTAGTCGCGGTAGACCTTCTCGTAGAAGGGCGGCGTCTTGCGCCTGAGCAGCTTGGCGACGAGGATGAAGGCGAGCGCGCGGTGGACGTTCAGGGGCGCGTCCCGGAAGATGTCCGAGAGGCGGACGTAGACGCGGCCCGAGCGCACGCGGATCGTGTGGTTGAGGCCGGCGTAAGGATAGTAGCGCGCGTCCACTTCGGGCGCGGCGCGCCGGGGCGCGAGCTGCCGGAAGGCTTCGAGGAAAAGGGTGCCGAGCAGTGGTTGTGAGTCGGGCATCTGGCGTCTAAACCCCTGCGAAAGTCTGGCCGCGTTTTCGGGTCGGAAAGCTACCGAAAGAGTCGCGCTGCCTCGGCGCCGGAGACGAAGTTTACACGGAGACAGGAGCCCCGATATTAAGGGGCTCCCGGCCGGGGCGTCAAACGGGAGTTTCCGGCGCGCCGCTAAGCCTTTTGCCTGCCGCTAAATGGGCGCCGGCCGCGGCGGGCGGGCGTTTCAAAGACCAAAATCGCCCCGGCTCAATTCTTTTGGCTGCAACGGTTTAAGTCCGTCGGCGTGAAGGCGAGGCTGAGGCGCGGGCGTAAAGCTAGCCGTGTCTTTGAATTATCCGGCCGGCGGGGGCGGCGCCGGGCCGGGTCTGGGCCGGCGGGGCGCCGGTTTGCCCCGTTTTTCTCTCTTCCGTTATACTCCGAAGGGGGCCTCCGGGCGGGGCCGCGCGGGCCGCGGGAAATAAAAACTTGACAGGGCGCGGCGGCCGCCGTTAACAATGTTAAGATTGCGGCCGCGCCCCCCGCGCGCACCCGCGCAAGCCCCCGTTGCCCCGCACGCCTTTACTCGCACGATGGCATTTCGCGCTCCGACATTTCCGACGCAGGCCGACTGGACGCCCGACGCGCGCGGGCAGGCCGTGCTCTCGGCCATCATCAAGGAGCACCTGCGGACGGGCGAGCCGGTCGGCTCGCGCACCATCGCCGAGAGCTTCGCGGGCGGCGCGGGCTGGAGCCCCGCGACCATCCGCAACGTGATGGCCGAACTCGAAGAGCACGGCCTCGTCGAGCAGCCGCACACCTCGGCGGGCCGCGTCCCGACCGACATGGGCTACCGCTTCTACGTGGATCACATGGTCGGCGACGCGCGCGTCTCGCGGGCCGACATGTCGGCCATCGACCGCACGCTCGGCCTCGCCGGCGGCGACGCCCCCGCGCAGCCCGGCCGGCTGATGGAGAAGGTCTCGCACCTGCTCTCGGAGCTCTCGACGAACGTCGGCATCGTCGTCTCGCCGCCGGTGGCCGACAGCCGGCTCGAACACATCGAGTTCCTGCAACTCGCCGACGGCCGCGTCCTCGTCGTCCTCGTCTTCGCGTCGAGCGTCGTGCAGAACAAGATCATCCGCGTGGACGAGCCCCTGACGCAGGGCGAACTCGAACAGGCGGCGCGCTACCTCAACACCGAGTTCAGCGGCAAGAGCCTGCAGGCCATCCGCGCCGAGGTCATCGCCATGATGCGCGAGGAGAAGGCGCTCTACGACCGCCTGCTGAGGAACGCCGTGCTGCTCTTCGAGCGGAGCGTCGGCGCCGACGGGGAGGGCGAGACGGGCGACGTGTACATCGACGGCGCGTCGAACATTCTGGCCAAGCCGGACTTCGCGGACGTGGAGCGCCTGCGCGAACTGTTCCGCACCTTCGAGGCCAAGTCGCGCCTCGTCAAAATCCTCAACGAGTGCATCGCGCGCGAGCCGGCCTTCGGCGATGTGCACGTCGTCATCGGCCGCGAGCACAGCGCGCCTTCGATGCAGTCGTGCGCGCTCATCACCGCGCCGTACCGGCTCGGCGAGGGCGGCGTGGCCGGCACGCTCGGCGTCGTCGGCCCGATGCGCATCGAGTACGCGCGCACCATCGCGGTCGTCAACTACATCGCGCGGCTCGTCGAGCGCGTGCTGCGCGAGGAGGCCGGGCGCGCCTGACGCGCGGGCCGGGATCAGTGGTCGGGAAACAAGGGTCGAAGGGATGAATCAGACGGACATGGCAGACAAGGAGAGGCAGCCGCCGAACCGCATCCCCGTGCGCTTCGTCGGAGACGAAGGCGAGGGGGGCGGCGAGCGGCCGGACGGCAGCGCGGGGGGCGAGCTGACGCCCGAGGAGTTGGGGCGGGCCTCCATCTACGAGGACGCCGGCGAGATGGCCCGGCGCATCGACCGCGGCGGCGAGGACGACACCGCGGCGGGGCGCGAGCGGGCCGACGACGCCGACGTGGCCGGCACCATTGACTACAACGAACTGAACGAGAGCCGCGAGGATCGGGACACGACGCCGCCGCAGTCGGGCGAAGACCCGGCGGCCGGAGGCGACGCCGACGCCGAGGCGGGCGAGCGCCAGCGTCAGGCCGGCGCGGCCGACGGGCCTCTGATGGCCGAGCTGCTGGCGACGCGCGCCGAGCTGCGCCGCGTCGAGGCCGGGCTGAAGAAGGCGGCCGACGAGCGGCAGGAGCTGCTCGACAAGCTGGCGCGCCGGCAGGCCGACTTCGACAACTTCCGCAAGCGCACCGAGCGCGAGCGGAAGGACACCTACAACAACGCGCTCGGCGACGTGGTCGCCCGCCTGCTGCCCGTCGTCGATAACCTCCAGCGCGCGCTCGACACCGAGCGCACGCGGGAGGCGGCCGGGTCGGCCGAGCTGAGCCACTTCCTGCGCGGCGTCGAGCTGATCGGCAAGCAGCTCGACGGCGTGCTCGAAGCCCTCGGCGTCGAGGCCGTCCCCGCGGTCGGGCACCCCTTCGACCCGCACGTCCACGAGGCCGTCGCCACCGCGGAGACGGACAGGTTCGAGGCCGACACGGTGATGGAGGAGATGCGCCGCGGCTACCGCCTCGGCGACAAGCTCCTCCGCCCCGCGATGGTCAAGGTCGCCAAACAGTAGACGCCGTCAACCGTAAATCGTGAATCGTAAACCCGAGGGGGCGCGCGCCGCCCGGCTTACGATTCACCGCTCGGCCTGAGCGACACCCGACCACGATTTACGATTCACGATTCACGATTCACGGTACTTAAAGCTATGGGCAAAGTTGTCGGGATTGATCTGGGCACGACGAACTGCTGCGTCGCGGTGCTCGAAGGCGGCGCGGTGCAGATCGTGCCGAACAAGGAAGGCGGGCGGACGACGCCGACGGTGGTCGGCTTCACGGACAAGGGCGAGCGCCTCGTCGGGCAGATCGCCAAGCGGCAGGCCGTGACGAACGCCGCCAACACCGTCCACGCCGTCAAGCGCCTCATCGGCCGCAAGTACGACGAGGAGGAGGTGGCGCGCTCGCGCGAGACCGCGCCCTTCGAGATCACGGCGGCCGCCAACGGCGACGCGCGCATTCAGGTGCAGGGGCGCGTCTACAGCCCGCAGGAGATTTCCGGCATCGTCCTCCAGCGCCTCAAGGCCGCGGCCGAAGACTTCCTCGGCGAGTCGGTCACCGACGCCATCATCACCGTCCCGGCCTACTTCGACGACGCGCAGCGGCAGGCCACCAAAGACGCCGGCAAGATCGCGGGCCTGCGCGTCGAGCGCATCATCAACGAGCCGACGGCCGCCGCCCTCGCCTACGGGCTGGGGCGCGAGGGCTCCGAGCGCATCGCCGTCTACGACCTCGGCGGCGGCACCTTCGACGTCTCCATCCTCGAAATCAACGACGGCGTCTACGAAGTCCTCTCCACCTCGGGCAACACCTTCCTCGGCGGCGAGGACTTCGACGAGCGCATCATCAACTGGATGGTCGAGCAGTTCCGCGAGGAGACGCAGATAGATTTGCGCAGCGACCGCCTCGCCCTCCAGCGCCTGAAGGAGGCGGCCGAGCGCGCCAAGTGCGACCTCTCCTCGATCAACGAGACGAACATCAACCTGCCGTTCATCGCGGCCGACGCCTCGGGGCCGAAGCACTTCAGCAAAGTCCTGACGCGCGAGGTCTTCGAGAACCTCGTGAGCGACCTCATCGAGAAGACGGTCGAGCCGTGCCAGAAGGCCCTCTGGGACGCCAAGCTCCAGCCCAAAGACATCGACAAGGTGCTGCTCGTCGGCGGGCAGACGCGCTCGCCCATCATCGCGCGCACGGTGCGGGAGATTTTCGGCAAAGACGCCTCGTCCGAGATCAACCCCGACGAGGTGGTGGCGATGGGCGCGGCCATTCAGGGCGGCGTGCTCACGGGCGACGTTAAAGACATCGTGCTGCTCGACGTGCTCCCGCTCTCGCTCGGCCTCGAGACGCGCGGCGGCCTCTTCCACAAGCTCATCGAGCGCAACTCGACCATCCCGCTCCAGCAGGCGCAGACCTTCACGACCGTCGTCGACAACCAGTCGACCGTCGAGATTCACGTCCTTCAGGGCGAGCGCGACATCGCGCGGCACAACCGCTCTCTGGGCAAGTTCGAGCTGGTCGGCATCCCCCCGTCCCCGCGCGGCTCCGCGCAGATCGAGGTCACCTTCGAGGTGGACGCCAACGGCATCCTCAACGTCTCGGCTCTGGACAAGTCGAGCGGGCGCAAGCAGCAGATGAAGGTCACGCCGACCTCGGGCCTCGCGCCCGACGAGATCGAGCGCATGATCGCCGAGGCCGAGCAGTCGGCCGACGCCGACCGCCGCGCCAAGGAGCTGATCGGGCAGCGCACCAAGCTCGACAGCCTCGTCCGCAACACGCAGCGCACCCTGCGCGAGTTCGGCAACTCGCTGACGAGCGAGGAGCGGCAGGCCGCCCAGCACACGCTCCTCGAGTGCGAGGAGCTGGCCAAGTCCGAGGACTTCGACGAGTTGCAGGAGGGGATGCAGAAGGCCGAGCGCCTCGCCGCCCACATCGCCCTCGCCCTCCTCAACCCGGCCGCCGACTCCGGCACGAAGGATCACAACGAGAGGCTGTAAAAGCGGTGGCGGGTGACAACCGGCGGGTGACAAGTTAGAATTTCGTTTTAACTTGTCACCCTTCACTTGTCACCGGTCACTTTTTTTCGAGATGAGCAAACGAGACTATTACGAAGTCCTCGGCGTCGCCAAGGGCGCGACCGAGGCCGAGATCAAGAGCGCCTACCGCAAGCTGGCCGTGCGCTACCACCCGGACAAGAACCCGGGCGACCACGAGGCCGAGGAGAAGTTCAAGGAGGCGGCCGAGGCCTACTCCGTCCTCTCGGACGCCGAGCAGCGCGCGCGCTACGACCGCTTCGGCCACGCCGGCGTCTCCTCCTCGGCCGGGGCCTCGGCGAACTGGGGCGCGGCCGGCTTCGGCGGCATCGAAGACATCCTCGGCGACCTGTTCGGCTTCGGCGACATGTTCGGCGGCCGCGCGGCCGGGGGCCGCCGCACCGCCGCCCAGCGCGGCGCCGACCTCCGCTACGACCTCGAGCTGTCGCTCGAAGAGGCGGCGGCGGGCATGACGGCGCAGTTGCGCATCCCGCGCCTCGAAGCGTGCGAGGCGTGTCAGGGCGCGGGGGCCGCGCCGGGCACGCAGCCCGAGAGCTGCCCCGGCTGCGGCGGCTCCGGTCAGGTGCGTTACCAGCAGGGCTTCTTCTCGGTGGTGCCCGCGTCA
>Ga0196978_1000464_pt1 | contig 20561 bp, 20 predicted proteins | sample S3v_2013CmetaG_FD_155491 | JGI IMG/M metagenome (GOLD analysis project Ga0196978, IMG submission 155491) | Soil microbial communities from Anza Borrego desert, Southern California, United States - S3+v_20-13C | ecosystem: Environmental > Terrestrial > Soil > Desert | place: USA: California... | reverse complement strand
CTGGTGTCTCGCCTACGTCGAAATGCTGCGGCGCGATCTGTCGCGCATCCGCGACGCACGCGAGCGCGGCGATGAATGTCCGCTCGGCTCCGGCGCGCTCGCGGGAACGCCGCTGAACATCGACCGGGAGAAGCTCGCTCATTCGCTCGGCTTCGCGCACGCGACGGCGAACTCGCTCGACGCGGTTTCGGATCGCGACTTCGCGGCCGAATATCTCTTCTGCGCCTCGCTGCTGCTGACGCACATCTCACGGATGGCCGAAGATCTGATTTTCTTCACGAGCGACGAGGCGGGGTACGCGGAGCTGCCGGACGCATTGGCGACCGGATCGTCGCGCATGCCGCACAAGAAAAATCCGGACGTGCTCGAGCTCGCGCGCGGCAACGCGGCGCGGATGCTCGGCGAGCTGACCGGATTCCTCGCGCTGCTGAAGGGACTGCCGCTCGCGTACAACAAAGACCTGCAACTCGACAAGGAGCCGCTGTTCCGCGCACGCATGACGCTCGCGTTGCTCCTGCCTGCGCTCACTGCGCTCGTCAGCGGCTTGAAGTTGACGCCGAAGATGAGTGAAGCCGCGTCGAGCGCGTCGCTGCTTGCGACCGACGCCGCCGATACGCTCGCCGCGACCGGGATTCCGTTTCGCGAAGCGCACGAGATCGTCGGGCGCCAGCTATCTGGAACGGCGGGCTCTCAGCCCGCCGAGGACGGGCTGAGAGCCCGTCCCTCCAGTGTTCAGGACGTCCTCGCGAAGAAAAACGTGTTTGGAGGAACCGCGCCGGAGCGCGTGCTCGCCGCGGCGAAAGCGGCGTTGGAGAGCCTGAGTTGAAACTGCCCAGGGGATTCACCGCCTCCGGCGTCCGCGCCGGCATTCGCAAGAAGCGCCCCGACCTCGGCCTCATCGTGGCCGAAGACGGCGCTACGGCGGCTGCCGTGTTCACGCAGAACAAGTTTCAGGCGGCGCCAGTCGTCTTGTCGAAAGCCGCGCTCAGGAAAAGCGGCGGACGCGTGAAGGCCGTCGTCGTCAACGCCGGCTGCGCGAACGCCGTCACCGGCAAGGAAGGTCTCGACGCCGCGAAGCGCGTGCGCACGCGGACCGCCGAGCTGCTGCGTTGCGCGGAAGACGAAGTGTTTCTCGCATCGACCGGCGTGATCGGCGTCGTGCTGCCCGACAAGAAAGTGCGCGACTTTCTGCCGGACGCGGTAAGCCGTCTCTCGACCGGCGGCATCGACGCGCTTTCGCACGCGATCCTGACCACTGACGTCGGCCCGAAAGTCGCGCAGGTCACGTTCACGATCGGCGAGAAGCGCGGCCGCCTCGTCGGCGTCGCCAAAGGCGCGGGCATGATCCATCCAAACATGGCCACGATGCTCGGCTTCATCATGACCGACGCCAACATCACCGCCGCCGCGCTGCAGAAGATGCTCAAGAGCGCCGTCGACATCAGCTTCAACTCGATCTCCGTCGATGGCGACACATCGACGAACGACACGGTGCTCGTGCTCGCCTCCGGAAAACTCGGCAACACCACGAATGCCGACCTCTCCGACTTTCAACGCGCGCTGAACATGCTCTGCCGCGAGCTCGCCTGGATGATCGTGCGCGACGGCGAAGGCGCGATCCGCGTGATGGAGCTCGAGGTCACCGGCGCGAAAACCGAGCGCGATGCGAAGCTCGCCGCGCATGCCATCGCCACCTCGCCGCTCGTGAAAACCGCGCTGCACGGCGGCGATCCGAACTGGGGCCGCATCCTCGCCGCCGTCGGCCGCAGCGGCGCGCGCTTTTCGCTCAAGAAGATCTCACTGCACGCCGCGAACATCACGCTCGTCCAAAACGGCGCGCCCGCCGCATACCGCGAGAAGGACGCCGCGAAAGTGTTCGCGCGCGAACGCGTCCCGCTCCGCGTCGATCTGGGGATGGGGAGTGCGAGCGCGGTCGTGTTGTCGAGTGATCTAGGTCACGACTACGTGAGCCTCAACGCGGACTACCGGAGCTGAGATCGACCGGAGGTCATCCTCAGCCGCCGCTGCCCACGAGCGACGCGAGGATCTGCTTCGCCTCGTCGGTGAGGTCGATGAAGAACATGCGCGACGCGTACAGCGTTGCGCCGCCGGGGCCGGCGCCGAGTCCGACCACCGTGCACGTTTCGACGCGCGAGTTGGCGACGAAACGCTGACCTTCGTGCGTGAACGAAATCTCGACCGTGCTGCCGGTCTTGAGTACGCCGGTGTGTGTCGCAAGGATGCCGGTCTCGCTGATGTCGACGAGCGTTCCCGGTTTCCAACCGATCTTCAGCGGGAGATTCATGATCACCCGGAAGCGGTTGCTACGCCTGACGGCGTTCATGGCCAGCTTTTCAGACATGTTCCGAATTAGACCCGCCCCAAATCTACGCCGGTCGCGGCGCGGACGCAATGCCCTGCCCGAGTTGGTAACATCCGCGCGCCATGAGACGGACGCTTGCGCTTCTTTTGCTCGTCACCACTCCCCTGCTGGCCGCGTCGCGCGAACCGGTGCGTGCGCGCAATGGCATGGTCGCCACGACCTCCGAGATCGCCTCGCGCGTCGGCGTGGAGGTGATGAAAAAAGGCGGCAATGCCGTGGATGCGGCCGTGGCGGTCGGGCTCGCTCTCGCCGTCACTTGGCCCTCCGCCGGCAACCTCGGCGGCGGCGGCTTCATGCTCATTCGAAAAGCGGACGGCACGGCCGAAGCGATCGACTATCGCGAGCGCGGGCCGCTGGCGGCGCACCGCGACATGTACCTCGACGCGCAGGGCAACGTCGTAAAGGGATTGTCGACGCAGGGCTATCTCGCGGCCGGTGTGCCGGGCACCGTGGCCGGACTCGCGCTCGCACACAAACGTCACGGCAAGTTGCAGTGGGAAGAGCTCGTGGAACCGTCGCGCAAACTCGCGGCGGAAGGATTCCCGGTCGGCTTTCATCTCGCGCGCAGCCTTCGGTACAACAGCACCGTCGAGAAGCTCAAACCGTTCGCGGAGAGCCGCCGCATCTATCAGCGCGACGGTCGTTTTTACGAAGTCGGCGAGACCTTCGTGCAGCCGGAGCTCGCGTCGGTGCTCGGGCGCATCCGTACGAATCCGCGCGACTTCTATGAAGGCGAGACTGCGAAGCTCATCGCGGCGGACATGAAAGCGAACGGCGGCATCATTACGCTCGAAGACCTGCGCACATACGAGCCGACGCTGCGCAAGCCGTTGCGCACCACGTACCGCGGACATGAGATCTTGACCATGCCGCCTCCGTCCTCGGGCGGCATCGCGCTCATGGAAATGCTGAACATGCTCGAGGCGTACGACCTCCGCTCGATGCGATGGGGCTCGGCGCAATACACGCACACGCTGGTCGAGGTGATGCGCCGCGCGTTCGCGGATCGCGCGCAGTTTCTCGGCGACGCCGATTTCGTGAAGGTGCCAGTGTCGGCGCTGACGAGCGTGCCCTTCGCAACGGAGCGGCGCCGCTCCATCGATCCGAACCGCGCCTCCTCGAGCCGCGAAGTGGGCGCCGGCAATCCCGCGCCATACGAATCGCCGGAGACCACCCACTTCACCATTGTTGATGCCGACGGCAACGTCGTCAGCAACACCTACACGCTCAACGACAGCTACGGCGCCGGCGCGGTCGTGAAAGGGACCGGCGTCCTGCTCAACAACGAGATGGACGACTTCACGTCGAAGGTCGGCGTCCCGAACGACTACGGACTGATGCAGGGCGAGGCGAATGCGATCGCGCCGAAGAAACGGCCGCTGTCATCGATGACGCCGAGCATCGTGCTCAAGGACGGCAAACCGTATTTTGCGATCGGCAGCCCCGGCGGACCGACCATCATCAACACCGTCCTGCAGGTCGTGGTGAACGTGATCGACTTCGGCATGGACATCCAGCAGGCCATCGACGCGCCGCGCGTGCATCATCAATGGATGCCCGATCACATTTACTGGGAAGAGTTCGGCCTCAATCCCGACGCGCGCGAGCGTCTCGAGCGTATGGGCCACGCATTCCGCAGCGTGCCGGGCGCGAGCCGCTCGCCCTCGGAGATCGGCGACGCGCACGGCGTGATGATCGATCCCGCCACCGGCATGCGCATGGGCGCAAGCGATCCGCGATTGGGCGGCGTTGCAGTTGGCTATTGAGATCCGGACAACTGACAACCGACAACTGACAACGGCATAATGCGCGCCCATGAAAATCGAGAAGAAGTCCCTGGCCGCGTGGGCCAAGAACGAACGCGATCGTTTTGAATCTGCGCTGCAGAAGATCGTCGAGATCCCGTCCGTTTCCGCCGAGCCCGCGCGCGCGGTTGATGTACGCCGCTGCGCCGGCGAAGCGGCGACATTGATCCGCTCTTTCGGCGGCGAGGCCAAGCTGCTCGAGACCGACGGCTATCCGATCGTGCACGGCATGTTCCGCAGTGACACCAACGCGCCGACGCTCACCATCTACAACCATCTCGACGTGCAACCCGCGTCGCGCGACACCGAACCGTGGGACACGGAACCATTCACGTTCACGAAAAAGGGCGATCGTTACTTCGGCCGCGGTACCACCGATGACAAAGGTCCTGCGCTGAGCGCGTTATGGGGAATCCGCGCCGCGCGTGAAGCGGGCGTGCCGCTGAACCTGAACGTGCTGTGGGAGCTCGAGGAGGAAGTCGGCTCGCCGAGCTTCGAAGACGCGATCAAAAAGTACAAAAAAGAACTGGCCACGGAGTCGGTGCTCGTCAGCGACACGATCTGGGTCTCCCGCCAGCGCCCCGCGTGTCCGGCAGGACTGCGCGGACTGCAGGGATTCACGCTGTCGCTCGAAACGGGCACGACCGATCAGCACTCCGGTGTCACCGGCGGCGCGGCACGCAATCCGATCGGCGAATTGATGCAGCTCGTCTCGGAGATGTACGACGCGCGCAGCGGCAAGGTGAAGATCAAAGGCTTCTACGACGACGTCGAACCTCCGACGAAGCGCGAGCTCGAAGACTTCCGCAACTCCGGGTTCACCATCAAAGGCTTCAAGAAGGATCACCTCTTCAAGAGCATCCGCACGGACGATGCGATCGATGTGATGAAGCGCATCTGGGCCATGCCGACGTTCGAAGTGCACGGCCTCGTCGGCGGCTACACCGGTCCCGGCATCAAGACCGTCATCCCGCCGCGCGCGGAAGTGAAGATCTCCTGCAGGCTCGTGCCGAACCAGGACCCGAAGAAGATTCAGAAGCTGGTGCGCGAGTTCGTCAAGCAGCGCAATCCGGACGTGAAGATCGAGATCGAGAATCAGATGTGGCCGTACAAGGCGCCGACCACGGGACCGTTCGCGGAAGCGGTGAAGGATGCGATGAAATTCGCGTTCGGCCGCGAGCCGGTGTTCGTACGCGAAGGCGGCTCGATCGGCGCCGTGATCTCGATGGAGAAGGTCCTCTCCGCACCGGTCATGTTCCTCGGCCTCTCGCTGCCGGAGCACGGCTACCACGCGCCGAACGAGAACTTCGACTGGCAGCAGGCCAGCGGCGGGATCGCGGCCTTCGTGAAGTACTTCGACAACGTGGCGCGCATGGTGCGGTAGAGACTCGCCGTGCGAACGGTCGTCATCACGGTCTCGATGCTCGTGCTCTCGAACGTCTTCATGACGTTCGCCTGGTACGCGCACCTGAAGAACCTATCGACGAAACCGTGGTACATCGCGGCGCTGGTGAGCTGGGGCGTGGCGCTGTTCGAGTACCTGCTGCAGGTGCCCGCGAACCGCATCGGTTTCGAGCGCCTCTCCCTCGGGCAACTGAAGATCCTTCAGGAAGTGATCACGCTCTTCGTGTTCATCCCGTTCGCGCTGTTCTACATGCGCCAGCCACTGAACCTGAACTTCCTGTGGGCGTCGCTCTGCCTGTTGGGCGCGGTGTTCTTCATGTTTCGCTAGCCATCTGGAGATGGTTACGTCGGCTTTGGTCCCACGTACTTTGCGCGCGGGCGGATCATCGCGTCCTGCGCGTATTGCTCGATGGCGTGCGCGATCCAGCCGATCGTGCGGCCGATGGCGAACAGCATCAGCGCGGACCCCCGAGGCAGGTCGAGGACGCGCTCGACCGCGACGAGCGCGAAATCGAGCGTTGGCGGTTCGCCGAGGACGTTGTCGACGTTGGCGGCGAGGTCGCGGGCGAAGGCGAGCTCTTTCGATTTCGGCAACAGGTCGAGCAGCAACTTCGCGCGTGGATCGCCGTTCGGATAGAGCGGATGGCCGAAGCCATCGACTGATTCGCCGCGGCGGAGCCGCTCCGCGAGAGAGGCCTTCATGTCGCGCGCGCGACGCAACTCGCGCCATAACGCATCGACGCGTGCCGTCGCGCCGCCATGCTTTGTCCCTTCGAGCGCGGCCAGTCCGGCAACCGCGACCGCGTATGGATTCGATGAAGCCGATGCCACGCAGCGCGCCGTGAACGCGGAGACGTTCAGCTCGTGGTCCGCGCAAAGGATCAGCGCCGCGCGGATGAGCTTCGCCGCGTCCCTCTTCTTCGGCGCCCACTCGCGCGCAAGCGTCTCCTCGACCGTCGGCGCGAGCTCCTGCGTCGCCGCCGCCACGCTGGTGAGCAGATTCACGATGCGCCAGCCGGTCTGCGCGACGTTGCGCGCGCGCAGGTCGAACGCAAGCGGATCGCGCGCGGCCACGAGCGGCAGCACCGACTGCGCGCGATTGACGAACGGCAAGTCCGGCGCAACGGCCAGGCCCGAAACCACGTGCAAGGGCGTGTCGAACAGGTCCGCGTCGAACGCGCCGGTCCAGATCAGCGACGCGACGTCCTCGAGCGATCGGGTCTGCGCGAGCTCGCACGCGTCCTGTCCACGGTAGTACAGCTTCCCATCCGCGATGAGCGTGATCGCGGACTCCAGGATCGGGACGCCCCATCGCAACGCATGCGCCGCCGCCTTCTCCGGATTCCTCCGCTCCTCGGCACGCACGCGCAGGCGCTCGACATCCTCGCGCGCGTACCGGCGCTCACGCGGACGGCCGGGAACCGGCTCCGAGCGGACGAAGCCACGGCTGACGTACGCGTACAGCGTGGCGCGGTTCACATCGAGAAGCCGCGTGGCCGCTTTGGCATCGAGCCATTCCGTTCTCCGGGCCATTGTGTTGATTCTACGATCAATGTTGACGGCTCCGGTCAACTGAACGTAAATTCTGCGTCATGAGGACGTCACTGAACAGCGGCCTGGAAGGCATCGTGGCCGCGGAAACGCGGCTGAGCATGGTGGATGGGGAACGGGGCGAACTGGTCATCGGCGGGTTTCGCGTGGAAGAGCTCGCGTCGTGGACGTTCGAAGACACCGTGGAGTTACTGTGGGCCGCGGTCGGATTCGATGGCCGTCCCACCGCAGCGCCGCTGCCGTCGCACGCGGAAACATTGCTGCGCGAGATCGCTCGCGAACGCGTGCCGGTGATGGACGCGTTGCGCATGGCCGCGGGAACACTGCGCGAAGACGACGATGCGGCCGCGGCGCGGATGCTCGTCGGCACGTTCCCCACCATCGTCGCCGCCTACTGGCGGATGTTGCACGAAGAGGAACCGATCGCCCCGCGTGCGGACCTCGGAATCGCCGCGAACTATCTCTACATGCTGAGCGGGACCGAGCCGAACGCGGAGCTCGTACGCGGCATGGAGACGTACCTGAACACGGTCGTCGATCACGGGCTGAACGCGTCGACATTCACGGCACGCGTGATCGCGTCGACCGGCTCCGACTTCGTCTCCGCAATCGTTGGCGCGGTCGGCGCGCTCAAAGGAGCGCTGCACGGTGGCGCGCCGGGACCGGCGCTGGACATGGTGTTCGAGATCGCCGAGGCGTCGCATGCCGAGGATGTGTTGCGGCGGAAGATCGGCGCGGGAGAGCGGCTGATGGGATTCGGCCATCGCGTGTACAAGGTCCGCGATCCGCGCGCGGACGTGCTTGCGGCAGCCGCGGAGCGGATGTTCACGCGCGCCGGCGACATGCGGCTGTACGAGCTCGCACGCGCGGTCGAGGCCACGGCGCTCCGTCTGCTCGAGGAGCACAAGCCCGGCCGCAAGCTGCAGACGAATGTCGAGTTTTATACCGCGCTGCTGCTGCATGGTCTCGGATTGGACGTGCCGCTGTTCACGCCGACGTTCGCCATCAGTCGCGTGGCGGGCTGGACGGCACATTGCCTGGAGCAGCGGCGGGTGGGGCGGCTGATCCGGCCGCAGAGCGTTTACGTCGGGGCGTTGCCGGCGTGACCTCTCACCCGCCTTCGGCACCTTCTCCCCTCACGGAGGGGAGAAGGCTACTCAATGACCTGCCTTATGTAGCCTTCGCCCCGCTTGAGGGGAGAAGGTGCCGAAGGCGGATGAGGGGTCACGCGTGTCCGCGTAAACCCTCCCGCCCCGCCTGCGTATCTTCACGACGGGGAGGCTCGTCATGTTCGAGTTGCTCGTGTTGGCGGCCATCGCGTTCATCGGATTCATGGTCATCGCGGGCGCGATCGTGATCGTGAAGCTCGCGCTGCAGGTGGCGCTGCTGCCGCTCAAGATCCTCTTCTTTCCGCTCGTCGCCATCATGGCCATCGTGAAGCTCGTGGTGATCCTCGCGGCCGGTGCGATTGTTTTCGGCATCGTCATCGCGATTGTCGTGCCGCTCGTCGTCGCCGCTGTAGTCATCGGCGTACCCGTGCTGATCGTCGGGGCGCTCACGTAAGCCTGCGGCTTGTTTCTTGCTGCCGAGGCGAGCTGTGAATGAGAACGGGCGTAAGAGGGCATTGGTGGTCGACGACGACGACCCGATCCGCACCATGTTGGCCAAGGTCGTCGAACGGCAGAATCTGGACGTTGACACCGCGCGCGATGGCGTCGAAGCGATCGAGCGCATTGACGAAGACGGCTACTCGGTGATCGTGCTGGACATGATGATGCCGCGCGTCGACGGCTACGGCGTCCTCAAACACATGCAGGCCAACCATCCGGAGAAGCTCGGCTGCACGATCATCGCGTCCGCGGTTCCGGAGAGCGAGATCCTGAAGAACTTCAAGGTGCCGGTCTACCGCATCCATGCGAAGCCGTTCGACATGGGACGGCTGCTGGACGATATCCGCGAGTGCACGCGCGCGTAGCGGCTGCGCGTCACAGGCCGTCACGCTCGCGCGGCAAACCACGGATGTTTGCCCCCTTGACCACCGCCGAAGCATGCCGAACGACGCGAGAGCGTCGGCTATTCGTTGCCTTTACCGTTCGTGGCCGACTGGTTCGTCCCATATCAGCTCGCGAGATGAACGCTCGTGAGCGGAGATCGTATGAAACGCTTGAAGAAGATACCGAAATTCAAGGATGACGACGGGGAGCGTGAGTTCTGGTCAAAGGCAAGGAAGAGCGTACGCGGCGTTAGAAGCCGGCCCGTTCACCGCCCCGCGTACTGCTTCTCGTAATACGCCTTGTACTCCGCGCTGCGTTCCTTGATCGCGCGCCACCACGGCTCGTTCTGCACGTACCACTGCACCGTACGCTCCAGTGCCGCGTCGAAGTCCGTGGTCATCTTGAAGCCCAGCGATTCGAGCTTGGACCTATCGACGGAGTAGCGCCGATCGTGGCCGACGCGGTCGGCAACGCGCTTGATCAGCGATTCCGGCTTTCCGAGGAGCTGCAGGATGCGGTGCGTGATCTCGCGGTTCTCGCGCTCGTTGCCGCCGCCGATGTTGTACGTCTCGGAGTTGGTGCCGTGCTCGATGAGGAAATCGACCGCGGCGCAGTGGTCCTCGACGAAGAGCCAGTCGCGCACGTTCTTTCCGTCGCCGTAGAGCGGCAGCGGCAGGTCATCGATCGCGTTGGTCACGAACAGCGGGATCAGTTTCTCCGGATACTGAAACCGGCCATAGTTGTTCGACGCGCGCGTGATGATTACCGGCATCCCGTACGTCTGCGCGTACGCGTATGCCATGCGGTCGCCGCCCGCTTTCGAGGCCGAATACGGGTTGCGCGGATTGAGCGGATCGCGCTCGCTGAAGGAGCCGCTGTCGATCGAGCCGTACACCTCGTCGGTCGAGATCTGGATGAAGCGTTTCAGATTCGGCGCGAGCTTCTTCGCCTCTTCGAGCAGCACCAGCACGCCCTGGACGTCGGTCTGGATGAACGTGGCCGCTTCCATCAGCGAGCGATCGACGTGCGTTTCGGCAGCGAAGTTCACGACGACATCCACGCCACTGCCGTCGACGCCTTTGTACGCCTCCGCCACATCCTCGGGATTGGCGATGTCGCCCTCGAGGAACTTGTAGTTCGGACGGCCTTCGTACTCCGCGAGGTTTTCGCGGATGCCGGCGTAGGTGAGCTTGTCGAGATTCACGACCGACGCTTCCGCGCCGTATTTGTCGAAGAGGAATCGGATGAAGTTCGATCCGATGAAACCGGCGCCGCCGGTGACGAGGTAACGCATGACTGGCTCCTGAGAGATCCCCCCGCAACCTGCCCTCTCCCCCGAGGGGGAGAGGGTTGGGTTAGGGGGGAGCAGGTAAAAGCGCGCAATCCTACTAGAATCCCGCCTCCGATGCGCGCGGCCGACTTCAAAAACGAACTGCGGAAGCTGGTGCGCCTGGCGACACCGCTGGCGGCCGCGCAGGCAGGCACGAATCTCATGGGCCTCGTCGACGTCGCCGTCCTCGGCCGCCTCGGTGCGCGCGAGCTGGCCGGCTCCGGACTCGCGAACGCGATCTTCTTCGCCTGCTCCGTCACCGGCATGGGCATGGTCATGGGGGTCGATCCGCTGATCTCCCAGGCGATCGGCGCGCGCGACCGCACGCGCGCGCGTCACGTGTTGTGGCAGGGCGTATGGCTCGCGCTCCTGACCGCGGGCGTGCTGACGGTCATCCTGCTCGCGGCCGCGGCGGGACTGTCGCACTTCGGCGTCGCCGCGGAGCTGGTGCAGCCCGCGCGCACGTTTCTTCTCATCCGCATCCTCAGCCTGGTGCCGTTCCTGACCTACTTCGCGTTGCGCGCGTATCTGCAGTCGCAGGGAACGACGCGGCCACTGCTCACTTCGATGATCATCGCAAACGTCGCGAACTTCGTCCTCGACGTGGTGCTCGTGTTCGGCTATGGCCCGATCCCGCCGTTCGGAGTGGCGGGTGCAGCGTGGGCAACGGTGGCATGTTCGATCCTGCAGCTCGTATGGGTCGGCTCCGCGGTGCTGCGCATCAAAGTGGACGGGCATGTCGATCGCCGCTGGACGCCGCCGGAGATCGCCCGCGCGTTTCGGGTGGGCTTGCCGCTCGGATTGCAGATGGGCGCCGAGGTGGGGATCTTCGCGCTGGTCGGTGTGCTCGCGGCGCGTCTCGGCACGTTGCACCTCGCCGCGCATCAGCTGGCGATCACGATCGCGTCGTTCACGTTCACCGTCGCACTCGGCGTCGCGGCCGCGGGCTCAGTGCGCGTCGGACGCGCGATCGGCGCGCGCGATGCGCACGCGACGCGCACCGCCGGCCACGTGGCGTTCGCACTCGGCATGGCGGTGATGGGCCTGAGCGGATTCATGTTCGCGGTGTTCCCGCGTGCGATCGCGCGACTGGTGACGAACCACGAGGACATCATCGCCGCAGCGCTGCCGCTGATGCTCGTCGCGGCCGTGTTCCAGCTATCGGACGGAGCGCAGGCCGTCGGCGCGGGTGTGCTGCGCGGCGCGGGTGATACGAAGTGGGCGTTCTACGCGAATCTCGTCGGCCACTGGTGCATCGGACTCCCCACCGCGCTCGTGCTCGGATTCACCATGCACCTCGGCATCGTCGGGTTGTGGTGGGGCTTGTGCGCGGGACTGACCGTCGTGGCGGTGTTGCTGTTTCTGCGCTTCGAGAGGTTGTCGCGGCAGCCGATCGTTCCGTTGTAGCTGGAGCTCAGGACAGCGGCCAGCCGCGCGTCAGGTAATCGGCGTAGAACAGCACGAACATCATCGCCAGCCAGATGAAGGACGAGATCACCACGATCCAAGTCAGCCGCGGCGAATGAATCACGTGCATGAACCACAGGATGACCACCGTGGCCTTGAGGATGGCGATGGCCATGGCCACGATCGTGTTAAACGCGCCGAGGTCGATGCGGGAGACCCAGACGGTGACGACGGTGAGGATCATCAACGTCATGAAAACAGCAAAGTACGACGCCAGCGACGAGCGGTGATGCGCCGGCGCGTGGCCGATGTGATCCGAGTGATCAGCGTTTGCCATTGCGTGTCCCGTAGTCCTCACACCAGATAGAGCAATGGGAAGAGGAAGATCCAGACGATGTCGACGAAGTGCCAGTACAGACCCATGATCTCGACCGGACCGTAATACTCCGGACCGAAATCGCCCCGCCACGTCCGCTTGATGAACCAGAGCAGCAGGCCCGCGCCAATGATCATGTGCAGCGCGTGCAGGCCGGTCATCGTGAAGTAGAACGTCATGAACAACTGCACTTGCTGCGTGAGCTCCGGCGTTGCTTCCACGTTCGTGTACGTCTGCGCGCCCGGGAAGAGTCCGTGGTCGATGTGGACGGAATACTCGTAGCCCTTCACGCCGACGAAGATGCCGCCCAGGATCAGCGTGAGGATGAGCATGAGCGCGGTGAATTTGCGCTTTGCGCCCTGCGCGCCCCACACCGCCAGCGCCATCGTCAACGAGCTCAGGATCAGCACGACTGTGTTCGCGGCGCCGATCTTCCAGTCCTGATGATGCGAGCCGAGCTTCCACGCGTCGTGATACATCCCGCGATAGATGAAGTACGCGCAGAACGCGCCGCCGAAGAAGAGGATCTCCTGCGCAACGAAGAACCACATGCCCAGCGTGGATGCCTCGTGCTGCTGCCCAAGGTCCTCGAAGTGATGCTGGAGGAACGGATGATGGTGGGCGTGCTTGTGCGGCTCGGCCGCATGCTCGGCGCCGTGATGCAGGGTCACGTCAGACATTCTGTGTCTCCCGCATCGCCTTCAGGAAGGCCGGGTAATCGTACGCATCCCACGTGACGACGGGCGTCTCGTGGAAATTTTCTTTCGGCGGAGGCGAGGTCGTCGCCCATTCCAGTCCCGCCGCGCCCCACGGGTTCGCGCCGGCCTTGCGTCCGAACTTGAGCGACCAGCCGAGATAGATCATCGGCAGCAGGTATCCCATCGCCAGCACGGTCGCGCCCGCGGTGGAGAGCACGTTCAGCACCTGGAACTCCGGCGCGTACGCGTGATAGCGGCGCGGCATCCCGACGTAGCCGACCAGGAACTGCGGGAAGAAGGTCAGGTTGAAGCCGACGAACACGAGCAGCGCGGAGAGGCGCGCCCACCATTCGGGATACATGCGGCCGGTGATCTTCGGCCACCAGTAATGAATCCCCGCGAGGTAGGCCATGATCGTGCCGCCGACCATGATGTAGTGGAAGTGCGCCACGACGAAGTAGCTGTCGTGGACGTGCACGTCGACGCCGAGCGCGCCGAGGAAGAGACCGGTGACGCCGCCGATGGTGAAGAGACCGATGAAGCCGAGGACGTACAGCATCGGCGTGTTCCACGAGACGGACGCCTTGTACATCGTCGCGGTCCAGTTGAAGACCTTGATCGCCGACGGCACCGCCACCAGCATGGTCAGGAACGAGAACACCAGCGCCGCGTAGACGGAGATGCCGGCCACGAACAGGTGATGCGCCCACACCAGGAAACCGAGAAACGCGATCGCGAGCGAAGAGAACGCGACGAACTTGTAGCCGAAGACCTTCTTGCGCGTGAACGCGGCCACGCACTCCGAGATCACGGCCATGCCCGGCAGAATCATGATGTACACGGCCGGGTGCGAGTAGAACCAGAACAGGTGCTGATAGAGCACGGGATCGCCGCCCAGCGCGGGATCGAAGATGCCGACGCGCAACACTCGCTCGACCATCAGCAGGACGAGCGTGATTGCGAGCACCGGAGTGGCCAGCATGATCACGACGCTGGTCGCGTACATCGACCAGACGAACAGCGGCAGCCGGAACCAGGTCAGTCCCGGCGCGCGCATGCGATGGATGGTCACCAGGAAATTGAGGCCGGTGAGGATCGACGAGAAGCCGGTGATGAAGGCGCCCATCGTGGTCAGAAACACTTTCGTGTTCGAGAACTGCGTCGAGTACGGCGTGTAGAACGTCCAGCCGGTGTCGACGCCGCCGGTGATGATCACGATGACGCCGAACGTGCCGCCGATGATGTAGATGTACCAGCTCGCGAGGTTGAGCTTCGGGAAGGCGAGGTCTTTCGCGCCGAGCATGATCGGCAGGATGAAGTTTCCGATCACCGCGGGAATGGCGGGGATGAGGAAAAAAAAGATCATCACCACGCCGTGCAGCGTGAAGAGCTTGTTGTACGTGTCGGACGTGAACAGATCGCCTTCCGGCGTCAGGAGCTCGAGGCGCATCAGGAAGGCGATCACGCCGCCGACCACGAAGAAGATGCTGACGGAGATCAGGTAGAGGATGGCGATGCGCTTGTGGTCCTTGGTGAGGAGCCACGAGAGCACGCCGTACTCGTCGTTGAGATAGTTCCGCCGCTCCTTCGTCGAGGGCTCGATGTACGGTGCGTCGTCGATGGTGGTGCTGGTCATCTCGGTTCCCTATTGATTCGTGGTGGTGCTCGTCGCGGGCGGGATGACGACGGGCTGAGAGCCCGTCGCTCCAGATGCTGTCGCCTGCGACTGCGCGGACTCGACCGGCTGCACCTGCTGCGACTGCGGCGCCGGCAGCGACTTGACGTACGACAGCAGGCGGATGAGGTCTTCCTCGTTCACCTGCCCCTGGAACGTCGGCATGATCGGCTGGAAACCGGCGGCGATCTTCGCCTGCGGATTGAGGATCGACTCGCGGATGTAGTTGTCATCGACCAGCACGTTCGCGCCGTCCATCAGGGGACGCGTCTTGCCATAGAGACCCGCAAGCACCGGACCGCGCGCACCGGCCGTGTCCATGTGACACGTGTTGCACGCGTATTTCTGGAACAGCTTTTCGCCCTGCGACGCGAGTGAGCCTTCGGTGCCGCCGGCCAGCCAGCGCTGGTAGTCGGTCGGCTCCATGACCACGACGGATCCGATCATGCCGGAGTGCTGGGTGCCGCAGTATTCGGCGCAGAAGATGTGGAAGCGGCCGGTCTTGGTGGCCTGGAACCAGAACGCGCGATAACGATTCGGAAGGACGTCCTGCTTCACGCGGAAGCTCGGGAACCAAAGGCTGTGAATGACGTCTTCAGACGCGACGGTGAGCTTCACGGTGCGCCCGACGGGCACGTGCAGCTCGTTGATCTCGCGTTGTCCGGTCGGGTGCTGGAACTTCCACATCCACTGGCGGCCGGTCGCGTAGATCTCGAGCGCGTTCGCGGGCACGACGTTCATGCGCATGAACACCCATGCGCCGGCGATGAAGATGCCGATGAAGACGAGCAGCGGGATGACGGTCCAGGTCATCTCGAGAATGGCCGGCGGCTCCTGTTCCTGCGCCAGCTCGTTATCCGGACGGCGGCGATACTTGATCGCGAAGTAGAAGATGACCAGCCAGATCAGGATCGACACGGCGCCGGTGACGGCGACGAGGAACAGGTAGAGGCCGTCCACGAGCGGAGCGACGCTCGAAGCCTGCTCGGGAAACAGTGGGAAATCGGTCATTGCCTTTTACGCTCTTTACGGAACAGCACGAAGATGAACCCGCCGAGCGCGAACATCGTGGTCACGCCTCCGGCGCGCGCGAACATCATCGCGTTGCGGCTGTACTTGCCGGTCGTTGCGTCGTAGTGGAAACAGAGGAGCAGGAACTGGTCGGTGAGAGTGCCGATCTTCCCCGCCGAGGCTTCGACGATGGCCAGGCGCAGATCGCGCGGCTTGTATTCGAAACCATAGAAATAACGGGAGACCCGCCCTTCCGGCGTGAGCACGAGCAGCGCGGCGCCGTGCGCGTATTGGTCGGTGCGGCTGTCGTACGAGTACTGAAAGCCCGTTGCCGCGGTGAGCCTCTTGATCGCGGTCTCGTGCGCGGTGAGGAAGTGCCAGCCCTTCGCGGAATCGAGACGGCCGTAGTGGCGGATGTACTTTTCCTTGAGCCGCGCCGCGTCGGTGGCTTTGTCGCGCGGATCGATGCTGACGGTGATGACGTCGAACTCTTCGCCGATGTCGAACTTCAGATGCGTGAGCGATGAGGTCGTGCCTTCGAGCACCATCGGGCAGAGCATCGGGCAGCGGTAGTAAACGAAGTTGAGCAGGACCGGCCGCCCTTTGCCAAAGTACTGACTGAGGCGCACGACCTTGCCCGCTTCGTCGCGCATGATGAGATCGAGCGGGATCTGCGTGTCCAGCTTCTGGGCGATCGAGATCTGCGGCGCGGGTTGTTGCGCGAACAGCGGGAGCGCGAGCAGCAACGCCAGGAGGAACGCCGGCGTCCTCGCCGGCTGAGCAGGCGGCATCCCGCCGCCGTCTCTGGTACGCGCGAACATCAGTGCGCTCCTCCGGTGGTCGTCGGCGGAGCGGGGGACGGCGCCTGCTCAGCCGGCGGGACGCCGGCGTTCCCCACGGCAATGCGGGCGGCCAGCAGGCCCTTCGCCTGCTCGATCGGGATGCGCACGACGCCGTGTTGTTTGTCCACCCACCCGTAGTTCTTCAGCACGCGGTCTTCGGCCGCGCGCATCTCCTGCATGTCGGTGACGGGTGTGTTCTGGTACGGCTCGCGCGCCGAGGGGAACGGCTGCAGGAGCGGCTGGTTCTGCGGCACGTCCGCATTCGCGGGGCGCGCAATCGCGGTCTGCGGCGGATCGAAGCGTTTCGTCTCCGCCTTCATCATGCCGTGGTACATGAAGTAGAGAACGATGTGCGTGATCACGCCGAAGACGACGAAGATCGCCAGCGCCCACCAGAGCGGCCGTACCGGAACGTCCGACTCTTCGTGATGGGTCTCGGGATTGAAGAGATCGTCGTCTTCGTACTGGATGTGCTCAGGCATGGTGCGCCTCCCTCTGCAGCGCTCCTTCGCGGATGGCCTCGTCGACCCACGTCTCGTGAATGGGGATGATCGTCTGTCCCTTGAGCTGCCAGATGAACGCGGCCAGCCAGAGACCTCCGATGCCGAGGAAGGCGAAGAGGGTGATCCACGACAGATAGAAGTGATCGGGGTGATGCGCGGGCACCGTCAGCCAGTAGATGTCGACGAAGCGCATCACCAGGATGATCACGGTGACGATGGCGATCGTGCGCGGCCGATCCTTGATCGCGCGCATCAGCAGCATCGTGAACGGCAGGAAGAAGTGAAACACGATCAGCACCGCCGCCATCACTCCCCAGCCGCCGTGCATGCGCTTCAGGTAGTAAGGCGTCTCTTCCTTGATGTTGCCGTACCAGATCAGCATGAACTGCGAGAAGTTCGTGTACGCCCACAACATCGTGAAGGCGAGCATCAGATTGCCGAGATCGCGGAAATGCGAGGCCTTGAGGATGCCTTTCATCGCGTTGTTCTCGGACAGCAGCGTCAGAAAGAACGTTACGAACGCGAACGCAGAGAGTCCCGCGCCGATCGTGAAGGAGATGCCGAACATCGAGGAGTACCACTTCGGCTCGAGCGACATGACCCAGTCGACGCCCGAGAGCGTCAGCGACATCACGAAGATCACCAGCCCGAACGCGCTCCACTTGCGGCGCTTGAGCTCCGTGAAGGGCGAGCGATCCTCGTAGAACTTCAGCGAGAGCACGCGCACGCGCCAAGCCCACAGCGAGAGCAGTCCGATGTAGATCAGCGAGCGGATGATCCAACCCATCGGATTCAGCCACAGCGATTTCTGCTCGAGCAGGTGATCGCCGTGCACGATGGCCGGATCGGCCCAGATGTAGATGTGCTTCAGGCCGAACGCGATCGGCAATCCGAAGAGGATGAACAGCGGAATGGTGCGCGCGGCGGCACCGAGCGGACGGCGGATCAGCACGCCCCATTCGCCACCGGTCACGTACTGCAGCATCAGCACGCCGAGGGCGCCGGATGCGATGAGGAACCAGAAGACGAACGCGGGCAGCCACGCGCGATAGAACTCCTGCGCATCGGTGAAGAGGCCGATCGCCGCGCCGATGATGCCGATCACGCCGATGATGATCGCGGGCATCTGCGCGCGCGCGATGCCGGTGGCGCGCGCCGGGCCCGTATTGGTCGGAGGAAGCGCCATCAGTGGCCTCCTCCATGCGCGCCGGCGGGCTGAGAGCCCGCCGCTCCGGATGGCGGCGGCGCGTCGAGCTTCGCGCGATCGGCTGGCGGCACATCCGCGACAGTCGCGTTCTGACTGAGTTGCAGCGCGCGGATGTACGCCGCGATCGCCCACCGGTCGCGCGGCGGAATCATCGATCCATACGGCGGCATCGCGCCGAATCCATTGGTCATCACGTCGAAGAGATGCCCTGTCGTGGCGCTGCGCATCGCCGCCGTGTGGAACGACGGCGGCCGTCGATAGCCGCGCGCGGGGATCATGCCGTTGCCGTCGCCGACGCGGCCGTGGCACTCAGAGCAGTAAATATCGAACCGCTCATGCCCCCGATCGATCACCTCGGCCGTCATCGCAAACGGAAAACCGTCGGCGACGACGCCGTTGATCTTGCCCGTGTCGAAGAAGGGATCACTGGACAGCTCACCGCGCGCGACAGTGTTCGCCACACGCGGACGCGCCGACATACCGTCGGCGAAAAAATCGCTCGTCTCGAGCGGATCGTAGCGCGGCTGGTTGGCCATCTTCTGGCGGCAGGCCGCCAGCGTCAGCAGCATGATCACGATCGCGAATGAGACACCCCTCATCCGCCTTCGGCACCTTCTCCCCTCTGCGGAGGGGAGAAGGCTACCCAAATGCCGCTTACCAGGGAACATCGGTGACCTCACGGGGGCCAAGGGTCTCGAGGAAGCTCCGCGCTTCTTCGAGCCGGAACTGCGGGTCTCTGGCCTGGATGACCAGGAAGAACTTGTCGCGCGACGCGGAATCGAAACGGCGCACGTTGAAAACCGGGTGATACGGCATCGGCAGTCCGTTGAGCGCGAGCATGCCGAACACCGCGCCCAGCGCGGCCAGCAGGATCGTGCACTCGAACGTGATCGGGATCCACGCCGGCCACGAGTTCAGCGGCTTGCCGCCGATGTTGAGCGGGTAGCTGATCACGTTCGCGTACCACTGCATGAAGAAGCCGCCGATGCCGCCGAGGATGCCCATGCCGAGCACGATCGTGGAGAGACGGGTCTTGTGAAATCCGACCGCTTCGGCCAATCCGTGAATCGGGAACGGCGAGAACGCGTCGACGGACGTGTAACCCTTTTCGCGAACCGCATTCGCGGCGTCGAGCAGCGTCTGCGGATCGTTGAACTCCGCGATCACGCCGTACAGACCTTCTCTGATCTTTCCGATGGCCATGACTCAGTGCTCCTCGACGTCTGCATGCGCCTGCGCTTCCGGCAGCAGCGTGCGCATCTCGAAGATCGAGATCATCGGGAGGAACCTCACGAAGAGGAACAGAAGCGCGAAGAAGAGACCGATGGAGCCCACGAAGAAGCTCCAGTCCCAGAACGTGCCGTGGTACATGCCCCACGACGACGGCAGAAAGTCGCGGTGCAGCGAGGCGGGGATGATCACGAAGCGCTCCAGCCACATGCCGACGTTGACGAACATCGCCACGACGAACAACCAGAACGGCGAGGTGCGGAAGCGCTTGAACCACATCAACTGCGGCGCGAGCGCGTTGCAGACCCAGAGCGCGATGTACATGCCCGCGTAAGGACCGGTGGCGCGATTTTTCAGCATGTAGATCTCGAAGACGTTCCCCGAGTAGATGCCGTAGAACCACTCCATCGAGTACGCGTAGACGACGATCATCCCGGTGGCCAGGAGGATCTTGCCCATGTTCTCGAGGTGGCGCATGGTGATGAAGTCTTCGAGCCTGAAGAACTTCCGCGCGGGGATGGCCAGCGTGAGCACCATCGCGAAGCCGGCGAAGACGGCGCCCGCGACGAAATACGGCGGGAAAAACGTGGCGTGCCATCCGGGCAACTGCGCGACGGCGAAGTCGAACGACACGATGGTGTGCACCGAAAGCACGAGCGGCGTCGAGAGTCCGGCCAGCAGCAGGTACGCGTGCTCGTAGCGATACCAATGCTTCGCCGAACCGCGCCAGCCGAGCGCGAACGCGCCGTACGCGCGCTTCACCCAGATCTTCGTGGCCCGATCGCGCAGCGTCGCGAGATCGGGAATCAGGCCGACGTACCAGAAGAGCGCGGAGACCGTCGCGTACGTCGAGACCGCGAAGACGTCCCACATCAGAGGACTGCGGAACTGCGGCCACAGTCCCATCGTGTTCGGATACGGGAACAGCCAGTAGTCATACCAGGGGCGGCCGGTGTGCAACGCCGGATAGAGTCCGGCGGACGCGACCGCGAAGAGCGTCATCGCTTCCGCGAAGCGGTTGATGGACGTGCGCCACTCCTGGCGGAGCAGCAGCAGGATCGCCGAGATCAACGTGCCGGCGTGGCCGATGCCGATCCACCAGACGAAGTTGATGATGTCCATGCCCCATCCGACCGGATGGTTGA
>Ga0196978_1000463_pt1 | contig 20599 bp, 15 predicted proteins | sample S3v_2013CmetaG_FD_155491 | JGI IMG/M metagenome (GOLD analysis project Ga0196978, IMG submission 155491) | Soil microbial communities from Anza Borrego desert, Southern California, United States - S3+v_20-13C | ecosystem: Environmental > Terrestrial > Soil > Desert | place: USA: California... | reverse complement strand
CATCGTCCGCCTGCGCAGAAACGCCCGGCATACACAACGAGACGATAAGCGTAAAAAAAAAACAAGCCGGCATACGTCGAACATGGATGAAAATTACGGAAAGAAAAACCGCCGCCGCGGCCAAAAAAAATCCATTCTTTGAAGTCGAACGCGACACCGGAAAAACTTCATCGGCGGTTTACTGCGACTCATCGAAAAATGTCGGACGCACCAGCGAAAAACCTACTTTTGCGTCAACCCAACCCCAATATCTGAACGAATGCATAAGCTCCTCTTTCCTCTCCTGGTTCTGCCCTCGTGCAGCCGGGCGCAGACGCCTGCGCGGGATTTTTACCGCGCGCAGGCCTGATGTACCCGACCGGACAAAAAGATAACACGAACAATTCTCCATAAGCAACAACCAAAACCCAAGTCTCTCGAATGAAAAAAATGCTTCTCCTGCTGCTCGCCGGGTTCACGCTGACCGCAGCGCACGCACAGCAAAAGACCGACAAGGCCGAGGTCACCGAAGGTCCGGAAGTGCCGAAGAAAGGCTCCTTCCTCAACGACGTGATCGGCCACGACGAATCGGGCTATTATATCCAGCGAAACGTAAAGAAGAAGATCTTCCTCGAGCACATCGACAAGCAGACGCTCACCGCCGACCGCACGATCGAAATTCCCAAGCTCGACTACAACGGCAACAAGCGGGAATACGAATACACCCGCATGATCGGGAAAACCATCTACCTCTTCTCTTCCGTCAACGACAAGGAAACAAAAACAAATTATTTCTTCGCCCAGAAGGTCGATCCCAAAGACCTGAGCATCGATCCCGAGCTGAAGAAAATTTACTCGGGCACGTATGAGACGCGCTCGGAAGGCATCTATAACACTATACCCGTCATCGTTTCTCCCGACGAAACGAAGATCCTGACCTACCGCGGCCTGAACAAGCGCAAGGACGAAAGCAACGAACGCATCCTTTACACCGTGTTCGACGACAAGTTCAAGCAGCTCTGGGAGGAAGAAGTGGAGTTTCCCTATCCTGCGGACATGTTCAGCGTATACACGACCCGGCTCGGCGATGACGGCAACATCTACGTCAAAGGGGTCGAGTACCAGACGAAGGAAGAGCGTAAAGCCTCGAGGCGCGAAGGCAAGCAGCAGTATACGTACCACCTGCTCGTTTTCAAAGCGAAGAGCAAGACGCCGAAAGATTACAAGATCCAGCTGGAAGAAGGCAAATTCATCACCGACATGCAGATCGAGCTGGCGCCTACCGGCAATCTCGTAGCGGCAGGATTCTATTCAAACAAAGGCTCTTCAAGCGTCAAAGGCGCATTCTATATGAGCATCGATGCGGAGACGCGCCAGGTGCTGAAGCAGAAAACGACCGAGTTCCCGCTGGATTTCATCACGCAGAACATGACCGAGCGCGAAAAGAAGCAGGCGGAGAAAAAAGAGAAGAAAGGCAAAGAGCCCGAGCTGCTCGAGTTCGATCTCGACGATATCGTCATGCAGAGCGACGGCGGCGTGACGCTCATCGCCGAGCAGTTCTTCATCCGCGTCGTCACCACCACCACGACCAGCTCCAACGGCTCGACGACCACGCGCACCACCTATCATTATTATTACAACGACATCATCGCGCTCAGCTTCAACGGCGACGGCACCCTGGCCTGGAAATGCAAGATCCCCAAGCGCCAGCATACGGTGAACGACGGCGGCTATTATTCTTCCTATGCTTACGCCGCCGTGGGCGATAAGCTGTACTTCGTTTTCAACGACAACCCGAAGAATCTTTTCCTGAAAGACGGCGAAGTCCCGTACGCATCATTCCGCAAAAAAGAGATCGCGGTGAGCATCACGGAAGTGAACGCCAACACCGGCAAAACCGAGCGCGAACTGCTGTTCACGACCGAGCGCGGCGACATCCTCATTCTCCCGAAAGCCTGCGTGCAGAGCGGCGACAAGGAGATGCTTCTTTACGGTGAGCGCAGGAGAAAAACCTACCAGTTCAGCCGCGTGGAGTTTAAGACGCGCAAAAAGTAATAATCGCGATTATCAGTTGCCGATGAAACCTGCGCCGTTATCCCGGTTCCTGCTCGTTCTGCTGCTTCTCCCTTTCGCGGCGGGCGCGCAGGAGCTCGGGGTGCAGGGGGGCCTCGTGCTCGGCACGCGTTTCAAGCCCGAAGGCGCATCGGAAGGCGCGCCCAACGCGCTGATGAAAGGACTGCGGCTCGAGGGCGATGTGCTCTTCCAGCACGGCGAGCCCTTGCCTGTGCTCGCCGCCGCGCACGTCGGCGTGACCTACTTTCTCCCGCAATCGGATACGGTAAGCCTTCTCTTCGAGGTTCCGCAGCAGTCCACGACCACGGTACTCAGCGGCCGCGCGTACAGCAGCACCCTCCGGATCGACCTGGGCTTTTCATACGAGCTCCCGCAGGATGCGAACCCGCTGCTGTTCCTGCATTACGGCATGGGCTTCGGCTTCATCCGCTCGCAGTACTGGTGGAAGATGGAAGGCCATGATCGCAGCCTGCACAAGTCGAAGGTCTATATGGACGACCAGTGGGGGCTGCGCAGCGCGGCGAACGGCGGCTTGTTCAAAGGGTATTTCGGCGCGTTCTATGAGTTCGAGCACTTCCGCCTGGCGGGGCAGGCGGAGATCAACCTGGTGATCGGCTCTTTTCCTTCCGTTTATGATTACGAATCGACCCTGCACGCGAATATGGCTTTTCTGAATACTACATTCGGCGTATTTGTGCCGCTGAAACGCGAGTGACCGCTAATATTTGATATTTTTAAAACAGTCTCACACATCATGAAACGTACGCGCTCACTGTTCCGATCGCTTTTCACCCTTGGCCTGCTTTTACCCTTCGCAGCCGGCGCGCAGGATTTCGATCACTACAAGCCGCTTAAATGCTCGGGCGAGATCCCGGAGGATTTCCGCAAGCTGAGCAGGGACAAATTCAAGGACGACCTCAAGGAAGAGGCCAAGACCGCGAAGAACCACTACGTCAGCAAAACGAAAGAAGAATTCCTGCTCAAGAGCAATTACCTGATCGACGACCTGCTGCTCAGCGGGAAAGTGCTGTTCAACGACCTGGTGACGGCGCACGTGAACAAGGTGGCGGACAAGCTGCTGATCAACGACCCGGAGCTGCGCGGGAAGCTGAGCTTCTACTGCATCAAGTCCACGCAGGCTAACGCCTTCAGCACCGACCAGGGCATCGTGTTCGTCACGCTCGGCCTCGTCGCGCAACTGGAGAACGAGGCGCAGCTGGCCTTCGTGCTTTCGCACGAGATCGCGCACTACGAGAAGCGGCACACGATCAACTCGTACATCGAGAACGAGCGCATTTTCTCACGCCGCGGCGAGAACCGCTACTCCACTTTCGAAGACCGGATCAAGCTCGCGAGCTCGTACAGCAAAGACCTCGAGTTCGAAGCGGATTCGCTGGGGCTGGCGCGCCTGCGCAGCTCGGCCTACGACGCCAACCAGGCGCTGAGCTCGATGATGGTGCTGCAATATTCCTACCTGCCTTTCGACGAGGTGAAATTCGACGCTTCGTTCCTCGAGAACGACGTGATGAAGCTGCCGAAATCGCTGTACCTCGATACGCTGAAGCCGATCAATTTCGAAAGCGACAACGAAGACGACGACCGCAGTTCGCACCCGAACATCCGCAAGCGCCGCACGCGCATGGAGACCGCGCTGGCCTCGCGGCCCGGCGAGGGCACGCTGCTGTTCGCCGCCGGCGACAAGAACGAGTTCGCACGCATCCTGAAGCTGGCGCGTTTCGAGATGGTGCGCCTGCACCTGAACAACCGCGAGTACTGCGACGCGCTGTACAATGCCCGCGCCCTGCAGAAAGAAGAGCCGAAGAGCAAGTACCTCGAAGTGGCCGTCGGCAAAGCGCTTTACGGCATGGCCAAGTACAAGAACGACGGGCACATCAGCAAGGTGTACAACGATTACGAAGAGTACGAAGGCAACCTGCAGCAAGTGTACCACTGGTTCTACAAGATCGAGCCCGCGCAGCTGAACACGATCACGCTGCGCTATTTCTACGACCTGCAGAAGAAATACGACGACGCGTTCATCAGGAACATGATGAACGATCTCGCCCTGGCTTCCATCGAAGAGCACGAGGTGAATTACAACGAGCTGCAGAAAGGGATCGCGGCTTACGTGGAGAAGAAAAAAGCCGAAGAGGCGGCGCTCAATCCCAAGCCCGCGGATACGGTGAAAGTGAAGGAGCCCGAGGAGGCCAACCCGGAAGGCGTCTCGAAATACGAGAAGATCCGCAAGCTGCAGAAGACCGAGGAAACGAAAAAGATCGTCTCGGAAGACGTTTCGGAAAGCAAGTTCTACCTCCTCGCCTTCTCCGACATCATGGGCGATCCCGGCGTGCAGGCCATGTTCGACCGCGCGCAGGCGAAAGCCGACGAGCGCAAGGCGAAAAAAGAGGAGAGCAAAAAATCACGCGGTACTTCTTCGTACGAGCGGCGCAAAGCGGCGGCGGAAAAGAAAAAAGCAACCCAGGCCGGCGCCCTCGGCATCGATTCAATCGTGGTCGTTGATCCGTTTTACTTCGCGGTGGACGAGCGTAAGGGTCTCAAGCTGATGGATTCGGAAAGCGGCCTGCTGGAATTCATCGCGCAGATCAAGGAGAACGCCGCCATGGCCGGGCTCAACGTGGTGCTCATCGCGCCGAAAGCCTTCAGCGCCGCCGACGTGGAAGCGTACAACGACATGGCCGCGATGAACGACTGGATGGGCGAGCGCACCGCGCACGACAACGACATGGAATTCGTCCCGCTCGAAAGCGACCACGTGGCCTACCTCGTCAAAAAATACGGCACGAAACATTTCGCCTACACCGGCATCGTCACCGTGAAAGAGAAAAAAGAAGGCGTGTTCGGCATCATCGTGCTGGGCATCGTGCTTTACCCGCTGCTGCCCGCCGCCATCGTGTACGCCGCCATGCCCGCGCACAACACGGATTATTACACGCTGCTGTTCAACATCGAGACGGGCGAGCCAGTGCTGACGGAGAACGTGGAGCTGCGCGCCAAATCGAAGAAGGGTTTCATCAATTCGCTGATGTACGACCAGATGAAGCAGATCAAAAAAGAAGCTAAAACGGAGAAAAAATGAGAACGCTGCTCCTGCTCGCCTTCACGCTCCTGCTCCTTCCCGCTTCCGCGCAATCGCCCGGCTACCGCGGCAAACATTTCATGATCGGTTACTGCGGCAACGCTTTTCTCGCCACGAATTTTTCAGTGGGCAACGAAGCGCAGCTGCGCCCCATTTTCAAGCACGAGTTCTTCATCCGCGCCGCCGTTTCGCGCAAGACGACGATCGGCTTCTCTTACCATCGCGGCAGGCAGCTGCTCGTGTTCAGGGAAACCGTGCTGCCGGGCAGCATCGAGAACATTTATTTCGAGCCGGACAAATACCTGAACGCTTGCAACCTGCAGATATTCGATCTGCATTTTCAATTCTCGCGCAGGAGCTTCATCGCGCCCGTGGGTTTGTATCACCAGGTGGGCATCGGCATCGTGCGCTTCAACCTTGCGAACGACAGCCTCAAAGGCGAGAACACCAATACCAGCAGCGATTACGCGATAAAAAGATCGAAGGACGACGAGCCGGGCGTGCGCCTGAGCTACACCCTGGGCCGCTCGAACGTGATCAAAGGCAACCTGCTCGTCAACACGGCGATCGGGCTGAACTTTTTCGTGGGCGATCATATGGGCCTCTTCACGCCCGAATCCGACGATTACAGCCTGCCTGAAAAATCATACTTAGCCAACTCGATGGGCCGCAGCATTTCGTGGACGAACCTGATCGACGTGAAAGTGGGATTGGCTTATTTGATCTTTTGACGGGATGCGACAACTGCTGCTGCCGGAGTTGACGTTGCGCACAGGTCATTTCGGCAGCATCTTCAGCGAAAACAACGGCATCGGCATCGGGGCAGGCGCATCTCGTTGCGTTCTCGGTTGCAGACGAGCAGGCACATTCATCTCGCCCTCGATCTCCGTCACCACCGCTTTCAGGAAGATCGGCATCCGCTTCGAAAAACTTTTTATACCTTACAAAAGCGTGTATGAAACCACGCTCGGCGGGATCCCGCGCCTGACGAATAAATTCTGGAGCATCGGGCTCACCTTCATGCCGGCAGGCAGAAAAAAATATTCGTACTGAGCACAGGCGTTTTTGCGCCGCCTCTGCGCCAAGCATCCCCGTTTTCCTTCCAACCGTCGAAAGCTTTTCCCTGGAACCCGCTCCCGGCAAGGATTTGGCTGCATCCTGGGTTCATCAACAACTCAAGATCATGAGACGCCTAATGATGCTCGCAGCCCTGTGCCTGGCCGGTGCAGGATTGTGGCAATGCAAGGAGACCAATGCCTCCAACGGGGAAGAAGAGGAGATGGCAAAGGTCGTCGCCGAAGAGAAAGAAGTTTTGCCCGGTGAGAACCTGGACCTCTACGCTACGCTCGACCTGTTCAAGAATTCGAAAAGCCTGGAAGCTTTCGAGCGCTCGCTGAACGACAAAAGCAAAAAGATCAACAACCTCGACCTGAACGCGGACAGCACGGTTGATTATGTCCGCGTGATCGACCGCAAAAAAGATGAAGACCACGCCATCGTGCTGCAGGCCGTGATCGGGAAGAACGACTTCCAGGACGTGGCCGTGATCGAGATCGACAAGACAGGAGAAAAAACTGCGCACGTGCAGATCGTCGGCGATGAAAAGCTCTACGGCGACAACAACGTCGTGCAGCCGAAATCAGAAAAAGGCAAGGCCAGCAAAGCGGGATTTTTCGTCGCGGATGCGGTGGTGTTCGTGAACGTGTGGTACTGGCCCTGCATCACGTACATCTATTCTCCTGCGTACACGACGGTCTGGGTCTCGCCCTGGTACTGGGATTATTACCCGTCGTGGTGGTATCCCTGGCCGCCGGTCGCGTACGCGTACTATTATCCTGTCGTGTACACGTATCACGGCTATTACGTTCCGGCGCCCGGCCCGAGCTTCGTGCACATTCACGGATATTACCAAACGAATTATTACACGCATTCGCCGGTAGTGTACAACAAGATCAGGAACAACGAATATTACTACGGACCGCGCAGGGGCGGCGGCAACCCGGGCGGCCGCGGCAATTACGGTGACGACGCATACCCGAGAGGCCGGCGCGGCGATCCCGGCAGGCGCGATGATCCGAGCGTAGGCGGACGGCGTGATCCCGCGCCCGGCAGGCGCGCCGGCGAGCAGCCGCGCACCGATCCGCGCGATGCGGGACGACGCGATGCGACGCCAAGACGAGGGACGGAGAACCCGCGCAGCGGCGAGCGCAGGGAATCACCGAGAAGCCCCGAGCGCAGCACACCGCGCACGCCCGAACGCACCGCGCCGCGAGGAACCGAACGCAGAGGCGATCGCCCGCAGGCCCAGCCCCCGCGCCAGCAGCAGCGCGACCCGAACGTGAGCCCGCGCGGCGGCTACGAACGGCGCCCATCCGCACCGCAGCCGCGGCACCAGTCGCCCTCGCCCAACGTGCCGCGCCACCAATCGCCCAGCGCACCGCGGCAGCCCATGCCCGGCGGACGTCCCTCCGCTCCCGCTCCACGACCGAGAGGCGGTGGAGGACGATGAAAAAAATGTGATTTGAATAATGAACAGATGAACAAGGAACATCGAATGTCGAAGTGATTCACTTCATCATTCGGTGTTCCTTGTTTTTTATTCGTCTGTTCGAAACGAGATCATTTTCCGCAGCAGCCGTAGTAGCAATTCCTGATGGCGTAATCCGAGTGGATGTAGCGCTTCAGCGGGCCGTACTTGCGGTGGTCTTTCGTTTTTTTCAGCTTCCCGCTGCGGTGGTAATATTCCAGGCGCATGCCTTTCTCCCGCCCGCAGGCTTTGATCCGCACGCTGCCGTCCTTTCGATAAACGAAGCCGTTCTGAAACTGATTGCCGTTCCAGGTGAAGCTCGATCGCTCTTTTCCGTTTTTGAAAAAGCCTTTCGCGCTCAGCACGCCGTCGGAACTTTTCCTCGTGCAATTCCGCGCGCGGCGGATGAACAGCGAATCGGCGCGCTCGGTGTAGCGGATGCGGTTGCGGCGATAGTAGAGCGTGCGCGTTTCAGCGCCGTCGATTTCCACGATCTCGAGCTTTTTGTGACCGTTCTTTCGCCATTTGAGCCGGTAGCTGTTTTCCCTGTCGTGATAAACGGATGTTTCAATGAGCCTCTTTCTGCGATCCATGTGAAAAGAAGTATCCCTGCGCCGCATGTTGATCCAGCGCATGCCGGTTTCGGAACGCTCCAGCGCGAAGTTCCATTCCTCTTCCACGCCGTTTCGCCGGCGAGTGAAAATGTAGCTGATGCCTTCCGAGCCGTAGCCGTAATCGAAATGACCTTGCATTCCCGCGGCGCGTGCTTCTTCATAGCTCGGCAGGCGATCACCTTTTTTCAGCACCGCTTTTCCGAATATTTTGTCACGCAGCCGCACTTCCGGGCCGGTGTATTCGGCATAACGCTCGATCAGCGAATCATCTTTGTGAACGCCGTATATGTGAACGGCGCTCCAGCTTTCATCCGAGAGCAAACTGCGTCCCTGCTTTTTGCCGTCGATCGTGCGCCAGAGCGTATCGCCTTTTTGCGTGACGCGGTGCTCTTCTTCATGATCGCCGCGCGTGATTATGAGCAGGTAGCCGCCTTCCGGTTTTTTAAAATGTCCCGAATAGCTGCGGCTTTCCAGCAAGGTATCGTTCGAATAGCGCGCTTCTATTTTCAATTCTTTTTCACGGTACGTACGCGACAGTCCGTGCTTTTTTCCATTGAGCCGCTGCTCTTCTCGCGTGATGCCGTGCTTATCCTGCGTGCGCACGATTATGCTGCCGGGAATTTCAGGAAATGTGTTGCTTCGGCGCGGCGGGCGTGCAGGACGCGCATGCTGCCTGAAGTTGATCAGCGGAAGCACGCGCAGGCCTTTCGGATTTTCGCTGACGATGTTCAACAGGCCCAGCTGCAGGCCGCTCAGCGTTGCCGTCCGGTTCACGATCCCGATCTGCAGTCCGTTGTGATCATTGCTGTAATTGTACGCACCTAGCTTCACTCCGTTCGAGTACGCTTCGAAACAGGCGATACCGATGCTCGCTCCTTTCACGTATTCTCCCGTCGTCACCGACGCGATCTTCAGTCCGCGATGATATTCCGATTTGCTGAAGCCGAAAGAGAACAGCAAGCCTGCAGACCGCTCGTCCACGCCTGTCCAGATGCCTGAAAAAGCCACGCCGTTCAATTCGCCGAAGCTGACTGCGGTCAGTCCGCCGATCACTAGACCGTTCATCGCTTCTTCACCGCCTGCCGCCAAACCGCCGATCGCCACCCCGTTCATCTTCATGTTGCTCCCCGCCGCGATACCAGCGATGGCCAGGCCGTTCGTTTCTTTTTCGCTTATCGCCAAGATGCCGCCGAGCTGCAAGCCGTTCATGCGGTCTGCCTTTCGGCCGATGAGGCTGATCGCTGCGCCGTTGATCGCCCGGCCGCCCACGTAGAACGTGCCGAGGCCGATGCCGTTCAGCGTGTCTACGTTGGCAAACACGCCCGCGGCCAATAATCCGTTGTGTCGCGTGACGCGCTGATCGCCCGCGCGCGCGCCCGGCGAACAGAACGTCAGGCTGATCCCGTTCGTCGTTGTGCCGCCGTCGTTCAAGCTGAGGTGCAAACCATTGTACACGTCCGAGCCGTGCCCGAAGCCCAGCAGCCAGCGCTTAGATCCTTGCGCCAGCGAATCATTGCAATCACCGGAAGTTTGAGCAGAAAGCTTCGCTGCAGGAAGCAGAACGAGCAATAGGAAAATTTTTCCCGGGGAGATCAGGCCGCGCATACCCAAACGTTTCGGATATAATCACGGGAAGAGAAAAAGTTACGTTCAGAATCATGAGCAGATGAAAAGGAACATCGAATCATGAAGTAAATCACTTCGAGATTGATGTTTCCTTGTTCGTTATTCGTCTGTTCAGAATTCCCCGCAGGATCTACATCTTCTCCGGCACCTCGATGCCCAGCAAACCCATCGCCGTTTTCAGCGTGCGGCCGGTGATGTTGGAGAGGAGCAAACGGAAATCTTTCATGACCGGGTCGGTCTCGTCCTTCACGCGCGTGATCTCGTCGTCGTTGAACCAGGAATTGTAAAGGCGGGCCAGTTCGTAGCTGTACATGGCGATCAGCGCGGGGCTGTAGGCTTTCGCCGCTTCGTGCACTTCGTTGGGAAAATTATAGATCAGCTTCAGCAGCGCCTTGTCTTTGGCGTGCAGCTGTAATGCGTACGTTCCTTCGCTGATCGCGCCTTCGCCCCCGACTTTGTTTTTCAATTGGCGGCTGCGCGCATAAGCATACTGGATGAACGGCCCGGTATCTCCTTCGAGCTTTACGCTTTCGGATGGATTAAAAAGCATCGTTTTCTTCGGATCCACCTTGAGGATGAAGTACTTCAGCGCGCCGGTACCGACCGTATGGTACAAACGCCGTTTCTCTTCCTCGCTCATGCCCTCCAAAAGCCCCCGCTCCTGCGCCATCGCGCCTGCCGCGGACTCCACTTCATCCACTAAATCATCTGCATCGACCACGGTGCCTTCCCGCGACTTCATCTTCCCTTCCGGCAGCTCCACCATGCCATACGAGAGATGGTACAAGCCTTCGGCCCAGTCATAACCGAGTCGCTTCAATGCGATCTTCAGCACCTTAAAATGATGATCCTGTTCGTTGCCGACTACGTAAATGTGCTTGCTGAAATGGTACTCGTTGTAGCGTTCCACGGCGGTCCCTAAGTCCTGCGTCATATACACCGAAGTGCCGTCGCTGCGCAGCAGCACCTTGGGGTCGAGCTTGTCGACTGTGAGGTCGAGGATGACGGCGCCGTCGGGCCGTTTCTGCAGCACGCCACGATTCAGGCCGTCTTCTACCAGCTTTTTCCCCAGCAGGTAAGTCTCCGACTCGTAGTAAGTTTTGTCAAAGCGCACGCCCAGCTTCCGGTAAGTCACAGCGAAACCGTCGTACACCCAGCTGTTCATTTTCTTCCAAAGCACAATGGTTTCAGGCTCGCCCGCTTCCCAGTCCCGGAGCATCTGCTGGGCTTCGTGCATGAGCGAAGTATTCAGCGTGGCGATATCCTTTATGGCGTCCATCGCTGCGTCTATCTTCTCCTCGATGTCCAGCATGGGCTTGAGCTGCTTACGGAGGTTTTTCAGCTTTTCCTCTTTTTCTTTTGGCTCCAGGTGGGTCATAGCGTCTTCCGCGATCTTTACAAGCTTGCTCCAGGAAGCGGTTCCTTCTTTGGCGGCCTTCGCATGCTGTACGATTGCCTCCTCGTTGCCAAGGTTTTCAGGATCCAACTTGCCTGCTTCCGCTTTTAGCGGCGCTTTCAAAGCCTCCAGCTTCTGCAATTGCGCTTTGATCTCCGTTTGCTCTTTTTCCGAATAGCCGGACAGGTCGTTATTATGGTAAATACGATCCAGCAAGGGCTTCAGTTCCAATTTCAGTCGCAGGTCGAACTCTACGTAATATCTCCCCACCAAGTGATCGCCCTTTAAACCAGTGCTTTCGGGCGTTTCGCCGTTCCCCCATTTCTTCCAGGCGAGCATGCTTTTGCAGATGTGAATGCCCCGGTCGTTCACCAGGTTCACCATCATCACGTTGTTGCCGTTGGCTTTCAAAATGTTGCTCACAGCCAGGCCCAGCAGGTTATTACGTACATGGCCCAAATGCAGGGGCTTGTTCGTGTTCGGGGAGCTGTACTCGACCATGACCAAGGGCGAATCAGCCGCCGCGGCTGTCGTGCCATGATCCGGATCCGCCGCGATCAGGTTGAAAGCGTTCAGCCAGAAAGCCGGGCCGATGACCAGGTTCAAAAAACCTTTGATCACATTAAAACGCTCGACCTCGGGGCAATTTTCCTTCAGGTAGTCGCCCAGCAGGCGACCGGTCTCTTCCGGGCTTTTGCCGGCGAGCTTGACGAAAGGAAACACCACGAGCGTGATGTCGCCTTCAAAATCCTGGTTCGTTTTCTGGAAAGTAACTGCTGCAGGATCAATGTCTTTTCCGAAAAGAGCCTTCACGGCCGCTGCCGTTTTTCCTGCCAGCAATTGTTCAAGCGATTGCATAGATCGTTCTGGATTCGTCTAAGCGACTATTTAAGTGAATTAGCTAATTAGCTGGCTGACAACCTTCTGTAAAATTTCGAAAGTATTTTCCGCCATCAGGTTTTCCTTGTCCAGGGTCGGGTTGACCTCGCAGACCTCGAAGCAGCAAACCTTTTCATTCTGGATCAAGCGGACGAGCAGCGAGCCGGCTTCTTTTTCAGTGATGCCGTTGCGGACCGGGGTGCCGGTGCCTTTGGAAATAGACGAATCCATGCTATCCACGTCGAAGGAAATGTAGATCAGGTTGCAGTGGTTGAGGTAAAACAAGGCGTCGCGGGCGATGCGCTCCACGCCGTTCCGCTTCACTTCGGCTGAGCTGAACATCTTTACGTTGTGCTTCTTGAGCAGGGCCGATTCTTCAGGCTCCACGTCACGCACAGCGATATAGACCAGGTCGCGGTACTCGATCTTGGGCGTGATGCCGCCCAGGCGTTTGAGCGCGATCCAGCTCTCGATCGTATCCTTATCCGGCCGGTTCACCCGGTTCGACATATTGTCTTCTCCCAACGAGGCGGCCAGGCCCATTCCGTGCATGTTGCCCGAGGGCGTCGTAAACGGCGAATGCAGGTCGGCATGCGCATCGATCCAGATGACGCCCAGCTTCTGCTTCGGGTAGGCCATGCGGATCCCGGCGATGGTGCCGGCGGCGGTGCTGTGATCGCCGGCCAGGACGATAGGAAAACCGTTGCCCTGCAGGGTTTTCTTCACCTCCTGCGCGGTGCGCTCGACTACGGACAGCAGGCCTTTGACGCGCTTGGCATAAGGGCTTCCGGGCGATTCGAACAGCAGCTGATTCTCATTCTTCACCTCTACCGACTCGATCTGGCGGAACATGTTGCTGCCATAATCCAGCGCAGCAATTTTGATGGCGTCCGGCCCCAGGCTCGCGCCCCGCGTGCCTGCCCCGATCTCCGATCGAACTTCGATGAATTTGAGCTTTTTGAATGCTCTCATAAAGAGAAAAATTAACACTGAGGTTAATGTAAGTTACTTACTTTTGCACTGAACGTGTACAAGTAACTCACTTACTTCTTCTTTCCAAGCCATGGACAGCAATTACAACAGCTACCAGCACCTGATCGAACAAACCTTCAATTTTCCCCAAGAGGGCTTCCATATTGTGGATAACGAGCTGTTTTTCAATGATATTCCTTTGATGGACATCATCAAGAAATACGGCACTCCGCTGAAGATCACGTATCTTCCTAAGATCGGCTCGCAAATCCAGAAGGCCAAGCGTTTGTTCAACGTGGCCATGGCCAAGGTGGATTACAAAGGTACTTATACTTACTGTTACTGCACAAAAAGCTCCCACTTTTCATTCATCCTCGAAGAAGTGCTGAAGAACGACGTGCACCTGGAGACCTCGTCCGCCTTCGATATTCCCATCATCAAAGACCTTTACAAAAAAGGCAAGATCAGCAAGGACAAGTACATCGTCTGCAACGGCTACAAGCGCAAAGGCTACCAGCAGAACGTCACCGAACTGCTCAACGAAGGCTTCTCCAACCTCATCCCCGTGCTCGACGGCAAAGGCGAGATCGATTATTACACGAAGCACGTGAAAGCGGAAAAAGTCAAGCTCGGTATCCGCATCGCTTCGGAAGAAGAGCCGAACTTCCAGTTCTACACCTCGCGCCTCGGCATCCGCCACAAGGACATCGTGGATTTTTACAAAGAGAAAATCCAGAACAACTCGAAGTACGAGCTGAAAATGCTGCACTTCTTCATCAACACGGGCATCAAGGATACGATCTACTATTGGACGGAGTTGGCGAAAGCATTGAAAGTATACTGGGAGCTGAAGAAGATCTGTCCGGAGCTCGACTCGATCAACATCGGCGGCGGCATGCCGATCAAAACTTCGCTGGGCTTCGAATACGATTACGAATACATGATCGAAGAGATCGTTTCGCAGATCAAAAATTACTGCGACAACAACGATATCCCCGAGCCGCACATCTTCACCGAGTTCGGCTCCTTCACCGTGAGCGAAAGCGGCGCGGCTTTGTATTCGGTGATCGATCAGAAATTGCAGAACGACCGCGAGCTCTGGTACATGATCGATTCGTCGTTCATCACCACCCTGCCCGACACCTGGGGCATCAACCAGCGCTTCATCCTGCTGGCGATCAATCACTGGGATCGCGAATACCAGCCCATCAACCTGGGCGGCCTCACCTGCGACAGCATGGATTATTACAACACCGAGGCACACGCCAACAACGTGTACCTGCCCCGCGTCGCGCCCAATGAAAAAAAGCCGCTTTACATCGGCTTCTTCCACACCGGCGCGTACCAGGAATCGCTGGGCGGCTACGGCGGCATCCAGCACTGCCTCATCCCCGCCCCCAAGCACGTGCTCATCGACCGTGATGAAGACGGCGAGATCACTACGCGCCTCTTTGCGAAAGAGCAGAGCTTCAAATCGATGCTGAAGACGCTGGGGTACTAGCAAGATCCGCCTCGCCCACCAAGTACCGCTCACAGGAAGAAGGGAAACGCTGCGCTTGTTTTCTTCCTTTCCGTTTCCTTTTTCCTGGAGAAAAGCGCGTGGAATATGCGCAGAAAGTGCACGGGAAAAACCGTTGAAAAAATCCGAAACCCGGAATCAACTAATCCGAAATTAATCTTTACCTTTCCCCACCTTATCGAACAAAAGAGACCCTTTGTACCGTCGTTTCCTTCCGGCTACCCGGGCTGAGTTGGACAACGTACATCCAGTTTTATGAAGAATCTCCGTCGGCTAGCTTACCTTCCGCTTACGTTCACCATCATTCTGGCCTTTTCGGGCTGCGGTGAAGATCCGAAGAACATTTCCGAAGGCATCATCGAGTACAAAGCCGTACCCGTGGACCCCAACAGCTCGATGGCCAATATTGCGCCGAGCAAAATGACGGTCAAGTTCAAGAACGACGCTTCGAATGCGGAAATGGCGGCAGGCTTCGGCATGGCCACGATGTCCTTCGTCTCCGACCCGAAGAAAAAAGAATTCATCAGCATGGTCAACCTCATCGGCCAGAAATATGCCAGCGTCATGGGCATCGAGGAGGTGAGAAAATACAACTACGTGCTGCCGGAGTACGACGTGGTGGCCACGAACGAAACGAAGGTCATCGCCGGCTACAAATGCAAAAAAGCGAAGATCCGTTTCAAAGACGGCAGCGTGCCCCTGGAAGTGTATTATACCAACGAGATCAAATTCAAAGATCCCAACTGGAGCAACGCATTCTACAAGATCGACGGCGTCCTGATGGATTATCAATTGAAAAAGTTCGGCCTCGAACTGCACTTCACCGCCACCAGCGTCACCGAGTCCACCATCGACGACGCCAGCTTCCAGCTGCAGCCCGATTACAAAAAAATCCCCAACGATCAGCTCGAGCTGATGTTCAAGGAGCTCGAGTAGCCCGCAATTTCCTCCCTCAACCTCCCGTTTTAAAAAAGACCGCTGTTCTCCGTCGCGGCCGTGACGGAGCCCGTGACGCTAGCCGCGATTTTGAAGCAGCGGCTAAAAATATTCGCTTTTTCGGTTAATCGCCTGATTAATAGCGTAATAACACCTTACCTTATCCACACCAAAACGTTCAAAACATTTAGCCGATACGCCCTTTCTCCAAAGCCCACTCTTCTAATTTTGATTGATCGTCGAAGCTTGCGCTTCGACGACAACAATTCTACCCATGGCAGAGAAAGAAAAAGAAAAGAAAACGAATATTGTCCGCAACACCCTCCGCGAAAAACCGGAAGCTGAAACGGCGCCTTCGGAAAAAGAAAAAAAGCCGCGCAAAAAATCTTCTCCCAAAGAGGAGAAGGAAAATAAAAGCGAAGCCGCTCAGCAGCCTGCTGAAAAAAAGAAGCTGCTCCGCAACCCCTTCGCCGGCCTCGCGCAAAGCCTGCGCGCGAACGAACGCCTGCAGAAGCTCACCGGCGCTTTCCTGCTCTTCATCGTCACGCCCTACCTGGCCGTGGCCTTCACCTCGTATTTCTTCACCTGGCAGGCCGACCAGGACAAAGTCAGCGGCCCGCTCTCCGAGCTGCTGCTTTCCGACATCCGCGTAAACAACATGCTCGGCAAATTCGGCGCGCTGATCTCGCACATTTTCATTCACAAATGGTTCGGCGTGTCCTCCTTCGTGTTCCCTTTCCTCTCGCTGCTCGCCGGGCTGCGCATCCTCTTCGGCTCGAAAGCGCTGCCCTTTGGAAAAACGTTCCGCTTCAGCGTTTTCGCGCTGCTTTTTTTCTCCGTCACGCTCGGTTATCTTTTCAACGATGCGTTTTTTTATCTCGGCGGCACCGTCGGCTTCGAAAGCAGCCGCTGGCTGAACCTCGCGCTGGGCAAGGTGGGTACGGGCTTCCTGCTTTTCTTCGCGTTCATCGGCTTTCTCATCGTCGCGTTCAACGTTTCGTTTACATGGTTCAAGCGCGAAAAGATCGAAGAAGAGATCGCGGAAGAAGATGCGGCGCCGCTCGCGAACACGCTGCGCAACGAGCAGCTCGACATCGAGGAAGATGAGATCGATCCTTCAGAGATCGAAGAGCCTTTCCTGAAAGAGGACGAGCTGCCCGAGCTCGAAGTGGAGCTGCCGGTGAATGAAGTGAAAGAAGAAACGATCGCAGAAGTGGAATTGCCCGTGGAGCCGATAGATCTCGGATCGCTGCCGGTGGAAGTGCCCGCGGAAACGCTCACGCCCGATCCTGTCGGCGAAGGTGAAGGCGATATTCAATTCACCGTGGAAAAAACGGAAGAGACCGCCGAGCTCAGCGCCGACGAGATCGAAGCCACCGCGGAAGAATTGGTGAAAGAGATCGGCGAGTACGATCCCACGCTCGACCTTTCCTCCTATCAATTTCCCTCGATCGACCTGCTCGAAGCCTACAACAGCAAGGAAGGCGGCGTGAACGCGGAAGAGCTGACCGCGAACAAGAACCGCATCGTCGAAACGCTGAGCAACTACAACATCGCCATCGATAAGATCAAAGCCACGATCGGCCCCACGGTGACGCTGTACGAGATCATTCCCGCCGCCGGCGTGCGCATCGCGAAGATCAAGAACCTCGAAGACGACATCGCGCTGAGCCTTTCCGCGCTCGGCATCCGCATCATCGCGCCCATTCCCGGCAAAGGAACGATCGGCATCGAAGTGCCGAACCAAAATCCCGAGATGGTGCCCATGCGCACGCTCATCGCCTCGGAAAAATTCCAGAAAACGCCGATGGATCTGCCCGTCGCGCTGGGCAAAACGATCTCGAACGAAATTTTCGTCGCCGACCTCGCCAAGATGCCGCACCTGCTCATGGCCGGCGCAACAGGACAAGGAAAATCCGTCGGCCTGAACACGATCCTCGTTTCGCTGCTCTACAAAAAGCATCCGTCGGAGATCAAATTCGTGCTCGTCGATCCGAAAAAGGTGGAGCTCACGCTGTTCAACAAGATCGAGCGCCACTTCCTCGCGAAGCTGCCCGACAGCGCGGAAGCCATCATCACCGACACGAAGAAAGTGATCCACACGCTGAATTCGCTCTGCATCGAGATGGATCAGCGCTACGACCTGCTGAAAGATGCGCAGGTGCGCAACCTGCGCGAGTACAACACGAAGTTCCGCGCGCGCAAGTTGAATCCTGAAAAAGGCCACCGCTTCCTGCCCTACATCGTGCTCGTCGTCGACGAGTTCGCGGATTTGATCATGACCGCCGGCAAAGAAGTGGAAACGCCTATCGCGCGCCTCGCGCAGCTGGCCCGCGCCATCGGCATCCACCTCATCATCGCCACGCAGCGTCCCTCGGTGAACATCATCACCGGCACGATCAAAGCCAACTTCCCCTCGCGCATCGCCTTCCGCGTCACCTCGAAGATCGACTCGCGCACCATCCTCGATGCAGGCGGCGCAGAGCAGCTGATCGGCCGCGGCGACATGCTCTACTCCACCGGCAACGACCTCATTCGCCTGCAATGCGCCTTCGTCGACACGCCCGAAGTGGAGAAGATCACCGAATTCATCGGCGGGCAGCGCGGCTACCCCAGCGCATTCCTGCTGCCGGAGTACGTGGACGAGAACGAAACGAAGCTGGAGATCGACGAAGGCGATCGCGACAACCTCTTCGAAGAAGCCGCGCGCATCGTCGTCATGCACCAGCAGGGATCGGCCTCGCTGCTGCAGCGCAAGCTCAAGCTGGGCTACAACCGCGCCGGCCGCATCATCGATCAGCTCGAAGCCGCCGGCATCATCGGCCCTTTCGAAGGCAGCAAAGCCCGCGAGGTGCTGGTGAAAGACGTGCTGCACCTGGACGAGATGCTGGGCGGCGGGCAGAAAGAGAATGCCTGACGAGCCTGCACGGCGCTGGATTTCGATCACCGGGAACGGGATTTCAGATTCTTCTTAAAACCTGTTAAACCTTTGGTTCTGCGGCCCGTCCAAGCTAAAAATTGCCTATTCCATTGGCAGGTTTCAGCGCTACGCTTAACTTTGGAATGCTTTTTGAAATCCAGACCCAAACAAGAGAATTAAGAAGCCATGAACCCGATCAAAGCCATCACCCTCGCTGCCCTGCTTTTCACAGGTACCGCTTTTGCGCAACAGCCCGCCCCCGCGGACGACACGAAAGCGAAAAACATTCTCGATGAGGTCAGCAAAAAAGCGAAAGGCTACGCCACCGTCAAAGCCAATTTCGTCATCACCATCGAGAACGCCGATAAAACGAAGCAGACCCAGGAGGGCGAGCTCATCGTGAAAGGCCAGAAGTACAAAGTAAAGATGAAGCAGAAGTCGAAAGGCAAAGACGGCAAGGAGAAAGAGACCGTCGAAGAATATATCAGCGACACCAAAACGGCCTGGAACTACAGCGAGAAAAATAAAGAGGTCACCATCGACAACGCCAAGAAAACCACCAAGGACGGCTTTTCAGTGAGCGACATCTTCGTGCTGCACGAGAAAGGCTTTAAATACAAATTCAGCAAAGAGGAAACACAGGCCGGCGTGCCCGTCCAGATCATCGACCTCTATCCCTCCAAGCCCGACGGGAAAAAATATCACACGGTGAAAGTGACGATCGACAAAGCGAAAAAGCAGATCACCACCGTCACCTTCCTCAATAAGGACGGCTCGAAAATGACCTACACGGTGAAAGCCATGACGCCCAACACCGACGTGCCCGACGCCACCTTCAGCTTCGACGTGAAAGCGCATCCCGGCACGCAGGTCGTCGATCTGCGCGAGGACGAAGAATAAGCTACCTGATACGCACGAAATAGAAGTTGAGAAACGCTCCGGGAACGGGGCGTTTTTCTTTTTTATAACTTTCAAATTCTAACTCGCAACACATGAAAAGTCTTCTCCTTCTCCCTGCTTTGCTCCTCTTCCTCTGCGCACAGCGCACCTGGAACTACAGCGAAAGAAAGTGAGGTCGTCGTCGATTGTCCCGCTTCCGGCTCTCAAAAAGATTTTTTACTCGCCGAAATTTTTATCCTGCACGAAAAACATTTCACTTATACCTTTGACAAAGAAGAAAAGCAGAACGGTATCGATGTGCAGCTCTTCACCCTGAAGCCGAAAAATCCCAAAGGCAAACGATTTCACACCGTCCGCATCATCATCGACAAAACAAAAAAGCAGATCATCGGCGCCGTGCTTTTTTCCCGCGGCTCGAAAACCAGCTTCACGGTGAAAACTTTGGAAACCAACCAGGATATCCCCGACGCCGCCTTCACTTTCGACGCGAAAACACATCCCGGTGTGAACGTGATCAATCTCTGCGACGAGTAAGCGAAAAATATTTTCTTGACTCGTATTCTTTTTCCGCTCTATCTTTGTTCCCGCTGCATCCCGCAGCTGCTGCACGGCCAGGATCCCAGGGATCGCTCGCCATCAAGATCAAAAAAACCGTGAACACCTGATCTGATCAGGGTTTCCGGCATTCCCAATTTTTTATTCTGAGAAGTATGAAACGCATCGATGCGACGAAAAACGTCGTGGAGAATCGTTTCGGCATACCTGTCAACGTCTTCGCGAACGCGGAAGTGAACGTGGAAGATGCGGCCGTGCAAGAGCTGAACGCCCTGCTCGCGCTGCAAGAGACGCTGGAAAAGATCCGCGGCGCGGATAAAATTTCTTTTCCGCCCTCCCGGAGATTTTGCAGGTAGCCGTAACGCCCGATTTTCACAAAGGCGCAGGCATTCCCATCGGAACGACGCTGCTCACGCGCGGTTTCGTATTGCCGCAGGCCATCGGCAAGGACATCAATTGCGGCATGCGCATGTACGTCACCGACCTGGACGAGGACGCCGTCCGCGCACGTTTGCCGGCGCTGCGCAAAGCCATCCGCCACGTTTATTTTTTCGGCGGACGGCAATTGCCGCTCACGCCACGGCAGAAAAAAGCGCTGCTGCAAAA
>Ga0196978_1000461_pt1 | contig 20706 bp, 18 predicted proteins | sample S3v_2013CmetaG_FD_155491 | JGI IMG/M metagenome (GOLD analysis project Ga0196978, IMG submission 155491) | Soil microbial communities from Anza Borrego desert, Southern California, United States - S3+v_20-13C | ecosystem: Environmental > Terrestrial > Soil > Desert | place: USA: California... | reverse complement strand
TCGCGCGCGCCGGCTCTTCGCCCGATTCATCCATCCGCACGCGATGATACGCATCACACGTCGACGCATACCCCGCCACTTCGGCGTAGATGTGCGCGCCGCGCGCGCGCGCCGTCTCCTCGCGCTCCATGACGAACATCCACGCGCCTTCGGACAGCACGAAGCCATCGCGATTGGCGGTGAACGGACGCGAGCCGCCGCTCGGATCGTCGTTCCACGTGTTCGTCACGATGCGCATGATGCAGAAGCCGGTCATCACGCCTTCCGTGATCGCGGCATCGGCGCCGCCGGTCACGACGTAATCGCAAACGCCGAGCTTGAGGTTGCGATACGCGTAGCCGACCGCATCGGTCGACGACGTGCAGCCCGTGGAGATGAGATGCGAGAAGCCGTGGAGGTCGTACGCCATCGAGATCTCGGACGCGATGGTGCCGATCGTGCCCGAGGGAACGGAGTAGACGGACGCTTGTTTGAGCGCGCCTTTGTACCAGAGCTCGTACATCCGCTCGCTGAATTCGACCGCGCCGCCGCCGGAGCCGAGCATCACGCCGATCGCGCGGCGTGTTTCGAGATCGGCCGCGAGCGGATCGAGCTTCGCGTCGCGCAGCGCCTCGTCGGTTGCGGCGATCGCCAGCGGCACGGTGCGCGAAACGTGACGGATGTTTTTCGCATCGACCCACTTCGCCGGATCGAAATCGACTTGGCCGGCGATGCGGCAGGGGAGCGAGCCCGGATCGAAATGCGAGATGGTCCGGATGCCGCTGCGGCCTTCCTGCAGCGCCCTGAAGTAATTCTCGCGACCGACTCCGTTGGGACTGAGTGCACCAACGCCCGTGATGACGATTCGCCCGTTCTCCATGATCGCGCTAGAGTGTGCCGATGACACGCCGCATCGCCATCGCCGCCGTCCTTTCGTTGTGCATCGTCTCGACCGTTTCCGCGCAGATCACCGCCGACTCCGCGGCCCAGCGTGCAATCGATGTGCTCGCCGGTCCCGCATGGAACGACGCCCGCTACTTCGCGTTCACGTTCAACGTCGAGCGCGAGGGAAAAAATCTCGCGTCGTACGCGCAGGCGTGGGATCGCTTCACCGGCGATTATCGCGTGAGCGGCAAGAACCGCGAAGGCGAGGACGTGCGCGTAGTGATGAACGTGAACACGAAGCAGGGGAAGGCATGGAAGAACGGGCAGCCCGTTGCCGATCCCGCGGACCTTCTCACGTTCGGCTATCGCCGCTTCATCAACGACACGTACTGGCTGCTGATGGGGTTCAAATCATTCGATCCCGGCGTGACCCGCACATACGACGGTGAGAAGGCCGGCGCCTGCGGCGCGCTCCACGATGTCGTGAGGTTGTCGTTCAGCAATGTCGGGCTGACGCCCGGCGATGTGTACTGGATGTGGGTGAACCGCGACACCGGTCTCGTCGATCAGTGGCACATGAAGCTCGAGGGGTCGAAGCCGGAGGACGCGCCGAGCGTGGTGCTGTTCCACGACTACCGCCGCTTCGACGGTTTGCTGATCTCGACGCGCCGCGAGATTCAGGGGCGGGGGCAGTTCATTCTGCTCGACGATATCGTTGTCGCTCGGGACGTGCCGGGTGGGGCGTTCGAGTAGGGAGTCTCAGAGTCTCAGAGTGTCAGAGTCTCAGAGTCTCAGAGTCTCAGAGTCTCAGAGGGGATCCGTCAGGCGCTGCTCATGAGGCCGACACTCTGAGACTCTGCGACTCTGCGACTCTGCGACTCTGAGACTCTGGACTCTGCGACTCACCCCGCAAACCGTACCGCAAAAACCCACACCCCCTCCGGCCGCGTCCGTGCTACCTTTCTTCCGTCCGAAATGGTCCTCCTCTCCATTCGTCTGCTGGGTGAACTGTCGGCTGTCGACTATCGTGGCGACGCCCTGTCGGTGGGGAACCGCCGCACGCAGGCGCTGGTGATCTACCTCGCGCTGAAAATCAACGGCAAAACGTCGCTCAGCGAGCTCGCCTCGATCCTCTTCGGCGATGCGAATGCGGAGAGCGAAGTGCGTGAAGTCGTGCGCGATCTTCATTACGCGTTGCGCTTCCTGCCGCATGACATCCTCATCGTCGAAGGCAACACCGTGCGCTTCAATCGCGCCACGGTGGAGGTGGACGCGCGCCAGTTCGACGAGTTGCTCGGCGCGCCGTCGATGAACTCCATCCGCAAGGCGGTGGACATCTATCGCGGCAACCTGCTCGAGAACTTCTCCAGCGGTTTGCCTGCGTTCGATGAGTGGCTGGCGGAGCGGCGGCTGGCGTATTGGCATGCGGCGCTGGCGATCTTCGGCAACCTGCTGACGACGCAGATCCGCGCCGGATGGTGGGAAGAAGCAGTGGAGACGGCGGGGCGCTTGTTGTCGCTCGATCCGTCGCAGGAGGTTGTGCATCGCACGCTGATGCGGTTGCAGCTCGAGCAGGGACGTCCTGACTCCGCGCTGCGCCGCTATCAGGAATGCGCGGACATCCTCCGCCGCGAATACGATCGCGAGCCTTCCGCGGAGACCCAACGTTTGCACCGCGAGATCCAGAATGCGCTCGAGAAAACACCGGCGCCGCGCGAAGTCTCGCACACGCGACCGAATGGGCCCGTGCTCGTGCTGGTCGTCGAGGATGAGCTGGTGTCGTCCGCGCTGATGGAGTCGTACCTCAGCGAAGCAGGATACGCGGTGGTCACGGTGGCGGATGGCGGCGATGCGTTGCTCGAACTGGGACGGCGCCACTTCGACCTGCTGATCCTCGACATCAACATCCCCACGCTCAGCGGGCTGAAAGTCTTCGAGATCATGTTGCAAAAGCGCATCGACATCCCGGCGCTGTTCATTACCGGCATGACCGGCACCGACGTCGAGATGCAGAGCCTGGAAATGGGCGCGGCGGGATTCCTGCGCAAGCCGATCCGCAAGGAAGTGCTCCTGCCGAAAATTCGTGGCATTCTGCAACGCAGCCAGCGGGATACCGCTTAGGGATCGCAGGCACTCGCATGTCGACGCTCCGTTCCGATCCGGCGGATCCGCAGCAAAGCCGCGCGCGCCTGTGGCGTCTCGCTGCGATCGAGCTGCCGCTCATCCGTGTCGCCGGCTCGGTCCTGCTCGTTCTCGCGGTCTGGGTCCACAACCGCCTGATCATCGCCACTGCGGCACCGCGCGACTGGATCATCACCGCGATCGTCGTGGCGCTCTGGGCGGGACTGTCGTGGGCCGCGATCGTGATGTTGCTCCGGCGCATCCCGCCGATCGATCTCACGCTGCCCGTGCTGATCGGCGACCTGCCGGTGTGGACGTTTGCGATCTACCACTCCGGTGCCGAAGGAAGCTGGCTGTTTTTCATCCTGCTGCTGCGCGTCGCGGATCAGGTGCAGACCACGTTCCGCCGCGCGCTCGCCTTCGCGTTGCTCGCCGCCGGATGTTATGCGTCGATGCTGCTCGCGGTCGTGTTCATCGACGGACGTACGATCGCGTGGCCGGCCGCACTCGCGAAGCTGATCTTCATCCTCTTCGCGGGCATCTACATCTCGCTCGCCGCGCGCACCGCGGAACGCCGTCGTGCGCGCCTGACGGAATCGGTGCGCATGTCGCGCGAGCTCATTCGCAAGCTCGAGGACGCGCATGCGCGTGCCGAGGAGGCGAGTGCGGCGAAGAGTGAGTTCGTGGCCAACATGTCGCATGAGATGCGCACGCCACTGCAGGGTGTCATCGGCATGCTGCAACTGGCCATCGACGACGAGCCTCCGATCGGCACCGTGCGCCGGCTCGAGACCGCGCGCCGCTCGGCGGAAACGCTGATGGCGATGATCGACGACGTCCTCGATTTCTCGCGCATCGAAGCGCGCAAGCTCGATCTCGAACCGGTGTACTTCTCGTTGCGCCACATGATGGCGGACACGATGAAGTCCGTCGGCGGACTGGCCGCGGCGAAGGGGCTGACGCTTTCGTACTATGTCCGGCCCGATGTGCCCGAGAGTGTGTGGGGCGATCCGGTGCGGTTGCGGCAGATCCTCGTGAACCTGGTCGGCAACGCGATCAAGTTCACGCATGAAGGCGAGATCGCGGTGCAGGTCGCGCGCATCGGCGCGAAGATCCGCTTCGACGTGCGCGACACCGGCGTCGGCATCGCGCCCGCGGTGCGGCAGCGCATCTTCGAGCCGTTCACGCAAGCCGACTCCTCACTCTCCCGCCGTCACGGCGGTGCGGGCCTCGGCCTCTCCATCGTCGTGCGCTTGCTCGAAGCGATGGGCGGCACGGTCGAGGTGTCGAGCCTTCCCGGATCGGGGAGCGTGTTCTCATTCATCATCCCGCTACCTGCGGACGCTGTCGGCGCGGCGCCCGATCGGCCGGCGTGGGAAAGCGCACTGGCAGGACGCTCGATCCTGATCATCGAGCCGGCCGCGATGGCGCGTGGCGCGCTCGCGGAAATCCTCCGTGCGCGCGGGGTCTTCGCCAGCGCGTTCGCGCGCTCGGGAGATGCGCCCGGCGGACGCTTCGCGTGCGCCGTCACCGCCGATCCGAACATCACCGTGCTTCCGCAGATCCTGATCGCGTCGCCCGCGGCGCCGATCACGAACGGTCGAAACGCGATCGTCGTCACGCGGCCGGTGGGCGAGCGCGAGTTACTCGACGCGGTTGGCCTCGCGCTCGATCTTTCCGAGGTGGCGCCGCAGTACACGCTCGAGCCGCCTACGCGCCACGGACATGGACTGCGCCTCCTGCTCGTCGACGACAACGACGTCAACCGCGAGGTCCTCGAGGAAATGCTCCACCGTCTCGGTCACGAGGTCACCCTCGCGGTCGACGGCGAGCAGGCGCTGGAACTGCTCGCCTCGCAGACCTACGACGCCGTGTTCATGGATGTACAGCTTCCTGGCATCGACGGTCTCGAAGTGACGCGCCGCTTCCGTGCGAACGGGAAATCCGCGCCGGTGATCGGACTGACCGCGCACACCTCGCGGCTCGATCGCGACCGGTGTCTGGCGGCCGGGATGAACGCGGTGTTGTCGAAGCCGGTGATCGGCCAACAGCTCGAGGAGGCGCTCGAAACACTGCTGCAGCGCGACTCGATCGCGGAGGTGACGGCGGGGAATCCGGCGTTGCTCGCGCGCGTGCGCGATGCGTTTGCGCGCCAGACGCCGGAACTGCTCGCATCGATGCGCGACGCGCTCGCGCGCGGCGACACTGAGACGCTCGCGCGCGAGGCGCACAAGTTGAAGGGATCGCTCAGCCACTTCGGCGGCCGCGCGGCGACGCTTGCGCGCGACGTCGAGCTTGCGGCGAAAGCGGGCGAGCTCGCGGAAGCGGCGGGACTGCTGCCCGACCTCGAGATCGAAGTCGCCGCCGTCTCCAATCGCCTCGGCGCATGACAGTGGTATAAAACATTCCTTCAGCAAACACGTCGCAATCGGGAGGGACCATGAAGAGGGTGTGGCGCCTTGCGGTCGTCGTCGGTCTCGGCTCCGTGCTCGCGCTGACCGAGCCCGCGCAGTCGGCGACCGCGCAGTTCATCGGTCGCGTGGTCGTGCAGTGGGTTGATGGGGAAAAAGGGGCGGATCGCGCGATGGTCCTGATGGAGCCGTTCGGTTTCCGCGACGCGGACGGTCGCGCATGGATGGTGCCCAAAGGCACGAAGATCGACGGCGCTTCGATTCCGCGCGCGTTCTGGACGGTGGTCGGATCGCCGTTCACGGGCGACTATCGCCGCGCCTCCGTGGTTCACGATCACTACTGCGTCACGAAAGAACGGCCATGGCAGGCCGTGCATCGGATGTTCTACGACGCGGTTCTCGCCGGTGGCGTGCCGGAAGCGCAGGCCAAAGTGCTGTATGCGGCCGTGTATGGAGGCGGACCGCGGTGGGCACCGATTGCGGGCGCGGAGCCGGGCCAGGACCAGTTCATCACCGTGACGCCCGATCTCAGCGAAGAGGAAATGCGGCAACTCGCGCAGTGGATCCAGGAGGAAGATCCCGATCTCGCCAGTGTCGAACGCAAGGTCCAGGAGGTCGTGACGCAATGAGCGCTCGCCTCGCGTTGTACGCGCTTGCCGCGCTCGTGTCTGTCGCGATCGGGCCACGACGAGTGAATGCGCAGGAGATCCTCAAGCTCGACTCGCGCTTTGCCTGCGCGGCGGAGCCGGGTGCACCGGCGGCGGAGGCGACGCTTTTTCCATCGACCGAGGCCGCATCCAAGGTCCTGCGCGACATCGTTGCCTATGTCGGCTTGAGCGCGGAGCGAATCGATCTTCGAGCGTCGGACGTTGCGAACGCCATCGCGTATCTCGATCCGTTGTCGCGCCGCCGGCTGATCCTGTACAACGAAGACTTCGTGCGCCGTCTGTCGAATGACAGCGGCAGTGCATGGGTGCCGCGCGCGATCCTCGCCCACGAACTGGCGCATCATCTCAACAACCATCTCGAGGTTGCGCAGGCGGACCGTCGCAAGATTGAGGAGCTCGAAGCGGACCGCTTCGCGGGCCACGTCCTGTTCAAGATGGGCGCGGACCTGAAAGCGGTGACGGCGGTGTTCGCCGAGCTGAAGGAGGGTGGCAGCTAGCCCGCCCGCAGTGCGCGAACGGCGGCCGCAACCAACGGCTGGTGGATCGCCAAGGAGCAGGGCGGCTATCCCGGCAAGGGCGAGACGCTCGATGTGCCCAAGGTCACGACACCGGAGCCGAAAAAAGAACCCGAGCCGGTTCCGCCGGCTGCCGTTGCGCCGGGCGTGGAGAACCTCGCGTTACAGGTCGAACAGATTCCGTTCGCCGCGCACGCGGGCGGGATGATGGGCGGGCCGGGTGTGTCCTTCTTCGTCCGGGGACGTGTGCGTGCTCCGAAAGGAAGCAGCGTGCAGGTGGTCATCAACTTCGCGTTCACCGATGGGCGCGGGCCGCTGTTTCCGCATCCGCAGGAACATCACTATCGCGGACTGGGGAACTTGCTGGTTACCGGCTCGCCGCCGATCATGACGTCGGCAAACGTGACCGATCTCGCATCGCTGCAGATCAATCCGATTCCGCACTACTCGTTGAACCTCGTGCCGACGGGTTACCAGAACAGTTATCCGATCGCGGCGACCGCGAACGTGTTCCTCAACGGTGTCGTCGTCGCAACATCGGCTCCGGCGCCGTTCGTCGTGCAGTGGTAGCGCGCGGCTCTTAGACTGCCACTCGCACGCGGTCGTATAGCGTTTCCGGCGCCATGTCGGCGCCGTTCGGCCACACGATCGTGCCAATGTCCGAATCGACGCGGACCTGCTTGAAGAACTCGATGTCGCGCAGAGGCTCGAATACCGGACCTTTGAATGACTGAGCGATGTCCACCTCACGGGATGTTCCGTCCTGGAAACGGTGCCGATAGGTGTAGTCACGAAGTTCTTCCCTACACAAGCTCCGCTACTCCGACACCAGCGCCTTGGCGCGCGGCGGAAAATTTCCCTTTACGCGGCCGTCAGCAATCCCGACCTGAATTTGCGATGACGATCCCGAAGAACCTGCTGATCTGCGGCATTGGCCGCGATGCTACACATGCCACTGACTCGCACGCCGGCCTTCCTCAAAGTGCCCCGGCGTGGGCGTGACGAAAAAAATCGCGCAGGCTGTCATGAAGATCTTCGCGCGTCATCACTCGACGAATGCGCTGCGGCCTACGAGGTGGTCGGTAAGGCCGAACGTGCGTCGCTGGACGAAGCCGTTGAGCGCGTCGCCGCCGATGGCAGCGCCGCATTCCCGCTGGGCGTCGACAACGAGGCTGGCCTAATGTTCCATCCGCGAATTGGATGCGATGTCGCTGCGGCCCGGGCGGCCTGCTCGCTGTGTCGCGCCTCCTCGCCGATGTCCCGCATCGCCTGCGCCGGCGCTTCGCGCGATCAGACCGTCGGCACCGCAACGACATTGCATCCAATTCGCGGACGGAACACTAGGTCCCGAATCGTTCCGCCGCTCTGCGGCGCGCGCGCTCCGCTTCCACTTCGCGATCGCGCGGATCGGCCGTGGTCACCAGCGAGTCGATGAGCGTGCGCGCGACCTGCGCGATCTCTTCGACCGCGGTGTCGAACGCGGCCTGATTTGCCTTCGATGGATGCGTGAAGCCGGACAGCTTCCGCACGAACTGCAGCGAAGCGTCGCGGATCTCGTCGTCGGTGGCAGGCGGATCGAAGTTGAAGAGCGTTTTGATGTTCCGGCACATGCCGGGAAAGTTACCCCGAATCCGCGACCGGCGCCACGGGCGCCACAGGTTGCCCCTCGATCACGTACTTCACCACGAACGCCGCGATCGGGACGCCGAGGAGCAGGCCCCAGACGCCGAAGAGATGCTCGGCGATCACGAGGATCAGCAGCACGGCCACCGGATGCAGCCGCAGATGGCGTCCGTAGATCAGTGGATTGAGCAGGTACGCCTCTACCGCGTGGATGATCATGATTCCGGCGATAAGCCACAACACGTGCGTCACACCGCCGACTTTGAGCGCGAGAAACGCGGCCGGGATCGTCGAGAGGATCATGCCCAGGATCGGAATGTAGGAGCAGACGAAGACGATCATGGCGAGCAGCGCGATCGACGGCAGGCCGAGTAAGAGAAACACGATCGTCGACAGTGCGGCGTTGACCACCGCGACGACGCTCTGCGCCTCGAACGCGCGGCCGAGCATCACCGCGAACGCGCTCACGCTCGGCGTGACTTCGCTGTAGATCTCGGCGGTACGGCCTTCGGAATAGCGGCGTAGCGCCATGCGCGTCCGTGGCAGATCCCAGATCAGGATGAACGAGACGATCATCGCCAGCACGAAGTGCAACGCGAATACGAGCGCCGCGTTCGCGAACTGCGTGACCTCCGCGGTCACGCGCCGGCTGGTGGTGGTGAGTGCTGTCTCGATGCGATTGATGATCGTTACGTAAGCGTCGGATCCCTGAAACTCGCGCACCGTGTCCGCTCCGGCGAGGGCGATCGCGAATCCGTCGACGAGCTCGCGCGACTGCCGGCGAATGAATGTCTCTCCGCCGTCTTCGCGCGCTGCTTCGGAGGCGATGTACTGCCGTGCGAGGTTGCGCGCTTCGTTGATCATGCGTGGCACGACCAGCAGCGCCACGCCGGTGAGGATCGCCAGCAACGCGACGTACACGATCACCACGTTCAACTTCCTGTGCCGCTGGCGCCGCGTGAGCGCGTTCACCGCCGTATTGCCGATGTATGACAATACGAACGTCAGGAAGAAGATCGGGAAGAGATGCCGGAGCAGGAAGAGGATGACGATCAGGCCGATCCAGATCGCCCACTTCTCTGCGCGGAGTGCCGTGGTGCGTTTCACGTGCGTAGTGTAAGCGCGAGCGTGAAACGAATTCGCACGGCGGACCACTAACAGGAGGATCGTCATGGCCAATCCCAACGCACTGTTCGGCACGATCACCGAGCTCACGACCGATCTCGAACGCGGTACCTTCATCAGTCTCAGCGACGGCCGTGACGCGCGCTTCGAGCCGAACGACAGGCGCGTCAGCGTGCTGGAGGACCTCCGCCGCAGAAAGAGGCTGGTCTACCTCGACGCTGACGATTCAGGCGTGATCCGCAACGTCCTGCTGCCGAAGGTCGTGCAGGTCGACAAGATCATCGAGCGAGGCGGGGAAATCTCGGTCACGTTCGTGAATTCGCAGGCCCGTGCCGTAGTGAAGCCCGGCAGCGACGAGCTTCGCAAATTGCGCGAGGCCGGGAAGGAAGGTTGGCTCGCGGTCACGATCGACGATCGCTTCGAGGTCATCGACGTCCGACCTGTCGAAGCGCAGTTCGAATTGCCGACCTTCGAACCTCCGCCGCGACTGCGCTGGTGGCATTGGTGCTGGTGGCCGTGGCGGTGGTGGTCATGCTGGCGGCGTTGCGTCTCGGCCGAGCGCGCGCAGGAACTGTTCGATCTCTGCGCAGCTACGACATGCGATCCGCTCACCGTACCGCCGCCGTGCATCCCGTTTCTGTATCCCGACGACGGCTGCTGGGCGCGCGCACACGCGATGTGCCGGATCATGATCGACGCAGGCGCGACACCGCGGAAGATCTGGATCGACGGCGCGCTGGTCACGCCGACGGTCAACAATCCGAACTGCGTCGTGTACTGGGGCTGGCATGTCGCGCCGACGCTTTGCGTGAGCCGATCGCGCTGGTGGTTCGGGCATCAGGAACAGGTCCTCGATCCGTCGCTCTTCACCACGCCTGTGTCGCCCGAGACGTGGAAGAGCGTGCAGGGCGATCCGGACGCGACGCTCAGCGCGTCGAGCTACATTCTGTTCGCGCGCGCGCCCGGTGACTACCTCGATCCCACGTACGCGAAGACCAACGCCGCGCTCGCCGACTACCGCGCCGCGCTGCAACTCCGTTCCCTCGGCCCCGACGGGCCGCCACCGTACGCGAATTGTCAGGAGGCAACATGAAACTGGCCCGGATCGGATTTCTCGTCGCAGGCATCTACGGAATCCTCGCGCTCACGCCGCAATACTTCGGGGAAGCCTTCATCGGCCGGAAGTTTCCACCGCCGATCACGCATCCGGAGTATTTCTACGGGTTCATCGGCGTGGTCATCGTGTTCCACCTGATGTTCCTGATGATCTCGAAGGATCCGATGCGCTATCGGCCGCTGATGCTGATCGCCGCGGCGGAGAAGTTCGTGTTCGGCGTACCGACGGCGCTGCTCTACGTGCAGCAGCGCGTCGCGGCGCCGATCGCGATCGCCGCGCTGATCGATATCGCTTTCGGCATGCTGTTCCTCGTCGCGCATCGGGCGACGGGCAACGTGCAATCGCCGTCGGCGTTCTGGCAACCCGCGCGTTAGCCGCTACCTCACTGCCAGAACGCCATCCTCGACGTTCTTGAGGTGGTACGACAACGACTCGAGGTTGATGCGCAGGTCGACCGACCGCACTTTCACGTCGGGACGCAGCTTGATCTGCGTCGGCGCGAAGTTCAGGACCGCATGAATGCCCGCCTCGGCGAGCGCATCGTGCACGACCTGCGCGCCTTCCGCGGGCACGGCCACAATGCCGATATCGACGTGATTCCGCCGCACGACTTCGGCGAGTTTGTCCCACGCCAGGACGCGAATGCCGGAACGCGACTCCTGGCCGATCTTCGACGGGTCGTTGTCGAGGATGGCCACGAGATGAAAGCCGTTGCTGTTGAAACCCGCGTAGTCGGCGAGCGCCATGCCGAGGTTGCCGGCGCCGACGATGATGACGTTGCGGGTGCGGTCGATGCCGAGCGTTTCGACGAGGGAAGCGCGCAGCCGGCTGACGTCGTAGCCGACGCCGCGCGTGCCGAACTCGCCGAAGCAGGCCAGATCCTTGCGGATCTGTGCGGAGTTGAGATGAAAGCGCGTGGCCATCTCGTGCGAGGAAACGGTCTTCTGCCCCTGCGACTCGAGGAACGTCAGGCAGCGCAGATAAACGGACAGCCGGCTGGTGGTCAACTCCGAGATGACTTCGCGGTCGTTACTCGCAGTCCGGCTCATGCAGAGGTCATTGCTGCAACATCATGCGCGCCGCGTTTCCGGCGGCCTGAAACAGGGGAGAGGGCATGATGCCGATGATGAGAATGCCGGCCACGGCGATCATCAGCGCGCCGACGGCGAAGATGCCGGCCGACGTGGCGGTCTCCGTTCCTGCCGCGGGCTCCTTCATGTAGAGGTAATAGACGACGCGCAGGTAGTAGTAAACGGACACGATGGAAGTGAGGATACCGATCACCGCCACGGTCGTATGTCCCGATTCGATCGCCGTCTTGAAGATGTAGAACTTCGAGATGAACCCCGCGGTCGGTGGTAAGCCCGAAAGCGAGAACATGCACATCGCCAGCGCGAAGCCGAAGAACTTGCGGCGGAAGCCGAGGCCGGCGATGTCGTCGAGCGTGTGCGGATCGTTCTGGTTCTTCACCAGGAGCGACACCACGCCGAACGCGCCGATGTTCATCAGCGCGTACGTGATCGTGTAGACCGCCACGGCGGCAACGGAGTCGTCGCGCACCGTGAGCATGGCAATCATCATGTAGCCGACGTGCGCGATGCCGGAGTAGGCGAGCATGCGCTTCAGATCGCGCTGCACGATGGCCACCGCGTTGCCGACGATCATCGACAGCACCGACAGCACCGCGACGAGCGACATCCAGTTCACTTTGGGGAGCACCGGCGCCATGGCGTCGAAGAGGCGCACGAGCGCGATCAGCGTGGCCGCCTTCGGTGCGACGCTCAGCCAGCCCGCCACCGGCGTCGGCGCGCCCTGATAAACGTCGGGCGCCCACGGATGGAACGGCGCGAGCGCGAGCTTGAAGCCGAAGCCGGACATGAGCAGCACGAACGCGACGGTGAGCAGCGGCGTCACGTCATTGCTCGCGAACCACGCGGCCATCTTCGGGAAGCTCGTCGAGCCGGTCGCGCCGTAGAAGAGCGCGATTCCGTAGAGGATGAAGCCGGTCGCGAACGCGCCCATCAGGAAGTACTTGAGGCTCGCTTCGTTCGATACCGGCATGCGCCGGTGGAAACCGACCAGCACGAAGATGCAGATCGAGAGGATCTCCAGGCCGAGGACGACCAGGAGCATGTCCAGCCCTTTCGACATCATCATCATGCCGACCGTGCCCCACGCCAGCAGCGCGTAGAACGCGCCGTCCTCGATGCCTTCACGCTGCAGATACTCGCGCGAGAAGAGAATGGCCAGGATGCCGGCCAGCAGGAAGGTGATGTCGAAGATGATCGTGATCGCGCTGATCTCGTACGTCCCGCCGAAGAAGAGGCCGTCCTGCAGGAAGAGGATCTGCGACCACGCGGTACCGAGAAACACCAGCAGCGCGAGCGGCGCCAGCGCCTGTTTTGCACGCGGCGCAAACGCGTCGAAGAGGATCAGCAGCATGCCGCCGAGGGACAGGATGATCTCGGGCAGGATCGCCTTGACCCAGTTCGGCTCGAGGAGGGGAGTGAGGTTCACCGCACACCTCCCGCTGCGCTCTCGTTCGACGGGCTGAGAGCCCGTCGCTCCAGAGCAAGCTGCGGCGTCGGTGAATCCGCCGTTGACGGCGCCACCATCGTCATCAGGTGCGTCACGCTCGGTTCCATTTTCTTGAGGAACGTGTTCGGGTGCACGCCGATCCACACCATGAAGATCACGAGCGGAACCATCGCGGCGATCTCGTTCCAGGCGATGTCGGGGACGTTGCGGTTCTCCTCGTTTGTGATCGGACCGAAGAAGACCTTCTGCACGAGCCACAGGAGGTAGATCGCCGCGAGGATTACGCCGCTCGCGGCGAAGATCACGGCGACGGGATGCGTCTGGAACGATCCCGCGAGGATCAGGAACTCGCCGATGAATCCGTTCAGGCCCGGCAGGCCAACCGACGACAGCACGGCGATGACGAAGAACACCGCGAAGACCGGCATCGTGTGCGCGATGCCGCCGTAGTCGGCGAGCAGACGCGTATGCCGCCGCTCATAGATCACGCCGACCAGGAGGAAGAGCGCACCGGTCGAGAGGCCGTGGTTGACCATCTGCAGGATCGAGCCTTCGATCGCGGTCTGCGTGATGGCGAAGATGCCGAGGACGCAGAAGCCGAGGTGCGACACGGAGGAGTAGGCGACGAGCTTTTTCATGTCCGGCTGCACCCACGCTACGAGTGCGCCGTAGATCACGCCGATCACCGCCAGCACAATCAGCAGATTCGCCCACCTCGCCGACGCCTCGGGAAACAGCGGCAGTACGAAACGGAGGAAACCGTACGTGCCCATCTTCAACATGACGCCCGCAAGGATGATCGAACCGCCGGTCGGTGCTTCAACGTGCGCGTCGGGCAGCCATGTGTGCAGCGGGAAGACGGGGACCTTGATCGCGAACGCGAGCGTGAACGCGAAGAAGAGCAGCGTCTGCGCGCGCGGCAGGAGCTCGGTGCCGTAGAGGTCCGCGATGGCGAACGAGGGGATTCCTGTCTGGTGATAGTTCTGGAAGACGAGATAGAGGATCGCCAGCAGCATCAGCAGCGAGCCGGCGATGGTGAAGAGGAAGAACTTGATCGCGGCGTAGATGCGGTTCGCTCCGCCCCACACGCCGATGACCAGATACATCGGCAACAGCATCAGCTCGAAGAAGACGTAGAAGAGCAGGAGGTCGGTGGCGATGAACGCGCCGATCATCGCGGTCTCCATGACCAGGAACGCGATGACGTACTCCTTCGGATGTTTGTACTTCACGTTCCAGGACGAGAGGAAGATGAGCGGCGTGAGGAACGTGGTCAGCAGCACGAGCCACAACGAGATGCCGTCGATGCCGAGCCCGTAGGTGATGCCCCATTGCGGGATCCACGCTTTGCTCTCGACGAACTGCATGCCCGCGCGTCCGTCCTCCCATCCGCGCAGGATACCGAGGGAGAGGATGAAGACGGCCGCGGAGGAGAAGAGGCCCCAGCCCTTCACGACGGCGTCGGAAGTGCGCGGCAGAAAGGCCAGCACGATCGCGGCGACGATCGGCAGCCAGAGGATGGTGCTCAGTAAAGGCATCAGTTGTCTCTATTCCTAATGGTGCCTAACCAAAAAATGCGACAAACACGATCACGCCGATGAAGAACATCAACGCGTAGTTGCGGACGTTGCCGGTCTGAAAGAACCGGAGGATGTCGCCGAAGCCACGCACGATGTAACCGAGCATGGCGGCGATGCCGTCGATGACTGCGTCGATGCCCTTCCAGAAGAAGCGCGACAGCGCGGCGAGCGGACGCACCACGGTGAACGCATAGAGCTCGTCGACGTACCACTTGTTCTCGAGCGCGCGCGCGAGGCCGGGCGCGCGCTGCTCGAATACGATGTCGGACGCGAGCTGCTTTTCCTTGTACAGGTTGCGCGCGAGGAACCAGCCCGCGATCGCGATCAGCGTCGAGACCGCGGCGATGATCAGTTCCGTCGACAACTCGAGGTGGATCTCACCGTGAGTGCCGGGCACCGTGGGAATGATCGGATGCAGCCAGCTCGCGAGTGACGGGCCGTGCCAGAAGGCGTGCGGCAGCGAGAGCAGTCCGCCCAAGATCGAGAGCACCGCCAGGATCCACAGCGGAACGGTCATCGAGGCGGGCGACTCGTGCAGGTGATGCTCCTGCTCGTGCGTCCCGCGGAACTTGCCGAAGAACGTGAGGTAGAGCAGGCGGTACATGTAGAACGCGGTGCAGAACGCCGCGAGCGTGCCGAGGAGCCACACCAATTTGCCGATGCCTGGAAAGTACGGCGTGGACCAGGCGGAAACGAGGATCTCGTCCTTCGAGAAGAACCCGGCCGCGAGAGGCAGACCGGCAATGGCGTAGCAGGCGATCGCGAACGTGCGGTACGTGTGCGGGATCTTGTCTTTCAGACCGCCCATGTTGCGGATGTCCTGCTCGCCGCTCATCGCGTGGATGACGGAACCTGATCCGAGGAACAGACAGGCTTTGAAGAATGCGTGCGTGACGAGGTGGAAAATGCCCGCGCTGAATGCGCCTACGCCGACGGCGATGAACATGAAGCCGAGCTGCGAAACCGTCGAGTAGGCGAGGACTTTCTTGATGTCGAACTGCCGCAGGCCGATGGTCGCGGCGAAGAGCGCGGTCAGACCGCCGACGATCGCGACGACCATCATCGCGTTCGGTGAAAGGCGATAAAGCACGTTGGAGCGGACGATCATGTAGACGCCTGCCGTGACCATCGTCGCGGCGTGGATGAGCGCGGAGACGGGAGTCGGTCCGGCCATCGCGTCGGGCAGCCAGACGTACAGCGGAATCTGCGCGGACTTGCCCGCGGCGCCGACGAACATCAGCAGGCAGATCGCGGTCAGGATGCCCGGCGCCATGCCGCCGACCGCGGCCTGTTGCACTTTCGCGAAGTCGACGCTGCCGGCGTACGCGAACATGAGGAACATCGCGATCAGGAAGCCGAAGTCGCCGATGCGATTGACGATGAATGCTTTCTTACCCGCCGGCGGCGCGTAGTCAGTCTGGTAGTAGAAGCCGATCAACAGATACGAGCAGAGGCCGACGCCTTCCCATCCGACAAACATGAAGAGGTAGCTGCTCCCGAGGATCAGGATCAGCATCGCGGCGAGGAAGAGATTGAGGTAGGCGAAGTAGCGCCAATAGCCTTCCTCGTGGTGCATGTAGCCGACGGAGTAGACGTGGATGAGGAACCCGATCCACGTGACCACCATGAGCATGACGATCGACAGCGGATCGAGCTGGAAGGCGATGTCGGCACCGACGCCGCCCGCACCGCCAGGTGCACTTCCACTGTTGAACCATTCGTAGACGACGTTGAGGTGGCGCTCGCCGTGCTGGTATTGCGCCGTGTACTCGAAGACGGCGATGGTGCCAAGGATCGCGGCGCCGAGTGAGGCGGCCAGCGCGATCGCGGTCACGAACCCCTTGCCGGCGCGCTTGCCGAAGAGACCGTTCAGCAGGAAGCCGAGGAACGGCGTGATGGGGATGAGCCAGAGGGTGTTCAGCATGTGCAGTGAAGGATGAAGGATGAAGGATGAAGGATGACGAACCTGGCGGCGAGAGCCGTCATCATCCTTCTGCCTTCATCCTTCATCCTTGTCTCTCCTCCGCCGTGCGAGGAGAGCCCGCACAGCAGTTATCGTTCTTCGTCGCGCAATCGGTCCCGGTAATCGTCCGACGATGCGGGATCCAGTTCCCAGCGGGCCTTGTCGCGGCTGCGTTCCTTCTCTCCGACCTTCAGCTCTTCGTTGTCCTGATAGGTCACGCCCATGGCCTGACCGATCTCGTCGATGACGTTCTGATCGGGGGTCGGCATGCTCGAGACCGCGGATTCGTCGCCGCTGAATTGAGCCGCTTCCCACTGTGCGTCGAGGTCGCCACCGGTCACGACCGGATCGGCGAGCCCGTCATTTTTCAGCCGGTGCGCCAGCTTCGCCGAGCCGGCCGCGATGTCCACGGCGGGCGGCTCGATGTCATCGCTGATCCCATTCCGGTTCCGGTCCTCCCGTTCGTTCTCTTCCCAGTCGATGAGCTTTTCGGTTTTGTCCATGTTCAGGCTCCTTGGGGGCCTGAACGGTAAGTGCGTTCAGGCTCCTGCCTGAACCGTATTGCTACGTCTATGCCGCTTCCGTTTGAGTCTCAGAGTCGCAGAGTCGCACAGAGTCTCAGAGTCGCAGAGTCTCAGAGTCTCAGAGGGTTTTCGGCTCCCGTCCTCTGAGACTCTGAGACTCTGAGACTCTGCGACTCTGAGACTTTGAGACTTCATGAATTCACCAGTGCATCAGATTCGCCTCATCCACATCGATCGTGTCGCGGTGGTGGAAGAGCGAGATGAAGATGGCCAGACCGATGGCGGCCTCCGCCGCGGCGATGGCCATGATGAAAAAGACGAAGATCAGTCCGTGCACGTCGTGCATCTGCCGCGCGTACGCGAGGAACGTGAGGTTCACCGCGTTCACCATCAGCTCGATGGACATGAAGATGGTGATGCCGTTGCGGCGGGTGAGCACGCCACAGACGCCGATGGTGAACAGGATCGCGCTGAGAATGAGGAACCAGCTCGTCGGGATCACTTGCTCACCTCGTCGCCGGGCTGAGAGGCCGTCGCTGCAGGTCGCGGCAGCGCGCGTCCGCTGAGGTACAACGCGCCGACGATTGCCGCGAGCAGCAGGATCGACACCATCTCGAACGGGAAGACGTACGCCTCGAACATGCGGACGCCGATCGTGTGCGCGTCGGCCTGGAAAAAGCCTTCAGTCGTCGTCGACACGGCGTACTTGGCGATGTAGTAGACGAGGCCGATCCCGAACGCGGCGCTCGCGGTATAGCCCAGGAACTGCTGCACCGGCCGCGTCGGTGCCTCGGGCGCATGCGACAGGTTCAGCAGCATGATCACGAACAGGAACAGCACCATGATCGCGCCCGCATAGACGATGACCTGCAACGCCGCGAGGAACGGCGCTTCGAGCAGCACATACATCACCGCGAGCGCGAAGAACGACGCGACGAGTGACAACGCGCCGACCACCGGATTGCGGTGCAGCACGACCACGAGCGCGAAGATCACGGCGATCGCGGCGAACAGAAAGAAGATCGCGAACTCCATCAGATCCACCCGCCCGCGATGAACGCGGCCACGATCACGATGTTCAGGATGGCCAGCGGCAGGAAGAACTTCCAGCCGATGCGCATGAGGATGTCGTACTTCAGCCGCGGAATCGTCCAGCGCACCCAGACGAAGATGAACATCAGGAAGCCGACCTTCGCCATGAACGCGAGGAAGGAGAGCAGGAAGCCGAGGAACGTGGCCGGCTCGTTGTAGTACGGGATGTCCCAGCCGCCGAGGTAGAGCGTGGTGATGACGGCGGACATGGTGGCCATGGCCATGTATTCGGCCATGAAGAACAGCGCGAACTTCATCGACGAATATTCGGTGTGATAGCCGGCCACGAGCTCCGCTTCCGCTTCGGCGAAGTCGAACGGCAGCCGGTTCGTCTCGGCGAACGCGGAGACGAAGAAGATGATGAAGCTCAGCCACATCGCCGGCGAGAGGACGTTCCAGGCCGGGATCTTCACGATGTCGAACAACACGTAGTAATAGTTCGTCTGCTGCGCGACCACTTCGGTGAGTCGCAGCGAGCCGGCTACGAGCAGCACACTCACCGCCGCCAGCGTCAGCGAAAGCTCGTACGAGATCATCTGCGCCGACGCGCGGATCGCGCCGAACATCGAGTACTTGTTCGCCGACGACCAGCCCGCGATGGTGATGCCGTATACGCCGAGCGACGCCAGCGCGAAGATCACCAGGATGCCGGCGCTCACGTCGGCGATGATCGGATTGAAGATCCGTCCGCCTTCGAAGAGCGTGCGGCCGAAGAGGTGCATCTCCGGAATCACGAACGCGCGTCCCCACGGTACGACGGCAATCGTGGTCAGCGCGGGGAGCAGCCCGAACGCAGGCGCGAGTGTGTACAGCCACTTGTGCGCCTGCGCCGGGATGATGTCTTCCTTGAGGATGAACTTCAGCGCGTCGGCGAACGACTGCAGGAGGCCGAGCGGTCCGACGCGATTCGGGCCGGGACGGTCCTGAATCAGCGCACTCCCGCGGCGCTCGACCCACACCATGATCGGCGTGACGTTGAGCCAGAGCAGCAGGATGACCGCAATCTTGACGATCGACAGGACGATGTCGGTTGCGTCGAACGCGACGTTACCCGACATCAGGCCGTGACCTCCGCCATGGCCGGCACTTCTGCGCGCAGCGACGCGAAGACGTCGAGCGCATCCGCGGTCTCGAACGCAGCGTCCTTCGGGAAGAGCCGCGCACCGACGCGGCGCAATGCCTCGAGGTCATTCACGGCCTGACCCTTCGGCGGATACGCCTGATGGATACGCTGCACGCGTCCCTGCAGATTCGTGAACGTTCCTTCTTTTTCAGGCAGCGTCGCACCGGGGATGAGCACGTCCGCCACTTCCGTCAGCGGCTGCGTGGCATCCCACGAGTGCACGACCAGGAACTTTGCTTTGCGCAGGTTTGCGATGACCGCTTCGTCTTTCGTCCGCTCGGTGAAACGGGCGTCGAGGATGTAGAGCACGTCGACGCCGTCCGCGCCCTTGGCGAGCAGCTCTTCGACGTCGACGGGCTGAGAGCCCGTCGCTGCAGGAGCCGCCGTCTGGCGCGACGGGCTCTCAGCCCGTCGGCCTCCGACCACCGCCTGCACGCCGCGGAAGTTCGGACCGGCCTGATCGCCGATCAGCCACTCCGTCCGCGCCTTCATCTTGATCGGGCCGATCGGATCGACCATCACGCCGATGTTCGCGCTGAGGCGCGTGGCGAGCGCCTTGGCCATCCACGCTTCCTCGTTCGTCATCTGCGCCGAGGCGACGATGAGGATGTTCTTCGCGTTCTTGAAGCCGTGCTCGATCGCGTCGAGCGCCTCCTGCCACGTCGCAATCGCGAGGTAATCATCCTCGGTACGCACCTTCGGCACGACCACGCGATCCGTTTCGTATTGCTCGTACGAGAAGCGGCCGTAGTCGCACAGCCAGTGGTCGTTGACGTCGGGATTCACGCGCGGGCGATAGCGGAACACCTGTCCGCTGCGATGACCGATGAACATGTTGCAGCCGACGTCGCAGCCGTTGCACACCGACTCGGTCGACTCGAGGTTCCACACGCGCGACTCGAAGCGGAACTCGCGCGGCGTGAGCGCGCCGGTGGGGCAGATGTCGGTGACGTTCGCGCTCATCCAGTTGTCGAGCGGCGTACCGGGATACACGCCGACTTCCGTCGACGCGCCACGGCGGAAGAACGCCAGCTCGCTCGTGCCGGTGATCTCCGCGGTGAAGCGGATGCAGCGCGTGCAGTGGATGCAGCGGTTCATGTTCTGGATCACGTGCGGGCCGATGGCCGTGCGATCCATGCCGGGATACGTGCGTTTGAACTCGCCGTAACGCGAGGTGACGGAGCCGTAGTTGAAGGAGTAGTCCTGCAGCGGGCACTCGCCGGCCTTGTCGCAGATGGGGCAGTCGAGCGGATGGTTGATGAGCAGGAACTCCATCTGCCCCTTGCGCGCCTTGTCGACTTTCTCGTTCCAGACGGCGATCTTCATTCCGTCCTTCACCGGCGTCGCGCAACCCGCCTGCAACTTCGGCATCCCTTCCACTTCGACGAGGCACATGCGGCACTGGCCCACGATGCTGAGGGAAGGGTGATAGCAGAAGTGCG
>Ga0196978_1000460_pt1 | contig 20710 bp, 12 predicted proteins | sample S3v_2013CmetaG_FD_155491 | JGI IMG/M metagenome (GOLD analysis project Ga0196978, IMG submission 155491) | Soil microbial communities from Anza Borrego desert, Southern California, United States - S3+v_20-13C | ecosystem: Environmental > Terrestrial > Soil > Desert | place: USA: California... | reverse complement strand
AAAGAGGATGTTGTCGGCGCCGAGCTCGAGCAGGCTGCAGACCAGCGCCGGCACCGAGAACGCGCCCGCGGTCGTGATGACGAGGTTTTCGCGCATGTAATCGAGCGGGTGGCGCTTCAGTCCGCGGCGCTTCGCCACGTAGCCGGTGTGGTCGCCGAGCCGGTGCATGCCGAACGGCAGGCCTTCGCCCATGTGACCGAGGATGATCTTCAGCCGCGGAAAGTCGTCGAACGCGCCGGAGAATAGTATCCGCAGAAAGTGGATGCTCGCGTCCACGGCGAAGCCCCACGCGGCGCGCGAGATCTCCGGGAAGCCTTCGAAATATTTCTCCATGAGCGAAGCGTGCGGAATGGCCGGGTGCAGGTAGATCGGCACGTCGTGCGCCTGCGCGCATTCGAAGATGCCCCAGTACTTGCGGTCGTCGAGAAAGCTGCCGCGCGTATGACCGTTGATCATCGCGCCCTTGAAGCCCATCGCGAGGGTGCGCTCGAGCTCCTTCACGGCGGCCTCCGGCGCCGTCATCGGCAGCGTCGCGAATGCGGCGAAGCGCGTCGGGTGCGCCTCCACCGCCGCGCGCATGAGCTCGTTCGCTTCCGCCGCCATGTCGATGGCGATTTCGGGGTCGTAGCATTCGGGGCCGGGTTGCGTGAGCGATAGCACCTGCAGATCGATGCCGGCCGCGTCCATCGCCGCGATGCGGCGCTCGCCGATGTCGTAGAGCTCGGCTTCGATGTCGTGGCCGATGTGCGCGCTGCGGTCGGCGAACACCGCCCGCGGCTGGCCCTTGGTTTTCTGCCGCTGCAGCGGCGAGCCGAAGTGCTCTTCGAGCGTGATGACTCTCAAGCGCGCGTCTTTCCTCACTCGAATTTCACGTTCGCCGCCTTCGCGACCTTGAGCCACTTTTCCGATTCGGCCCGGAAGAACGCACTGAATTCCTCCGGCGAGTTGCCGACGGCGATGCCGCCCATCTCCAGGATGCGCTGGCGGATCTCCGGCGTCTTCACGATGCGCGCGACGTCTGCGCTCACGCGCCGCACGATGTCGCGCGGCACGCCGGCCGGCATCGAGAGGCCCTGCCACGAGGTCGCGTCGAAGCCCTTCAGCCCGGACTCATCGAGGGTCGGCACGGCGGGCAGCAGCGGAAAACGGTCCTTCGTCGAGACGCCGATCGCGCGCAGCTTGCCGTCCTTCACCTGCGGGATCACGCCGACCGCGAGATTGAACGCGAGCTCGACGCGCCCGGCGATCTGGTCGATGAGCTGCGCCCCACCGCCGCCCTTGTAGGTCACGAGCACGATGTCGATGCCGGCCTGCTGCTTTAGCAGCTCCATCGCGAGATGGTGGCTCGCGCCGCCGCCGCTCGACGCGTAATTGAGCGCGCCCGGCTTTTTCTTGGCGAGCGCAACCAGGTCGGAGACGTTCTTCACCGGCAGCGAAGGGTGGACGAGCAGGAGCATCGGCATCGATGCGATCAGCGTCACGTGCGTGAAATCCTTGAGCGAATCGAACCCCGGGTTTGAAAGCACGCGCGAGGCCATCGCCTGCGCCACGGCAACGAAGCACATCGTGTAGCCGTCCGCCGGGGACTTCGTGCAGATGCTGGTGCCGATGTTGCCGCCCGCACCCGGACGGTTGTCCGCAACCACCGGCACGCCCCAGCCGTCCGACAGCGGTCGCGCGATGAGGCGGCCGAGCGTATCGGTCGCGCCGCCCGGCGGGTAAGACAGAATCATCCTCACGGGTTTCACGGGATAGCTCTGGCCCTGCGCGGCAATGACCGGTGCAGCACCCGCCGCTGCGATCAGCAGTGCGATCGTCTTTGCGAACATTTTCATGCGGTTCTCCTCAGAAGCCGTTTTCGAACAATCGCTGAACCTCGGCCGTCGTGCAGCCTTCGAGACCCAGCTTCGCCAGATTCAACCCGTTCTGCCGGTAGTGTTTGCCCGTGATGGCGCTCGCGATCGTCACCACCGCGTCGGATACCGGCATCGACAAGCCCGCGATCCGCGCGAGCTCCGTGAACGGCACCAGACCGAACGGAATGTCCTCGTTGAAAAATCGATGATCCACCGTCGAGGGCGCGCGTATCCACCGGTTCGGCGCGCTGTTGTGAAAGACGTGATACGCGGTGCCTCCGGCGCGGCCGTTCTCGTCGGTATAACCCATGTGGAAGAAATGCTCGGAGAGCTTGTCCACACGCACGCCGAACGCAGCCGCGAGCGCGACACGCTCCTCGTCCAGCCGGTCGATCAACGCGCCGACCGAAGGCGTGATGCCTTCGTAGTAATGCATGTATTCCACGCCGGATTCGACACGCCCGATATTGCACAGGAACGCCGGTGGGTGGTGTATCGCATTCGTATAGGGAAACGCCGTGTCGAGCAGCGTCGGCACCGGATAGATGGACGGCAACAGCGGACGCATGCGCTCCGCCAGCTCGTCGGTGCGCTTGCCGGGGAAGGCCGAGAAGCGCAGTCGCGCGGACACCTTGGAGATACGCACGCGATCGGCCGCGAGCTTGCGGCAGATGTACGGGAGCGTCGAGCTGACGCACACGACCGGCTTCGCGCGCCCGCAGCGGCGAAGCGCCGCCGGCAGCAGTGTGAGCGTCTGTCCTGGTGCAGCCATCAGGATCTGATCGTCCGCGAGATGCGGCGCGGTGAGCGAAACGATGTCTTCGTGTGCCTGCGCCGGTGCGAGGATCAGCACCGCGTCGGCGCCGTCGATGGCGCGCGCCGGGTCATTCGTGATGCGCGCGATCTGCGCGAAGCCTTCGCCCAGCACGCCCTCGTAGTCGATGCCGCCGCGGGTCGCGAGCGGTTCGAGGGTGGACGGGCTGCGGCCCCACAGCGCAACCTCGTAGCCGCGCAGCGTGAGATCGGCGGCGGCCGCACAGCCGCCGTTGCCGGCGCCCATCACCGCGATGCGGCGCACGCTCAATCCTCTTTTTCGATGCCTTTGGCTTTGACGATGGCGCCGAAGCGGTCGAGCTCGGCTTTCATGAACGCGCCGAAGTCTTCGGGGTTCGCGTCGGACGCGACGTGCCAGCCGAACGCCGCGATCTGCTTCGCGACGGCAGGATCTTTCAGCGCAGCGGAGATCTCCGTGCTCAAACGCTTGCGGATCTGCGGCGGCATGTTCGCCGGTCCCACGATCCCGTACCAGGAGCCAGACTCGGCGCCTTTCACACCGAGCTCGGCGAAGGTGCGCGTTTCAGGGAGCCACGGCACGGCGCGCCGGGTGCTCGCGACACCGAGCACTTTCACTTTGCCGAGCGGCTGATTGGTATAGGCGGCAAGGGGGCTCCCGATCATGAGATCGACGTGACCGCCCATCAACGCGGCGAGCGCGGGTGCCGCGCCCTGGAAGGGCACGTGCGTGAGCTGAATGCCGGTCGCGGATTCGAGGAGCGCGAACGCGACATGACCCGCGCTGCCGACGCCCCACGTGCCGTACGTCATTTTCTTCGGATTGCGCTTGGCGGCTGCGATCACCTCCTGCAGGCTGCTTTCCGGCAGCGTCGGCCGCGCGATCAGGACGAACGACGCCGTGGCGACGAGCGCGACCGGATCGAAGTTGCGGATCGCGTCGTACTGCAGCGCCTTGTAGATGTGCGGGCTGATCGAGTGCGTATCGCCGTTCGCCATGAGCAGCGTGTACCCGTCGGGCGCGGACTTCGCGACGAAGGTCGAGCCGATGGTGCCGTTCGCGCCCGGCTTGTTGTCCACCAGCACGCGCTGGTTGAGCCGCTTCGACAACGCGTCGGCGATGATGCGAGCGGAACCGTCGGTGGTGGATCCGGGCGGCCACGGCGCCACGATTCTGACCGGCTTCTCGGGGTACTGCGCGCCGGCCACGCCGGCAGCGATCGCGAGCACGGCTGCTGCGATGATGTGACTGCACTTGCTCATGCCTATGGCTCCAGTTTGACTGCGTATTTCCGCAGCTTTTCTTCATCGACTTCGATGCCGAGGCCCGGGCCGGTCGGCACAACGAGATGGCCTTCGCGGTACTCGAACGGCGTCTTGATGATGTCGTCCAGGTACTTGCGTCCCGCGATCTTGGTGCGGCCGATCTCCGCGGTCGAGGTCACCGGTATCGTGCCGGCGAGCGAGATCTCGGGCGCAGCCGCCGCGAGTTGCAGATTCGCCGCGTTGCCGATGCCCATTTCGGCGGAGCCGTTGATGTCGCACTGCATGCCGAATGCGCCCGCGACCGTGAGCAGGCGCTTCGCTTTCCAGAGGCCGCCGGGCTTGGTGTAGTACACCGACAGGTACTGGGCCGCGCCCGCCGCGGCGATCGCCGTCACATCGCGTTCGGTCCACGCGCTTTCATCGGCCATCACCGGCACGTCCACGCGCGCGGAGACTTCCGCCATCGCCCGGATGCCGTCAACCGGCTGCTCCGCGTACGAGATCCCGATGTCGCTCATGCGCCGGATCGCGGCGACGGCATCGCGCCAGTTGCGATAGCCCTGATTTGCGTCGACGCGGATGCGCGGCTTGTCGCCGATCGCCTTGCGTACCTGGCGCACCATTTCGACGTCGCGTTCGATCTCGACGCCGATCTTGATCTTGAGCGTCGTGATGCCTTCTTCGATCACCTTCGCCGCTTCGGCGACCGCCTCGTCGATCTCCATGAGGCCGATGCTGTGCGCGAGCTCGACCTTGTCGCGCACGCGCCCGCCGAGCAATTGATAGACGGGCACGCCGATGCTGCGGGCAACGGCATCGAGCAGGGCGACTTCGACGGCGGCCTTGGCATACGGATAGCCGCGTATGGTGCGGTTCATCGCGGTGTGCACCGCCTCGAATTGACGGACGTCCACGTCTTTCAGCGCCGGCGCGAGAAAGTCCCGGATGATCGTGACGGTCGTCTTCGTCGTCTCGCCGTAGCGTGCTGCATCGTCGCCGCCCCACGTCTTGATGACCTGGCCTTCGCCCCAGCCGACGCTGCCGTCGGAGAGCCGCGCGCGCGTGATGACGTAGCCCGATCCCACGGGCGTATCGAGACCGACCCAGCGATGGACGCGCCGTATCGGCAGCGCGACGACGAACGTCTCGAGCTGGACGAGCCGCAGTGCCTCGCTCATGCGCGTCCGACCCGGATCAGCTCGTCGTTGCTGCAGATCCCGCCGGTGAGCGCGTCGAAGCCGCGCTCGGTGATCACGTACATGTCCTCGACGTGGAAGCCCATCTCGCCGGGGACCATGTACAGCGGCTCCATCGTGAACGTGATGTTCGGCTGGAAGACGATGTCGCGGGTATCGGTGAGGTACGGCTCCTCGTGGATCGTCTGGCCGATACCGTGGCCGAGGAATTTGAGCGTCGGCTCGATGTCGTTCGCGCGGCAGATGCGCACGTAATTGCGATAGACGTCCGCGACCGCGGTGCCCGGCTTGAGCATGGTCTTGCAGTCGTCGCGCGCCTCCATGAGCGCGCTCCACGTGCGCTTTTGCCGCTCGGTCGGCTCGCCGACGACGGCGGTGCGCGTCACGTTCGAGCGATAGTTGTCGATGTCGCCCAGCACCTCGATGCGGATGAGGTCGCCTTGCTCGATCTTCTTCGAAGTCGTGCCGCAGTTCGTGATCGAGCTGTTGACGCCGGAGCCGACGCGATACTTGAAATTGGTCGAGCCGGCGGCAATCATCTGGTCCACCAGCCGGCGCGAGACGTCGATCTCGGTCATGCCGACCCGCACCTCTTTCAGCACGTCTCCTATCACGCGCTCGGAGAGCGTGCCGACCTTCCGCAGCGTCTCGATCTCTTCGTCGCTCTTGATCATGCGCGTGCGAAAGAAAATGTCGGCGCACGGTTCGAGCTTCGCCTTCGGCAGCCGCTTCACAAGCTGGATGTAGTCTTTCGCGGGCATGTAATCGAGCTCGATGCCGATCCGGCCTTCAGCCACGCCGGCTTCAATCAGCGCATCGGCCAGCAGATCCGCCGGGTCCTGCGTGAACTGGTTGTAGGCGCGGATGTCCTTGAAGCGCGAACGCGCGCGCGCCTGCAGCTCTTCGACGTTCACGACGATCTGGGCCGCGAAGGTGTCGCCCGCGAGGATCACGATCGTCCGGCGGAAACGGTTCGTCGCATGGCTCGGCACGAGAAACCCGGCCGCGTAGGTGACGTTGTCCTGCGAGAGCGCGACGAGCGCGTCGCAGCCTGCATCTTTCATGGCGGCGCGCAGCCGCCGCAGCGTCTCGTGTTCCTGTGTCATGCGTGTCGTGTGGGTGAAGCGAAGTGATGGGGGAGCCTGATTCTAACGCCCGCCGCGTATGAGTTATGCTGACGGCGGCGCCGTGTTCGCGAACGAAGGTGTGCCGTGCGCGATGATCTTCGTTCGCAACGACCACAGCAGCCACAATCCGAAGGAGGCGATGGATATCGAGGACTTCGCGGAAGCGTGCCGGCTGCTGCACGGCATGCTCGACGAGCTCACCGCATGAGGGGGCAGCCGCGGGATCTGGTGGGCTACGGCGGAAAACCGCCGGAAGTGCGCTGGCCGAACGGCGCGAAGCTCGCGGTCTCCATCGCGCTCAATTTCGAGGAAGGCGCCGAGAGCTCGATCGAAGCGGGGGACCCGGCGGCCGAAACGATCGGCGAAGTCACGACCGTCATCCGGCCCGGGGTGCGCGACATCGGGCAGGAGCAGCTCTTCGCGTACGGCATGCGCGCGGGGCTCTGGCGCGTGCTCGATGCACTTCAGCGATACGACGTCAAAGCGACGTTCTGGATGTGCGGCTACGCGGTGCAGCGTGTGCCGGCGCTTGCGAAAGCGGTGGTCGATGCCGGCCACGAGGCCGCGTGCCATGGCTGGCGCTGGCGTCCGCATGCCGATTTCGCGGACGCAGACGCCGAGCGCACTTCACTCCGGCAGTGCATCGACGTGACGCTCTCCGCCACCGGGACGCGGCCGGTCGGTTTCTACTGCCGCGGCAGCCAGAGCGCGTGGACGCGCGATCTCCTGATCGATCTCGGGTTCGAGTACGACAGCAACGCCCTCGACGACGACCTGCCGTACTGGACGCGGAGCGCCACGGGACGCTCGATCCTCGCGCTCCCGTATGCGATGGACACGAACGACATGAAGTTCTATCACCCGAACGGATTCGTCACGACGGACGATTTCGTCGCCTACGTGACCGACGCGATCGACGCGCTGCGCGAGGAGGGCGCGCGCGGCGCGCCCAAGCTCCTCAACATCGGCTACCACCTGCGCATCGCGGGACGGCCCGCGCGCATCGCGACGCTGACGCGCGTGCTCGAATACCTTCAGCGCCTCGGCGACGACGTCTGGATCGCCCGCCGGGATGCGATCGCGCGCTTCTGGCGCGACCGTTACCCGGCGCCTGGGTAGCATCATTCCCGCAGGCGGGAATCCAGCACGTCCGGCTTACAGCTCCTTGATCTGCACCTTGCGCCACTTGATCGGGCCGCCGGGCGCTTTCGGCAGGTTGCCGAACTGCAGCGAGATCGGTCCCTGCTTGAACCTGCCGTCCCGTGCGTGCGCGGTGACGACGCCGTTGAACACGACAGTCAGCTCGTCACCCTTGGCGTGGATCTCCATGACGTTCCATTTGCCGCCTTTGGGCGGGCCCGCTTTGTAGATCAGCGGCACCGGGACGCGGGCGACGTCGACGATCGCCGCGGTGGCGTACTCCTGCCCGGGGCGCAGATCGTAGATGTTCGCTTCATAGGCGTTCGCCGAGCCGATCTTCCGCGGATCGCTGATCCGGACGAAGATGCCGCTCTGCGTAGTCGTCTCCGCATAGAACTCGGCGCGGAGCTCGAAGTCCTTGTAGGACTTCTTGGTGACGAGGTGTCCGCCCTTACCCTTGTCTCCGACGATCGCGCCGCCCTCGGCACGCCAGTTCACGTCGCCGACGCGATCGAAGTTCTCGAGCCCTTTCTCACCGTCGATCAGCGAAACCCAGCCATCACGCAGCCCGTGCGCGCAACCGGTAATCGTAAAGGCAATGACCAGCAGTGCTGCCGCGACGCCTGATAAGCGCTTCATTGTGTTCCTCCCCTGTTGATGATCCGGACCGGGCGGGCTTTCACCGCCCGTCTTGCGTCGTAAAGCATGGGCGCAGGCATTCGGAGCGTCAACGCTGCGGTGCAGCGTGCGTTATCCTCAGGCGCCCATGGCAAAACCCTTCTACGGCTGGCGCATCGTCGCTGCCGGCGGCGCACTCCAGTTCCTGCAGAGCATGCTGCTCAACCAGGCCTTCGGCGCCTACGTCGCCGCGCTGGTCGAGCAGAAAGGCTGGAGCAGGACGTCGCTCTCCGGCGCGGCGGCGCTGAAATCGACCGAGACCGCGATACTCGGTCCGGTCCTCGGCTGGCTCGTCGACAAGTTCGGCTCTAAGGGCATCATCCGCATCGGCATCGTGCTCTTCGGCATCGGCTTCATGCTGCTCAGTCAGACCGATACGCTGATCGCGTTCTATGGCGCGTTTGTGGTCCTCGCGCTCGGCGCGAGCATGTGCAGCAACTTCCCCGTGAGCGTCGCGATCATCCAGTGGTTCGAGAAGCGGCGCGCCCGCGCGCTCTCGATGTGCCAGTTCGGGATGGCGCTCGGCGGAATCTTCGTCTTCGTCGTCGCGTGGTCGATCGAGGTGTGGGGCTGGCGTGTCACCGCGTTCGGCTCGGGCGTTGCCATCATCGCGATCGGCTGGCCGCTCGCGAGCATCTTCCGCACGCGGCCCGAGGACCACGGCTGGCACGTCGATGGATTGCCGCCAGTGCCGCACGTCGCGGGACAGCCCGCGCCCGCAGCGCTGCCCGCGTTTACGCCGCGCGAGGCGCTGCGCACCGGCGCGTTCTGGCTGATCTCGCTCGGGCACGCGTTCTCGCTCCTGGTCGTCTCCGCGGTCAACGTGCATGCGATCAACCACATGCGCGAAGGGCTGGGCTATTCCATCGCGCAGGCGTCGATCGTGATCTCGCTCGTGACGGTCGGGCAGTTCATGGGCGTGATGCTCGGCTGGGCCGTGGGCGACAAGTTCGTCAAGCGCAAGATCGCCGCCGTGTGCATGTTCCTGCACGCCGCGGGGATGCTCATGCTCACGTACGCGACGGGACCGATCATCCTCGGCCTGTCCGCGATCGTGCACGGCGTCGCCTGGGGCTTGCGCGGACCGTTCATGCAGGCGATCCGCGCCGACTACTTCGGCCGGCGCTCGATCGGCATGATCATCGGGCTCTCCGCGCTCATCACGGTGTTCGGGCAGATCGGCGGGCCGATGATCGCGGGTGGGCTCGCGGATCTGACCGGCGATTACCGCGTCGGCTTTACGCTGCTGGCGGTGTTGTCGGCGGTCGGCTCGCTGTTCTTCTGGACGGCTCGTCGGCCGAAGCAGGTGGTGGCGGAGCCCTGAGCCGATTTCAGGCTGCCGGAGCCTCTGAGCGGCACAGCGCCATAAGGGCACTCAGGTTTTTGTCGACGTCGAGACCCCAGATGCGTTCGGCGAGCTCAGCGCTGCGCGTGTCGCCGAGCACCGGCACGGCGAGGCTCATGAACTTCTGCTGGAGATCCGCGTCGCTGGGCGGGTTGTCCGGGCTGTAGCCGCGCGCGTGCTCGGTGTGGTGCTCCAGGCGCGTGCCATCTGCGAGCGTCACGGTGAGCTTGGTTTCGTCCTTGCGCAGCGCGGTGCTCGATTCGATGGACACCTTCTGCCGCAACGCGACCACGTCGTTCTCGACCGCGCGTGCATCCGTGAATTGCGCCGGTAGCGCCTGGCCGTCCAGGAGCGTGACCGCGATCGCGTGAAAGGGGCTGAATTTCGATTGCATGCCCGTGCGCGGCTCCTTGATTCGCATCTGCTCCAGAACCTGCGGATGAACCACGGCATGCATGCTGCGAATGCGATCGTAGGCAGTGCCGAGGCGGCCGCGCAACGCGAGCACGGCATCGAGGGCCGGATGTACCACGCCGCCGCAGGAATACAGCTTGTAACCCTTACGCAGGAAACGGTATTCACGGCCGAGAGCAGTCAGGATGCTCTGCTGGTCGATTGCGCCGCACGCCACTTCGAAAAACCCGCGTGAGCCTTCCAGTCCCTCGAGCGGCCCGGTCAGTCCGAGTTGAGCGAGGGAAGCGCACTGGAGGCCGTTCGCACATGCGTTGCCCGCATGCAGCGGCTTCACCATCGAGCCGAAGCTCACGCGCAGTCCGGCGGCGTGGCTCGCCGCGGCCCCCAGCGCGTGGGTCGCCTGCGTCGCGTCGAGCCGGAGCAGATTGATGGCGGCCGCGGCCGCGCCGAGCGTGCCCACCGTACCGGTGCTGTGCCAGCCCGGCTCGTAGTGCGTTAACTGTGTGGCGAGGCCGACGCGGCCGGCGACCTCGTAGCCCGCGGCCATGGCGGCGACGACTTCGCGGCCGCTGCTGCCGTTCATCTCGGCAGCGGCGAGCGCGGCGGGAACCACGATGATGCCCGGATGGATGCCCGCGGCCGTGTGCACGTCGTCGAAGTCGTAGACGTGGCCCATCGTCCCGTTCACCCACGCTCCGGCTACGGGCTCCACCCGCTCGCCGCGGCCGATCACGCTCACGCCGTCACTGACCGCGAGCGCCGCCGCGCCGCGCATGCGCTCGAGATGCGCGAGCAGCACGCCCACCGTCTTGTGCTGCGCGCCGAGCAGCGCGCAGCCCACGAAATCGAGCAGCGCGCGCTTGACCTCATGCATCGCTTCCCGCGGCAGATCGTCGTATCTCAGTCCCGAGGCAAACTCGGCCAACCGGGCCGTAACTTGTGGATGAGAGGTCTTGTTGGCTGAGTCATTCATCAGGAGGGCGGCGGCCTTTCGTCAGGTGAAGCACTTCGGTGGCGCGGAGTGTAAGGGACGCTCGTGAACAGCGCCTAGCGCATCGCGCACCGCGTTCACGATACGAACGTTGTTCGTGTCACGGCCGCTCGCCATAATCCATTCAGGCAACCGAATCCTATCTACACATCTTGTCGCCGCAGCATGCCGGATCCAGCCGGCGATCGGCGCTTTCAGTCTGGAAATCATGAGACGTACTTCGCGCAAATCCGTTCTGACATGCATATTCCTGATCCTCGCCGGCTTGTTGCCGCATAACGCCGCAGCCGAATATCCCGACAAGCCTGTACGGTTGATCGCGCCCTTTCCACCCGGGGGCGGTGTGGACATCGTCGCGCGCGTGATCGCGCAGGCGATGGGCGAAAACATGCGGCAGCAGGTGATCGTGGACAATCGGCCGGGAGCCACCGGCCGCATCGGCACGGAGCTCGTGGCGCGGGCCGCGCCCGACGGCTACACGGTATTGCTCGGTAGCGTAGGCGCCAACGCGATCATTCCCGCCGCGTATTCCAAGCTGTCCTACGACGCCGTGAACGACTTCACGCCGGTAAGCCTCATCGCATCGGCGCCGTACGCGCTCGTCGTGCATCCGTCCCTGCGAGCGACCTCGGTGCGCGACCTGATCGCGCTTGCGAGGGAGCGCCCGGGCCATGTCACCTATGCATCTTCAGGCAATCTCAGCGGCGCGCATCTCGCGGGCGCGTTGATGGCGCATCTCGCAAAGGTTCAGATGCTGCACGTGCCCTACAAAGGCGCCGCGCTGGCAATGAACGACTTGCTTGGCGGCCAGGTGGCAATGACCTTCGCCGCGATATCCGGGGCCGTACCGCACGTGAAGGCGCAGCGCCTGCGCGCGGTCGGCGTCACCGGCGCTCGACGCTCCGCGTCGCTGCCGGAGGTCCCCGCCATCGGCGAAACGCTCAATGGCTTCAATGTAACGCAGTGGTACGGGCTCTTCGTGCCTGCGGCCACGCCGGCGCCAGTCGTGAAACGTCTCCACAGCGAGGCCGTGAAAGCCATCGCGCAGCCCGCCGTGAACAAACGTCTCGTCGAAATCGGAACTGAGCCGGTAGGCAGCTCACCCGATCAGCTTGCCGACCAGGTGAAGAGCGAGATGGCGCGGTGGGGCAGCCTCTTCAAGTCCGGCGTAATCAAGATCGAGTAAAGCTGGAGCCGGCTTCCTAGTCGATGACACGCTTGCGCAGACGAGCGGCTTGTCACGGATCGTCTGAGGAGAGGCCCGGGCGAGGAACAAATTCACCGCGCCGCCGAACGGATCAAGCGCATGAGGTGCGTGCCACGACCGCGCGCATTTCAGCCCGCGGTGTATCGGTATAAGCTCGAAGGGCGAACGAACGTGGGCAAATAACGCAGGGATAGTCGTGGCGGACTGCGCGCCGATCGACTCCATCAGGGGTGCCCTCCATGGCTGATACCGTTGTATTCGTTGACGAGCGCGTTGCCGGTCACGAGGACTTGGCGCGCGTTGTTTATGCCGGTGCCGAGATCGTGCTACTGCAGGCCGGCAGCGACGGCGTCGCGCAGGTCCGCGATTATCTTGACGGGCGCGGTGGCATCGGCGCGATCCATCTGATTTCGCATGGGAGCGCGGGCGCGCTCCACCTCGGCAGCGCCACAATCGACAGCGATTCGCTCGTCCGGTACGCCGACGACTTCGCGGCGATCGGCCGCTCGCTCACTGCGAGCGGAGACCTCCTGTTCTACGCGTGCAACCTCGCCGCGGGCGAGGCCGGCCTCGCGCTCATCGGTCGCATCGCGGACTTGACCGGCGCCGATGTCGCCGCGTCGACCGACCTCACGGGCGCGGCGGCGCTCGGCGGTGACTGGATCCTCGAAACCAGCACCGGCGCGATCGAAGCGTCCGAGCCGGGATCTTCCGCGGCGCTTGCCGGGTGGAGCGGCGTTCTCGCCCCCGTCGCCAATACAGCGCCGGTGTTCTCGTTCATCGGAGCGGAGGTCACGACCGATTTCGGCGCGGCGGATGTCGGCCGCGCTCTCGCTGTTCAAAGCGACGGCAGGATCGTCGTCGCAGGCCATACCAATGGCGGCAAAAACACCGACTTCGCGCTGGTGCGCTACAACGCGAACGGCACCCACGACGCGAGTTTCAGCAGCGACGGCAGAGTGGTGGCCGACATTGGTGGCAGCGACGACGAAGCGTACGGCATCGCGTTGCAAACCGACGGCCGCATCGTGGTGGTCGGACGCGCGGCCGGCGCTGGCGCACCCGATTTCGCGGTCATGCGTTTCAACACGAATGGCACGCTCGACACGACATTCAACGGGGACGGCAAGCTCGTCACCGACTTCATCGGCGGTATCGACGAAGCGGCGAGTGTCCGCATCCAGTCCAACGGCCGAATCGTCGTCGCCGGATTCAGCATTGTCCGGGATGAGGACTTCGCGCTGGCGCGCTACACCACCAGCGGCATGCTCGACACCACGTTCGACGGCAATGGCACGCTGACCACCACCTTTGGCGGGAACGAGCGCGCCTATGCGCTTGCGGTGCAGTCGGACGGCAAGATCGTCGTCGCCGGCTACAGCGACGCCGCCGGCGAGGAGGATTTCGCCGTCGCCCGCTACAACACGAACGGCACGCTCGATACGACATTCAGCGTCGACGGTCTCGTTACCACCGATATCGGCGCCAGCGATCGGGCGCACGCGGTCGCGGTGCAGGCGGATGGCAAGATTGTGGTCGCCGGGTTCAGCAACAATGGCAACCACGACGACTTCGCGCTCGTGCGCTTTAACGCGAACGGCACGCTCGACATGGCCTTCGACGGCGACGGCAAAGTCGTTACCGACTTCAGCAAGCAGCATGACCGTGTCCACTCGATCGCGCTGCAGACGAACGGCGCGATCGTCGTCGCCGGCACCAGTCATACCGGCGTCGACGAGGACTTCGCGCTCGCGCGCTACAGCACGAGCGGCGCGCTCGACACGAGCTTCAGTGGAGACGGCATTTTCAGCCATGCGATCGCTGCTGGAGCCGAGCAGGCGTACGCGGTGGCGCTACAGGCGAACGGCGGGATCGTGGCCGCGGGCTCGAGCTCGGGCGACTTCGCGGCACTGCGCCTGAACCCGGACGGCAGCCTCGATGCGGGCTTCAGCGACCTGGCTTACGCCGAGAATGCCCCGGCGGTGGTGGTGGACGACGACGTGCGTATTCTCGATGCCGAGCTCAGCGCATCCAATTACGGCGGTGCCTCGCTCACGCTCGCGCGCGCCGGCGGCGCCAACGCCGACGACGTCTTTTCTTCCGGTTCGTCGACGCTCGGGGCGCTGACGCAGGGCGCACCTCTCGTTTACTTCGGCGTCACCGTGGGCACGGTGACGACGAATTCCGGCGGCACGCTCGTGCTCACGTTCGATGCGAACGCGACGCAGGCGCGCGTGAACGGGGCGCTTCAGAAAATCGCGTATGCGAATACGAACGACATCCCGCCGGGCGAGGTCCAGCTCGACTGGACGTTCTCGGACGGCAACACCGGCGCGCAGGGTAGCGGCGGCGCCGCTGTCGATACCGCAACCGTGCGGGTGGCGATTACCGCCGTGAACGACGCGCCTCGTTTCATCGTGCTGCCGGGCGACGGCAAAGTGACGACGCCTATAAGCGTTTTCCACGACGTCGGCAACGCGATCGCGCTTCAGCCGGACGGCCGGGTGGTCGTCGCCGGTTACGCGCGCGGCGCCGGCAACGAAGACTTCGCGGTGGTGCGTTATCGCAACGGCGCGCCGGACAAGACCTTCAGCGGCGACGGCAAGGTGACGACGCCCTTTTTCAGCGGCGATGACATCGGCAATGCGGTCGCGCTGCAGCCGGACGGTCGCATCGTCGTCGCGGGTCGCAGCTTCACGGGGTTTACGCAAGACTTCGCGCTCGCGCGCTACCACGCCGACGGCGCGCTCGATATCGAATTCGGCGGCGGCGGCACCGTCACTGCGCGGCTCAGCCTGGACGACAGCGCGCGCGCGGTGCTGGTCCAGCCCGACGGCAAGATCGTGCTCGTGGGCGACGGCCAGGACGCATTTTTGCTCGTGCGTTATGGCGCCGACGGCTTCATCGACACGACGTTCGGCAGCGACGGCCTCGTGTATACGCAGGTGGCGGGCAGCACCATCTCCATTGCCTACGCCGCCGCGCTCCAGCCGGACGGGAAGATCCTCGCGGTCGGCACGCGCGAGACGGGGAGCATCAACGGCAGCGACTTCGCGCTGGTCCGTTACAACAGCGACGGCAGCCTCGACACCACCTTCGACGCGGACGGCATGGTGACGACGCCGATCGGCGCGAGCATCGATCGCGGCTACGCCGTTGCGCTGCAGGCGGACGGCAGGATTGTCGTGGCGGGCGAAAGCTGGACCGGCAGCAGCTACGACTTCGCGCTCGCCCGCTACAACGCCGACGGCAGCCTCGACAGCACGTTCGACGACGACGGGATCGTCACGACGGCGCTCGGCACCGGTGAGGACGGCGCGCGGGCTTTGGCGATTCAGGCGGACGGCAGAATCGTCGTCGCGGGCCGCCGCCACAATGGCACCAACTTCGATTTCGCGCTCGCCCGCTACAACGCCGATGGCACCCTCGATACGACGTTCGACGGCGACGGCACGCTCTTCACTCCGATCGGCGCCGCCGACGATCGCGCGAACGCAATCGCGCTGCAAGCTGACGGCCGCATTCTGGTCGCGGGCGTAAGCCGCGGCGGGAACGACGACTTCGCGCTCGTGCGCTACAACGCCGACGGCAGCCTCGATACGACATTCGACGAGATCGACACGTTCGACGAGCAGCCGATCTACACGGAGCATGGCGCACCGGTCGTTCTCGCGCCCAACGCGCAGATCTTCGACGCGGAGCTCGCGGCGCAGGGTCACTACGGCGGTGCGTCGGTCACGCTCGCGCGCCAGGGCGGCGCGAGCGCGCAGGACGTTTTTTCCGCTACAGGCACACTCGGCCCGCTGACGGCGGGCGCCGACCTCGTCTATTCCAGCGCCGTTGTCGGCAGCGTCGTCACGAATTCTGGCGGCACGCTCAGGATCACGTTCAACAGCAGCGCGACACAGGCGATCACCGACGGCGTGCTGCGTTCGATCGCGTATGCCAACACCGGCGATGCGCCGCCCGCGTCGCTCGAGATCGACTGGCGGTTTTCCGACGGAAATACCGGCGCGCAGGGCACCGGCGGCGCGCGTTCGACGATCGGCACCACGGAGGTATTCGCCAACGCGGTGAACGACCGGCCGATGTTCGGGCTCGACGCGGGTGACGGTGTAACGGCGAGCGACTTCGGTTTCTCCGAGCACGGAGCGGACCTCGCGCTGCTTCCCGATGGCAGGATCGTCGTGGTCGGCGACAGCAGCAACGGCCCCAATACGGATTTCGCGGTCGCGCGCTACAACGCCGACGGCATGCTCGATACCTCGTTCAGCAGCGACGGCATGCTGACCACCGCGATCGGTAGTACCACCGACGACATCGCGGAAAGCGTGAGCCTGCAGGCCGACGGTGCCATCGTCGTTGCCGGTCGCACGTTTATCAGCGGTGTCAGCGATTTCGCCGTGGTGCGCTACACGTCGTCAGGCGCGCTCGACACGAGCTTCTCGAGTGACGGAAAAGTAACGACGCCGATCGGCACCGGCAATGATTTCGGTAACGCCAGCGCGATCCAGGCCGACGGCAAGATCCTCGTGGCCGGCTCGGCCGTGGTCGGCAACACCGATTTCGCCGTGGTGCGCTACAACGCCAACGGTACGCTCGATACGGGCTTCGATTCCGACGGCAGGCTCACGATCGCGATCGGCAGCGGCTTCGATCAGGCGCGCGCAATTGCCGTCCAGGGCGATGGCAAGATCCTGCTGGCCGGCACGAGCTCGAGCGGTAACGACGACTTCGCCGTCGTGCGGCTGAATGCAAACGGCAGCCTCGACACGACGTTCAGCGGCGACGGCAAGCTCACCACGACGATTGGCAGCAGCAACGAGTCCGCCGCTGCCGTCGTGGTGCAGGCGGACGGCAAGATACTCGTCGCCGGGTACGCCATTATTGGCGGCACCACCGACTTCGCACTCGTGCGCTACAACGCCGACGGCACGCTCGACACGACGTTCGACGGCGACGGCAAGGTGACCACCGCGATCGGCAGCGGCAACGATCGCGCTTCGAGCATCGCGCTGCAGGACGATGGCCGCATCGTGCTCGCCGGCCAGAGCCTCACGGGTGACGACGACAATATCGCGCTCGCCCGCTACAACGCCGACGGCAGCCTAGACACGACGTTCGATGGCGACGGGACGCTGATTTCGGCGCTGTCGAGCGGCGGTGACGTCGCGAACGGCGTCGTCGTCCAGCCCGACGGCAGGATCGTCATCGGCGGCAGCACGTCCAACGGCAGCGACAGCGACTTCGTGCTCGTGCGCTACAACGCCGACGGCAGCCTCGACACGACGTTCGCGCCGGTCAGCAGCCTGAATGCTGCGCCGGTGTATACCGAAGGCGGCGCCCCGGTCGTTTTGGACAGCGACGTGCGGATTTTCGACGCGGAGCTGACGGCGCAGGGCCATTACGGCGGCGCGTCGCTGAGTCTCAAGCAGCCATTCGCTTCGCAGCCCGAGGAGGTGTTCTCTGCCACGGGACTGCTCGGGCCGCTCGTCGAAGGTGGCGATGTCGTGTACGACGGCGTGACCGTCGGCACCGTGCACATCCATTCGAACGGCTGGCTGTTTCTCATCTTCAACGACGCCGCGACACAGGCGCGCATCGACGGCTTGCTGCAGTCGATCGCATATTCGATCTCCGGCGCGGCGCCGCCCGAGAGCGTCGAGCTGGAGTGGCGGTTCAATGACGGCAACGACGGCCTCCAGGGCTCCGGCGGATCGCAGACGGTGACCGGCACCATGGTCGTCACCGTCGAGCAGATCAATCAGGCTCCGGTGAATACCGTGCCGGGCTCTCAGGCGCTCGACGAAGACACGACGCTCGAGTTCGGCGGCGTCAGCGTCGCCGATCTCGATGCCGACTTCCTGGAAGTGACGCTGCAACTCGCGCACGGTCAGATCGAGCTTGCGACGACGAACGGCCTCACGTTCTCGGCGGGCAGCGGCATCGGCGGCGTCATGACCTTCCGCGGGTCGGAAGCCGACATCAACGCTGCGTTGAGCACGCTCGTCTATCGGCCCGGCATGGACTTCGCGGGCAGTGACGCGTTGACGATCATCACGAACGATCTCGGCCTGACCGGTGCGCCGGGGATGCTCGACGACACGGACGCGATCGCGATCACGGTCGCCGCGTTCAACGATGCGCCAGCGTTCACAATGGGCCCGAGCGGGCCGGAGGTGACCACCGACTTCGGCACGAACGAGAACGACCTCGGGTTTGGCGTCACCGTGCAGGCCGACGGCCGGATCGTCGTGACCGGGTACGCGGTCAGCGGCGGCACCGTCGAGCTCGCGCTTGCCCGCTACGACACCGACGGCAGCCTCGACGCGACGTTTGGCGGCGACGGCACGGTCGAGACGTCGTTAGGCACAACGGTGGCGGTGGGGCGCGCGCTCGCGCAGCAGGGCGATGGCCGGCTCGTCGTCGCGGGCTACCGCGCGAATTTCGCCAACACCGATTTCGCACTCGCCCGCTACAACGCCGACGGCACGCTCGATACGAGCTTCGACGCCGACGGCTGGGTCCTCACCGACTTCGGGGTGACCGACATTGCCGAAGCGATCGCGCTGCAATCCGACGGAAAAATCGTGGCCGCCGGCGCCGGTGGCATTCCGGTGATGAGTGTCTTCGCGATCACCCGCTACAACGCAGACGGCAGTCTGGATACGACTTTCGATACGGACGGTCGCGCCACCGTCGCATTCGGCTCGGCTGACGCGGGCGCCGCGGGGATGGCGCTGCAAAGCGACGGCAGGATCGTGCTGGCGGGCTACGCGATCGTCGGCGGCAGACGGGAGTTCGCGCTCGCGCGGCTCAACACGGACGGCACGCTGGACACGAGCTTCTCGGGGGACGGCACGCTGACGGTCGCGTTCGGCGCCACCAGTGACGAGGCGAGCGCCGTCGCGGTGCAGGCCGACGGCAGCATCTTGGTTGCAGGCGAGTCGTGGACCGGCTCCGGACACGACTTCGTGCTCGCGCGCTACAACGCCGACGGCACGGTGGACACGAGCTTCGGCGGCGGCGACGGGCACGTGCTCGTCGACTTCGGCGCTGACGATCGTGCAACCAGTCTTGCGCTCCAGTCCGACGGGCGCATCGTCGTCGCGGGTCATAGCTCCACGAACGGCGCGAGCGATTTCGCGGTCGCGCGCCTGCGCGCGGACGGCACGCTCGATACGGCCTTCGACGGCGACGGCAAAGCGTTGCTCGACTTCGATGCGGGCAGCGACATTGCGCAATCGATGGCGCTCCAGCCGGACGGCAGGATCGTCGTCGCCGGCCAGGTCACGATGGACGCCGCACAGGATTTCGGGCTCACGCGCTTTGCGCCCGACGGCAGCCTCGATCCGAGCTTCGGTGTGCCGAACTACGTGGAGGACGGTCCGCCGGTCGTGCTCGACGATGGCGCCGTGCTGAATGACGTCGAGCTCGAGCACGCGGACAACTATGCCGGGGGGGTGGTCACGCTGGCGCGCAGCGGCGGGCCCAATGCCGACGACCGTTTTGTCGCATCGGGCCTGCTCGGCGCGCTCACGGAGGGTGGGGCGCTCGTCTACAACGGACTCGCGGTCGGCACGGTAACGACGAACTCCGCCGGCACGCTCGTGCTTACGTTCAACGGCGATGCGACGCAGACACGCGTGAACAATGTGCTGCAGTCGGTCGCGTATTCGAACGACAGCGATGCGCCGCCGACCGCGGTGCAGATCGACTGGAGCTTCTCCGACGGCAACGTCGGTGCGCAAGGCAGCGGCGGCGCGCTTCACGCTGCCGCCAGCAGCATCGTGTCCATCCTGCCGGTTACAGATACGTATCTGTGGTCTACGCTGACGAACGACCAGCTCATCGGCGCATTCGATCCGCTGGTCGACATCCTGCGCTTCGACGATCCGGCGATCCCGGCTGCGCTCGTCACGGCGCAGCCCGGCTCCGCCGTTTTCTCCCACGGCGGCAAGAGCGTGACGCTGGGCATCGATTTCAAGACGCTCACGACCGCGAATGTCACGTTCGACGACGGCAGCGCGCTCCTCGTCGGCGACGCCAGCGCGGGCGCGGCAGACGACGACAGCGGCAACACGCTCACCGGCGGCGCCGGCGCGGACCGTCTGATCGGCCTGGGCGGCGACGATACGCTGAACGGCGGCGGCGGCAATGACACCCTCGACGGTGGAAGCGGCGCTGACATGATGAGCGGGAACCTCGGTGACGACACGTATCGCGTGGATACTGCGGACGACGTGGTCAGTGAGCTGGCCGGGGAAGGTACCGACGAGGTTGTCAGCACGATCACCTATACGCTGGGACTCGACGTCGAGAATCTCACGCTTGCGGGCGCAGCGGCGATCAACGGCAGCGGCAATGCCGGCAACAACAACATCACGGGAAATGCCGCGCCCAACGTCCTGAACGGCGCGGCCGGGGACGACACGCTGAGCGGCGGGCTTGGCAACGACTTTTACCACCTGGATTCGATCGGCGACGTGGTGATCGAAGAACCGGGTGCGGGCACCGACCGGGTCTACAGCTCGGTCACGCACACGCTGGCCGCCGAGGTCGAGCAGCTCGTGCTCACCGGCGCGGAGGCGATCGACGGCACCGGCAATGCCGCGGACAACGTGTTTGTCGGCAACAACGCCGACAACGTGCTGAACGGCCTCGCCGGCAACGAGACGATCTACGCCAACGCGGGCAA
>Ga0196978_1000459_pt1 | contig 20710 bp, 13 predicted proteins | sample S3v_2013CmetaG_FD_155491 | JGI IMG/M metagenome (GOLD analysis project Ga0196978, IMG submission 155491) | Soil microbial communities from Anza Borrego desert, Southern California, United States - S3+v_20-13C | ecosystem: Environmental > Terrestrial > Soil > Desert | place: USA: California... | reverse complement strand
ACGCGATCGGTGGCGTCGTGCCGCGGCCGAGTTGGAGCGGCAGCGCGCGATGCGCGTATCCGCGAGCCCAGGCGATGACGCGATACGCGCCCATCGCCGCGGTCAGCAGGCGGAAGCGGCCGTTGGCATCGGTGATCGCCTCGCCGCCGTAGTAGTTCGGCATGGTCTGCTCCGGCATGAGCGAGACGAAGACGCCGGAAAGCGGCTCGTGGGTCACCGCATCAGTGACCGTTCCTTCGATGGCTTGCTCGCGCAGCTCGAGATCGATGGTCTCCCCGCCGCGAATCTCGCGCACGAGCTGCAGGATGCCGTTGCTCACCGACTCGGCGTGCGCAAAGACCTGATAGCGGCCGGTCTCGGCCAGTGCAACCTCGTAGCCGCCATCGGCGCGCGACTTCGCGGAGCCGGCGATGCCGCTCACGCCCGCGAATACGACCTGGACTCCAGCGAGCGGTTGCGCATCGAGCGTCACACGGCCACGCACGATGACTGATCCGCCGAGCTCCAGGTCGACGCGCACCGCTTGTCCGGCGATCAGCTCGACTTGCTTTCGAGCGGACGACCGGCCACCGCTTGTCGATTCGAGGTGCGCGGTCACGTACACCTTGCCGAGCGGCACTTCGTCGATGCGATAGCTTCCGTCGTCGCCGATCATCCCCTCGACGCCGCGATCCTGCGCTTCGATGAAGATGGCTCGGCGCGTGATTTTCGCGCCGCTGAGGTTCGCCGGGAGGCCGCTCACGATGCCGTACAGCACGCCCGCCGGTTTCGGATCGAGCGATAGTACGAGCTCGCTCGTTTTCGTCGGATCGACGTCGCGCACCTGGGCATTCGCCTCCTCGGTGAAGGCGCTCACGGTGTAGCGCGCGGCCACGAGCCCGCTCAGCACGAAGCGGCCATTCGCATCGGACACCGTGGACTGATGCGTACCGCCGAGGGCTGGCGTGCTCGCGTCGATCTGTACGCCGGAAGCGGGTTTGCCGCCGCGCCGCACGATTCCTTCGATGGTCATGCCGCGCACGAGCTGCACATCGAGCGTGGTCAGCGATGCGACCTCGATCGGCTTCATGAATGGCACGAAGCCTTCCTTGCGCACGGTGGCGGTGATGGTGCCCGGAGTGAGGCCGGTGACCGTGAAGGAGCCGTCCGCGGCGGTGACGGCGTTGTTCGGACCGACGCGATACGAGCTGCGCCGCCGCTCGGTGCGCTCGAAAAAGATGGCCGCATCCGCAACCGGATCGCCATGCTCGTCGGTGACGCGGCCGCTGATCGAGATGCCGCGATCGAGAGCGATCACGACGTCCGCCGGCTCCTTCTCGCTGACCTCCACTTCGATCGCCTCGGCAGGTGTGTAACCGACGGCAGTGGCGGCGACGCGATAAACACCCGCGGAAAGCGTCAACGCCACCACGCCGTCATTCCTCGACTCGCCGTGTCGCGTGTCCTCGTCGATCGTCAAGACGAACTCGCGTACCGGCTCGCGTGTCTCGGCGTCGACGATGCGCGCGCGCAGCGTACCGGCAGCCGGCAGCGCGACGTCGATGGTCGAGGGAGCTTTCGCTTCGACCTTGTGATCCACCAACTCGGCGGACTTCATGATCCGGAGCGTGTATTTGCCGGGGGCGAGGTCGGGGATTTCGAACTTGCCGTTTGCGTCGATGGCGATCGGTTGCCGCTCGCCGTTGAGTATGAACACTTGCGCGTCGGCGACGGGGATCTCGTTGCGATGGACGCGGCCGCGGATCGCGAACGCGGGCTCGAGTTTCACGGCCAGCGTCGTCGGATCTTTGATCTCGCGTTCGACGACGGTGGCGGCCAGATGTCCATCCGATTTCACGGCAAAGTCCCACGTGCCGGGCGTGAGGTATACGGTCGCGATGCCATCGTCACCGGTGCGCACGAAAAGATGTTCGAATCGCTCGGTGACAAGTTGCGTGGGAGAGCGGAGTCCAGCCGTTTCATCGATCGACGCGAACGCGATGCGCGCATCCTTCAGCGGCTTGTCATTCGCGTCGTGCACGCGCACGGTTACGCTTTCGAAACGTGGCAGCGTCACGTCGATCGTGTGTGCACCACTGCCGAACGTGAACGGTGCGGACCGCACCGCCGCGTGCGCGGCGAGGCTCACCACGAGCGACGCGCGCTCGCTTCGCTCGAACGGCGGAGCGGCGATCTCGTAGCGCCCGTCATCCGAGGTTGTGACGCTCGGAGCGTCCGCGAAATCGAGCGAAGTACGCTCGGCAAGTGCGACCTGAATGCGCGCGCCCACGACCGGCCTGGCAGCGGCGTCGACGACGCGGCCGCGAATCGTTTGTGCGTCGAGGGAAAGTGCCGCGGTCAGGAGCAGGAGGATCGAGAGTCGCACTACGCTCTCAACGTCACGCCCTTCTCTCCGTACTCCCGCGCCACCGCGGCCATCATCGCTTCCGTCGCCGCGTTGATCGTGTCGCCCGTCAGCGCCTCGTCGGAGAGGTACTCGATCTCGAACGTGACCGCGCGCGACTGGCGCGGATCGTTCGGCATCTCGTATACGTCGACGATGCGGATCTCGCGAAGGAATGGCGGCGCTGCCGACGCGAGTGCATCGCGGATCGCCGCGGCGGCGATGCCCGCCGGGATCGCGTACGCCACGTTGCGCACCACCGCTTGCCGCGACGGCGGATCGCTGTAGACGCGCGGACGCGGTTTCGCGAGCAGCACCGCGGTTTCGATCTCGAGATACACCGGCCGCTGGCGCTTGATGTCGAAGCGCTGCAAGAGCAGCGGATGCAACTCGCCGAAGATGCCCACCAGCGCGCTGTCGAGCCATACGCCGGAACAACGTCCGGGATGGAAGAAGCGCTGCAGGCGATGGCCGTCCGCCGCGCCGAGCGTCAGGTCGATGCGCAGCTCGAGCCGCAACTGCTCGACGATCCCTTTGAGATAGATCGTATCGGCCGGGCGGCCTTTATCGCCCCAGAACGGTCCGCGATCGCGGCCATTCGCGAGCGCCCACAGGATCGCCTTCTCGCTGAGGTCGGGGAGATAGACGCGCGCCCACTCGTACATCTTGATGTTCGCGAGCTTGTTGTTCACGTTCGCCGCGAGCGCGTCCAGCGCCTGCGCGATGGTGTTGTTGCGCATCAGCGAGTAGCTGCGCTCGATCGAGTTCTGCATCTCGACGTGCGCGTACAGCGGATCGTTTTCGGTGAGGCCGAGGCGCTCGCGGACGCCCGGTCCGTAGAAGCTGTCGGTGAAGATTTCGTAGAAGCCTTCCGCGACGAAGATTTCGTTCACGCGTTCCGCGACGTTCTCCGCGTGACTCGGCAGCGCGCCCATCTCGACGGGCGGCAGCGTGATCGGCGTGTTGTTGTAGCCGACCGACTTGAGCACCTCTTCGGCGATGTCGGATTCAAAGTGCACGTCCCACAAGCGATGCGGCGGGACGATCACCTGGAGCGACGGGCTCTGAGCCCGTCGGCCTTCGGCCTCGGCGGGCTGAGAGCCCGCCGCTCCAGATGGCTCGACGGTAAAGCCATATCGAGTGAGTCTTTCCGCCATCGCGAGCTCAGACAAGTCGGTTCCGACGAAGCGATTCGTTTTCGCGACGTCGACGTCGATCTTGCGCTGCGGGTCCTGCCAGTCGCCCGCGATGTACGACGTGCCCACGCGATAGCCCGCATGCTGTTCGAGCAGATGCGCGACGCGGGCCGCGCCGATGAGCGGCAACGTCGGATCGCCGCCACGCATGAAGCGCGCGGCCGCATCGGTGGCCTGATTCAACTGCCGCGAGGCGATGCGCACCGCCACCGGATCGAAGCAGGCCGCTTCGAGCAGGATGCGCTTCGTTTTCTCGGTGATGCCTGTTTCCACGCAGCCGATCACGCCGGCGATGCCGAGGATCTTGGAGTCGTCGGCGATGACGAGCATTCCTTCGGGAATCTCCACCGGTCCGGGCGTGAAGAGCATCCACGCCTTTTCGCCCTTGCGCGAGAGTCGAATGGTGATCGGTCCATCGATCGTGTCCGCGTCGTACGCGTGCGAAGGCTGGCCGATGTCGAAGTTCGTGAGGTTCGACGCGTCCACCGGTGCGCTGATCGAATGCACGTCCGCCGCGATCAACGGTGCGATCACTTCCGATGGCAGCGGCTTGCGCGTCTCATCCCGGAAGAGCTCCGTGAGCGTGAAGACGAGGCAGAGCGGCGACTCGATCCGGATGCGCGTTTCATCGGCATCCTGCACTTGAAGCTTGTGCAGTTTCTGGTAGTGCAGCGCATCGCCGGTGCGGCCGCGCACTTCGCGCGCCACGCCCTGGTAGCAGTAGTGATCGCCGCGATTCGCAAGCAGCTCGCAGTTGAAGACGGTGCCGACGTCAGTCGTGTCGACGGACTTCACTTCGACGCCGACGTCATCGAGCAACTCGCGCGCCTCGCGCGCGGACGCCGGCATGTCGATGTGCGCCCGCAACTGTTCCAGCAGGAACTTCACATCCCACCTCGGTGGATATTGCGGTGCACGCGCAGGTCCTGTTCGTACAGCGGCTTCAGCGCGGTGAGTCCCGCGGCCTGCGCGGCGATGCGCGTCGTGCCGATGCCGAACGCGATGCCGCTCAGCTTCGTGTGGTCGTAGCCGAACTCGATGAAGACTTTCGGATGGATCATTCCGGAGCCGAGGATGGTGATCCAGCCGGCGCCGCGGCATGCGGGGCAGTGTTCGTCCTTCGCGAAACAGACCGTGCACTGCATGTCCATGCCGACGGAGGGCTCGGTGTACGGGTAGTACTTCGGCTTGAAGCGGAACTCGTGGTTATCACCGTAAATAGATTTCGCGATCTCGAGGAGCGTGCCTTTGAGATCGCCGTACGTGAGGCCTTCCTCGACCCAGATGCCTTCGAACTGATGGAACATCGCCAGGTGCGTCGCGTCGACCGCTTCATTGCGATAGACGCGACCGGCGGCCACGACTTTGATTGGCAGCGGCGGATGGCGTTCCAGCACGCGCGCCTGCACGGTGGTGGTGTGCGAGCGCAGCAGGTGATTGTCGGGCAGCCAGAACGTGTCCTGCATGTCGCGCGCGGGATGGTTCTCCGGGATGTTGAGCGCGTCGAAGTTGTAATAGGGCGTCTCGATGTCCGGCCCTTCCTCGAGCGTGAAGCCGAGGCGGCGCATGACGTCCATCGCTTTCTTGTGCACCTGCGTAAGCGGATGCGTCGCGCCGCGCTCCTGCGCGATGCCGGGGAGCGTCAGATCCTGCCATTCGCTTTCGATCTGTTTTGCGGCCGCAATCTCCGCGATGCGCGCGTCAGCTTCATCGAGCGCCTGCTCGATGGCCTGCGCCGCGTCGTTGATCTCTTTCGCAAACCGCGGCCGCTCCTCGGCCGGCATCGCACCGAGCGACTTCAGGGCGGTTCTGACGTAGCTCTTCTTGCCGAGGAACTTCGTGCGCAGTTCCCGGAGCTGCTCGGGCGTCTCGGCCGCGGCGAGCTCGGCGCGGAATTCGGCGAGAGTCTGTTCGCTGGTCATATTCTTCAAACTATTCGACGGGCTGAGAGCCCGTCGCTCCAGACTCTTCCTCGTCATCCCCAACCGGCCGCATGAGCGGAAACCAAACCACATCGCGCAGGTTCGGCGCCTCGGTCAGCAGCGCCACGAAGCGATCGATGCCCATGCCCCAACCCGAGATCGGCGGCATGCCGAACTCCATCGCGGTCAGGTAATCCTCGTCGACCGGCATCGCCTCGTCGTCGCCCTTCTTCCGCAGCTCCGCCTGCTCTTCAAAGCGCCGGCGCTGATCGAGCGGATCGACGAGCTCGGAGTACGCGTTGATCACTTCCCACGTGTCGACCACGAGCTGGAAGCGATCGACGGCGTCGGGATTCGTATCGCTGCGGCGCGCGAGAGGCGAGAGATCGACCGGATGTCCGACGATGAACGTCGGCTGGATCAGTTTCGGCCGCGCCGTGCGCTTGTAAAGCTGATCGATGAGACTGCCCCGGCCCGCGTCGGGATTGTCGAGCTCGATCTTCGCCGCGAAGATCGCCTTGCGCAGCGAGTCGGCGTCGCGATGGACGTCGATGTCGATGGCGCTGTTCTCGAGGATGATGTCGCGCAGGCGGATGCGCGGCCACGGCTGGTCGAAATCGATGACGTGCTCGCCGCGCCGGATCTGTAGCGTCCCTGCAGCCTCTCTAATCGCGAACTTCAGCATGGCCTCGGTGAAGGCCATGTTGTCTTCGTAGTTCCAGTAGGCCGCGTAAAACTCCAGCATCGTGAATTCCTGGAGGTGCGACGCGGCCAGCCCTTCATTGCGAAAGCAACGCGCGAATTCATAGACCCGGTCATAACCGCCGACGATGAGGCGCTTGAGATACGTCTCCGGCGCGATGCGCAGCACCAGATCGATGTCGAGCGCGTTGTGATGCGTGTAGAACGGCCGCGCCAGCGCGCCCGACTGCTGCGTATTGAGGATCGGCGTTTCGACCTCGTCGAAGCCGTTGCGATTCAGGAAATCGCGCAATGCATTGACGACCTTCGTGCGCACGCGGAAGCGCGCGCGCGTTTCCTCGTTCGAGACCAGATCGAGATAACGCTTGCGCCAGTTCGTCTCGATGTCCTTGACGCCCTGATACTTGTTCGGCGGCGGCTGCAGCGTCTTGCCGAGGAGCGTCCAGTGTTTGACGCGGATGGTGAGCTCGCCCTTGTCGGTGAAATACATCTCGCCGTCGACGCCGATGAAATCCCAGCGATCGATGCCTTTGGAAAACAGCTCGTATTTCTTTCTGCTGGCTTCGGGATCGGCATCGAGCTCGTCGCGCAACAGCGCGAGCTGAATGTGACCCTCGAAGTCTTCCAGCGTGGCGAAGGTGAGCTTGCCGAACTTGCGCAACTGCCCGACGCGGCCCGCGGCGCGCACGCGCGTGCCGGGCGCGAGACTCATCGTTTCGCGCAGCGTGTGCGTGCGCTCGAAACGCTCCGGATGGACCTGCACTCCCTCCCGCTCGAGGAGCTGTCTTTTTTCGATGCGTACGTCGCGGAGGGACTGTTCGGCCATTTGGTCGCGGAGGATACCAAAGCCGCTTGCTCCAGATGCTTACAATGGCGAGCGCAATGAAAATCCTGCTGCAGGACCTTCGATACGGCTTCGCGATGATGGTGAAGAAGCCGGCCTTCACGCTCATCGCGATTTCGGCGTTGATGCTCGGCATCGGCGCGAATACGGCCATCTTCAGCATCGTCAACTCAGTCCTGTTGCGGCCGCTCCCGTATGACGAGGCGGAGCAGCTCGTGCGCATCCATGACTCGAAGCCGCCGGAGCTCGAACGGTTTCCGGTCTCGCCAGGCAACTTCACGCGGTGGCGCGCGAGCACGCGCTCGTTCGAGCGGGTGGCGGCGTATCACAGCGCCGGCCGGCCGCTCGTCCTCACCGGCGGCGCGCGGCCGGAGCAGCTCGAAGCATCACGCGTCTCCGCGAACCTCTTTGCCCTGCTGCGCGTGAAACCAGCGCTCGGACGCACGTTTTCTGTCGACGAAGAAGAATCGGGCCGCGATCGCGTGCTGCTGCTCAGTCACTCGATGTGGCAGCAGCGCTTCGGCGGCGATCCGCGCATCGTCGGCCGCACCGTCACGCTCAGCGACAACGTCTACACGATCGTCGGCGTGATGCCGCCGAGCTTCCGCTTCCCATCGGAGACGACGCAAGTGTGGGTGCCGCTTGGATTCACGGCCAAGGATCGGACGAGGCATGGCTCGCACTACCTGACCGTGCTGGCGCGGCTCAGGAGCGGCACGCCGATCGAGAGCGCGCAGGCGGAGATGAATGCCATCGCGCAGGCGCTCGCGCGCGAGCTGCCCAACACGAACGGCGGCTGGAGCACGAAAGTGGTCGCGTGGCAGGAGGATCTGGTCGGGTCGCTGCGCACGCCGCTGGCCGTGCTTTCGGCCGCGGTGTTCTTCGTCCTGCTGATCGCATGCGTCAACGTCACGAATCTCCTGCTCGCGCGGGCGACGTCGCGTTCGCGCGAAGTGGCCATTCGCGTCGCACTCGGCGCGAGTCGCGGTCGCATCGTGCGACAGCTCCTGACCGAGAGCCTGCTTCTCGCGGTGACCGGCGGCGCGCTCGGCCTGTTGTTCGCCATTGCCGGAGTGCGCGTGCTCGGGCGATTCGCGGCCGATACGCTGCCGGCGATCAAAGACGTCTCGATCGATGCGCGCGTGCTCGGCTTTACGCTGCTCGCCTCGATCCTCACCGGCGTCATCTTCGGACTTGCGCCGGCGCTGCAACTCGCCGGATCCGAGACGACCGACGCGCTCAAGGACGGCGCGCGCGGAACGACCGGCGGCACGAGGCGTACGCAGTTGCGCAAGATTCTCGTCGTCGCCGAAGTCGGACTCGCACTCGTGCTGCTCGTGGCTGCCGGACTGCTCATCCGCAGCTTCACGAAGTTGCGCGACGTACAGCCCGGATTCGACGCGAAGAACGTGCTCACGATGAACCTCTCGCTTTCGCGCGTGCGATACCCGGATGACGCGCAGAAGGCGAGGTTCGCCGAATACGCGGTGCGCGAAGTCTCCGCGCTGCCGGGCGTCGAGTCGGCGGCGGTCGTTTCGCCGTTGCCCTTCGGCAGCGACACGAACTACGGATTCGCGATCGATGGACAACCGATCGGCGATGAGAGCCGGCTGCCCACCGCGAATCACTACGTCATCAGCGCCGATTACTTCCGCGCCATGCGCGTGCCGATCAACCGCGGCCGCGCGTTCACCGATCGAGACCGCGATGGCGCGCCGCGCGTGGCCATCATCAACGAGACCATGGCGCGCACGTACTTTCCCAGCGTCGATCCGATCGGCAGGCGCATCTACGTCACGAACGGCACGGAGGTCTGGCGCGAGATCGTCGGCGTCGCCGGCGACGTCAAGCAGTACGGCCTCGACACCGACGCGAAGCCGCAGATCTACGAGCCTTATCTGCAGGAGCCGTTCTTCGCGATGAATCTCATCCTGCGCTCTCCGCATGCCGAACGGATGGCGGATGCAGCGACCAGCCGCCTGCTCGCGCTGGACAAGGATCAACCGGTAACGGGCATCCGCACGCTGGAGAGCCTCGTCGCCGACTCGATGGCCCGCCGGCGCTTCTCCATGACGCTGCTGACGCTCTTCGCGTCGGCCGCGTTGCTGCTCGCCGCGATGGGGATTTACGGCGTCATGGCGTATTTCGTCTCGCAACGCACTCACGAGATCGGCATCCGCATGTCCCTCGGCGCTCACGCCGCGGACATCCTGAGATTGATCGTTGGTGAGGGCGCTCGGCTCGTGGCGACTGGAGTCGCGGTCGGCCTGGCCGCCGCGTTTCTTCTGACGCGCGCGATGTCCGCGTTGCTGTTCGGCGTCAGCGCGACGGACTTGCCGACCTTCGCCGGCGTCGCCGTGATGCTCCTCGGCGTCGCGCTGCTGGCGAGCTACATTCCAGCGCGCCGCGCGACGAAGCTCGACTTGGTGGTCGCGCTGAGGCAGGAATGAGCTATGGAGTGCGGCAGCGAATCCCTGCCGCACTCCGCAACTACAATGCGCGCCTCATGAATCCAGAACAGATCCGCTCGCAGTTTCCCGCGCTGGAACGCCTGCACAACGGGAAGCCGGTCGCGTACTTCGATGCGCCCGGAGGGACGCAGGTGCCGCGCCTCGTGGCCGAGGCGATGACGGACTATCTGTTTCATCACAACGCGAATACGCACTGGCCGTATCCGACCAGCGCGGAGACGGACGCGATCATCACTGGTGCGCGCGAGGCCGTCGCGGACCTGCTCAACGCGCGCGCCGCGGAGGTGGTGTTCGGCGCGAACATGACCACGCTCACGTTTCATCTCGCGCGCACGCTCGGCCGCACGTGGAGCAAAGGCGACGAAGTCATCGTCACCGAGCTCGATCATCACGCGAACGTCGCGCCGTGGCAGGCGCTGATGTTCGACCGCGGCATCACCATTCGTACTGCGCGTATGGATTGCGATTCGGGTCAGCTCGACTACGAACATCTCGCGTCACTGATCACCGACAACACGAAGTTGATCGCGGTGGGCGCAGCGTCGAATGCGATCGGGACGATCAACGACCTCCGCCGCGTTGCGAAGATCGCACGCGATGCCGGCGTCTACTTTTTCGTCGACGCGGTGCATCTCGCGCCGCATGAGCTCATCGACGCACACGCCATCGGCTGCGATTTTCTCGCGTGCTCGTCGTACAAGTTCTACGGACCGCACGCGGGCATCCTGTGGGGGCGGCACGAGCTGCTCGATACGCTGCCGTTTCCGAAGCTCCTTCCGGCACCCGATCGCGCGCCGGAACGCGTCGAGACCGGAACGCAGAATCACGAAGGGATCGCGGGCATCGCCGCTACGATCGACTTCCTCGCGTCGCTGGGCGGCAGCGCCGGTACGCGGCGTGAGCGCCTCGCGCAGGCGTTCACCTCGCTGCACGAGGCGGGCTTGCAGCTCACGCAAATCCTGTGGGACGGGCTGAAGGCGCTGCCGCGCGTGCGGGTGTACGGGCCGCCGCCGTCGCAGCCGCGCACGCCGACGGTTTCGTTCACGGTTGAGGGGATGGATGCGGATGACGTCGCACGCAGACTCGTCGAGGAAGCGATCTTCGCGAGCAGCGGTGACTTTTATGCGACGACCGTTTGCGAACGCTTCGGCATCCAGAGCCTGCTGCGTGTCGGATGCGCGTGTTACACGACGGAGGAGGAGGTGCGGCGGTTGCTCGCGGCAGTTGCGGCACTGTAGGATCGTCGGGCAATGGCGAAACAACGACATACCCCGACCCAGGAAACCTCATCGAAGGGAACGCTCGCCGCGCTCGCGCTCGGCGCCGTGCTCGTCGCGGGACTCGTCGCGTGGGCGCTCACGCGCACCGTCGACAGGCCCGCCAGTCCACCGAGCGTCATGGACACCGTGGAAACCGCTTCCGCGCCGACGGCGACGGTCGACACCACGGCGTTCGTGCCTCCCGTTACCCCGCCCGCTCCGAACATCTCGGCGACCGGCGACATCGTCACCTCGACGCAAGCGCCGCCGCAAGGCGACAGGGGTGAAGTGCAGCGCATGTCCGCCGAGGATTTGCGGGACCGGATGAAGAGCGGCAATGTGGTGGTCGTGGATACGCGCGACGCCAACTCGTTCGAGGGCTCGCACATCCCCGGCGCGATCAACATCCCCATGGCCAGCATCGAGGCAAATCTCGACCGGCTGCCGAAGGACAAGGAGATCGTCGCGTACTGTACGTGACCCAACGAAGAAACGAGCGCCGGTGCGGCGCTCATCCTGAAGAATCATGGCTACACCAAAGTCGCCGCTCTCTTCGGCGGTCTCACCGCCTGGCGTAACCTCGGGTACCCGCTGCAGGAGCGCGGCAATCCGATGCTTCCGCGGTAACGCTCACTTCCGGGCGTCGTGCAGACGACGCCCGGCCGCGACCGAATCTTCCGGGAGCGCCACGGGGACGCCGAGCTGCAGCGCCTGCACGTAGACGCGCGCGCCCGCTTCCATGGCGATCGCCGCATGCAGCGCGTGCGCGAGATCGCGGCCGATGCAGACGTTGCCGTGATTCGCCAGCAGCACGCCCGCGCGATCGCCGAGCGCGCGCAGCACGTTGATGCCGACGGCGTCGGTGCCGGTGAACGCGTAGTCCGCAACTTCGATCTGGCCGCCGAGCGACACGACCATCTCGTCGAGCAGCGGCGGAAGCGACCGCCGCAACACGGAAAGCGTGGTGACGAACGGCGCGTGCGTGTGCACGATCGCGCCGACGTCCGGCCGCGAACGATAGATCGCGAGATGCATCGGGAGTTCGTACGAAGGCTCTCGAATCGAGGCGACGGCTCCGCCGCTCTCGAGCTCGACGATCACGATCTCGTCCGCGGTGAGCTCGTGGTACGGGACGGAAGTGGGCGTGATGGCGACGTGCGCCGCATCGACGCGACGACTGACGTTGCCGGAGGAGCCGGTCACGAGTCCCGCTTCCCACATGCGGCGGGCGGCGGTGTGGACCTCGGCTCGGGCGTCCTGGAAGGCGTCCATGGGGGAGTCTTAGAGTCTTAGAGCCTTAGAGTCGTAGAGGGTCGGTGCCACGTGCGTCCTCTAAGACTCTAAGCCTCTAAGACTCTGAAGACTCGTCTCTCCGGCTTACTTCTTGTCCTTCTTCGGCTTCTTCGTTTCTTTCCGTTTGTCCTGTCCTTTGGCCATGTAGCCCTCCAATGGAATGATGATACTCGCGTGCATCTCCTTCATCTCTTCGACTTGTCGCTGAAGTTGCGTGAGGACGACGTTGCGCTGGAGTGGGACGGCGGTGAGTACACGTTCGGCGACGTCGAGCGCCGCAGCAATCGGATGGCCGATGCGTTGCGGGCGAAGGGCTTTGTCAAGGGCGACCGGCTTTGCGTGCAGCTCGCGAATCGCATCGAGTTGATCGATCTCTATCTCGCATGCGTGAAGCTCGGGGTGATCTTCGTGCCGATCAACGTGCTCTACCGGGAACGCGAAGTGGCGCACATCGTCGGCGATGCGGAACCGCGTGCGGTGATCACGGCCGAGAATCTCGCGTCATTCACTGGAGCGGCGGGCTCTCAGCCCGCCGAGCCCGACGACGGGCTGAGAGCCCGTCGCTCCAGCGATCTCGATGGTTCCACGCCCGCGGCGATCATCTACACATCCGGTACGACCGGCGCGTCGAAAGGCGCGGTGCTCACGCACGACAACTTCGCCGCGAACGCCGTGAATCTCGTCAGTTGCTGGCAGATCTCGGATCGCGATCGGTTCTTTCTCGCGCTGCCGCTGTTTCACATTCACGCGCTCGGGAACGGACTGCACACCTGGCTTCTCAGCGGCTGCCGCATGCGGCTGGCCGAGCGTTTCAATCACCGAACCACCGTTCAGGAGCTGCGCGCGTTCGCGCCGACGTTGTTCTTCGGCGTCCCGACGATGTACGTGCGCCTGCTCGACACGCGGCCCGAGGAAGCGCGTGCGATTGGCGCGTCGATGCGGCTCTTCGTCAGCGGCTCCGCGCCGCTCCCCGCGCACGTGCTGGAGCAGTTCCGCGAGCTGTTCGGGCACACCATCCTCGAACGCTACGGCATGACCGAGACGTTCATGAACACGTCGAATCCGTACGTGGGCGAGCGGCGCGCCGGGACGGTTGGTTTTCCGCTGCCGGGCGTGTCGATTCGTATCGAGGAGGGCCAGTTGCTCGTGCGCGGACCGAATGTCTTCTCCGGCTACTGGCGGCGTGCCGAGGCGACGGCGAGTGCATTCACGGCGGACGGATTCTTTCGCACCGGCGACCTCGCCTCCCGTGACCCCGGCGGCTACATCACCCTTCTCGGCCGCAAGTCCGACGTCATCATCTCCGGCGGTTTCAACATCTATCCGCGCGAGATCGAGGAATTGCTGCTCGAACAACCGGGCGTCAGCGAAGCGGCCGTGGCAGGTGTCGAGGACGCGGTGCGTGGCGAGGTTCCTATCGCGTACATCGTCGGTGATTTCGACGAGAGTGCGCTCGACCGCATCTGCCGCGAACAACTCGCGTCGTTCAAGGTCCCGCGCAAATTCGTGAAGGTCGATTCGATTCCGCGTACGGCGCTCGGGAAGGTGCAGAAGCATTTGCTGAAGCTCGTGCTGATCGTGCTGGTGACCGCGGCCGCGTTCGCAAACGGATGGAGTTCGACGGTTGTGCCACACGTCGCGCCCGCCGCGATGGAAAACGAGACGGCGCATCCGTCACCAGTACGCCTTGAACACAGCTTTTGCGAGGGATCCGGTGGCGAGTGCGACCAGAACGCTGGCCGATCAGGAAGTACTCCGTCATGTCGCTGTTGTCCCGGGACTCGCGCGAACGGACCAGGCCTTTCGCCGCGACGATGAATCCGGGTGCCTCGTAGCTGCCGGCGATGACCACCGCGAACAGCAGCACGCGTTCCAGCGCGCCGATGAGCCGTCCGCGATTGGAGGTTGACCGGGCCGTCGGGCCGTTTTGCGAGCTCAGTCGCGCTGCAGCCGCACGTAGGCGGGCAGAAGGAAGTGGTAGAGCGGCGGCGGCGTGTACGCGGAAAGCGTTCCGCCGAGCGCGCCATCGCGCAGGTCGACTTCGAGCCAGACCTCATATGGCTCGTTCGGCAGATCGTCCAGCGGCAGCGCGGCGCGGCATCCGCCTTCGAAGGTCGACTCGCCGAACCGTAGTTCCTCGAGGACGCATTCGGGCTGGTCGCCGACTTTCATGCGCGCGGCCGATGCATCGATCGAAAGCGTCAACGGTGTTGCGCTCGAGACGGTCACGATCTCACCGCGCCAGTGGCCGCTGATTTTCTCGCGCAGGGTCGATGCGGGGGAAGGGCCGCCGGGACGGAGCGACGGATCGTTGCGCCGCTTTTCCCTGTATTCCGGCAGCGCGACGTCGAGAATCTCATCGACGATGTCGTACGTGAGCTGCTGGCGGCCATTCGAGAGCGCCACGACGACCATGCCGCGCGACGGCACGATCTTCATGCGCGAAGCGCCGCCCGGCATGCCGCCGTCGTGGCCGTACCACGCGTAGCCGTACTCCGTTTCGTCGCGGCCGCAGATGCCCAGTCCGCAGTACCAGTCCAGGCCGTAACGCCCGGTCGCGGAGCCGGTGCTCGTGCGGTCCTCGAGCATCTGCGCGCGCGTCGACTCGCGCAGCACCGGCTTTTGGTCAGCGAGCGGCTGCCCGAGGTGCATGAGGCCGAAGCGGACGAGATCGGGCGCGGTGGAGAAGACCCAGCCTGCGCCGCGCGCCGCGAAGTCGTACGGCGGGATCGGCTTTCGATCGGGGTCGTACAACGTGGCCGCACCGGTTGCAGGTCCGACGCTCGTTCGCTTCATCCCGAGCGGCGTGAAGATCGATTCGCGCAGGAAGGTCGCATACGGCTGCCCGGACAGCCGCTCGATCACCGCTTCGAGCACGGCGTAGCCGATGTTGGAGTAGCGATACTTCTCCTCGATCGGATGAGCGACGATGGCGTAGCGCCGCAGGATCTCCTCGAGCGGCGGGCGCACTTCGCCGGGAAAGTAGTAGCGGTTCTGTTCCGCGAGTCCGGCCCGGTGATGCAGGATCGAGCGCACGGTCATACGCGACGCGTCGTCGGCGCCGCCGCGGATGCTGATCGGGCCGAGAATGCCGACCACCGGCTGCGACAGTTCGAGCTTTCCCTCATCGACGAGCTTCATGATCGCCGTGGCGGTGATCGGCTTCGTGATCGATGCAGCCGCGTACTGCGTTTGAGGCGTGGCCAGGATCTTCTTTTCGCGATCGGCGTACCCGAACGCTTCTTCCCAGACGATGCGGCCATCGATGGCCACGGCGACCGAGATCGAGTTCAGTTCGTCTTTCGCGACGGTCTGCTGCAGTTTCTGGCGGATCGGTTCGAAGCGCGTGTCGCGCAACGGCGTCGTCGTCGCGCACGCGGCGCCGAGCATCAACGTGATCAGGAGCGTGCCGGATCGCATCGGCGGCTGACTACGCTGCGACTTCGTTCTTGTGATCGCTGGTGATGCGCCCGTCGCGGATCTCCACGATCCGGCTCGCCCGGCGCGCCAGCGCGGGATCGTGCGTGATGATCACCAGCGTGCGGCCGCTTTTCCAGAGCTCGTTGAAGATCGACATGATGTCCGTGCCGGAGCTCGTGTCGAGGTTTCCGGTCGGCTCGTCGGCGAGGAGGATGTCGGGATTCATCGCCAGCGCGCGCGCGATGGCCACGCGCTGCATCTGGCCGCCGGAGAGCTCGGTCGGCTTGTGATCGAGGCGTTCTTCGAGGCCGACGCGCGTGAGCATTTCGGCGGCGCGCGCGCGGCGCTCCTTCGGCGAAACGCCCCCGAAGAGCATCGGCAGCTCGACGTTCTCCTGCGCGCTGATGTGCGGCAGCAGGTTGAAGTTCTGGAACACGAATCCGACGCGGCGGTTGCGGATCTCGGCGAGCTGGTCGCGCGTTACGCCGGCCACGTTGTCGCCGCCGATCTCGTACACGCCTTCGCTCGGCGTGTCGAGACAGCCGAGGAGGTTCATGAGCGTCGACTTGCCCGATCCGGATGGTCCGACGATGGCCACGAACTCGCCGGGGAAGATGTCGAGATCGATGCCCTTCAGCGCTTCGACCTTCACCTTGCCGGTGTCGTAGATCTTGCGGATGTTTTCCATCCGGATGATGGTTCCGTTCGCGTTCATCGTGTCTCCTATTCGTACCTGAGCGTCGCCGCCGGGTCGACGCGTGCCGCGCGCCGCGCCGGGAAGTAGCCGGCCAGGAGGCCGATCATGCCGAGGATCGCCGACGTGGCCATGCCGATCTGCGGCGAGAGCGTGGGACGGCCGAGGAACGACATCACTTCGTTGCTCTCCACCGGCAGGAACGTGGCCGCGGCCACGAGCAGCGTCGCGATCATGATGCCGAGCGCGCCACCGATGAAGGTGTAGACCAGACCCTCGAGCACGAACGGCCAGATGATCCAGCGCGCCTTCGCGCCGAGGGCCATCTTCACGCCGATCTCGCGCGTTCGTTCCTTCACCACCGCGTACATGATGTTGGCGACGCCGACGCCGCCGATGATCAGCGTCAGCGCGCCGACGATGCCGAGAAAGATCTGGATGCCCACGATCATCATCCGCATCTGCTTCGAGGTCTTGACCATGTCCCACGTGCCGAAGGCGCGCTCGTCGGTCGGGTCGTAGCCGTACTTCTTGCCGAGGATCTCGTTGACGCGCCTGAGCGCGCCAACCATCTGCTCCGGCTCGTGCACCTGGATGACCAGCACGTTCAGGCGATCGCGCCCGAACTGCGCGCGGAACGTCGTGTAGGGGATGACGGCGTGGTTCGCGTCCGGACCGCCGTACACGCCCATCTGCGTTTTCTTCTGCATCACGCCGATGACGGTGTAAGGCGAGTTGTTGACGAGCACCGTTTTGCCGACCGGATCGACTTTGTCGAAGATGTCGGTCGCGAGCTCGTCGCCGAGAAAGATGACGCGGCGGCGCTGCTCCTCGTCGTCGGCGTTGATCCAGCGTCCGCCCGCGACCGGATAGTGCACGCGGCTGTCGCCGTACGAGCGATGCGCGCCGAGCACGCGGCCGTTGACGGTCTTGCGCTCCCACTGCATTGCGGTGCGCCACGAGACCACTTCGCCGTGCACGCTCTTGAGTTGCGGCATCTGCGCGCGAATCATTTCCACGTCGTCAATGCGCGGACGGATCGGACGGCCGGGAGGCATGCCCTGCCACGCCTTGGTGGTCTCGCCGGGCCACATCACCGCGAGGTTCTCGCCGGTCGAGCGGCGGTTCTTGTCCATCTGCCGCTTCAATCCTTCACCGAAGGCAAGCAACAGGAGGATCGCGACGGTGCCCCAGGCGATCGCGGCGATAGTGAGGAACGCGCGCTTCTTCTGCAGTTGCGCGGAGCTCGCGAAGAGGGTCTTGATGATGTGGACGTCGCTCATAGTTTCATTGCCACGACAGGATCGAGCCGCGACGCCTCTCGCGCCGGGAAGTATCCTGCCACCAATCCGACCAAGCCCAATGCGATCGCGGTGAAGAGCGCGACGACCGGCGACACTTCCGGCTTCCCGACGTAGTCGTACAACGACGGCGGGAAGATCGCACAGATACCGAGCGAGATCACGAAGCCGACCGCGCCGCCGAAGACGGTGATCATCAGCGTCTCGAGCAGAAACTGCATCAGGATCGCGCGCGACTTCGCGCCGAGCGCCATCTTGATGCCGATCTCGCGCGTCCGCTCTTCGATCACGACGTTCATGATGTTCGACACGCCGATGCCGCCGACGATCAGCGTCAGCACGCCGATGATGCCGAGGAAGGCGTTGAACGAGAGCATGAAGATGTCGAAGAACTGGAACTGCTCGGTGGTGTCCCACATCGACAGCGCTTCTTTGTCTTTCGCGTCGAAGCGGAGGCGGTTACCGAACGCCGCGCTCACGCGTTCGATCAGCGCTTTGGTCTCGGCCGTGTTCGTGCCCTGAAAGACCATGTTGTCGACGTACTTGTCGCCGCTCAGCGCGCGAAACGTGGTCGAAGGGATGAACGCTTTTTCGTTGTCGCGGCCGCTGTAACTCGAGTCCTGCGCTTTTTTCACGAGTACGCCGATGACGAGGAACGGCGACTGATTGACCAGCACCACTTTTCCGACCGCGTCGGTGCCTGGGCCGAAAATGTTTTCCGCGAGCTTGTCGCCGAGGAAGATGACGCGGCGCTGCTCGCCGTCGTCGATGGGGTTGATGAAGCGGCCGCCCATCATCGGGATGAGGTTGCGCATGAAGCCGAATTCGGTGGTGACGCCGGAGACGTCGATGGACATCGTCTTGGTCCCGTAATCGAGACGCATCGACGTCATGTACTCTCCGGAAATCGCCTTCAACCCCTGCACCTCGGAGCGAATGGCCGCGATGTCATCTTCGGTGATGCGCAACCGCCGCCCCTTGCCGAGCCCCTCGAACGGAATGGAGGTGAGGCCGGGCCACGCGATGACGATGCGGTCGCCGAGGCCGGCGGTCTGCTTGATGAGGTTCTTGTGCAGCCCCGTCCCGAACGCGAGCATCAGACTGATCGCCACCGTGCCCCACACGATTCCGAAGACCGTCAGGAACGTGCGCAGTTTTTCGGTGCGCACGTCGCGGAGGAGCTGGCGGAGGACGTCTTTGATGGAGAGCATCGATCGTAGTCTTAGAGTCTTGGAGTCTTGGAGTCGTAGAGTCGTAGAGTCGTAGAGAGGCGTGAGGTGCAGGTGTCTTTCCTCTAAGACCTCTACGCCTCTACGACTCTAAGACCGGTTCTACGTGATTTCCTTCGGTGGCCGCTCCACGACCTTGTCGCCCTTCTTCACGCCTGACACGATCTCGACGTTGAGGCCGTCGGAGATGCCCGTCTTCACTTCGACCTTCTTCGGTTCCGCTTTCGGATCGGCGCCGGGGATCTCGACAAACGTCTTCTTGCCGCCGTCCTCGAAACTCACCAGACGCTCCGGCAGGACGAGCACGTCCTTCTTCTCGCGAATGATCACGTCGGCGTTCGCCGAGTAGCCGGCGCGGAGGGTGATCTTCTGGCCGGGATCGAGCTCGATCTCCACGTCGAACAGCGTGGCGCCTTCTTTCTGCTGCGCCTGCGGCGCGATGCGCGCGACGCGGCCGGTGACGACGTCGGTTGGCAACGCGCCTACTTTGATGCGCGCCTGCATTCCGACGGAGAGCTTGCCGACGTCGATCTCATCGACGGTGCCTTTGAAGATCAGGTCCGACATGTCGGCGACCGTGGCCATCTCGGTGCCGGGCTGGTACGACGTGAGCGGCACGATCGGATCGCCCTCGTTCACCGCGCGGGTGAGCACGGTGCCTGCGGCGGGTGCGCGGATGATCGATTCCTGTCCGCCGACGCCGAGGCGGCCTTTGCGGGTGAGGTCGCGATCCTGCTGCGCCTTGAAGAGCGCGACGCGTGCGAGCTCATAGGCTTCTTTCTTCTGATCGACGTCCGAGCGCGGCAATACGCCGCTTGCGGCGAGCTCGTTGGAGCGTTGGAAATCGCTCTCGGCGCGGCGGAAGGACGCGGTCGCCGACTCGACGCGTCGATCGACTTCCGAGACTTCGAGCGGGGTCGGATCGGGCGCGATCTCGAACAGCGCATCGCCGGTCTTGACCGTATCGCCGACCTGGACGAGCGCGCGACGGACGATGCCGGAGATCTTCGACTTCACCTGGAACTTCTGCCGCGGCTGGATCTGGCCGACGGCGACCGCCTTCTCGACGATCGTTCCCTGCGTGACCTCGACCTCTTTCAGCCCGCCGTCCTTCTTCTTGCCGTTGCGCGCGAACGCATACACACCGACGCTCGCGAGGGCGAGGATGACGAGAACGACGAGGAGTTTTCCGAGTCTGGACATTCTGAGCCTCTCCTGACGAAAGCCAACTACGCTGACTAGGTACGAAAAGTTTCAGAGAAAGTTAGTCGGGCCTTCGCGTTGCACTACACGCCGCGGGAGGAACCGATGCGAATCACTGCACTCGCGGCTGCCGTCGTCCTCGTGGCCGCTACCGCACAAGCACAGGAATCGAAGAAGCCGCTGCCGGCCAGGCCGCCGGGAAACGAAGTGACCGGGAGTTGGCAGCATCTCGAAAAGACGCCGGCCGCCGATCCGCTCGAGTCGCGCATTCACGCGCCGGATGGATTCCACGTCGGCGTGTTCGCGAAAGGCCTCGAGCACGCGCGCATGCTGCTCGCGCTCGATGACGGCACGGTGCTGCTGTCGCGTCCGAAGCAGAATGATGTGATCGCTTTGCGCGACCGCGACAACGACGGCCGTGCCGACGACATCACCACCGTCGCCTCGGCACTGGAGCGGCCGCACGGTCTGGCCATGAGCGGCAACACGCTCTACATTGCGGGCGAGACGAAGATCTGGACCATCGATCGCGGCTCCGATGGCGCGTGGGCCAAGCCGAAGACGATCGTCAGCGATCTGCCGGTCGGCGGGCAGCATCCCAATCGCACCATCGCCCTCGGCAAAGACGGACTGCTGTACGTCACGATCGGCAGCACGTGCAACGACTGCACGGAGTCGAACCCCGAGCACGCGGCGATGCTGCAGATGGAGCCGGACGGCTCGAATCGGCGCATCTACGCCACCGGTCTCCGGAACACGATCGGATTCGATTGGCATCCGCAGACGGGCGAGA